>Ga0247803_1000079_pt1 | contig 58796 bp, 49 predicted proteins | sample UWRJL014104B1_FD_180928 | JGI IMG/M metagenome (GOLD analysis project Ga0247803, IMG submission 180928) | Plant litter microbial communities from Arlington Agricultural Research Station in Wisconsin, United States - UWRJ-L014-104B-1 | ecosystem: Environmental > Terrestrial > Plant litter >... | reverse complement strand
CCGCGGTCGCCGAGTTCTTCGACGAGCTTGGCGGCGGCACGCTTGGTGCGGGTGAAGATCACGGTCTTGCCGCGGCCCTCTGCCATCAGGATGCGGCCGATGACCTCGTCCTTGTCCATGTTGTGCGCGCGGTACACGAGGTGCTCGATGTTGGCCTGCATGAGGCCCTCGTCGGGGTCGCTGGCGCGGATGTGGATGGGCTTGGTCATGAACCGGCGGGCCAACGCCACGATCGGGCCGGGCATGGTGGCCGAGAACAGCATCGTGTGACGGGTGGACGGCGTCTGCGAGAACAGCTTCTCGATGTCGGCGAGGAAGCCGAGGTCGAGCATCTTGTCGGCCTCGTCGAGCACCATCTCGCGCACGTTGGCGAGGCTGAGCAGGCGCTGGCTGGCGAGGTCGAGCAGACGACCGGGGGTGCCGACGACGATCTGCGCGCCGGCCTTGAGCTGCTCGATCTGGCCCTCGTATGCCTTGCCGCCGTAGATGGAGACGACGGTCGTGCCACGGTTGCCGGCGGCGAGCTCGAGGTCTTCACTGACCTGGACACACAGTTCGCGGGTGGGTACGACGACGAGCGCCTGCACACCGGGCTCGGGGTTCAGGCCGAGGCGCTGGATCAGCGGGAGGCCGAAGCCGAGCGTCTTGCCGGTGCCGGTCTTGGCCTGGCCGATGATGTCCTGGCCGCTGAGGGCGAGGGGGATCGTCTGGGTCTGGATGGGGAACGGCTCGAGAATGCCCTTGGCGGCGAGAGCCTCGACCATGTCCTGGTCGATATTGAGTTCGGTGAAGGTCACGTTTTTGTTTGCCTGTCTAGCTGGAAGCGGGATGCGCCCGTCTTTTGCTTCAGGCGCAAGTTCACCGATCCTGCGCCGGTGAATGACACCAGACTATAGGGCGGCCCTGGGCAACAGCCCGTGACCACACCGCACCCGCCGGGTAATTCGAAAACGAAGCCGGGGACGTGGACCTATGCTTGGCAGGTGATCTCCTGGTTAGGTGAACGCCCGAAGCGGGCCGAGACGCCGCGGCTGTCGGCCCGGGGCGACAAGCGCGCCACCCGCAAGGTGGACATCACCGAGCTGGTGCCGGACCTGCTCACCTACCTCGGCCAGGCCGCGTATTTCGAACTGGGAATGTTCGAGAGCCTCTCGACGGCTGTGATCACGGCCCCCACCCTCGCCGCCAAGGAGGGCCTGAGCCTGGCCGCCGGGCGTGCGCTGTCCAAGCACCACGGGCTCATCGACGAGATCCGCCGCCGCGACGGCGAACCGGCCAGTGTGATGGGACCGTTCGTTCCGGCGCTGGACACCTTCCGGGCGGCCACCGCGGGGGAGGACTGGCACGAGCTGCTGCTCAGCTGCTACCTCACCGGGGGACTGCTCGACGACTTCTTCATCCGGCTCTCCGACGCGTTGCCCGGCGATGTCGGCCCGCGCATCGCGCACCTGCTCGGCGAGCACGGCGGCGCGGACGTGCTGGTGCACGAACTGGCCGCGGCCATCGCCGCCCAGCCGGCACTCGAGTCCCGCCTGGCCCTCTGGGGCCGCCGTCTGGTCGGCGACACCCTGCTGGTGGCGCGCTCGGCGATGGCCGTGTCGCAGGATTCCCGGATCGAACCGGTCTTCACCGAGCTGATCGCCGCGCACACCCGCCGGATGGACGGCCTCGGCCTCACGGCGTAGCGCCGCCCGGCGCCCATCCGCCCCCGATCACGCAAAAACACCCTCATCGATCCCGATGAGGGTGTTCCCGTCAGCTGACGTTATGCCGGCACGCCGGTCTTGCTGATGCTGTGCAGCATCGTGAGGTCTGCGGCCTCGCGGCGACGCCCCAGAACCACATCGACCGCGACGGATGCCACGGCGGCGACCACGAAGGACACCCACCAGATCCACCCGCCGTCCCACGCCCAGCCGAGCCAGGTCAACGCGACCCAGACCAGCGACGCCACACCGGTGCCCACCGCCGGCACCAGCACGGAACCGTGCGTGAGGCGGCGGGGCAGGGCGTAACGTGCGGCCAGACCGAGCAGCGCGCCGCCGAGGGCGACGAACAGGAGCTCCATCGGAGTCTTAGGCTACGAAGCCGACGCGACGCGAGGACTCAGAGCCCAGCTCGACGTAGGCGAGACCGATGGTCGGGACGATGTACACGTGTCCCTTCTTGTCACTGAGCTTGAGGTAGCCGGTCTGCCCCGCGAGGGCGGCCGCGACGGTCTCCTCGATCTCGGTGGCGGGCTGGGTCGTCTCGAAGCTGATCTCCCGGGGGGAGTTGAAAATGCCAATGCGAATGTCCACGGATGCGCCTTTCGGTTGCCTACCCGCTCAGATTACGACATGCCCCGCAGTCGGCCCGCCACGTTCACTGTCGGCGCAACCCGTTACCGTTGGACCGTGATGAACCCGGTGTCCGAACTGCTCGACGAGCCCGCAGCCCCTGCCGCCTCCGCGCCGGCGGCCGACGAGGCCGTGCCCGGCCGTTCCCCGGATCTGGCCCCGGGTCTGGATGCCTCCCAGCAGGCCGTTCTGGACCTGCCCGTCGACCGGTCGGCCGCCGTGATCGGCGCCCCGGGCTCCGGCAAGACGCACACCCTCGTCGAGTTCGTCGCCGACCGGGTCCTCGCCAACGGCTTCTCGCCCAGCGAGGTGCTCGTACTGGTGCCGACCCGTACCGGCGCCACCGCGCTCCGGGACAGGCTGGCCCTGCGCCTGCGGGTGCCCACCAACGGGCCGCTGGCCCGCACGATGAACTCCGTGGCCTTCCAGATCGTGCGGGACGCGGAGGTGACGGCCGGTCACACCAGCCCGACCCTGCTCACCGGTGGCGAGCAAGACCAGATCATCGCGGAGATCCTGGCCGGCGACATCGCGTCCGGCACCGGACCGGCCTGGCCGAGTCCGCTCGACGCCGAGGTGCGGGGCCTGCGCGGTTTCCGCACCGAACTCCGCGACCTGATGATGCGCGCCGTGGAGTACGGCGTCACCCCCGCCCGCCTGGCCGCCATCGCCGCCGAGAACGACCGCCCGGAGTGGGCCGCCGCCGCCGCGTTCATCCGCGACTACCAGGACATCAAGGACCAGAGCCGGCCGGGCCAGTTCGACTCCACCGAACTTGTGCAATTCGCCGCGGCCATCGTGCAAGACGCCCCGCGTCTGCCCACGCGCCCCGCCGGGCCCGCCGGGCCCACCGCGCTGACCAGCGTCAGCCCCGGCAACCCGCTCGGCCCGCTCGGTGCGCTCAAGCTGATCGTGCTCGACGACGCCCAGGAGGCCACCCAGTCCACCCTGGCGCTGCTGGCCCAGTTCGCCGCCCGCGGTGTCACGATCGTGGCGTTCGGCGACCCCGACCTGAGCACCGGCTCGTTCCGCGGCGCCCACCCGGATGCCCTCGGCCGGCTCGGCCACTACCTGCGCCTGCCCGACGTGGCCACCCTCACCCTGCAGACCGTGCACCGCCACGGCAGCGAGGTGCGCGCCGTGATCCGCGAGTTCACCGGCCGGATCGGCGCCGCCGCCGCCGGAACCCAGCGCGCGGCCGGCAGCGCCGACCCTGCGCCCACCGCGCTGCCCACCGTGCAGACCGACGCGTCCGCCACCGTTGAGACCGCCGTGCAGACCGTCGTCACCGCCAGCCCCGCCGATCAGCTCGCCGTGATCGCCCGGCGCCTGCGCGAACGCCACGTGCTCGACGGCCTGCCCTGGGGGCGGATGGCCGTGATCGTGCGCACCGGCGCCCTGGTGCCCGCGCTGTCCAAGGGGCTCGCCGCACTCGAGGTGCCCACCCAGGTGGCCGCCTCGCAGGCCGCCCTCCGCGACGAACCGGCCGTGCGCGCCTTCATCCTGGCCCTGGACGTCACCCTCGGCCGGCGTCCGCTCGACGCCGACGCCGCCGTGGAGCTGCTCCGCGGCCCGCTCGGCGGCCTCGACCCGATCACCCTGCGGCGGCTGCGCGCGGCGCTGCGCCAGCAGGAACTCAGCCGGGAGGAGCTCACCGCCGACGACACCCGCACCGCCGACGAGCTGCTCGTCGAGGTGTTCGCCAACCCGGCCCTGCTCGACCCCATCGACAACCGCACCGCCCGGCGGGCCGCGTCCTGCGCCAAGAACCTCCGGCAGAGCCGCACCGCCTTCGCCGCCGGCGCCACCATCGAGGAACTGCTCTGGGGCCTCTGGCAGCGCAGCGGCCTCGCCCCGGCCTGGGCCGAGCAGTCCACCGGTACCGGCATCGACGCCGACGAGGCCAACCACAACCTCGACGCCGTCGTGGCCCTGTTCTCCGCCGCGCAACGCTTCGTCGAACGCACCCCGGCGGCTCCGCCGGTGCTCTTCGTCGAGCACCTCGTCGACACCGATGTGCCCGAAGACACCCTCGCCCCGCGCGCCCTGGCCGAATCGGTGCTCGTCTCCACCCCCAGCGGCACCATCGGCCGCGACTACGACCTGGTCGTGCTCGCCGGCGTGCAGGAGAATGTCTGGCCCGACCTGCGCATCCGCGGGTCGCTGCTCGGCGCCGGCGACCTGGCCCTCATCGCCGCGGGCGAAACCCCCGACCCGGCCGGCGCCCGCACCAGCGTGCTGCACGACGAGCTGCGGATGTTCGCCCAGGCGGCATCCCGCAGCACCACCGAACTGCTGGTGACCGCCGTCGACAACGACGAGAACCAGCCGTCCGCGTTCCTGCGGCTGCTGCCGGACCCCGACCCCGCACCGTTGGCCCGGTACCCGCTGTCGCTGCGCGGGCTGGTCGGCCGTCTCCGCCGCGACCTCACCCAGACCCTGCGGCCCCGGCTGCAGCCCGCCGGCGCCGACCCCGACCCCGTCGCCGCGCTGCCCGCCGTGCTGCCGGCCAGGGCCACCGATGCCGCCGCCACCCTCGCCCGCCTGGCCGGCGAGAAGGTGCCTGGCGCGTCCCCCGACGAATGGTACGGCCTGCGCCAGGCCAGCACGGTGCGCCCGCTCAACGACCCCGAGGCCGGTGACGGGCCCGTGCGGGTCTCGCCGTCCCGGATGAGCGCGTTCGAGACCTGCCCGCTGCACTGGCTGATCGGCCAGATCGGCGGCGGCGACTCGAACACCGCGGCCAACCTCGGCACCATCATCCACAAGGTGATGGAGGACGCCACCGACCCGGCCCGGAGCCCCGACCCGGCCGGGATCACCGCTGACGCGCTCTGGGCGGGTGTTGAGGCCCGCTGGGGCGAGCTGGTCTTCGACGCCGACTGGCAGTCCAGGGTGCAGAAGCTGCAGGCCCGTGAACTCACCGACCGGCTCGCCGCCTACCTCGGCGACGGCGCCCGCGACGGCACCCGGCTGCTCAGCGCCGAGGGCAGATTCGAGCTCGACCTCGGCGGCGCGGTGCTCTCCGGCACCATCGACCGGGTGGAGCGGCTGCCAGACGGCCGGGCCGTGATCGTGGACCTCAAGACCGGCAAGGGCGACCCGACCAGCGACACCGGGGTGGCCGAGCACCCGCAGCTCGGCGCCTACCAGCTGGCGTTCTCGGCGGGTGTGATCGACGGCCTGGAACCCGGGATGGACCTGGCCGGCGCGCGTCTGGTGATCGTGTCCTCCGGCACCCAGAAGCAGAACTACCGCAATCCCACCCAGCCGGCCTTCAGTCCCGACGAGCTCGCGGCCTTCACCACCCGGGTCACCGCCGATGCCGCCGGTATGGGCGGCGCCACCTTCGTGGCCGAGATCGCAGACCACTGCCTCAACCCCCGTTCCTACGGCTCGTGCCGCATCCACGTCATCAAGCAGGTCAGCTCATGAGCCCAGTGTCCGAGACATCAGCATCCGCACCGGCCCGGCCGGTCTCCGCCCTCGACATCGCCGAGGCCCTGGGCATGTTCCCGCCCACCGTCGAACAACAGGCCGTGATCGAGGCGCCGCTCAGCCCCACCCTGGTGGTGGCCGGCGCCGGCAGCGGCAAGACCGAGACCATGGCCAACCGGGTGCTCTGGCTGTTGGCGAACGCCCACGCCAGGCCCGACCAAATCCTCGGCCTCACCTTCACCCGCAAGGCCGCCGGCGAACTGGCCGAACGCATCAACGGACGCATCCGGCAGCTCAGCGAGGCCGGGCTGATGCCGTCGGCGAGCGGTGCGGATGCCGGTGCGGGCGAACCCGGTTCGGTGCGGAGCCTCGACTCCGCCGACCTGTTCAACGCCCCGGCGGTCTCCACCTACAACTCGTTCGCCAGCCGGCTGTTCACCGACAACGCGCTGCTGCTCGGCCGCGAACCCGAGTCGGTGCTGCTCAGCGAGACCAGCGCCTGGCTACTCGCCCGCAAGGTGGTCGTGGCCACCGGCGACGGCCGGCTCGTGCAGTACGGCAAGGGTGTTGACGCCGTCACCGATGCGGTGCTCTCGCTCAGCCGCGCCCTGGCCGAGAACCCGCCTTCGGGCGTGCCCGGCGAAGAACCCGTACCGCACGACCTCGCCCGGCTGGCGGACAGCTTCGGCTACCTCGCCGACCTGCCCTACGGCAACCCGCGCAAGAAGAAGGCCTACGACTCGGTGCTCGAGGCCATCGGCGCCGTCGCGCCGCTGCCGGTGCTGGCCGAACTCGCGGAAGCCTACGGGTCCGAGAAGCGCCGCCAGGGCCTGATCGAATTCTCCGACCAGGTGGCCCTGGCCCTGCAGGTCTGCCGCAAGGTGCCCGCCGTGGTGGCGCGCTACCGCGACCAGTACCGCATCGTGCTGCTCGACGAATACCAGGACACCTCGGTGCTGCAGACCGAACTGCTGCGCACCCTGTTCGCCCACCACCCGGTGATGGCCGTCGGCGACCCGCACCAATCCATCTACGGCTGGCGGGGCGCCAGCTCCGCCAACCTGCTCGGCTTCTCCACCGATTTCGCCGAGCTGCCCAACACCGAGGCGCCGTCGATGTCGCTCTCCTTCACCTGGCGCAACCCGGTGACCGTGCTCGAGGCCGCCAACGCCCTGGTCGCGCCGCTGAGCGCCGAACTGCGCGCCCGGCCCAACGGCATCCAGGTGGAAACCCTCAAGGTGCCGCCGGGCAAGGCCGCCGGGCGGGTGGATGCGGCGATGCACGAGAGCATCGCCGAGGAGGCCGCCGCGATCGCCCGCTGGTTCGCCGCCAGGCTCAGCAGCACGCCCGGCGACCCGGATGCCGCACCCGAGTCCGGCGCCATGCTGTTCCGTGCCCGGCGCGACATGGAGTTCTACGCCGAGGTGCTGCGCGAACACGGCGTGCCCGCGCACGTGCTCGGCCTGGGCGGACTGCTGTCCACCCCCGAGGTGGCCGATGTGCTCGCCGTGCTGCGAGTGGTGCACGACCCGTCCGCGGGCAGCGACCTGATCCGGCTGCTCACCGGCGGCCGCTGGCGGATCGGCGTGCGGGACCTGCAGGTGCTGTCCGGTGTGGCCGGCTGGCTGGCCACCCACGACTGGGCGCAGAAGGCCGTTCCCGACGAACTCAAGGCCAAACTGCGGGCCTCCGTCGCCACCGAGGAGAGCCGGTCGCTGGTGGACGCATTGGACTTCGTCGCCTCCGCGCCCGAATCGCACGGCCAACTTGCCGCCTTCAGCGACGACGGCCGCCAGCGGTTGCGCCAGGCCGGCCGGCAGCTGGCCTGGCTCCGCAGCCGTGCGGGCCTGGGCCTGCTGGACTTCGTGCGGCTGATCGAGCAGGAGACCCTGCTCGACCTGGAACTCGTCGCCAACGAGAGCCACGGCCGCGCCCTGGCCAATCTCTACGCCTTCCACGACGCCGTGTCCGCGTTCCTCGACAGCGACGAGGTGGGCACCCTGGCCAGCTTCCTGCGCTGGCTGGCCCGCGCCGAACGCCAGGACGACCTCGGCCCGCGCGGCGAGGCCGCCGAACCCGGCACCGTGCAGCTGCTCACCATCCACGGGTCCAAGGGTCTGGAGTGGGACTACGTGGCCATCCCGGGGCTGACCGAGAAGAACCTGCCCGCGCCGTCCCGCGAGGTCAACGGCTGGTTGCGCTTCGGCGAACTGCCCTACCCCTGCCGCGGCGACCGGGCCGAGCTGCCGGAACTCAAACGCCTCGGTCACGAGACCCAGATGTCGTTCGACATCGAGTTCGGGCTCTACAAAGAGGAGCTCGCCGACCGGCACGATGCCGAGGAGCGCCGGCTGATCTACGTGGCCACCACCCGCGCCCAGCAGCAGCTGCTGCTCACCGGGGCGTTCTGGGGCGGCGGCACCACCGTGCGCAGGCCCAGCCGGTACCTGCTCGAACTGGCCGAAGCCGGGCTGATCGCCGAGCTGCCGGAGGGCAGCGAGCACGAGGAGAAGCCCGCCACCGACGAGGACGCCACCGAGGTCTGGCCGTTCGACCCGCTCGGCACCCGCCGCCCGGTCGTCGAGGCCGCCGCGGCCCTGGTGCGCAGCCACGACGACCCGGAGACCAGCGCCCTCACCAGCATCGAGACGCCGTGGTCGCGGGAGGTGACCCTGCTGTTGCGGGAACGCGCGGAGCGCCTGGCCGGCCCGGACACCCTCGACGTGCCCACCCGCATCCCGGCATCCAGGTTCAAGGACTACGTCGACGATCCCGCCGCGGTGCTCGCCCGGCTGCGCCGGCCGATGCCCGAACGGCCGTACCGGGCCACCCGGCTGGGCACCCTGTTCCACTCCTGGGTCGAACAGCGCTCCACCGGGGCGTCGTCCGGCGACCTCATCGACGTCGGGCCGGATGAACTCGACCTCGACCTGGATGCCGACGGCGACGGGATGCCGCTCGAACTGGAACAGCTGGACCGGTACAAGGCCACCTTCGAGAGGTCGCCGTGGGCCACCCTGGCGCCGGAAGAGGTGGAGATCGAGATCCACCACGTGCTGGGCGACCAGGTCTTCATCTGCAAGCTCGACGCGGTCTACAAGACCGCCACCGGGTATCAGGTGGTGGACTGGAAGACCGGCAAGGCGCCCAAGGACGCCGCCGACCTCGAACTCAAGCAGACCCAGCTGGCCTTGTACCGGCTCGCCTACGCCCGCTGGAAGGGAATCGACCCGGCCATCGTCGACGCGGTGTTCTACTTCGTCGCCGACGACCGCATCGTCGCCCCCGAACGGCTCTACTCCGAGGCGGACCTCTTGGCGGCCTGGTCGTCGGTGGCCGCGACATCCGCGCCGCCGGCCGTGGAGATCGGCCCCGTCGCGTCATCGGTGTAGTCGGTGTCGAAGCCGGTGCCGTCGAAGCTGGTGACCCTGGCGAACGATCCGGTGTCGGCGAACTCGCTGGTGCCGTAGTCGGAGCTTTCGTCGCTGTTGCGGCCGCCGGACCCGGCCGCCTGGGTGCGCGGGGTGTCCTTGAGCATCGACTCGACGTCGGAGACGCTGAGAATCGGCCCGGTGTCGGGGGAGAGCGAGTTCATGGTGTGGCTGTGCACGTTGTCGACCAGGCCGTCGAGCATCGACACCGCGTCCTCGACGATGGACTCGTCGTGGGTGTCGACGCCGTGCAGCAGCCAGCGGGCCAGTTCCAGCTCGGCGTAGAGCATCGCCCGCTGGGTGATCAGAGGGTCGTTGCCCTGCCGGGCCGCGGCATAGGTGGCCACGGCGGTCTCGGCGGCGTCCCCGCGGGCGGCGAGCAGCCAGTTGAGGTCGCGGGCCGGGTCTCCGACGCAGAGCCCCGACCAGCCGAGCACGGCGCACACGGCGTCGTCACTGATCAGGAAGGATTCCGCGGCGAGCGAGCCGTGGATCACGGTCGGCGCGAACTGCCAGAGCGCGTCGTCGTCGGTGGCCAGTTCCCAGCGCCGCAGCAACGCCGCGGGCAGCTTGCCCGTGTTCGCGGCCCGGTCGATCAGGTCAATGGTGGAGGTGCGGCAGTCCTGGGCGCTCTGCTGCACCAGGCCGGCATCGCCGATGAACGCGGAAGGCAGGCCGTGGATGGCGGCGATCGCGCGGCCGATCGAACCGGACACACCCTCGTGGCCGGTGAGGGCATCCGCGTCGTAGGAGGCGCCTGGCAGGCGCTCGTAGACCACGGCCCTGGTGCCCTCGAACGGTGCCTGACCCACAAAAACCGGCACGTCGAACGGCAACCGGCTGCGGTTGCCGGTGGTGAGCGCGCGGAGCGCCACCAGATCGGCCGACTGCTCGGTTTCGGCCGCCTGCGACGTGGGAACCCTGATGATCAGCTCCCTCTCGTCGCGGGTGATCAACAGGGCAGAGTCGAACGACCCGTTCGCCCCATGACTGTGGTTTCGGGCGTGGGCGACGTCGAGCTCCGGAACTGCATTGGTGGCCAACGCGGCTAGAGTGAGATGGGATCTGGCCATGCCTTCTAGGTTAGGTCGAGTTCCTCCCGGTGAGGCCATTCGCCACGCCTGCAGACAACTTCGGCACGTGTTGCCCGATCTTTGAGGGGTCTCATGTCGTTCAGGTTCACGGCCAGGCTGCCGCTTTCCCGGCACGCCGTCGATCGCGACCATGATGCCCGCGCCGAACCCGACCTGTTCGAGAGGCTCTGGGCGGATGCCGGCACCCGGGTGCTGCCCCTCTGGCACGGCAAGGTGCTGCTCGCCCCGGCCGCTGCCGCGAACGCCGCGCCCCGGTTGCTGCTGCTGCCGCCGGCCGATCTCACCGTCGACGCGGCCGCGGCCCTGCGGGTGTACCTCGGCCGGTCGCTCGACGCTGACGCCGCCGAACCCGTCGGCACCCCGCTCGTGGTGGTGCCGCTGGACGACGACCAGGCCGCCCGGCTCGAACCCGACGAAGCCGCCTGGGTGGGTCTCCGCGACTACGCCACCCTGCTCTCCGACCGGGACACCGGCATTCTCACCGAGTCCCTCGGCATTCTGCACTGGCACGAATCGCACCCGCACTGCCCGCGCTGCGGCGCCGCGACCGACGTGACCACCGGCGGCTGGGTGCGGCACTGCCCCGTCGACGGCAGCCAGGTGTTCCCGCGCACCGACGCGGCCGTGATCGTGCTGATCACCGACGACCGCGACCGGGTGCTGCTCGGCTCCAACGCCATGTGGGAGGCCAACCGGTACTCGCTGCTGGCCGGCTTCGTCGAACCCGGCGAATCGTTCGAATCGGCCGTGGTGCGCGAGGTCTTCGAGGAATCCGGCATCCGGGTCGCCGACCCCGTCTACCGCGGGTCCCAGCCGTGGCCGTTCCCGGCGTCGATCATGGTCGGCTTCACCGCCCGCCTGGCCGACGGCCAGCACTCCGCCGGTCTGGTGCCCGACGGCACCGAGATCCTCGACCTGCGCTGGTTCAGCCGCGCCGAACTCGCCGACCCCGACAACGGCATCATGCTGCCCGGTGCGTCGTCGATCGCCCGTGCCCTCATCGACGACTGGCTGGCCCAGCCGGAGCTGCCGGGTGTCTGACCGGCTGACCCCCACCGCCGAGTCGCTGCTCACCGGACTCGACGAGCAGCAACGTGTCGCCGCTGAGGCCCTGATCGGGCCGGTCTGCATGCTCGCCGGCGCCGGTACCGGCAAGACCCGCGCCATCACGCACCGCATCGCCTACGGCGTGATGAGCGGCGCCTACTCGCCGGGCCGGGTGATGGCGCTCACCTTCACCGCTCGCTCCGCCGCGGAACTGCGCGGCCGGCTCCGGCAGCTCGGCGCCGGCGGCGTCGCCGCGCGCACCTTCCACGCGGCAGCGCTGAGCCAGCTGAACTACTTCTGGCCGCACGTCGTCGGCGGCCAGGCCCCGCGCATCCTCGAGGGCAAGGGCCGGCTGCTCGGCCACGCCGCCGAGGTGCTCAAGCTCAAGCTCGACACCGCCACCCTGCGCGACCTGGCCGGCGAGATCGAGTGGCGCAAGACCTCCGGGCTGAGCCTGGACCAGTACGCCGTGGCCGGCCGGGCGCTGCCGGGGCGGCTCGACATCGACCAGACCCTGGACATGCAGGCCGGCTACGAACGGCTCAAGGACGACCGCAAGCAGATCGACTTCGAAGACGTGCTGCTGGCCATGGCCGGCATGATCGAAGCGGAACCCTCGGTGGCCCTGCAGGTGCGCGAGCAGTACCGGTTCTTCGTCGTCGACGAATTCCAGGACGTGTCCCCGCTGCAGCACGACCTGCTCAAGCTGTGGCTCGGCGACCGGCGCGACCTCTGCGTCGTCGGCGACGCCAGCCAGACCATCTACTCGTTCGCCGGCGCCCGCAGCGACTACCTGCTGGACTTCCCCAAGCACTATGAGGACGCCACCGTGGTGCGCCTGGAGCAGAACTACCGGTCGACGGCCGCGATCGTCGCCACCGCCAACCAGCTGATGCGCGGCCGCCCCGGCGCGCTGTCGCTGCACGCCGCCGTCGCCGACACCGGGGTGGAGCCCGCGGTGCGGGAGTACCCCAACGACATGGCCGAGGCCCGTGGGGTGGCCCAGAGCATCTTCGAACTCATCGAATCCGGGGTGGCCCCGGAAAACATCGCCGTGTTGTACCGGGTCAACGTGCAGGCCGCGCTGCTGGAGACCGCGCTCGGCGACGTCGGCGTGAGCTTCCAGATCCGCGGCTCGAAGCGGTTCTTCGACCTGCCGGAGGTCAAGCAGGCGGTGATGTCGCTCCGTGCGGCATCCGTGTCGATCATGGGCGAACCCCTGTTCAAGTCGGTCAGCGACGTGCTGCGAGGCCTGGGCTGGAGCCAGACCGCGCCGGACACCCGCGGTGCCGTGCGGGACCGTTGGGAAGCGCTGAACGCCATCATGGGGCTCGTCGACCAGGCCGCCCCCGGCACCACCTTCCGCCAGTTCACCGACGAGCTGATGGAACGCCAGGCCGGCCAGCACGAGCCCACCGTCGCGGCGGTGACCCTGGCCACGCTGCACTCGGCCAAGGGCCTGGAGTGGGACGCCGTGTTCGTCGTGGGCCTCTCAGAGGGGCTCGTGCCGATCAGCTACGCCGGCACCTTCGAGCAGGTCGACGAGGAACGCCGGTTGCTCTACGTTGGCGTCACCCGGGCGCGCAAACGCCTGGCGCTCAGCTGGTCTGCGGCCGGAAGCCAGCAGCGTTCCCCGCGAGAACGATCACGTTTTCTGGCAGAAATCGGCATCCGCACCGCTCGTGCGGCCGGTGCGCGCGGCGCCTGACCGTCAGGGACTCCGCGTCGATCGCCAGGGACGCGGCCGCGAACTCGTTGGAGGACGCGAACACCCGGTCGTGCACGACGCCGGCCGCCGTTGTGGCCACCTCGATGCTCAGCCGGGGCGTTTCGGTGGGCGCGGTGCGCAGCAGCAGCTGGCTGGCGATCGCGGGCCAGGCCGGGTCGTCGTCGACGTGCTCGAGGTCCAGGCAGGTCAGGCACGGACCGGCGCCGGGCTCCACGAGCGGGCCGATGCGCACCTCGGTGTCGCTGAACAGCACCGGCAGGTGCGGCACGTCCCGTCGCAACCAGTGCCCATGCCGTTCCGGCGCGAGCACAAAATGGTCCACGATCACCGCCAGGTCGGGCCGCTCGGCGCCGGCGTCGTTTGGTGTCGGGGCCGCGATGCCCAGCTCGGCCAGCAGCCGCCGGATGCGCTCGGCCGTGGCACCGTCGCCGTCGACGAACACAACCGGGCGCGCGTCCCGGTGCGCGGCGGCCGGCCGGCCGGCGAACCAGGTCGCGGTGAGGGGCACGGCGTCGCTGCCGGGCAGCGCCGGTGGAGAATCCAAGCCCACCAGGGCGGGGGCCAGCGCGCCGAGCAGGGCGGCCGTGGCCGCATCCGTCGCGCCGGCCTGCCGGCCGAGCATCAGCGCACCCGACTCTGGCACCCCCACCCGCAGTGCGGCGATCACGTTCTCCAGCGGCGCCGTCACTCCCGGCACGATGGCCACCGGCCGGTCGATGCCCAGTTGGATGGTGTCCGGGGTGCGCCAGACGAGCGGATACCGCGGGTCGAGTCGAAGGATCATCCGGCGATCTTCCCCCAGACCGCCAGGCGCCGCCGGATCCATCCACAGGCGCCAGATGGCCGCCGGTGAATGTGCAGGTCCAGCCCAGACTCCGGCCCTAGGCTGACGCAATGACTGAGAAGACTGCACGCCGCGTACTGGTCACCGGAGCCACCGGCTACATCGGGGGACGGCTGGTTCCCAAGCTCCTCGAGGCCGGCCACACCGTGCGGGTGCTGGTGCGTTCGCCCCAGAAACTCACCGACGTGCCGTGGGCCGGCGACGTCGAAATCGTCGAAGGCGACCTCGGCGACCGGAACTCGGTGGCCAGGGCGAGCGTGGGCATCGACGTGTTCTACTACCTGGTGCACTCGATGGGCGCCAAGGGCGACTTCGAGCAGACCGAACGCACCGCGGCCCGGAACGTGGCCGGCGCCGCAGCCGACGCACAGGTCTCCCGCATCGTCTACCTCGGCGGCCTGCACCCCGACAGCCAGACCCTCTCACCGCACCTGCGCTCCCGCGCCGAGGTCGGCCGGATCCTGCTGGACTCCGGCGTGCCCACCGTGGCATTCCAGGCCGGGGTCGTGATCGGGTCTGGATCGACGTCGTTCGAGATGATCCGGCACCTGACCGACGTGCTGCCGTACATGCCGGCGCCCCGCTGGGTGCGCAACTTCATCCAGCCCATCGCGGTGCGCGACGTGCTCTACTACCTCGTTGCCGCCGCCGACGTGCCCGCAGACGTCAACCGCACCTTCGACATCGGCGGTCCCGACGTGCTGCGGTACGGCCAGATGATGAACGGATACGCCGTCGAAGCCGGGCTGCACCAGCGGCCCATCGCGCCGCTGCCGGTGCTCACCCCGTGGCTCGCGTCCCAGTGGGTCAACCTCGTCACGCCCATCCCGCGCAGCCTCGCCGTGCCGATCATCGCATCGTTGCAATACGACTGCGTCATGCACGAGCACGACATCGACGCCGTGATCCCGCCGCCGGCCGGCGGCCTCACCACCTATCGCCGGGCCGTGCGCCTGGCACTGGGCCGGATGCGCGACGGCGACGTGGAGACCAGCTGGCAGAACGCCGCGACGGAGGGGGCCTCGAGCAACCCGCTGCCCAGCGACCCCGACTGGGCCGGCCACCTCGTCTACACCGACCTCAAGGAGAAGCGCACCGCGGCCAGGCCCGCCGACCTGTGGCGGGTCATCGAGAGCATCGGCGGGGAGAACGGCTGGTACTCCTTCCCGCTGGCCTGGGCGGTGCGCGGCTGGATGGACAAGATCGTCGGGGGAGTGGGCCTGCGCCGCGGCCGCCGGCATCCCGACCGTCTGCAGACCGGCGACGTGCTCGACTTCTGGCGCGTCGAACGCATCGACCGGGGCAGCTTCCTGCGGTTGCGCGCCGAGATGCGGGTGCCCGGCCGGGCCTGGCTCGAAATGCGGGCAGAGCCCACGGATGACGGCGGCTCGGTCTACCGGCAGCGCGCGGTGTTCTTCCCGCGCGGGCTGGGCGGCCGGCTCTACTGGTTCTCGATCCTGCCGTTCCACGGCGTGATCTTCAGCGGCATGGCCAACCGCATCACCGCCGCAGCGGAGAAGGAGGCCGCGGTCGTGGAGACCGAACCAGCGCGGCCGGTCAGCGCCCCGGAGACCACCGCGACCGCGGAGGCCGCCCTCAACCCGTAACCCGCCACATCCCGTTGGTGCCAAGGTGCCGCACCCGTCCCAGTGGCACACCCGGGAGGCGGCGGCTGACGGAACCTTGCCAGCTTCGACCCTAGCCAGTATCCATTGGGGAGCGCATCATGGGTAGCGAGCGTTGAGGAGTCGAGATGTCGGGAGTGGTGGTGTTCGTCGGCGATGGCCTCAGCGGCGGTGCTCGGTGGGAAGAACGGTTCCCCGAACTCGAGGTGCGCAATCTCGGCGTGAACGGGGACACGACCGACGAGGTCCTGGGCCGGCTCGATCAGGTCGTTGACGCCGACCCCGATGCGGTCGTCCTGCAGGTGGGCACCAACGACGTGGGCTGGAATCGGTCGGACGAGTACATCGTGCGCAACATCGAAACCATCCTGTGCACCCTGCGCAAGCAGCTCCCCGGCGCGCGGGTGCTCGTGCAATCGGTGCCGCCGCGGGAGAAGGAGTTTGTGCACCTGATCCGCTCGGTCAACCGGCACCTGCGCCAGTTCGCGCCCACGGTGAAGGCACGCTACCTGGACCTGTGGCCGGTGTTGGCCGCCGAAGACGGCACGCTCAGCACCGAGTGGTCACCCGACCACCTGCACCTCACCGAGGCCGGCTACGTCGTCTGGCTCGCCGAACTCCGCCCGGCACTCGTGGACCTGCTCGAGAGCCCGCCGGAAACGATGTCGGTCAGCCGGCACCCCGCCTGACCCGTCCCGGCGCGGACGCCCCTCGCTACCATGAGAGCATGCGCCGACCTGTACGTTCCCGCTTGCGATTGTCGTTCGTCATCACGGTGCTCGCCGGGCTTCCCCTGCTCGCCGCGAGCTCGGCCGCCGCCGCTCCCGCACCGGCCCCGCGGTCCGTCTCGCACGCCGCTCCGCTGGCCGTCGCCACCGGGGTCGACGATTTCAGCTTCACGTCCATGCACGCCGACTACCGGCTCGGCCGCGACGACGAGGGACATTCCACCCTGGCCACCACAGAGACTCTCGTGGCCAGGTTCCCCGAGACCGACCAGAACCACGGCATCCGGCGCCAGATCCCCACCCACTACCGCGGCGAACCCACCGAGCTGTCCACCGTCAGCGTCACCGACGAGACCGGCCGGGAGCGCGACTACGAGACCGACACCGACAGCGACGACTCCAACAACGAGTACCTCTTCGTCACCATCGCCGAGGACGGCTTCGTGCACGGCGACCAGACCTACGTCATCAGCTACACCCAGAAGAACATCGCCCATTACCCCGACGACACCCCGGATGAGGAGTTCTTCTGGGAGGTGAACGGCACCGGCTGGGCCCAACCGTTCGGCACCGTCTCGGCGACCGTGCACGTGGCAGCCGACCTGGTGCCCGCCCTCACCGGTCAGACCGCCTGCTACCAGGGCACATCGACATCCGGTGCCGCCTGCGACGCGCTCGAGAGCGCCGCCGACGGTGACGAATGGGTCGTCCAGGCCACCGCCCGCGATCTGGCCCCGCAGGAGGGCCTGGCCCTGGCCGTGGGCTTCGACGAGGGAACGTTCGTGCCCAGGGACGACTCCTTCACCGCCAACGTGTTCCCCTCGATCGCGCTCCTCGCCGCGCTCGCGGCGCTGGTCACGGCCGTGATCGGCGTCGCCGCCCGCACCACCAGGTGGCGCAACCAGCCCGGCCGGCCCACCATCATCGCCGAATACCTGCCGCCGGCCGGCGTGAACCTGCTGCAGGCCGGTGGGGTGCTCGGCGCCAAGGCCGGCGGCAAGTCCCTCACCGCCCAGTTCCTGCAATTCGCCGTGAACGGCAACGTGCGAGTCCTGGAGGGGGAGGGCAAGAACCACTACCTCCTCGAACTCCGCACCCGGGCGGGCCTTGACCCCACCGAACGCGCCGTGCTCGACGCCCTGTTCCCCGCCCACCAGGACATCGGCACGATCCGGGACTTCAAGAAGACGGATGCGAAACTGGGCACCGCCCTGACGGCCGCGCGGAGCGCCGCCCGCAAACAGCTGCTCACCGACGGGCTTCGGGAGAAGAAGGGCGGCGCGCTGCGCGGCTGGCTGCTCGGTGTCGCCGTCGTCACCGGCGTCGTCGCGATGATCGCCAGCATCATCTCGTTCGCCACCGAAGTCGCCGGCGCGTGGCCGGCGCTGTTCCTGGTCGTGGGCCTGGCCGCGGCGATTGTTACGATTGCGGTGACCGTCGACGTGCGACCGCTCACCATTCGCGGTGCCGAACTGCGCGACTACCTGAAGGGCGTCTCCGTGTACATCTCGCTTGCCGAAGCGGACCGACTTCGGGTGCTGCAAAGCCCCAGCGGCGCCCTGCGCACGCCCTACCGGCCCGACGCGGCCACCCCGGCGGTGGCGACCGAACCCGTGCAGGTGCTCAAGCTCTACGAGCGGCTGCTGCCGTTCGCCGTGCTCACCGGTCAAGAGAAGGAATGGTCCGCCGTGCTCGGCGACTACTACGCCGGCGCCCACCAGCAGCCGGACTGGTACGTCGGTACCGCGCCGTTCAGCGCCGCGTACTTCGCCACCGGCGTCTCGGCGTTCGCCACATCCGCATCCTCGGGCATCGCATCGAGCTCGTCCAGCTCCGGCTCGAGCGGCGGCGGCTCGGTCGGCGGCGGCGGAGGCGGCGGCGGGGGAGGGGGCGTCTGATGGGCACCCCGGCAGAACCCACCTACACCCGCTCGGCCCTGGCGCCCGGCCTGCTCGCCGCGATCGCGCTGCTGGCCGGACTGGCCCTGCTCGATGTCGACAGTTTCGTGATCATCCGCTACATCGTCAGCATCCTGGCGCTGATCATCTGCGTCTTCGTCATCCAGGCCAAGGCCTGGTGGTGGCTGATCGGCCTGGTGCCCATTGCGGTGCTCTGGAATCCGATCGTCGTGATCGACTGGCACGGCCAGGGGTGGGTGTCCGCGCAGTTCATCGCGGCCCTGATCTTCATCATCGTCGGGATCCGGACCAAGGTCCCGACCGCTGTGCACCGCTAATTCCGGGGGCGGGCATAGACTAAGGATGCGTCTGGAGCCGGGCTCGACCGTGGCCCCGCGGCCATCAGTGTACAAGTGACTGAAAGTTGCGGCGTCCCACTGTTCGGTCATGGGGTTCGGCGTATCGATCGCACAGGCATCCTGCGGATGCGCAACACGACGAGCGCGCATTGAGTGCAGCGCTGGTGTGAAGTGGAGAAAAATGGCATACACCCGCCCCAACGGAGCGGGCCGCGCTGGAGCCGGCAGCGGTCGAACACGTCAACGCCCGCGCTCGCGCGACGACGACGCCCCGATCATCCCGATCCTCGCCCGCAAGGTGCGCGAGGTCGAAGCCAAGGCCCAGAGCGGTACCAAGCTCGGCCCCACCAACCGCACGAAGTACCAGGTCATCGCGCTGCTGATGCGGGAAGAACGCGCCCGCGTCAAGGCCGACCCGCTCCTCACCGACGCGAACCGCGCCGAACTGCTCAAGCGCCTCGACGGCATCGCCCAGATCCTCGCGAAGACCGCCGCCAGGGACACCAGCCTGATCACCCTGCTCGAACCGGATGCCGGTGTCTCCACCGTCGCGCAGCGCTTCCGCCGCGACTGGCTGCTGGAATCCGGCGCCGAGCTCAGCCCGGACGAGCTCATCATCACCCGCGAACCCGAGGCCAAGCCCGAGGTTCCGCAGAACCAGGTCATCCCGCAGTCGGTGCGCGCCCGGCAACTGGCCAACCCGTTCCTCGCCCCCGACTTCAGTGCCGTGCAGGCCGCGCCGGTATCCTCGGCCCGTCGCCTGGCCAACTGGGAACTGCTCGGCCCGCTGTTCAAAGCCTTCGAATACGGCTCCGGCGGCCAGGCCGCCAGCATGGACCTGCCAGAGGCGCCCAACGTCGACAGGTTCTCCCCGCGCGGCATGGAGCTCATGCGGCACCAGGCCCGCTTCATCGAGAGCGCCCGCCTCGGCCACCGCAGCTACCTCCTCGCCGACGAGCCCGGCCTCGGCAAGACCGCGCAGAGCCTGCTCGCCGCATCCGTCGCCGGCGCCTACCCGCTGCTGGCGATCGTGCCCAACGTCGTGAAGATGAACTGGGTGCGCGAGGTGGAACTGTGGACACCGCACCGCCGCGCCACCGTCATCCACGGCGACGGTGACACCCTCGACGCCTTCGCCGATGTGGTCGTGGTCAACTACGACGTGCTCGACCGCCACCTCGCCTGGCTCGGCACCCTGGGTTTCAAGGGCATGGTCGTCGACGAGGCGCACTTCATCAAGAACCTGCAGTCGCAGCGCTCCAAGCACGTGCTCAGCCTCGCCGAGCAGATCCGCCGTCGCACGCCGGGCAACAACCCGCTGCTGATGGCGCTCACCGGCACCCCGTTGATCAACGACGTCGACGACTTCCGCGCCATCTGGCAGTTCCTCGGCTGGATCGACGGCGACAAGCCCACCGCCAAGCTCATGCAGCGCCTCGAAGAGACCGGGCTCACCCCCGCGGATGCCGGCTTCTACACCGCTGCCCGCTCGGCCGTCATCGACATGGGCATCGTGCGTCGCCGCAAGGTCGACGTCGCCGCCGACCTGCCCGCCAAGCGCATCGCCGACCTGCCGGTGGAGCTGGACAGCGAACTCGGCCGCTCCATCCAGAAGGCCGAGCGCGAGCTCGGTGCCCGCCTGGTCAAGCGCTACAACGCCCTCGTGGCCGCCCGCCACCCCGGCGTCAAGGCCCCCGCCCTCACCGACGACGAGCGCGCCGCGTACATCCGCGCCGTCGCGCACGCCGATCTCGAGGAGTCCAAGGGCACCAGCACCGGTGAGAACGTGTTCACCATGGTGCGCAAGATCGGCCAGGCCAAGGCCGGGCTCGCCGCGGACTACGCGGCCCAGCTGGCCCACTCGGTGGGCAAGGTGGTGTTCTTCGCCAAGCACATCGACGTGATGGATGCCGCGGAGGAGATCTTCGCCAAGCGAGGCCTGCGCACCGTATCGTTGCGCGGCGATCAGAGCGCCCTGGCCCGCCAGGCCGCGATCGACTCGTTCAACACCGACCCAGAGGTCGCCATCGTGGTGTGTTCGCTCACCGCGGCCGGCGTCGGCGTCAACCTCCAGGCCGCATCCAACGTGGTGCTGGCGGAACTGAGCTGGACGGCGGCCGAGCAGACCCAGGCCATCGACCGGGTGCACCGGATCGGCCAGGCCGAACCGGTCACCGCGTGGCGGATCATCGCCGCGCACACTATTGACGCGCGCATCGCCGAACTCATCGGCAGCAAGCAGGGCCTCGCGGCCCGCGCGCTCGACGGGGCAGACGAGGACGTCTCACCGGCAGACTCCGTGCAGGCCAGCGCGTTGGTATACGTACTCACGCAGGCGCTCGACGGAGAGCTGTAACACCGGGCCGGAAGTCCCTACCTCGAAGCAGCGCCGCCGGTGTTGACTTGATCCAGGCCAGAGCCCGCCACCATGATGGTGGACGGGCAATCTGCCGAAACAAACATGCATGCACTAAGGAGTAGCCAGATATGAAGATCGGTATCCTCACCAGCGGTGGAGACTGCCCGGGCCTCAACGCAGTGATTCGGGGTGCTGTCCTCAAGGGAGGGCGCGCGTACGACTCCGAGTTCGTGGGCATCCGCAACGGCTGGCGCGGGCTGGTGCAGGGCGAGTTCATGAAACTCGACCGGCACAGTGTTCGTGGCCTCTCCCGCCAGGGTGGCACCATCCTCGGCAGCTCGCGCACCAACCCGTTCGAGGGCGAGAACGCCGGCCCGGAGAACATTCAGAAGACCATGGATGCCGAGGGCATCGACGCCATCATCGCCATCGGCGGCGAGGGCACCCTCACCGCTGCCCGCCGTCTCACCGACGCCGGCATCAAGATCGTCGGCGTGCCGAAGACCATCGACAACGACCTCGCCGCCACCGACTACTCGTTCGGCTTCAACACCGCCGTCGAGATCGCCACCGAGGCCATCGACCGTCTGCGCACCACCGCCGACTCGCACGGCCGCTGCATGATCGTCGAGGTCATGGGCCGCCACGTGGGTTGGATCGCCCTGCACTCCGGCATGGCCGGCGGCGCGCACGCCATCCTCATCCCCGAGCAGCCGCAGACCATCGAGCAGATCTGCGAGTGGGTCGAGAGCGTCCGCGACCGCGGCCGCGCCCCGGTCCTCGTCGTCTCCGAGGGCTTCCTGCTCGCCGAGATGGGCGAAGCCCACTCGCACAAGGGCCTGGACGCGTTCAACCGTCCCCGCCTCGGCGGCATCAGCGAGCTCATCGCCCCGATGGTCGAAGAGCGCACCGGCATCGAAGCCCGGGCGACCGTGCTCGGCCACACCCAGCGTGGTGGCGCCCCGTCGGCGTACGACCGGGTGCTCGCCACCCGTCTGGGCATGTCGGCCGTTGACGCCGTCTACGACGAGAAGTGGGGCTCGATGGTCTCCCTCAAGGGCACCGACATCCACACCGTCAGCATCGCCGACGCCACCATGGACCTCAACCGGGTCACCCAGGAGCGTTACGACGAAGCGGCCGTGCTCTTCGGCTAAACCCGAATCCAGGTACGGAAATGCCCGGGCGGCTCAGGCCGCCCGGGCATTGTGCTGCGGGAAAGAAGGAGGGCGGCGTCAGGCCGCGGGAGCGAGCTTGGCCTGCACCTGCGCGAGCGACGGGTTGGTCGCTGCAGAGCCATCCGGGAACAGCACGGTGGGAACCGTCTGGTTGCCGCCGTTCAGACTCATCACGAGCTCCGGGGTGCCCTCGACCTCTTCGATGTTCACCTCGGTGTAACCGATGCCGTTCTTGTCGAGCTGCGTCTTCAGACGCGAGCAGTAGCCGCACCACGTGGTGGTGAACATCGTGATAGTTCCGGTCTCAGGCACAAAATCCATGCACACAGCGTAACCGAGATTCCCGTGAAATCGCTTTCAGCCGGAGGTGTTCGACCGCTCGCTACGATTGACACCATGACCGACCTGCCCCAGGTGTGCGTGTGCTACCTCACCCGCGTGTCCGAGACCGGCGAGCCGCAGGTTCTGCTCGGCCGCAAGAAGAAGGGCCTGGGCCTGGGCAACATCGTCGGGCTCGGCGGCAAGCTCGAGCCGGGCGAGTCCGCCCTGGATGCCGCAGTGCGCGAGATCGAGGAGGAGTCCGGCCTCACGGTCACCGCCGACGCGCTCACCCCGATGGGCGTGCTCACCTATCTCTTTCCGCACAAACCCGGCTGGAGCCAACGGTCGAACGTCTTCGTCACCGACCGGTTCAGCGGCATCCCGCGCGAATCCGACGAGTTGAACCCGCAGTGGTTCACCATCGCGGAGCTGCCCGTCGACGACATGTGGGATGACGCCAGGCACTGGCTGCCTGGTGTGCTGGCCGGCCAGAGCGTCGAAGCCACCTTCACCTTCGGCGCTGACCTCGCCACGGTCGTGGCCCGCGGCTGAGCCCGGCGCGGCGACCTGAACGTCGGGTAGACGCCGCATGAACACTCCCTGAATTGACCTGCCCGCCTGAGGCTGTCAGGATCAACGAGGCCCGGTTTCGAGCCAGCCATCTCTCTTGCGTGCCCGGGTGTGTTGCCCGGCCACGGTTCGGGTTGAAATACAAGGAAAGACGCCGGTGGATTTCACCCTTATCGTCGCGCTGGTCATCGCACTGGCACTCATCTTCGACTTCACCAATGGATTCCACGACACGGCCAACGCCATGGCCACCCCGATCGCCACCGGGGCCATGAAGCCCAAGGTCGCCGTCGGCGTCGCGGCCGTGCTCAACCTCGTCGGCGCGTTCCTCTCGACCGAGGTCGCCCGGACGGTCTCCGGCGGCATCATCAAGGAGGGTGACGGCGGCATCCAGATCACCCCGGAGATGATCTTCGCCGGACTGATCGGTGCGATCGTCTGGAACCTGATCACCTGGCTGCGCGGACTGCCGTCCAGCTCCAGCCACGCCCTGTTCGGCGGGCTCATCGGCGCCACGATCATCGGAGTGGGCGCGCAGGCCGTGGCCTTCGACGTCGTCCTGGCCAAGGTGATCCTGCCCGCGCTGATCGCCCCGATCACCGTCGGCATCGTGGCGTACCTCGCCACCCGCCTCGCCTACGCCATCACCCGCCGCGACGCCGGCAAGCCGGATGGCCGCGGCGGCTTCCGCTACGCCCAAATCTTCTCCTCCTCCCTGGTGGCCCTCTCGCACGGCACCAACGACGCGCAGAAGACCATGGGCGTGATCACGCTGACCCTCATCGCCGGCGGGTACCAGGCCGTCGGCTCCGGGCCGCAGTTCTGGGTGGTGGCCTGCTGCGCCCTCGCCATCGCGATCGGCACCTACACCGGCGGCTGGCGCATCATCCTCACGATGGGCCGCGGACTCACCGAGATCAAGCCGGCCCAGGGCTTCGCCGCCGAGACCAGCACCGCCGCCACCATCCTCGCGTCCAGCCACCTCGGCTTCGCGCTCTCCACCACCCAGGTTGCCTCTGGGTCGGTCATCGGTTCCGGTCTGGGCCGACGCGGCTCCACCGTGCGCTGGGGCATGGCCGGCCAGATCGCCCTCGGCTGGCTGCTCACCCTGCCGGCATCCGCCATCATGGGCGCCTTCGCGGCGGGCCTGGCCCTGCTCGGACCGATCGGCATCCTCCTGGACGTCGTCATCGGCACCGTCGTGGTCTACGTGCTGTTCCAGTGGTCCAAGCGCGACCGGGTCTCGCACGACAATCTGCACGACATCGATGACGCGGGCCACGTCGTGAAGATCAAGAAGACGCCCCGCAAGCCGTCCCGCAAGGACCGAGCGAAGGTAGCACTGTGATCGACTGGGCCGCTTTCCTCGTAGTCGCCGCCGCCGCCCTGGTGTCCTCGGCCATCGTCGTCTCGCTGTACTCGCTGGGCCTGCGCCTGCTCACAACGGCCGGGCGCATCCCGATGGTGGAACCCGCCGAGTTCACCGGCGCCATCACCGTGCTCAGCCCGGCGCGCGCCGCGAAGGACGCCAAGCGCGCCCGCAAGGCCCGCAAGGCCAACCCGCTCACCGACAACCAGAAGCGCCTGGCGCAGTACGCCGGCTACCTCTGCTTCGCGCTCTGCGGCCTGATCGTGCTCTACGGCGTCTACCTGATCGTCCCCGCCCTGCACCGCTAGCCCCCCCAAGCCGCCCCGGGTCCGCGAACTGTGAGTTAAGCACCGAAAACCGCCTCGCGAAGGTGCTTACCTCACAGTTCGCGGCCATCCGTCGCGCCACGCGCGTGTGCGTGCCCGTGCCCGTGCGTGCCCGTTCGCGTTCGCGTGCGTGAGCGTGTGGGTGGTGGGTGGTGGGTGGTGCGTGTGCGCGTCGAGCGTGGTGCGTGGTGCGTGGTGCGTGGTGGGTGGTGGGTGGTGCGTGTGCGGGTGGTGCGTGCGCGATCGCGTCGTGGTCTCGTGGAGGCTCGGCAACTCGCGAACTGTGAGTTAAGCACCGAAAATCGCCTCGCGAAGGTGCTTAGCTCACAGTTCGCGTGACCCCTTGCCCCATGGATGCGCGGGTGTGCGCAATGGGGCGTGGGGGCGTCGAGCGTGCGCGCGGGTGCGGGTGCGGGCACGCACCGCGGTCCCGTGGGGGTATGGCAATTCGCGAACTGTGAGTTAAGCACCGAAAAGGGCGTCGGGAAGGTGCTTAGCTCACAGTTCGCGGGGGACAGGGCGGGGCTAGGCGGTGCGGCGGATGCGGGACACCCAGGTCATCAGGTGGTAGATCACGATGGCGGCCACGGTGCCCAGCGCGATGCCGTTGAAGGTGAGGGTGCCGGCGCTGAAGGTGTAGTCGGCGATGCCGATGATCAGCGCGGTCGCGGCGGTGAACTGGTTGACCGGCTTGCTGAAGTCCACCCGGTTGTCGAGCCAGATCTTCACGCCGATGATGCCGATGAGGCCGTACAGGGCCGTCGTGACGCCGCCGAGCACGCCCGCCGGGATGGTGCTGATGACGGCGCCGATCTTGGGGGAGAGGCCCAGCAGCACGGCCGTGATGCCGGCCACCCAGTACGCGGCCGTGGAGTAGATACGGGTGGCGGCCATCACGCCGATGTTCTCGCCGTAGGTGGTGGTGCCGGAGCCACCGCCGAAGCCGGCCAGCACCGTTGCGAGGCCGTCGGCGAGCAGCGCCCGCCCGGTGAGCCGGTTGACCGAGCTGTCGGTCATCTGCGCGACGCCGCGAATGTGGCCGACGTTCTCGGCGATCAGCACCAGCACCACGGGCAGGAAAGCTGGCAGGATCGCGAAGACCGCGGGGTTCTCGAACGGGTTCGTCGGCAGCGTGAGCGGCGGCAGGCCGACCCAGGCGGCGTCGCCGACGGCGCTGAAGTCGACCTCGCCCTGGATGACCGCGGCGATGTAGCCGACGATGACGCCCAGGAAGATCGACAGCCGGCCCAGGATGCCGCGGAACAGCACGGTAGAGAGGATGACGGCGGCGAGGGTGATCAGCGCGGTCAGCGGTGCCAGGGTGAAGTTGTCCTTCGCGACCGGCGCCAGGTTGAAGCCGATCAGCGCGACGATGGCGCCGGACACGACGGGCGGCATCAGCGCGTCGATCCAGCCGGCCCCGGTGAACTGCACGATGGCGCCCACCACGGCCAGCAGCACGCCGACGGCGAGGATGCCGAACAGGGCGCTGCCCATGCCCGCCGTAGCGGTGGCGGCGGTGATCGGGGCGATGAACGCGAACGACGAGCCCAGGTAGGAGGGCAGCTTGTTGCGGGTGATCAGCAGGAACAGGATCGTGCCGATGCCGGAGAACAGGATGGTGGTGCTCGGCGGGAAGCCGGTGATCAGCGGCACCAGGAAGGTGGCGCCGAACATCGCCACAACGTGCTGGGCGCCGATCCCGATCGTGAGGGGCCAGTTGAGGCGTTCGCCAGGGGCCACGACGTCGGTCGGGCCGACGGTCTTGCCGTCGCCGTGCAGGGTCCAGGGCAGTGCCATTACGCTCTCGTTTCTGTTCAAGCCATGCGGCCGGATACGTCACGCGGCCCTAGCTGAGCGTAGTGCTCCGCCGGCCGGGCCACCGAGTTTGCCCCGGGGTCAGGCGACCGGATTAGGATCACCCCATGACTTCGCCCACTCGCGCCCGCCCCCTCGATCCGCTCGAGGTGCGGGTGTCGGGTGGCCTGGTGCGCGGCGTCAGCGAACGCGGCATCCGCGCCTGGCGGGGCATCCCATACGCGGCCGCCCCGGTGGGCCCGTTGCGCTTCCGCGCCCCGGAGCCCGCCCTGCCCTGGCCGGGCGTGCGTGACGCGGCGGAGTTCGGCCCGGTCGCGACCCAGAGCCACCGCGGCCAGTTCATCGGCGCCCACCCGCGCATCCCGCAGAGCGAGGACTGCCTGTCCCTGAACGTGATCGCCCCGGACACCCCGATCGACGACGGGGCGCTCCGCCCCGTGATGGTCTTCGTGCACGGCGGCGCGTACAGCGTGGGGTCCTCGCGGGAGAACCCCCGGCAGGGCGAGGGTCTCGTGCGGCGCGGCGGCATCCTCTACGTGGGCATCAACTACCGGCTGGGCGCGCTGGGCTACCTCGACTTCAGCCGGTACTCCACGCCGGAGCGGCCGTTCGAGAGCAATCTGGGCCTGCGCGACCAGGTGGCCGCGCTCGCCTGGGTGCGCGCCAACATCCGTGCCTTCGGCGGCGACCCGGATGCCGTGACCCTGTTCGGCGAATCGGCCGGCGGCAACGCCGTGACCACCCTGATGACGGTCCCGGCGGCGGCCGGCCTGTTCCAGCGGGCGATCGCCCAGAGCGCCCCGCCGAACGCCGTGTACCCGCCGGCGCTGACCGCCGAGTGGGCGGCGACGTTCGTGGGCATCCTCGCCGAGCAGACGCTGGGCGCCCCGGCCGCCGGGCCCGAGCTCGTGCATCCGGCCGCGCAGCTGGTGAGCCAGCCCGCCGAGCCGCCGGTGCGCTCCGGCCTCACCGACGCCGAGGCCGTGCGGCTGCTGCTGGACGCCGACCCGGCCCGCCTCGCCGGGGCGACGACGACCCTCACCGTGCGCTCGCCCGACCAGTACCCCGGCACCATCCCGCTCTGCCCGGTCATCGACGGCGACTTCCTGCCCGAACGTCCCCTCGACGCGTTCCGCGACGGCCGGGCGCACCGCATCCCGCTGATCATCGGCACCAACGAACGCGAGGGCTCGCTGTTCAGCGGCCGGATCGACATTCTCGCGTCGACGCCGCCGCGCATGCGGGCCGTCTTCGCCAACACGAAGAAGAAGGCCAAGAAGGCGCTCAAGGCGCAGTACCCCGGCATTCCCGCTCCGCGGGCCGCGCTGGACTTCGGCGGCGACTACTCGTTCTGGTACCCGAGCGTGAAGGTGGGGGAGCGGCACTCCAGGTATGCCCCCGTGCACTTCTACCGATTCGACGCGGCGCCCCGGCTGCTGCGCCGGATGGGGCTGGATGCCACCCACGGCCTCGAATTATTCCCGCTCTTCGACCGGCTCGACGGCTGGTTCGGCCGCGGCATGACGGTGCTCGGCGGGCGGCGCGCCTTCAAGGCGATCGGTGCGCGCATGCAGGGCTGGTGGCTGAGCTTCGCCCGCACCGGCGTTCCGGATGCCGCCTGGCCGGCGTACACCGAGGCCGACAGGCTCACGCTCGTGATCGACACCGCCGACCGGGTGGTGTCGGATCCGCAGGCCGAACGCCGCATCGCCTGGGGCTCCTTCGTGCCGCACGTTTGACCAGGGCGGTTGGCCTGATTTCCAGGACCGGGGTGCGCGTCGTAGACTGAGGCGTTTGGCGCGCCGCCGAACGTCGACTTGGAGAGCATCATTTCCGCATCAGAGCACGAGTCTGCCGCCGTCGCAGGCGCCACCACCGCAGCCACAACCGCAGCCACCACCGCACCCGCTGCCGAGACCGCCGCCAGGCCGGAACCGACCGGCCGCGGCACGAAGTCGGTACTTGACCGCTACTTCGAGATCACCCGGCGCGGCTCCACCTGGGGCCGGGAGGTGCGCGGCGGCCTGGTGACCTTCGTCACCATGGCCTACATCGTCATCCTCAACCCGCTGATCCTCGGTGGTTTCAGCGCCGACCAGGCGGCAGTGGATGTCGCCGGGAACTGGCTGCCCAACGGCCAGGTCGCCGCCGTCACCGCGCTGACCGCCGGCGTCATGACGATCCTGTTCGGTGTCATCGCACGCCTGCCGTTCGGCTTCGCCGCCGGCCTCGGCATCAACTCGTTCCTGGCCGTCAGCGTCGTGGGCCAGGTCACCTGGCCCGAGGCCATGGGCCTGGTCGTCATCAACGGCCTCATCATCGTGCTGCTGGCCTCCACCGGGCTCCGCGCGATGATCTTCACCGCCGTTCCCCGCCAGCTCAAGATCGCCATCACCGTGGGCATCGGCCTCTTCATCGCGTTCATCGGCCTGGTCGACTCCGGTTTTGTGCGCGCCAGCGGCGTCGCCTCCCCGCCCGTGCAGCTCGGCGAGTCCGGTTCGGTCGCCAGCCTGCCCACCGCGGTGTTCGTGATCGGGCTGCTGCTGATCGGCGTGCTCGTGGCGCGCAAGGTCAAGGGCGCCCTGCTGATCGGCATCGTCGGCACCACGGTGCTCGCCGTCATCCTCGAAGCCGTCTTCAAGGTCGGCCCGTCGCTGGGCACCAACCCGGCCGGCTGGAACCTGAACGCCCCGGTGCTGCCGTCCAGCTTCGTCGCGCTGCCCGACCTGTCCCTGGTGGGCGAGGTGAGCTTCGGCGCGTTCGAGCGCATCGGAGTGCTCGCGGCCGTGATGCTGGTCTTCACCCTGGTCTTCACGAACTTCTTCGATGCCATGGGCACCATGACCGGGCTCTCCAACGAGGCCGGCGTCGCCGACAAGAACGGCAACTTCCCCCGGCTCAAGTCGGCCCTGATCGTCGAGGGTGTCGGCGCCGTCGTCGGTGGCGCCACCTCCTCCTCGTCGAACACCGTGTTCATCGAGTCCGGCGCCGGCATCGGCGAGGGCGCCCGCACCGGTTTCGCCAACGTCGTCACCGGGCTTCTGTTCCTCGCGGCGATGTTCTTCACCCCGCTCACCCAGATCGTGCCCCTCGAGGTGGCCGCGGCCGCCCTGGTGATCGTGGGCGCCATGATGGTGTCGCAGATCCGGTTCATCGACTTCAGCGACTTCTCCATCGTCCTGCCGGTGTTCCTGACCATCATCGTCATGCCGCTGAGCTACTCCATCGCCAACGGCATCGGCGCCGGCTTCATCAGCTGGGTCATCGTGCGCTCGCTCTCGGGCAAGGCCCGCGAGATCAGCCCGCTGCTCTGGGTCGTCGCGGCCGGGTTCCTGGTGTTCTTCGTGCGCGGACCCATCGAGGTCCTGTTCGGCGTCTAGCCGGATGCCGCCGCCCGCGACCACCGGCGGCGAGATGCCACGAGGCCCCCTGGATCGAATCCCGGGGGCCTCAGCTGTCCCCACGCGACAGGCGGGGGACGAGGGTTTGGGCTACCGCCAGGTCCAGGAGGAGATCGCCGCGTCGATGATCGCGTCGCCGTTGTCCTCCGGGCTGACGAACGACAGCAGGAAGAACTGCACGTCCTTCTCGGCGGTCTGGTAGGTCTCCGGCGCCCGGAGCACCAGCAGCGCCTTGGTCTTCGTTTCGGCGACCGTACTGTCGACCCGGGTGAGGATGGCCGGCGTGCCGTCGATGGTGAGCGTCTCGGGCTGACCGATCACGGTTCCCATCGCGGGGATGAACTCGGCGTCGAGGTAGCCCATCATGCCCTCGAGGGTTCCGTCCGGGGCGTACTCGGCGGAGGACACGGTGCTGATCGCCTCGACGTTGACGCTGCCCAGAATCGCGCCGACACCGGTGTTCTTCACGGTGCCGTCGGCGTTGTATTCGCCCCACAGTTCGGCGTTGGTGGCGCAGGCGGCGGTCGCGTCCTTCGACTGGTTGTTGATGTACGCGGCGGGGGCGTCGAAGGAGTAGCAGGGGGTGTCCAGGGTGACGGTCTGCACCGCACTACCGTCGACCGAACTGGACGACGAGTCCGGGGCGTTGGAGGCGACCAGCCCGACCAGTCCCGCGTACGCGCCGGGGGTCAGTATCGTGATGAAGAACACCACGGTGAAGACGAGGTTGGTCAGGAAGGCGACGCTGGACAGCGCGAGGCCGACAATGGCCCGGGCGCGGGCCCGCCCGGTGCGCACGGCCAGAATGCCCAGGATGATGCCGGCGATCCCGAGCAGGCCGCCCAGGATGGTGACCCAGCCGAGGAGAAAGGCGACGATGCCCACGACGAGGGCGGCCGTGGCCAGGCCGGTCCCGCCCGGCGTGACCGGTGATGCCGGCGGCTGGGGTATTGCGCCGGGTGGCCCGCTCGGTGCCTGGTACGCCGGGGGAAGCTGATCGGTCGGGGTCATGGGGCTCCTTGCGAGACGCGGCCGACCTCGGCCGAGGGCGGTGAACCGCCTGACAGGCGCCGTCGCAAATATGGGCCGACACCCCCTGCGGTCCACCGCCACCCTAGCGGGTGGGCGCGCGCGATCCGCGCCGACGCTTCGGCCGACGGTGGATCGTTACTCCAGGAAGCCGCGCAGCAACAGCGCGGTTCCGGCGAGGTGCTCGGTCATGGCCAGCCCCGCCGCCTCCGGGTTGCCGGTGAGGATGGCCATCACGACCTGTTCGTGCTGCCGGTTGGAGTGGGCGATGTTGGGGCCGAGCGACGGGATGCTGTCCAGAAGCTCGTTGACCCGCATCCGCACCTCGGCGAGCAGGGGCACGAGCGAGCTGGAGCCGGCCAGCTCGCCGATGGTGAGGTGCAGCCGGGAATCGAGCCGGCGGTAGTCGTCGTCGGTGGCGGCGATGGAGTCGCCCAGGCTTGCCCAGAGGGCCTCCCGGTCGGCCGGTGCGAGCGGCCGGGCAGCCGCCTGCCTGGCCGCGCCCACCTCGAGCACCTCCCGCAGGATCAGGGCGTCGTTGATCTCCGCCGGGGTGTAGCGCCGCTCCGGCGCCGGTTCGCCGCCGGCGCCCCGCCCCCGCGCCGTCGTGGGCAGTTCGTCGACGACGAAGGTGCCGCCGTAGCGGCCGCGACGGGAGACCAGATAGCCGGCCTCGCCGAGCGACGCGAGCGCGTCCCGCAGGGTATCCCGGCTCACGGCGAGCATGCCCGCGAGGTCCCGCTCCGCCGGCAACCGTTCGCCGGGGGCGATCAGGCCCAGCCGCACGGTCTGCAACAGCCGCTGAACGGTCTCCTCGAACGCGTTGCCGCCGTGCACCGGCCGCAACAGCAGTTCGGAGCGGATGCCGCCGGCCGCATCCGTGCCCGCCGAATCCGTGCCCGCCGATTCCGGGCCGGCCGCCTCGGTGGCGTCGCGCTGATGGATCATGATGTCTATTCTGCCCGCCCTGCTCACTCCGGGGTCACGTACGCCGAACTGATGCCGCCGTCGACGAGGAAGGTGGAACCGGTGATGAAGGAGGCGTCGTCGCTGGCGAGGAAGGCCACCGCGGCGGCGAGCTCCTCCGGCTCGGCGAACCGGCCGACCGGGATGTGGATCAGGCGGCGCGCGGCCCTGGCCTGGTCCTTGGCGAAGAGCTCCTGCAACAGCGGCGTGTTCACCGGTCCGGGGCAGAGGGCGTTCACCCGGATGCCCTGGCGGGCGAATTGCACGCCCAGCTCGCGGCTCATCGCGAGCACGCCGCCCTTCGATGCGGTGTAGGAGATCTGGCTGGTGGCCGAGCCGAGCACGGCCACGAACGAGGCCGTGTTGATGATCGACCCGCTGCCCTGGGCCACCATGTGCCGCAGCGCCGCCCGGCAGCACAGGTACACCGACTTCAGGTTGACGTCCTGCACCTTGTTCCAGGCCGGCAGCTCCGTGGTTTCGATGGAGTCGTCGTCGGGCGGGGAGATGCCGGCGTTGTTGAACGCGATGTCCACCGAGCCATAGGTGGCGGCGGCCGTGTCGAAGAGGGTGTTGACCTGGTCTTCGTCGGTCACGTCGACCCGCACGAAGAGGCCGCCCACCAGTTCGGCTGCAGCGGTGCCGGTGCTCTCGTCGACGTCGCCGATCACCACGGTGGCGCCCTCGGCGGCGAACCGCTTGGCGGTGGCCAGCCCGATTCCGCTCGCGCCGCCGGTGATCACGGCGACCTTGCCGGCCAGGCGCTGGGTGAGGTTGATCGGGGTGATGCTCATGACTGCTCCTTGGGGGATGGTAGGTCGGTGGGGCTGGTATCGGGGCGGCTCAGAGACCGTCGACGGCGATGAAGACGTTCTTGGTCTCGGTGAAGTTCAGCGGGGCGTCCGGCCCGAGTTCCCGGCCGAGACCGGACTGTTTGAAGCCGCCGAACGGGGTGCTGTACCGCACCGAGGAGTGCGAGTTGACCGACAGGTTGCCGGACTCCACCCCGCGGGCCACCCGCACCGCCCGGCCCAGGTCCCTGGTCCAGATCGACCCGGACAGCCCGTAGCGGGAGTCGTTGGCCAGCTGCACGGCATCCGCCTCGTCGTCGAAGGGCAGCACGGTCACGACGGGGCCGAAGATCTCCTCGGTGACGGTGCGGTCGCTGCGGCTGGCGGGGGTGAGTACCGTCGGCGGCACCCAGTAGCCCGGCCCGGTCGGCGCGGTGCCGCGAAACGCCACCGGGGCGTCATCGGGCAGGTACGCGGACACCCGGGCCAGGTGGTCGGCGGAGACCAGCGGCCCCATCTCGGTGGCCTCGTCGGTCGGGTCGCCAACGACCACCCCCGCCACGGCGGGTTCGAGCAGTTCCATGAAGCGCTCGTACACGCTCTGTTCCACCAGGATGCGGCTGCGCGCGCAGCAGTCCTGGCCGGCGTTTTCGAAGACCCCGTACGGCGCCGTCGCAGCGGCCTTCTCGAGGTCGGAGTCGGCGAAGACGATGTTGGCGCTCTTGCCGCCGAGTTCCAGGGTGACCCGTTTCACCTGGGCGGCGCAGCCGGCCATGATCCTGGTGCCCACGGCGGTCGACCCGGTGAAGACCACCTTGCGCACGTCGGGGTGGGTGACGAAGCGTTCGCCCACCACGGAGCCCCGCCCGGGCAGCACCTGGAACAGGCCCTCCGGCAGGCCGGCGGCCAGCGCGAGTTCGCCGAGGCGGATGCTGGAGAGCGGCGTCCACTCGGCCGGCTTGAGCAGCACCGCGTTGCCGGCGGCGAGGGCGGGCGCGAAGCCCCAGGCCGCGATGGTCATCGGGAAGTTCCACGGGGTGATCACGCCGACCACCCCGAGCGGCTCCTGGAAGGTCACGTCGATGCCGCCGGCCACCGGGATCTGCCGGCCGAAGAGCCGCTCGGGGGCGGCGGAGTAGTACTGCAGCACATCGCGCACGTGGCCGGCCTCCCAGCGGGCCTGGCTGATCGGATGCCCGGAGTTGGCCACTTCGATGCCGGCGAGGTTCTCCCGGTCGCCGTCGACGGCCTCGGCGAAGCGGCGCAGCAGGCTGGCCTTGTCGGCGGGGGAGACCCGCGCCCAGAGCTTCTGTGCCCGGCTGGCGCGGGCCACGGCCTCGTCGGTGGCGGCCAGGTCGAGGTGCGCCACGGTGGCCACCTCGGTTTCGGTGGCCGGATTGATCACGGTGTAGCTGGTCACGGCTGAGCGCTCCGTTCGGGGGTGGGGGTGGGTGCTGCCGAGGCGGCAGGGGACTGCCGGTAGCGGCCGGCCGCGGCGACGAGCCCGGCGAAGATTCGCAGGTCGTCCCCGGCCTCCTCCGGGTGCCACTGCACGGCCACGGCGAAGGTGGCGGAGGGGACTTCAACGGCCTGCACGATGCCGGGCTCGGAGACGCCGCTGACCGTGAGGCCGTCGGCGAGGGTGTCGATGGCCTGGTGGTGGTACACCGGGACCGAGATGCGCGTGTCGCCGCCGAGCAGCTCGCTCAGCCGGGAGCTCGGTGCCACGGCGACATCCGCCGTGTTGAAGATGCCGCCGCCGGCCTGGTACCGGGTGTCGCCGACGACATCGGGCAGGTGCTGGTGCAGGGTGCCGCCGAGGGTGACGTTGAGCATCTGGGCGCCGCGGCAGATGCCGAAGAACGGCAGGTCCCGCTCGAGCGCACCGCGGAGCAGGGCGTGCTCCCAGGCGTCCCGGTCCGGGCGCGGCTCGTCGGTCTGCGGGTGCGGGTGTTGCCCGTAGCGGGCCGGTTCGATGTCCTTGCCGCCGGTGATCACCAGGCCGTCGAGGGAGTCGAGCACCCGCGTGACGATGCCCGGCGTGACCGGTTGCGGCGGCAGCAGCACGGCGATGCCGCCGGCCCGGGTGATGGCGTCGAAGTAGACCTTGGGCAGGAACGCGGCGGGCACATTCCAGACCCCGCTGCTGGCCTGTTCGAGGTAGGTGGTGAGGCCGATCAGCGGGGGCGGCCCCAGCGGAGCGGGGACGGTGCCGGGGTCAGAGCCGTTCAAAGCCGCGCACCCGCTCCCAGTCCGTGACGACGGCGTCGTAGGCGGCCAGTTCGACCCTGGCGTTGTTGAGGTAGTGGTCGACGACCTCGTCGCCGAAGGCGGCCTGGGCCACGGGCGACTCGGCGAACAGCGCCGCGGCCTCGCGCAGCGTGGCCGGCACCCGCGGGGCGTCGCTGGCGTAGGCGTTGCCGACGAACACGTCGTCGAGGTCGAGTTTGTTCTCGATGCCGTACAGGCCCGCGGCGATCAGCGCGCTCACGGCGAGGTACTGGTTGACGTCACCGCCGGGCACCCGGTTCTCCACCCGCATGCCGTGCCCGCGGCCCACGACCCGCAGCGCGCAGGTGCGGTTGTCCAGGCCCCAGGCGATGGCGGTGGGGGCGAAGCTGCCGGCCACGTAGCGTTTGTACGAGTTGATGTTGGGGGCGGAGAACAGGGTGAGCTCGCGCATCACGGCGAGCTGGCCGGCCAGGAACTGCCGGAACAGGGTGGACATGCCGTGTTCGGCATCCGGGTCGGCGAAGACCGCCGAGCCGTCGGTGCCGCGCAGGCTGATGTGGATGTGGCAGCTGTTGCCCTCGCGTTCGTTGAACTTGGCCATGAAGGTCAGGCTCTTGCCGTGGGCATCCGCGATCTCCTTGGCGCCGTTCTTGTAGATCGAGTGGTTGTCGCAGGTGACCAGCGCCGGGGCGTAGCGGAAGGCGATCTCCTGCTGGCCGAGGTTGCACTCGCCTTTGACGCCCTCGCAGTACATGCCGGCACCGTCCATGGCCAGGCGGATGTCGCGCAGCAGCGGCTCCATCCGGGTGGAGGCGAGCAGGGCGTAGTCGATGTTGTAATCGGTGGCAGGGGTCAGTTCCCGGTAGCCCTTCTTCCAGGCCTGGCGGTAACCGTCGTCGAAGACCATGAACTCCAGCTCGGTGCCCACGAACGCCTCCAGGCCCAGCGCGGCGAGCCGGTCCAGCTGGGTCTGCAGGATCTGGCGGGGCGACTGCAGCACGGGCGCCTCGTCGAGCCAGTGCAGGTCGGCGGTGACCAGGGCGGTGCCCGGCAGCCACGGGGCCACCCGCAGGGTGCTGATGTCGGGCAGCATCACCATGTCCCCGTAACCGCGTTCCCAGCTCGACATGGTGTAGCCGTCCACGGTGTTCATGTCCACGTCCACCGCGAGCAGGTAGTTGCAGCATTCGGCGCCGTGCGACTGCACGTCCTCGACGAACAGCCGGGCCGAGACCCGCTTGCCCACCAGCCGGCCCTGCATGTCGGTGAACGCCACGATGACGGTGTCGATCCGGCCGTCCGAGACCTGCTCGGCGAGCGCCTCCACGCCCAGGTAGCCACGGTTCGCCGGGGATTCGCGGGTGGCGACGGGACGGTTCTCGGTCATGGGATCTCCTCGTGGACGGTGCGCGGGGCGCGAAGTGCGAGAGCTGACAGGGAGGTAAACGGTGCGATCCCGACCATTAGATCACAGGTGGTCGACGGAAAGTCGGGCGAGTGTTTACACATTCGTTACATCCAAAGGTCTGTGCAGCGCACCATTGAGTGCCTAGGCTCGGGCGACAACCGAACCGCTACAGCACGCGAACACCTAACCCTCAAGGAGCCCACTGGTGTCTGAGTCCGCCCGATCCGTTTCCGGCGTCACGTACACGCCCGCCGAGGCAGGATATTTCGAGAAACGTTCCCTCAAGCGCACCGCCGGATTCTGGGGGATCTGGGGGATCGGCATCGCCGCGGTCATCTCCGGCGACTTCTCCGGCTGGAACTTCGGCCTGGCCTCGGCCGGCTTCGGCGGCATGCTGATCGCGTTCGTGCTGGTGGTGCTGATGTACTTCACGATGCTGTTCTCGATCGGGGAGATGTCCGCCGCGATGCCGCACACCGGTGGCGCCTACTCCTTCGCCCGCGCGGCCATGGGCCCGTGGGGCGGGTTCATCACCGGCCTGGCCGAGACCATCGAGTACGTGGCCACCACCGCGGTGATCGTGTACTTCTCAGCTGCGTACGCCAACGGCATCACGTCGGTGCTGTTCGGCTTCGAGTTGCCGGGCTGGTTGTGGTGGGTGATCCTCTACGCCGTGTTCATCCTGCTCAACATGGCCGGCGCCTCCGTGTCGTTCGCCTTCGCCCTGGTGGTGGCCGTCCTCTCGATCGCGATCCTGGCCGTGTTCGCGGTGCTCGCCCTGGTGTCGGGCCAGTGGAGCGTGGCCAACCTCTTCGACATCGTGCCGGATGCCGGTCAGAGCGCGTTCCTGCCGCACGGCGTGCTGCCGATCCTGTTCGCGCTGCCGTTCGCCATGTGGTTCTTCCTCGGCATCGAGGAGCTGCCGCTGGTGGCGGAGGAGGCGCACAACCCCACCAAGGACATCCCGCGGGCCGGCATCACCGGCATGATCACCCTCGTGGTCTGCGGCGCGGCGGTGCTCGTGCTGAACCCCGGCATCACCGGCTCCGACGCGCTCGGGGTCTCCGGCGAACCGTTGCTGGACGGCTTCCGGGCGATCCTGCCTGACGGCCTGGCCGCCGTGCTCAGCGCGTTCGCGCTGATCGGGCTGCTCGCCTCCCTGCAGGGCATCATGTTCGCCTACGGCCGCAACATGTACTCGCTCAGCCGGGCCGGCTACTACCCCAAGGTGCTCTCGCTCACCGGCAAGCGCCAGACCCCGTGGGTGGCCCTGCTGGTCGGCGCCGTGATCGGTTTCCTGGCGCTCGCCGCGGTCGACCTCACCGGTGGTGCCACCGGCTCCGGCGGGGCGATCGTGCTGAACATCGCCGTCTGGGGTGCCGTGCTCGCCTACGTGCTGCAGATGGCGTCCTTCATCATCCTGCGCCGGGTGTTCCCGAACGCCAAGCGGCCGTATGTGAGCCCCACCGGGGTGCCGGGCGCCGTGGTCGCCGGCGTCATCGCGCTGGCGATCTTCCTGGGCTTCCTGCTCAACGAGGCGTTCCGGCCGGCCATCGTGGCGATCGCGATCGTCTTCGCGGTCGGGCTGGTGCTGTTCGCCCTCTTCGGCCGCAGTCGGCTGGTGCTCTCGCCGGAGGAGGAATACGCGCTCTCGGGTGGTCTGCACGGTGACCCGCAGGCCGAAGGCTACGACGCCATGGAACACGACGTCTTCCCGGAGGAACCCGCCGCGAAGTGACTTGTGCGCTCGCACCTGCGTTTTCTTGCACCGGCCCCGCCCGGAGGCGACGGTTCCCTGCGTAATGCGGGCGAATTGTGCGGCTCCGGTGCCGGGCCGGGGCCTCGCGATAGAGTGAATCGGTCATGAGCCACAAGCTCTTCACCGACGGCAATGGAGCCCACGTGCACACCACCAGCAGCATGTCCGCAAGTACGACACCCACGGAATCGACGAATCCCGAATTGACCATCGACATCACCAGCACGGGGGATCTCAGCGCCGACATCCCCGTCGCCACCCCGGGCTTCCGCATCGAGCGTGACTCGCTCGGCCGGGTCGAGGTGCCCGCCGACGCCTACTGGGGCGTGCACACCAAGCGGGCGCTGGAGAACTTCCCCATCGCCAAACGCCCGATCTCGGTCTACCCCGACTTCGTGGTGGCGCTGGCGTCGGTGAAGCAGGCCTGCGCCCGCGCGAACGCCGAGGTGGGCGCGCTGAGCCAGGAACGGGCGGACTGGATCGACGCCGCCTGCCAGGAGATCATCGAGGGCAAGCACCACGACCAGTTCGTCGTCGGGGTCATGCAGGGCGGCGCGGGCACCTCCACCAACATGAACGCCAACGAGGTCATCTGCAACCTCGCCCTGGAGAACGCCGGTTACGGCCGGGGCCGCTACGACATCCTCAGCCCCATCGACCACGTCAACCGCAGCCAGTCCACCAACGACACCTACCCCACCGCGATCAAGATCGCCCTGGCCTTCTTCCTCAAGCACCTGCTGCGGGAACTGAAGGCGTTGCAGGGCTCCTTCTCGGTCAAGGCCGACGAGTTCGAGCAGATCCTCAAGGTGGGCCGCACCCAGATGCAGGACGCCGTGCCGATGACGCTCGGTCAGGAGTTCCACGGCTTCGCCACCACCCTCGGCGAGGACTACGACAGGCTCACCGAGACGATCTGGCTGCTCGCCGCGGTCAACCTGGGCGCCACCGCGATCGGCACCGGAATCACGGCCGATCCCGGGTACGCGGCCGCCGCCATCCGGCACCTCAACGTGATCACCGGGCTCAACCTGGAGGCCGCACCGGACCTGATCGAGTCGACCAGCGACGCGGGCAGTTTCATGTCGTTCAGCGGCAACCTCAAGCGCAGCGCCATCAAGCTCTCCAAGATCTGCAACGACCTGCGCCTGCTCTCCTCCGGCCCTCAGGCCGGGTTCGGCGAGATCAACCTGCCGCCGCGCCAGGCCGGCTCGAGCATCATGCCCGGCAAGGTGAACCCGGTCATCCCCGAGGTCGTCAACCAGGTGGCGTTCGCCGTCGCCGGGGCGGATGTGACGGTGACGATGGCCGCAGAGGGCGGGCAGTTGCAGCTGAACGCGTTCGAGCCCGTCATCGCGCACTACCTGTTCCAGAGCCTCACCTGGATGACCCAGGCGATGTGGACCCTGCGGGTGAACTGCATCGACGGCATCACCGCGAACGAGGACCGGCTCGCGGCGATGGTCGGCTCCAGCGTCGGCGTGATCACGGCCCTCATCCCGCACATCGGCTACGCGTCCGCCGCGGCGCTCGCGCAGACGGCGCTGCTCACCGGCCGCAACGTGGCCGACCTGGTGGTGGAGGCGAAGCTGATGACCAGGGAAGACGTGATGCGTGAGCTCGAACCGGCCCGGTTGTCCGGCATGCGGCCGGACACCGGCACGTCCTCGATCCCCATCATCGAGTAGGGCCAGCACCGGCCAGACCTCACGAGAGGGGACACGGCGCTACTCTGGTGCCGTGTCCCTGCGTGTGAGGCAGCAGCTCCACCGGCACGAGCCGATCCGGCCCGATCGGCTCGCGAGGCTCGACGCCGCCCTGCCGGACCTCGACTGGACGATTCTGCCGCCGGGCACCGAACGATTCTCCATCCCGGCGCCGAGCGGCTGGCTGGCCGCGATCGCGCTGGGCCGGCGAGGCGACCCGCGGGTGCTGCTGGTGCCGGGCGCCACCGGGTCGAAGGAGGACTTCGTGCTGCTCGCGCCGATCCTCGCCGAGGCCGGCTACCGGGTGGAGAGCTTCGACCTCGCCGGCCAGTACGAGTCGGCGGCGGCCGGGCCGCCACCTGGCCGGCACTTCGACTACGAACTCTTCGTGGCCGACCTGATCGCGGTCCTGGAATCCGGGGACAGGCCGGCGCATGTGCTCGGATACTCCTTCGCGGGACTGGTCGCCGAACTGGCCTTCGCTCGGCGGCCGGAACTGTTCGCCTCGCTGGTCTTGCTGACCACGCCGCCAGGGCCGGGGCAGACCTTCCGCGGCGTGCGCTGGCTCGGCCCGGTCAGCGGCCTGGTGCCGCCGCACACCATCGCGTCCCTGATGATCTGGGGCATCGTCACAAACCGCAACCACACCCGTCCCGGCCGGCTCGCCCTCGCGCGGCTGCGGTTCGGCTATACCAGGCGGGCGAGCCTCGACGAGATCATGGGGCTGATGAAGCACACCCCGGATGTGCGGAGCGAGCTGGCCCGCAGCGCGGTGCCGATGCTCATCGCGGTGGGGGACCGGGACCTCTGGACGCTGCGGCTGCACCGCCGGTTCGCCGCCCACATCGGCGCGGAGCTCCGTGTCTATCCGGCCGGGCACAGTCCCTGCGAGACCACCCCGCACCAGCTGGCCCGGGACCTGCTGGCGCTCTACGCGCGCGGAGCGCGGCGGATGCGCCAGGGCGAGTAGTCCGGCCAGCCGGAGAACAGTGTACGGCCGGCCCACGCCACCCGCCGGCCGAGCCCGCGAGGGGTTTCGAACGGGCGGGCGGAGATCAACACCCGGAGGCTGGGATCGAGGGTGACCGGTTCGTCCGGGGACAGGTGCATGCTGAAGTCGAGGTCGTCGTGCACGTCGTTTTTTGTGCGGCGCACCCGGTCGCGGTTGGCGGCCCAGACCTGCCGGCGCATCGCGAAGTTCGACCCGAACAGCGGCGGGTGGCCCAGCCACAGTCCCATCCAGCGGAAGTACCCGCCGATGTAGAGGTGGCCGCCGAGCCAGGCCGTCACCGGGCCGCAATTGTAGAAGTCGCCGGGGCCGGTGTACACGGCGGTGCCGGGTTCGGCCGTGAACCGGGCCTCGATTCGTTCCAGCCAGTCCACCGGCGGCACGGAGTCGGCGTCGAGCCGGGCGATGACATCGCCGGTGGCCGCGTCGTAACCGGCCGCCGACGCCGGCCAGATGCCCCGCAGCGGTTCGGTGATCAGGCGCACGCCGGCCGCCCGCGCGATCGCGGCCGTGGCATCCGTGCTCGCGTTGTCGACCACGATGATCTCGTCGGCCGGCCGGCGCTGCTGCGACAGGGCGCGGAGGCAGGTGCGCAGGAAGTCGGCGTCGTTGTAGACCGGAATGACCACCGAGACGGTGATCGGGGGGTGCGGCCGGCCCAGGTCAGATCTCACGGCAGTGGGTCGTGAGCAGTCCGATCCGGTCGATCGAGACGGTGACCGTCGACCCGTCCTTGAGGAACACCTGCGGCTTGCGGCTGTAGCCGGCGCCGCCGGGGCTGCCGGTGGAGATCAACGTGCCGGGCATCAGTGTGGAGGTCAGCGAGAGGTAGGCGATGATCTCGGCGACGGTGCGCACCATGTCGCCGCTCGAGGCATCCTGCAGCACCCGCCCGTCGACGTGGGTGGTCAGCCAGAGATTCTGCGGATCGGCGATCTCGTCGGCCGTGACCACCAGCGGGCCGGTGGGCGTGAAGCCGTCGAAGGACTTGCACCTGGACCACTGCGCCTCGGAGAACTGCAGGTCGCGGGCGGTGATGTCGTTCACGACCGTGTAGCCGAAGACGTAGTCGAGGGCGTCCCGCACCGCCACGTTGCGGGCGGGCCGGCCGATGATCACGCCCAGTTCGGCCTCGTAGTCGACCTGGCTGGTGAGGTCGGTCGGCCAGGTGATGATCGACTCGTGTCCGGTGAGCGAGTTCGGCCAGAGCGAGAACACCGTTGCGGCGGTCTCGCTGCGCAGCTTGAGCTCAGAGGAGTGCGCGGCGTAGTTGGCGCCGATGGCGATGATCTGCGGCGGCCGCAACACCGCCGAGGAGTGCCGCAGGTCGTCGATGGGGGTGAGGCTGGCGCCGTGGGTCAGCGCGTTCGCGGTGAGCGCCCGCACCCTGTCGTATTCGGGGGCGCCCCTCTCGATGAGGTCCTGGAGGTCGCGCGGGGCGTCGTCGATCACCTCGTCGAGGAAGAGCGCCGCGTCGTCCACCACGAGGGCTAGACGGGGGGTGGATTGGCCTTCGACTCTGAGATGCGCAAACTTCACTTCTTCAGCGTAACGGGGCAGCACCGTTCCTGCCGGGAACTTCCGGCCCGGCCGGTCGCGGGGCGCCCGCCGCCCGCCAGAGGTGCATCCCCGCGTAACTGCGCCACGGCGCCCACACGCCGCCGTGACCGGCGAGCTCCCTGGCCGTGGCGGGCAGGCCGAGCCGGCCGGCCCCCTGGCGCAGGGCGAGATCACTGGTGAGCAGGATGTCGGGACTGCCGAGCACCCGCATGGCCACGTATCCGGCCGTCCACGGGCCGATCCCCGGCACGGCGGTGAGCCGGGCCTGCAATTCGTCGCGGCTCTCGCCGACATCGAGCACGAGGTCGCCGGAGGCGAGGGCACGGGCGACGCGGATGACCGTGTCGATGCGGGCGGCCGGGCCGCGCAGCACGTCCCTGCCGTGCTCGGCGATGCCGGCGGCGGTGGGGAACAGCAGGTGCGGGGTGTCGGTGCTCTGTGGGTCGGCGCCCGGGTCGGCAGTGTCGACGTCGGTGCCGAGCGCGGCGCTGAGCCGGCCGAGGGCGGTGCGGGCGGCGGCCACGGACACCTGCTGGCCCAGCAGCGCCCGGAACAGGGTTTCCTCCGGGTCGAGGCTGCCGGGCACCCGGATGCCGGGGGTGCGGTGCACGGACCCGGCCAGTGCCGGGTCGTCGGCCAGGGCCAGGTCGATGGCCTGCGCATCCGCGTCGAGGTCGCACAATCGGCGTACCCGGCTGACCAGGGGTGCGAGGTCGGCGAGGCTGCTCAACGAGGCGGTGCACGCGATCGCGGGAGCCTCCACGGTGCCCGCGAGGGCCAGGTGCAGTCTCGCCCAGCCGTGCGGGAGCCGCAGGGTGCGTTCGTACCCGGCCGGCGTTGAGCGTTCGACGCCGGTGATGGCCCGCACGCCCAGGAAGTCCAGCACGCCCTGCCCGTCGAACGGCGCACGGGCGGGCAGCAGCAGGCTGATCCTCGAGCCGGTGCGCGTGTCCGGGTCCACTCCGGGGCGCACCCGGGCGCCGGCGCGGAGGGCCGACGGGGTGCGTTCGTACACGGCGGCGATGGTGTCGTTGAACTGGCGCACACTGCCGAAACCGGCGGCGAACGCGATATCGGTGACCGAGAGGTCGGTGCTGGTCAGCAGCACCCGGGCCGTTTGGGCGCGGTGGGCACGAGCCAGCGCGAGCGGGCCGGCACCGACCTCGGCGACCAGCACCCTGGTGAGGTGTCGTGGCGTGTAGCCGAGCCGGTGCGCCAACCCGGGCACCCCCTCGCGTTCGACGGTGCCGTCGCCGATCAGCCGCATCGCCCTGGCGGCGAGGTCGTCACGGATGTTCCACGCCGGCGACCCGGGCACGGCATCGGGCAGGCAGCGTTTGCAGGCCCGCAGGCCCGCCTCGTGGGCCGCGGCGGCCGTGAGATAGAACGACACGTTGCCGGGTTTGGGTGTCATGGCGGGGCAGCTCGGCCGGCAGTAGATGCCGGTGGAGTGCACGCCGGTGATGAACTGGCCGTCGAAGCGGGCATCCCGAGACGACATGGCCCGGTATCGCTCGGCGAAAACCGGGTCGTCGACGCTGCCGCGCGCCGACGCGCCGGCCGGGACCTGGCGGGGCGAACGGGCAAGGGGGAGCGCTTCGTCGGGGGAGCTGGTCGTGGTGGTCACAGCTCAAGACTGACACGCGCGCCGCCCGACCGGTAGCGGGAATCGGACACCGCCGTGCGGGGCCGGACTGGGGGTGGAAACTGCCCGGTTCGACCGTGCCCGTCCCCCGTAAACTGGCGGGCATGACCCTCGACCCGACCGGCCGACCTCTCGCCGTGCCCCTGCAGGACACTCCCATTCAGACGCCGGTGTGGAGTGCGCCGGTGCGGCGCACGAACCTGAGCACTGTGGTGTGGGCGTGCATCGGCATTGTGGTCGCCGCGCTCGCGCTGCTGCTGGTGCTCGTGTACCTGTCGACGTTCCTCGGCCCTGGCGCCCTGCTGGTCTGCCTGCTGCTCGCGCTGGTGCCGTTGACCCTGGTGGTGCTGGCGGTGCGCTGGATCGACCGGTGGGAGCCGGAACCTCGGCCGGCCCTCTGGTTCGCGTTCCTGTGGGGCGCCGGGGTGTCGATCGTGACGGCGCTGGTGTTCGACCTGGGGGTGCAGATCGTCGTCGCGACCAGCGGGGTGGCCCGACCGGCGGGTGATTTCACGGCCGCCGTGATCCAGGCGCCGCTCGTGGAGGAGTCGGCGAAGGGCTTCGGCATCCTGCTGCTGTTCTGGGTGATCCGCGGCCAGTTCAACGGCCCGATCGACGGGGTCGTCTACGCGGCAATGATCGCCGCCGGCTTCGCGTTCTCGGAGAACATCCAGTACTTCGGCGTGGCGATGCTCGACGGCGGCATCGCCGATCTCGGTGTGACGTTCCTGCTGCGCGGGGTGATCTCCCCGTTCGCGCACGTGTTGTTCACGGCTTGCACCGGCCTGGCGATCGGCCTCGCCGCCCGCCGCGCGAGCGGGTCGAGCTACCTCGGCACCGTGTTCATCGGGCTGGCCGCCGCGGTAGCGCTGCACGCCCTGTGGAACGGGGCGTTCTTCTTCCTCACCGACGACGCCTCCCTGGTGGGCTACTACTTCCTGGTGCAGGTGCCGTTGTTCATCGGCGCGATCCTGGTGATGGTCATGCTGCGGCGCAAGGAGGAGAAGCTGACGGTTCAGCGGCTCAGCGACTATGCCGCGGTGGGCTGGTTCACCCCGGCCGAGGTGGCCATGCTGGCCACGCCGCTCGGCCGGCGCCAGGCGCGGGCGTGGGCGCACGGTCAACCGCAGGCACGCCGCCAGGCCATGAACCGGTTCATCACGGATGCCACCCGGTTGGCCTCGGTGCGGCAACGCCTGGTCAGTGCCCAGCTGCGCCCCTCCCGGCGCGCATCGGTGCCGTCCCGGCCCGGTGGGACCCCCGACCAGATTGAGGAGGCCCGGCTGTTGGGCCTGCTGATGACCGACCGTGCCGAGGTGCTCGGCTGATCTGAGTGTGGCGCTGCCGGTGTGAGCAAGGAAAACTCGTCGCCCGGTGGTGTGGCACTGCCGACAACTCTCCCGGTGCGACGAGTTTTGTGGAATAAGGATGCACCTCACGGCGGCGTTCGCGCAAGGGGGAATTTCCGGGTGTGCGTCCGGGCCCGGAATCCGATTGGATGGTCTCATGACTGATTTGAATGCCAAGCCCGAACTCGACTTCCCGGAGGGCCCCGCGCCCAAACAGCTCGACATCGTCGACATCGTGGTGGGTGACGGGGCCGAGGCCACCGCCGGCGCCACCGTCGACGTGCACTACCTCGGTGTCGAATACGACACCGGCGAAGAGTTCGACTCGTCCTGGAACCGGGGCCAGTCGATCAACTTCCCGCTGGGCTCCCTCATCGCCGGCTGGCAGCAGGGCATCCCCGGCATGAAGGTGGGCGGCCGACGCAAGCTCACCGTTCCGGCGCACCTGGCCTACGGCCCGGCCGGCTCCGGTCACCGACTGTCCGGCAAGACCCTGATCTTCGTCATCGACCTGCTCGGCGTCAGCTAGATTGTTCGACCCGCACCTGCTTGATCCGTAAGCGGTGGCCCCGGAGAATGCCGACGGCGCTCCGGGGCACCCGCCGGGTGAGAGTGCGCGGGAGGCCCTCGCTTTCCACGGCACCGCGCACCGATAATGGGGCATGATCACAATCGACTGTGCCCGTGCTCTGCAGCAGGCCGGATTGTCCTGGCATCCGGCATCCGGTGACGCCTTTCGCATCGAGCGGCCGGGCTTCGACTCCGAGGTCTTCACGGTCAGCGAGATGACCATCGAGGCGCACGAGTTCGACACCGGCACCATCCTCGGTTTCAACGGAACGACGGAATGGGCGCTCGACTCGCTCGCGCTGGAGGACGCGCTGTGGTTACCGCGCGAGGACCAGTTGCGGGCGCTGCTGCGCGGCACGTTCCGCGCCCTGCACCGCCTCGGCGACGAACGCTACCGGGTGAGCGTGCACGTGGGCGGCGTCGACGAGGTCTTCGAGGCGGCCACGGCGGCGGATGCCTACGGCATTGCGGTGCTGATGCTCATCGGGCTCTCCGGTGAGGGCAGGGTGGCGCCGGCCGCGGCCAGCGACTAGTACCGTTCCGGTTCCGGTTCCAGGGCGAACCGGCGCCCGGTCAGCTCGGTCGGGGTGATCTCCACCCAGATGTACTTGAGGGTGGGAACCAGCGGTCGCAGCGGGAGCGCGTTGGCGGCTTCGATCTCGGCCTGGGTGTCCAGGACTCGGGCGATGCCCTTCACAACGACGCTCCAGGCGTCGGCGCGGCCGATGTCGTCGGTCTCGAGGGCGACCTTGTTGTTCACGGTGAGGGCCAGGAGCTTGGTTCCCTCAGCGGTGCGAAACAACAGGCGCTTGTCGGCGGCGACGAAGTTGAGCGGGAAGATCTCAATGTCGTCCGCAACGGCGGCGGCGAGGCGGCCGAAGCTCGAGGAAAGCAGCAACTCCCAGCACTCGTCCTCGTTGAGAATGCGCACCGGATCCGGGTCGTTGATGTCCATACCTCATAGTCCCACTTTGCGGTCCACTCGGCGACTGCCGCCGGGTGGACCGCGGCGTGTTGCCCTAGCGGCGGGTGGAGGAGTCCTGCTCGGGCTCTGAGGGGGCGACCTTCACCCGGTCGGACCGGCGACGCAACAGGATCACGGCGAAGAGGATTCCGCCCAGCAACACGGCGCCGGCGGCGATCATGAACACCGGCTGCGCATCCGTGCCGGTCGCGGCGAGTTCGGTGCCGTAGCCGTTGCCGGTGCCGCCACCGGCGACCGGGATCAGCGGGCTCGCGTACGGGGTGGCCGACGGAGTGGGCGTGGCGGTTTCGGGCGGCACCGTGGCGGCCGGTGTGGGCGTCGGGGTGGCCGTGGCGCCGGGGGTGGGGGTTGCCGTGGGGACCGGCGCGTCGGTCGGGACGGGGATGACCGAACCGGCCGGCAGGATCCGGTGGGTGAGCGACGCGGTGCAGGCGAGTGTGGAGCCGCCGCCGTTCACGGAATCGTTGCACTGGCGGATCGTCACGGGAAGCGCCGTGCTGACGGTCGACGGATTGACGGTGCAGGTGACGCGGAGGGCCGCGCCGCCGCCGTTGACGGAGGCGTTGCACTGCGTGATGGTGGCCGAGGTGGTGGCGGAGACCGGGTTGCAGTTCAGTCGCGGTTCCGGTCCTTCGGCGCCGGAGCCGTTGCACTGGTCAACGGTCGCGGGGGAGGTGGTGGCGTCGCCGATGATGTTGTTCACCACGGTCACGTTGCAGGTGGCGATCGATCCACCGCCGTTGGCGGAGTTGTTGCACTGGTCGACGACGGTGGTTGCCGTGGGGAAGCTCACCGGGGTGGTCGTGCACAGCAGTTCACCGACGGCGCCTTCACAGGTGCGCACGACGATGTCCGAACGGGACAGCCCGGTGGACAGGTCGATGTAGTTCGTGACGGTCACGTCACAGGCGATCTCGTTGCCGCCGCCATCCTGGATGTAGTTGCACTGGTTGACCGTGCCGGGGACCGGGGCCGCCGATGCCGGCGCCTGGGTGGTGCCGAGGATCGCGGCGGCGACCACGACCAGACCGAACATGACGGCGAAGCCGCGGCTCAGTACGGAGCGGACGGGATTGCCGGTCCGGGCCGCTCGGGTGGATGACCCGGCGTTGCCGCCGATGTCGGAAGTTGAAGAATCGGTCGATCGTGCCGTAGCCATAGTGGCCCCCCGTTGGCGGGGATAAAGCCACCCCCGTAGGAGTCACGCTATCAGCTGCGGCGCGGCCCAAATATTACGTGACGATGACGCTCTGGCCCCAGAGCCGCGTCGTGGCCAGTTCCGCTCCCGCCACGAGGGAATCCAGCTTCGCCCAGGCGATCTGGGGGTGGATCCGGCCGCCCAGACCGCAGTCGGTGGATGCGACGACGTTCTCGCGTCCGACGACGCTCGCGTAGCGCTCGATCCGGTCGGCCACCAGCTCGGGGTGCTCGACCACGTTGGTGGCATGCCCGATGACGCCGGGAACGATGACCTTGCCGTCCGGCAGCACCACGTCCTCCCAGATGCGCCACTCGTGTTCGTGGCGGGCGTTGGCGCCCTCGAAGGAGTACGACCCGGCGTTAATCTGGAGCATCGTGTCGACGAGGTAACGGAACTCGAGGTCGGTGGTGTGCGGTCCGTGCCAGCTGCCCCAACAGAGGTGGAACCGGATCTGGTCCTCCGGCAGACCCCGGAGGGCGTGGTTGAGCGCCTCGACCCGGATGCGGGTGAAGGCCAGGTAGTCCTCGACGGAGGGTGCCGGGTTGATCTGGTCCCAGTTCTCGGCGATCGAGGGGTCGTCGATCTGCAGGATCAGGCCGGCGTCGATGACGGCGCGGTATTCCTCCCGCAGAGCATCCGCCATCGCCCAGATGAACTCCTCCTCTGAGGCGTAGAACTCGTTGCCGATGCGGGACGCGCTGCCGGGGGAGAGCGCCGTGATGAAGCCCTGGTCGATGCCGGCCGTGGCCAGGCCGGTCTTCAGGTGGGCGATGTCGGATGCGATCGCATCCTGGCCCGTGTAGCTCACGGCACCGGTCGCGGTGGGGAAGGCCGGGGCCCGGTCGCCGACGGAGATGCCGCTCTTCGGGTCGCCGTATGCCTCGGCGAACAGGGTCCAGTCGCGGCGGTCGGGGAACGTGGTCAGCTGAACGTTGCCCGGGCTGGAGCGCACCGGGGCGCCGGCGAACGGCCCGCCGGGCACGAGTTCGAGGCCACTGAGGCGCTGGAAGGAGTACGACCACCACGCGCCGTAGTCGACCGCGCTGGACATGGCCTTCCCGAACTCGCCGTCACCGGGGAGGGTGAGGCCGGCGTCGGCCTGGCGCTGCACCAGGTCGACGACCGCGCCCTCGAGCAGGGGCTGGAAGCCGTCCGGGTTGCCCAGGGTGAGCCGCCCCGCAGCGGCATCCTGCCGGGCGTCGTTGGCCGCGAGCAACGCGTCCGTTCGCGGAAGGCTGCCGGCGTGGGTGGTGGGGATGCGGTTCGCGGAGGTCATCCGGCCAGTATCCCAAGCCGGCCGCTCCGGCCGCCGGAATGTTACGTGGGTTTGCGGTGCGGGCCCGGGTCAGCCTTCGCTGGCGGCGCGGACCCTGTCGATCAGGTCTTTCCAGGCACCGTGCACCTGAGGTTCGGCGAGCACCACTTCGTGCGGTGCGCACCGGATGCGGTACACGTAGCGGTCCGGCGCCGGTGTGGTGTCTTCGGCCTCATCCCAGGGCAGGTCCTCGAGGAACTGCATCCAGGCGGCCGCATCCGGTTGCTCGTCGACCTGCAGATCCCAGGTGACCCGGAGCCCAGCGAACCCTCCGCTGCGTGAGACGACGACCTTCATGGCCCCATGGTACGTCCGGCCGGGGAACGATCGGGGATGTTGGGACGATCGGAGGTGGCTTCGCAGTGAACGCCGGGCGATCCCCCACCGTGAGGAGTCCGTCAGGAGGCCGCCTGGAGCGGATCGAAGGCCAGGCCCACGCCGTCCCACCCCGCCAGAACGGCGTCGTGCTCCGTGGACCCGGCGCCGTAGCGGCTCGCCGCGGCCGTCGCCGTCGCCGCGGCGAAGGCCGCGAAGTCGGCGGTGGCGGTGAGGTTCGGTCCGGTCAGCGTGTCGTACCAGATCTGCCCGGCCGCCTCCCAGGCGTTACCGCCGATGGCTTCGGCGACCAGGTAGAACGCCCGGTTCGGGATCCCCGAATTGAGGTGCACCCCGCCGTGGTCGTCGTCGGTTTCGATGTAGCCGTCCATCGACGCCGGCTGCGGGTCGGTGCCGAGCACGTCGTCGTCGTAGGCGGTGCCTGGCGCCTTCATCGACCGCAGCGCCTGGCCCTGCACCTGTTCGGTGAACAGTCCCTCCCCGATCAGCCAGCTGGCCGATTGGGTGTCCTGGCCGGCGGCGTACTGCTCGACGAGAGCGCCGAAAACGTCCGACACCGATTCGTTGAGCGCGCCGGACTGGCCCTGGTAGACGAGGTTGGCGCTGTACTGGGTGACACCGTGGGTGAGCTCGTGCGCGATCACGCTCAGCGAGATGGTGAACCTGTTGAAGACCTCGCCGTCGCCGTCGCCGAACACCATGCGTTCGCCGTCCCAGAAGGCATTGTCGTAGTTGCGGCCGTAGTGCACGGTGGCGTCCAGCGGCAGGCCGCGGCCGTCGATGGAGTCACGCTGGTACTGGCTCCAGTACAGCGCGTGGGTGTCGCCGAGCCCGCTGTACGCCTCGTTGACGGCCACATCGGCGACCGGGGGCTGCCCTTCGGTGCGCACGATGCGGCCGGGGAGTCGCTGCAGCTGACCGGCGTCGCTGATGGTGCGGGTGGTGACGCCGGGCACGGCCTGGACGGGCAGGGTGGGCAGAGCGCTGGTGCGCCGGTCGGCGCGCAGGTTGCGGATGGGATCGTCGAGGCGCAGCGACCGACGGGCGGCCTCGGCGGCCGCCTGGAACCGCGGGTCCTCCACCGTGGCCAGGTGCTCGAGGATGTAGGGCGGCACGACACCACAGCGGCGATCGCTGTGGTGATTGGCGTGCGGCTGGCCGGGGGATGGGACGGGGCTCTGGGTCTGGTCTGTGCCTGTCATGCGGTGAGTCTGCCAGCACCGTCCGACATCCGCACCCCTCGTCACATCGCCGACCAGCCGCCGTCCGACGCCAGGACGATGCCGGTGACGTTCGCGGAGTCCGCGCTGGCGAGCCAGGTGATGGCGGCGGCGAGCTGCTCGGAGGTGGCCACCGGCGGCAACACGTGCTGGAAAACGGGGCCGAGCACCGACCCGGCCAGGGGCGAGAGCATCGGCGCCTCGATGTTGGTCTGCACGCCGCCGGGCGCGACGGCGTTGCACCGGATGCCCTGGGCCGAGTACATCACGGAGGTGTTGCGGGTCAGGCCGATCACGGCGTGCTTGGACGCCGTGTATGCCACCCCCGCCGCCCCGCCGCGCAGGCCCGCTTCCGAGGTGACGTTGACGATGGAGCCGCCGCCGCCGGCGACCATGACGGGCAGGGCGGCGCGGATGAGGCGCATCATCCCGGTCACGTTGATGCCGAAGACCCGCTCCCAGGTGGCGTCGTCGACCTCCGCGGCTGGCAGGAAGCCGTCCATGATGCCCGCGACGTTGGCGACCACGTCGATGCGGCCGTTGGCTGCGGCGACCAGCCGGGTGGAGGTGTCCTCGTGACTGATGTCGCCGTCGATGGTGACGATGTCGAGGTCGCCGTACTGGTCGAGGAGCTCCTGCAGACGGGCGGGAACCACGTCGCCGGCGATCACCCTGGCGCCTTCCCGGGCCAGGCGAACGGCGGTCGCCTTGCCGATTCCGGAGCCGGCTCCGGTGACGATGGCGGTCTGGCCGGCGAACCGGCCCGGGGTCACGGCAGTATCCATCGGGGTGCTCCTTTGCAGTCCTGACGCGGGGGTGGTGCGGGTGTGAACCCGCGAACGCACCATTCATAGCACCGTCTGGGCGGGGCGGCACTGCGGGGCGGCACTGCGTTCGGCACGGCGGGGAAGGAACCGCGGGGGGAACCGGCCGAACCGGTTTGTAGACTTCGGGTATGCGCCATGGAATCGTGATCCTGCCCCAGTTCGAGTGGCCGGAGGCCCGCCGCAAGTGGCAGGCCGCCGAACTGTACGGTTTCGACCACGCCTGGACCTACGACCACCTGTCCTGGCGCAGCCTGGCCGATCAGCCGTGGCACGCCACCATCCCCACGCTGGCCGCCGCGGCGGCGGTCACCGACCGGATTCGGCTGGGCACGTTCGTCGCCTCACCGAACTTTCGGCATCCGGTGCCGTTTGCCAAGGAGATCGCCACCGTCGACGAGATCTCCGGCGGGCGGCTGCTGCTCGGTGTGGGATCGGGCGGCACCGGTTTTGACGCCTTTGTGCTCGGGCAACCGACCTACACGCCGCGTCAGCGGCACGAGAGGTTCGCCGAATTCGTGACCGACCTCGACCTGCTGCTGCGCCACGAGCAGCCCGGCGCCGGCGGCTTCAGCTTCGCCGGGGACTGGTTCACCGCGGTGGACGCCCGCATGGTGGGCCGGCCCGCCCAGACCCCCCGGGTGCCGTTCGTGATCGCCGCCAACGGGCCGAAGGGCCTGAAGCTGGTGGCCGAGCACGCGGCCGGCTGGGTGACCACCGGTGCCGACGGCGCCGTGGGCGAGGAGTGGTGGAGCGCCGTGTCGGCCCTGGTGCACCGGCTGGAGGACACCCTCGCCGCTGCGGGCCGGGAGCCGGGCACGCTGGACCGTTACCTCTCCCTCGACAGCGGCGGTGCCTATTCGCTGCAGAGCGTCGGCGCCTTCGATGACGCGGTCGGGCGGGCCTCCGAGCTCGGCTTCACCGACGTGATCAGCCACTGGCCCCGCCCAGACGGAATCTACGCCGGCAAGGAGTCGGTCCTCGACGAGGTCGCCGCCCGCCTCCGCTAGCCCGCCCGAACATCCGCCACCGCCGCGCCGCCGCGAATTGCCAGTTGGAGCCCCTCCGCGGCCCCGGAGAGGGCCTGAACTGCCATGTCGCGGGCCGCACGCTCGGCGAGATGGCAGTTGACGCCCATCCGTCGCTGCGGAGGGGGCCTGAAATGGCAACTCAGGCGGGCGCCACCGCGGGCTAGACGTCGATGCGGTAGCCGCGCTTGATCACGGTGGCGACCAGCGCGGGCACCGGCAGGGCCTGGCGCAGCCGGCTGATGGCCACGTCGACGGCATGGTCGTCCTGGATCTCGGGCAGCGCCGCCGTGAGGTCGGCCCGGGAGAGCACCGAGCCACGCGCGGCGAGCAGGGCGCGCATCAGCGTGAGCGACGTCGGCGCCAGCAGGGCGGATGTGTCGGCGACCGACACCCGCCGGCCGCGCAACTCCACCGGTCCGTGCCGGCTGTCCAGGCGCAGAACGCGCTCGTCGACGAGGTAGTCGCAGACCAGCTTGATCAACGCGCCCATGCGGAACCGCTCGGGCACGATCGGGGTGATGCCGGCGGCCACCAGGGGTGCGGCGGTGACGTGTCCGACCGCGGCGGCCACGACCGGTCCGCGCAGGGCCTCCTGCAGCGCTTCGAGCCGGCCGACGCCGTCCGCGGCGCCGAACAGGGCCTCGACGGCCGGGGCGCTGGTGAAGGTGACGGCGTCGAGCGACCCGGTGCAGACGGCGTCGATGAGCTTGAGGACCCGGCTCGAGTCCTCCGGCAGCAACCAGCGGTACGGGGCCACGGTGAGCACCGTCGCGCCGGCGTCCTGCAGCCGTTGGATCTGGGACTCGTCGGTGAACCCGTGCAACTGCACGGCAACGGTCAGTCCGGCCGCGCCTTCGCCGAGCACCTTGTCCACGAGCGAGCGGGTGGTTTCCTCGTCGCTCATGCCCGAGTCGTCCAGGTTCGCGGCCCGGATGGCGCCGCGCGCCTTGGGCCCCCGCACGAAGATGCGGCTGTGCTCGAGGGTGCTGGTGAGATCGTGGCCGAGCCCGGCCGCATCCGCCGCCTCGAACCAGCGCCGCACGCCGTACGACGTGGTCGCCAGCAGGATGTCCGGGCGTCCGGCGATGATCGCGGCGGTGTCGGCGGTGATCTGCGAGTCGTCCGCGGCGGCGGCGATGCGGATGGCCGGGGCATGCAGAACGTCGGCGCCGCGGCGTTCGAACGCGGCGATCAGGTCTTCACTTCGACGGTCTGAGGTGACGCCGATGCGGAAGCCCTCGAGCTGGTCCGGTCGGAAGCCGGGCAGCCCCGCTTCGATTCCGATGTCGTTAACGGTGTCTCCGATGGTCTGGGGCAGAGTTGGCTGGGGCGGCGTGGGGAGGGTTACCTCTGGCCTGAGAGTGTAGCGGCGTTTGCGAGCACCGCCACTGCCGCGGCGTCGTCGCGCTGGGCCAGGCGCACAACCTCGCCGATCACGAGCACGGCGGGGGAGCGGGCGCCGACCTCGCCGGCCACCCTCACCACGGTGTCGATATCGGCCACGGTGGTGCGCTGGTGCGCGGAGAATCCGCGCTCGATGATGGCCACGGGCATGTCGGCGCGCATGCCGTGCCTGGCCAGCCCGCTGGCCAGGTGCGGCAGGGTGCCAACGCCCATCAGCACCACGATGGTGCCGCCCAGGCCCACCAAGTGGGCCAGCTCGTCCTCGCTGAGCGGCACGTGCCCGCTCAGCACCGTGAACAGGCGCGAGACGTCGCGGTGGGTGACCGGGATGCCCGCCAGCGCCGGAACCGCGATGGCGCTGGTGACCCCGGAGATGACGGTGACCGGCACGCCGGCGGCACGGCAGGCGGCCATTTCCTCGCCGCCGCGGCCGAACACGAACGGGTCGCCGCCCTTGAGGCGCACGACCGTGAGGCCGGACAGGGCGCTGGCGACGAGCATCCGTTCGATCTCGACCTGCGGCACGGCGTGGTGGCCCGGATGCTTGCCCACGTTGACCTGTTCGGCGCCCGGCGCCCACTCGTGCAGGCGTTCGTGCGGGCCGAGCCTGTCGTAGTAGACGATGTCGGCGCCGGCCAGTGCGGTGCGGGCGGCGACGGTGAGCAGCTCGTCATCGCCGGGGCCGCCACCGACGAGGGTGACGTGGCCGGGCCGGGAGACGGGGGCGGCCGCCTCGCGGGTGAGCCAGACGGAGCGTTCGGCGCAGGCGGCCATGAGCAGCGGCTGGGACTCGGCGGGCAGGTCGACGGCCACCACGAGGTCGACGGCCGACACCAGGTCGCGCCAACCGCTCGGCGAGTGCGGCCAGGCCACGGGCCGCACCAGCGGGTTGGGTACCTCGTAGGTGTCGGCGGCGAGGTAGACCACGGCGCCGGCGGCGACGTAACGGGCGATGACCCGGCGCGCGGGCCGGCTGCCGCCGATCACGAGCACGCGGCGGCCGGTCACGTCGAGAGAGATGTCGAGGGACGGATTCGGCATGGTTCTATTCTCCCTTTTCGTGCGCGCCGGCGGCGGCTGAGTGTCGCCCGGTGTCGGTGCGAGCGGTCTCGGCCCGGTCGGCCGGCCGCATCGGGATGCGTGCGCCGGCGAGCAGGACGGGTCCCGTGGCGGGGGCGCTGTCGTCGGGTTCGTTGACGCTCACTCCGAAGAAGTCGGCGCCGGTCTGCACCGCGCCGGTCTGCGGGTCAGCCGTCGGTGTCGCAGCGGCCTGAGCCGCATCCGCGTCCGCCTGCGCCGCGCGCTCGCCGGGCCAGGCCGGACGCGGCTGGCCGCGCTCGAGAACCTGCACGATCGCGGGGTCAGGCGTCGTGGGCGCGTTCACGAACGAGCGGAACCGGCGCAGCCGCTCCGGGTCCTTGAGCGTCGCCGCCCACTCGTCCTCGTAGCTGCCCACGTGCGCGGCCATGGCCAGTTCGAGCTCGTCGGCCAGGCCCAGGCTGTCGTTCACGACAACGTCGCGCACGTGGTCGAGCCCGCCGGGCAGTTCTTCCTGCCAGCGTGCGGTGCGCTGCAGCCGGTCGCCGGTGCGGATGTAATACATCAGGTACCGGTCGATGTAAGCGATCAGGGTGTCGTCGTCGAGATCCTGCGCGAGCAGCTGCGCGTGCGCCGGCTGGTAGCCGCCGTTGCCGCCCACGTAGAGGTTCCAGCCCTGATCGGTCGCGATGATGCCGATGTCCTTGCCGCGGGCCTCGGCGCACTCGCGGGCGCAGCCGGAGACGCCGAGCTTGAACTTGTGCGGCGAGCGCAGCCCCCGGTAACGCAGCTCCAGCTGGATGGCCATGGAGACGGCATCCTGCACGCCGAACCGGCACCAGGTGCTGCCCACGCAGCTCTTCACGGTGCGCAAGCTCTTGCCGTACGCCTGGCCGGACTCGAACCCGGCGTCGACGAGGATCGTCCAGATCTCGGGCAGCTGCTCGAGCCGGGCGCCGAACAGGTCGATGCGCTGGCCGCCGGTGATCTTGGTATAGAGGTTGTACTGCTCGGCCACCTCGGCGATCACCTTGAGCTTGGCCGGGGTGATCTCCCCGCCCGGGATGCGCGGCACCACCGAGTAGGTGCCGTCCTTCTGCATGTTGGCCAGGGCCCGGTCGTTGGTGTCCTGCAGGCCGCCGCGGCCGGCATCCAGCACATAGCCGTTGGTCTGGGTGGCCAGGATCGACGCGATGGTGGGCTTGCAGATGTCGCAGCCGAGGCCGGTGCCGAAGCGCTCCATGATCTCGTCGAACGAGGTGAGCTGCAGGATGCGCACGCTCTCGAACAGTTCGCTGCGGCTGAACGCGATGTGCTCGCAGAGGGCCTTGGAGACCTCGATGCCGGACTTGCGCAGCTCGGTCTCGAGGATCTTCTTGACCAGGGGGACGCAGGAGCCGCACTGGGTGCCGGCGCGGGTGCAGGCCTTGAGCGGGCCCAGTTCGGTGCAGGCCTCGCCGTGGTCGCCGCGGATGGCTTCGCGGACGGCGCCGACGGAGACGTTGTTGCAGGAGCACAGCTGCACGTCGTCGGGAAGGTCGCTGCCAGCGGGCGGTTCGGCGCCGGCGGCGGAGAGGTAGGCGCCGGGCTCTGCGGGCAGTTCCCGGCCGAGCAGGGGGCGGAGCGAGGTGTACGGCGAGGCGTCGCCGACGAAGATGCCGCCGAGCAGGGTTTTGGCGTCGCCGGTGACGACGATCTTTTGGTACAGGCCGCGGGCGGGGTCGGCGTAGACCACCTCGAGGCAGTGCTCGGTGCGGCCCAGGGCGTCGCCGAAGCTGGCGACCTCCACACCGGAGAGCTTGAGCTTGGTGGCGTCGTCGATGCCGGGGAAGAGCGCCTCGCCGCCCTGCAGCCGGTCGGCGGCGACCTCGGCCATGGCGTTGGCGGGGGCGACCAGGCCCACGCAGACCCCGTTGATGTTGGCGACCTCGCCGATCGCCCAGATGCCGTCGGCCGAGGTGCGGCAGTCGTCGCCGATGACGATGCCGCCGCGCGGGCCGAGCTCGAGGCCCGCGGCGCGGGCGAGTTCGTCGCGCGGGGTGATGCCGATGGAGAAGACCACGAGGTCGGCGTGCAGCTGGGTGCCGTTGGTGAGCGCGACGCCGAGCACCCGGCCGGTGGGGGAGCGCAGGATTTCGGTGGGCCGGGTGCCGAGGGCCAGGGTGATGCCCTGCGCGCCGATCAGCCGGCCGAGCGCCTGGCCGGCGCCCTCGTCGAGCTGAGCGCTCATCAGCCAGTTGCCCGAGTGCACCAGGGTGGATGCGGCGCCGAGCCTGGCGAGACCGCCGGCGGCCTCGAGGCCGAGCAGTCCGCCGCCGACGACGACGACGTTGGCCGGACGGCCCAGCCGTTCCTTCAGCCGGGCGATCTCGCCGACGAGGAAGTCGACGTCTTCGAGGGTGCGGTACACGTGCCCGGCCTCGGCGCCGGGGATGGGCGGCACGGTGGCCGCGGAGCCGGTGGCGAAGACGAGGTCGTCGTAGTCGACGCGTTCGCCGTCTTCGAGGGTGATGGCCCGGGAGCCGGCGTCGAGGGCGACGACCTTGCTGTTGCTGCGGTAGTTGATCGCCTCGGCGTCCCAGAGCGTGGTGTCGCCGAGGGTGAGGTCTTCGGAATCGATCAGGCGGCGGGACAGCGCCACCCGGTCGTACGGCAGGTGCGGTTCCTCGCCGAACACCGTCACGGTGTGTGCGACGGTGCCGGCGGCGGTCGCGCGGGCGGCCATCGCTTCGGTGAACCGGTGGGCGGCGGGGCCGCCGCCGATCACCACGACGCGTCGGGGCGTGCCGGAGTGATCCGGGGCGGGGGTGACGTTGTCCATGGGATGGCCTTCCGAGTGGTGAGCTGTTCCGTCAGCCTAAAAGTCGGCGGTTTCTCTGCCGTGTCCCCGACGTAACGGTGTGTGACGGGCGTCTCACGTCGTTTTGGGAGCACTGAGAGGTCTTCGTTACGCGATCGTCACGGCCTCGCACGATGACCGACACGCGGGCTGCCTACCGTTGACACCAGCATCCGCTCGACCCGCTTTCTCGACTGCCCCGCTCTCGCCCACCCACTGGAGGATCCCGTGCACACAACCACCGACTCGCACGACTCCGCTGGCGCTCCCGCCGAGTGGACCAGCGTCTGCGCCCTCGACCGCCTCGAACCGCTGTGGGGCGAGGCCGCGCTGATCGACGGGGTGCAGGTCGCTCTGGTGCTGCTGCCGGACGGCAGTCTGTACGCCGTCTCCAACCAGGACCCGGCGACGGGTTCCTTCGTGATGAGCCGGGGGATCGTCGGGTCCCGCGGTGCCAGGCCCACCCTGGCCTCGCCCCTGCACAAGCAGGTCTACGACCTGGAAACCGGCGAGTGCTTCACCTCGCCCGACTACGTTCTGCGCACCTTCCCGGTGCGCATCGACCACGGCACCGTGCAGATTCAGGTGCGCGAGCAGGCCGAACGGGGCGCCCAGCCCGAACCCGCCGTCGTGGAGTTCGCGGCAGCATGATCGGCGTTCCGGTGCGGCCCGCCCCGGTGCGCACGGCCCCGACGGGCGGTGCGC
>Ga0247803_1000078_pt1 | contig 59574 bp, 53 predicted proteins | sample UWRJL014104B1_FD_180928 | JGI IMG/M metagenome (GOLD analysis project Ga0247803, IMG submission 180928) | Plant litter microbial communities from Arlington Agricultural Research Station in Wisconsin, United States - UWRJ-L014-104B-1 | ecosystem: Environmental > Terrestrial > Plant litter >... | reverse complement strand
CGTGACCCATACGCCTGGCAGCGTCCAGAACTTGCGCTCCACGCCCCAGAAGCAGCCCATGCCGAAGATCGCCGTCTGGAACCCCTCGGGATACGGCCCCTTCAGCGGGCGGCCATTGACGAAATGGACCTCGTCGGTCGCGAGGGGGGTGTCACGGCCCGGCAGGGCGGTGTCGGCGGTGGGCATTTCGGCGGCCTTGCGGAACAGCATGGCGAACTCCTTTTGGGCAATCAGGGAGGAAAACGACGTTTCATCCATATGGGATGCAATGCGGCGCTTGCCGAGGGGGTCTTGCTGTTCTATCAGCCTCGCCTCGCGCCGAACGACCATTCGGCGTCGCGAAGTCCCTGCGGGGAAGGTCGTGGAAAACGGACAGGTGGCGGAGTGGTCGATCGCGCACGCTTGGAAAGCGTGTGTAGGTGAAAGCCTACCGAGGGTTCGAATCCCTCTCTGTCCGCCATCGGCCCTTTAAATATCAGCAAAATCAACTCACTACAGACGTCCGCCCGCCTGACCCTAAGCCGAACCCTAAGCCACACATTTGCTGGGGATAACCGGCGTCAGCAGATCGGCACCTGCTGATTGAATCGATTCCAAATCACGGCGGTGCCACTACGCACCATTTCGCAGTTCACTTGCCTGTTCGTAGGCGTCCAGCAGATCGCGGTGAGCCGGTTGTAGCTTTTGCCGATCTGATCGCAGAACAGTGTCTGGCCCGAAACAAGATGCTCCAGCGCAGCCTTAGCTGACGCAGCACTGGCCGCAGGGCAAGGGTGACCGGGAGAACACGTCTCATCGCTCTCACGAGCCGCGACAGCGTGAAGGCGCACTCTCGTTCCATCCACACAGCGGAAAGTGTCGCCGTCGTTGACGTACGCCACCTCACAAGCGAACCGATCCGTTTCCGGCACAAGGTTGGTGGTCGAACCGGCGGACAGACGGGTCAACAATGGAGGCGAACTGGCTGGCCAAAGCACCACAGCGGCAAACAGGACAACCATCATAGCAGCGATTGCAATGACGAAGCGTCCCCGCTGACGCTTCCGAAGTCCCCGAACGACGCTCATACCGGCGATATTAGCGCCTAGCCGTAGTTGACTCGTGAAGGTCCGCGCATCGTTGCCTTCTCACGGCACGATATCAGCGTCACTCATGAGACAATCGATCTGTGCAGCTTGTTGATCGAGATACCCCAACCCGACCGAGAAGGCGACGCTACCCATGGCCGGGACGGTCTTGAACACTGTCACCGTCTCCCTTTCTAAGGTCTTTCCCGTCTCCGAGATTACGCGGCATTTCAGCTTCACATTCTGGATCGCATAGGGGGATGAGTTGGCGAAGGTTCCCGCTACGACCCCCATCCGAACGTCGGGAGCGTACTCGGCGTAAGTCAGGTAATCCTCCGGATTGGCCTCTACATCATCGTAGGAGCCACGCTTCTCCTGATCCCTCGTCGCTACCCGCTTTTCGTCATCTGCGACCTCATTCGGCGTTCTGAGGCTCATTACGAATGGGATGGCTACGAACAGCAGCACCAGTCCCGCGACTAAGGCCACCAACCGTCGATAGCCGAAGAATGGCAGCGGTGTCAGGACCCCTAAAGCAGCGACCAACAGTGCAACGATTGCAACGGGGCCTAGGAAGCCCGCCAGCGTCATGCCGTCCACAAAGAAGCCGATCACCCCGCAAATCAGAAGGATGACCCCGAAGCCGACTGTGGCGTCGCCCGCTGAGGACTTCTTCTCCTGTTTCGCCGGTCTCGGCTCCTGCGGTGATAGTTCGAACGTCAAAAGTGCCTCCCCGCACGTCATAGGGACTATAATCCCTAGAGACTATAAGCCCGATCCGTCCTTGTCTGGCAATGGACTGGAAGGCTCTCGTAGGCAGGAATGTGAAGATGCTCAGGCTTGAGCGCGGTCTGTCTCAAGAGCAGTTGGCGTTCGCTGCTGAGATCGACCTCACCTACCTTGGTGGCATTGAGCGTGGCAAACGCAATCCCAGCCTAATGGTGATTGTCAGAATCGCAGCGGCGCTAAAAAGCAGCCCCCGCGACCTCCTCTCCACATAGGGGCATCGCAGCCATCGCCCGGCAGCACGAGTCTTTCCCATCATGGCATCGCAACGCCTCTGATGGTTATAGCAGACGGTGGTCCCTCACGCCCAAAGCGACCAGCGTATTGCAAACCTTATCCATCGCACGCCTGAACGGCGCGATGCGATAATCTTGGTCAAATGCACTCTGAGCCTCGGCTCTGCTAACCGTGCCTGCCCTGACCCAGGCGGTAAAGCGTTGTACCGAATTAGAGTTCCAAGCAGAACTTCCGTTATGAAAGGTCCGGAAATTTGTGCTCAACCAGCTTTCCGCGCTGGCGTCGTCCAGCCTCGGAAACGTAGGGAAGGTGCCAGCTAGACTATCCATGCGGTCTCGCACCTCGGCAACATTCATTGTCTCGCGGAGAAGAAGCTGAGAAATATTTGGAAATATCAGGCTCTCAACTGACCATGCGTCGGTAATCTCAAACGCAAAGTTGGATCGCAATGGAGTGAAGCCGCCAGCCTTTGCGGTGTCACGGCAAGCAAACAAACCATGAGCCAGTATATCAGAAACGCAGTTCTTCACCGTATTACCGCACTGAGGAAGCGCGACGCTATCTCTATCACATACGATGGCCATAGGCTCCGGTTGCCCGGCGTACCGGCCAACGTAGTTCCTGATCGTATCCCCGCCACCCTGTTCAAGTCTCACATTCCAAAACCGCTCTAAGTCAGCTTCGTCCCGTTGATTCCAGAGGCTAAATATCATGCTGAGAAAAGCGCCATCGGTCGCCATATTCTCAGTGACAAGGACGGGTTCACGAAACACGCCAGACGCCACCGCGAAGCTAGTCGCTACCTCGAACATGTTACCCCTCTGCGAGCCATGACGGTCTACGTCGTCAACAAGCGCAACAACTCGCGAGAGGGTTTCAAGGAGGGTTTGTCCCTCCAACCATCCACGCTGCGCTATATCCAGTCCAGCGGCCAACTGCTCGTCTAGGCCTTGGAGTCTGGCCGCTTGAGGTGCGCCCGGCGTTACCAACAAACTGCTGTAGCCCCATTCCCTCGACGTCAAAGCATACCGGATCGCTGTGGCCGTGTCGGCTGTCGCCGGACCCGTGAAGGTGTCCTCAGAAATATAAAGGAGCATGTTAGGAGGTAGGACCTCTGCCAAACATGTTGTTCAGCTTTCCGCTCGAAAAGAACCCAAACGGCCAATTGAGCAGCGTTCCATCCTCGCGCACGTGAACGCGCTCGACTTTTGTTGTGTTGGTCGCTCCGTCCCGCTCAAATAGGTAGATGTTAACATCCTCCGGCCTAATCTGCCCCAGAGCGACAAGTCGAGCGACTTCGTTCACTAAAGGTTCGCTATGCGTCTCGATCAGAAAGCGAAACTTCCTAGCTCCTCGACCGGCTTGCGCTGCGTTTACAAAGTATGATCCTAGCTGGGCCTGAAAAGCGGGATGCAGATGCAACTCAGGCTGCTCAATAGCAATGATCGGCGCCGATGCACCGTCCGGCTGCTGTACTTTCGATGAACCCAGGGACCGACTAGCCGCGTGAATCTGTGCTATAACAGGAATCAACTGGCTAAATCCGAATCCAACATCAGCTAAGTTGTCTTCATATTCATCGGAACTAGTAATGCGAAGACTTATGTGGCCCTCGCTACGATGGACTTTAACTCTGTGTCCAAAAAATTTATACAGGTCATCATTGATCTGCTGAAGCTCATATGGGTAGAGCGAGTTAAGATACATAGCCAAGTTGCCGCCGTCGGGATCGATCCGCCCCACGGCAACTTCTCGATGTCTATAATATCTTTCTGCTGCGGCTCGAATTGGCGCGAGATAACCCCCGTTAGACACGTCCACGGCAACGGAAGATTGCAGAGACGTCATCAACGACCCGAGGCTTGAGAAAAACAAGTTCAGCCAAATTCTTTCTCGCTCCGCCGTGGTAATCTGGTCGAACCTCTTAAATAGGGAGGGGACTTGGCGAGCCCTGACTTTCAGCCAATCAAAAGTCTGGGCAACGCTGCCCATTCGTGGATAAGAGAATACCTTATAGAGAGCCGCGTCGGTCGTATTAGCATGGCTGTACTGCCTTAGAATCCTAATCAAGTCCTTCTTCAGAACGTCTCTGTCGGCAGCCTTATACTTGTCTCCATCTTTAGTGAAGTAGTATGGCGTTGGGAACAAGCCCTCAACAACATACACAAGCATGTTTTTCGACAACTCGCGATAAGATTTGTCTTTAAATTTTATAGATAAGGCCCAGCCATGGGTGATATCCATCTCCACAACTTCGCCATAGATCTGAATCTTGATCCTACTTATTCGAGAACTATCGTCTTCACCTGCGATATCTATCGTGTAGCTGAACTCTCCGTTCTGCCACGTCGTGATACCAAAAGGCATCAATGCGTTAGCGGTCTCAGTGAGTTCGCCGCCTAACGTCAGGCTGATTTTCCCGCTTAGATCGTGGCGGTGGACGTTCTCTCGAAACGAACCAAAATCGATTGTGTCCGATACCCACAAAATCGGTGCGGACGTCCGTTCGGATAGACTCTGGCTTATCAGGGGAGGAAGCCGAGTCACGGAACTTTTGCCACTGCTGTTGGCCCCTAGCAGGATCGTAAGCGGCGCGATTTCGAGCGTGAACTGCTCCTTGAACGTGCGGTAGTTTTGTACGCAGATTGAGCGTAGCACGGCGTCCCCTTATACAACGACACAACCTGACGTCATCGGACGTTGAACGTCAACGGCGAATGTGATGCTTCGAGCCATCATACGCTTCGCCAACAGGCGGCCCGTCACCGGGCGTCCCGTGACCTCAACCCACCCCTGGAATCTCCCAAGCTGTGACGATGTTTCGGCGCGGTGCGCTGCCTACGCCATCCTCGGTCACGACATGAGGCTCGTTTAGGTATACCCATCTGAGACCCGGCACGGAGACGCATTTCGTGTCTCAATAGGGTTGCATTCCAATATTCTGAGACTCATAGTGTCGAGGTCTAGGACCCTATTGGGACGTTGGTTATGGCACTTATCGGTTATGCGCGTGTGAGCAGCACGGGCCAGTCGCTCGACGTTCAGCGCGATCAGCTTCATGCGGCGGGGTGCAGCAAGATATTTGAGGAGAAGCGAAGCGGCCTGTCTCAGGACGGACGGGAGCAACTAGCGTTGGCGCTGGACTACGTCCGCGACGGCGATGCGTTCATGGTGACTCGGCTCGACCGCCTTGCCCGTTCGATTACGGACCTACGCCAGATTGTTGACCGCCTCACAGCCAAAGGGGTCGCGTTCAGGGCGCTTCAACAGGGAGAACTAGACACGTCCAGTTCCAACGGACGCCTGATGCTCAATATGCTTGGGGCCTTTGCGGAGTTTGAAGCGGACCTCAGGAAAGAACGACAGCGGGAGGGCATCGAGAAAGCTAAAGCCGCCGGTGTGTATGGAGGGCGGAAGGCGACCGTTCCTAGTGACGAAATCCGAAGGCTGAGGGCAGAGGGCATCATGCCGACTGAAATCGCCAAGCGACTGAACGTGGGCAGGGCCAGCGTCTATCGCGCTCTGGCAGAGCCGCCCTCGGTGGCGGCCTGACGGGGATCGAATAAGCGTATCGAAACGTATCCTGCGCCGAAATGCCGGAAGCCCAACTTTTCGATCCTTTGACGGTGAAGGGATCGGAACCAGTCGTTTGCGATACAGGCTGGATTGGCTAGATCGACACGACGGCGAAGCGCAGTTCTTCCAACGTAAGCGGAACGCGCTTTCGGTGAGCCATCCGATGGCAGTTCGCACAAAGGAGGGCTAGATCGGCCAACTTCGTCTTCGCACCCGGAAGCATGGCGTGGACCGGCTTGGTGTGATGCACCTCGATGTAGTCAGTCCCCAGAGCCCCATATGCGGAGGCGAAGTCGAACCCGCACACCTCGCAACTCATGGCACCGGCTAGCCTCGCCTGTTTTCGCTTCTCGGCGACTAGCTTGGGATCGCGCTCGTAGGTCTTGTGAAGTCGTAAAACCACGCCCCCCTCCTCACCTTCGTAGGGGTCGGGTTCGCTCCCGGGAACAACCGGGGTAATCTCCAGCTTGCCGACAGCACCTCGTATCCCTGCGGCATCCGTGGCCAGTTCAGCCGTTCGCCCTTGGTACTCGGCCCAAAGAGCCTTCTCCAGCTTCCCACCAGACTGCATCCCGACCTTGCCCTGCGAGGTGTATGCGGGATCGAGAGCCCTCAGATTCATCAGCTTGAGGTACACGCCATTGGCATTCCGGATGGTGCTGCCGGCCTCGGTCCCGATGGCCTTATGCATCTGGTTCAGCAGGGCCGATAGTTCGAAGACTGCCTTGCTCTCTTTGCCCGGGATCGTCTCAGGATTGGAAAAATACAGGTCTAAGGCGAGAATGATTTCGTCGCGGGACCAATCGGGGTTGGGTGGCAGGATATCCAGCGTGAACCCAAGCTGTTCCAGTTTCCTGCCTACCGACGCATCCCCGCCCGTAAAGCTGCTAGAGGCAAGGATTGGCTGACCGTCTATGTAGCGGTGCGCCACGCCCGCGATGGCTTTCGAGGGGTATCGTTTCCCTTCCCATAACAGCCAGTAGCGTTTGGCATCAGCGAACCCGTATTTCGATAGGAAGACCTCGCTACCTAACGTGTCGAACTCTGCCAATGCGGAAATGACAGCTTCTCTGGTGATGTCGGCTAGCGGCATAGTTGCTCCCCCTTGCCACCTATGGGGTTACGGTCAGGTTTGTCCACGGCGACGGCGTAGGTACGTCAATCCGGCGAGTTCAATCCGTAAGCTGCGGTCTGACTGGAGATCGAAAGCTGGCAATCTCGGGTGCCGTCCCCGATCCCCATTGAAGTGTAGGCGCGACAAAATCCCTACGAAAAACGCAGTGCGCCGAAATGGTCATGCGAAACTGAACCAAAAAATCTCATCCGAAAGGAATAGTCGCCAGCATCCAGCTTCACAGCCGTGGTTTTCGGGCATAGGACTGTATTTGCTGAGAACAGGAGAACTCTGTGGCTGACCAAATCAACGACGCGACCGCTAACGCTTACGACGGGACCATTGAGCTAGTTTCGGCATTCGTGGCTAACTCTAACACCCGCTTGTCTGGCGAAGAGTTGCAGGCGCTGATCCGCGACACGTTCGCTACGCTTTCTAGCCTGACCGCCGGAGGTGACCCCGCTCCTGTTGAAGAGGCCCCGGCCAACACACCCAAGTCCAAAGCCGAAATCAGAAAATCCATTGGTGCTGACGCCCTGATCAGCTTCGAGGACGGTAAGCCTTATCAATCCCTCAAGCGCCACCTCACCACACGCGGCATGACGCCTGACGACTATCGCGCCAAACATGGCCTCGCGGCTGACTACCCCATGGTGCACCCTTCGTACTCGGCGCGGCGCTCGGAAATGGCCAAGGCGATCGGATTGGGTCAGAAGGGCCGGCAATCGAAATCCGCTACCAAAGCAGCACCTAAGGCGAAGAAACCTCGAGCAGCTAAGGCTCCTGCTGCGGAGTGAGCAAGGCGACCCAATGATCTACCGGTGATCGAAGGCCGCCATCTTGTGGAGTTGCAACTCGTTTGGCTGATAACCGGCGGCCTGATAGGCAGCCGCCATGGAACCGTAGCGACGGTAAATGGTGTAGGTGCTGGGTGTGCCGTAAGCGTCCAGGATCTCACGGGACAGGCTCCCGTGTTGAGCAAATGCTGCCTTGAGGTGACTGTCCAGCTCAGCCATGGAGTATTTTTGTTTGCCACGACCGAAGCGGTTCCTATCGGCATGAAACAGGTGAAGGTTGGCGAACTGAGAGGGTAGCGGGAGCCCAAGAAGGTCGCGGATGAAAGACATTTGACCGACCTGTCGATAGTACACACCCGGGCTCCATCGTCCGAAGCGGCGAACTAATCCCAGACTGATGTAGCCATGCTCGGTGCCAATGCGCCGCAGATCAGCAAGAGCGGCCTTACGGGTGACGGGAGTTCGATTGCGCAGGCGTTTGCGCCGAACGGCTTCAAAAACTTCTTCTGCTATGATCGGAGGGAGACCGTCATTTACAACGATCCAGTCTTCTCGAGGGCGGTGACCTCCATATTTAATCCCGACAGGTCTGGAGTACCGTCCGCCGACCAGCTTGCCGATGTACGCTTGGTTGTCGAGAACGTACCTAACCCTTCTGGCTGACCACTCTCCCCACGCCGCTTTCGAGTGCGGGTCCGTCATTAGTTTTCGTGCTACGCTCACGGTCGTTGCGTTGGGGCTGAGGTAGAGAGCGAATATCTTCCGCACAAACTCGACTTCGTCGGCTGGCCCTAGGACAAGCTTCGTTCGCACTCCCTGCTGTTTCCTGACGAAAGCGCCCGAGGGTGCGGCGATTGCAGTTCCATCGCTGCGGGTAAAGACCCTCCTCAGGCCAAGCGGAACTTTCCCACCAATCCAGAATCCTTGGGTCAGAAGACCCCTTTGAGCGCGAATGACCTTCTCCGAGAGGTCACGGCTGTACTCAGCCGCCATCGTCCTTTTGATGTGCTTCAAAAGTTGCGACGTGGGGCTTCCATCATTGCTGAAGGTCTCTGCGCAGTAGAAGACGGATACTCCGGCTTGCGCACACATGAACTCATAGTATGCGGCTTGGTCGGAGTTTTGAAATCGGCCCCAACGGCTGACATCATAGACAAGCACATGGGTGAATCCGTGAGAGCCTGAAAGAACATCAGCCAACAGTGTTTTGAGGCCATCTCGCTTATGGAGAGAAAGCCCACTTACTCCCGCATCTTCGTATGTTCGCACGATCTCCATGCCGTGCGCCGATGCAAAGGCTTCGTTGGTCTGTTTCTGGAATGCGGGCGAGTACTCCTGCCGCTCAGTGGACATGCGGACGTACTGGGCAACCTTGGTCGGTAGGATCGACATATTTCGCTCCCGGCGTGATCGCGGGAATGCCATCAACGCTCTGGAGGCAGCAATACCGGCACGGCGCGCTTTTCCGGAGTCGCCCAACCCAATGCTCAGCTTGGACCTCACGACGGCGGTTGGTAAAATGGCGTGATCCGAAACCGACCGTCTTACTATCGTGCCGACCTACACCCTCACCCTACATGACGAGCAATCGAACCTTGTGTCAGAAGAGGCGCTAGAGGCGACCGACGACACCGAGGCTCTGCAACTCGCCGAAATACGGCTGTTGCTCACGACAGATTACGCCAAGGTGCAGGTGTCTAGGGACGGATACGTCGTCTGCCGCTTCGTTCGTGACAGCCTACGAGATGCCGAAAGCACAGACGTAGAGGATGAGGCTCAGGACGTACCCTAAAATGACTCTGGATAGGCCGTAGAGCCCCTCTAGGTGGGTTGTGGATCAGGGGCGCGGAAGCGGGAGTTGAGTCTGTAGGTGGCCTCAGAAGGGATATTCGAGACCCAACTGAGGGGAATATCAACCTGATTGATCCGCTCGTTCTTATGCCCGCTAGTAAAGGAGTACGGCGTAGCCGGTTCCTACCTCCCTCCTTTTACGTCTCTGATAAGACAAGGAATGGACCATGGTCTATTTGACCTGACAAACGAACCCAAACATATGTTCAAACTCTACCATCATTATCGTTCGAACTTCGTCTTCATATGATGACGGTACGATAAAGCTATCATGCACTGGATAGACAGGAATAGACCTATCCATGCACTGCATCAGAATCCTCAACGCAAGTTCGCTATCCCGCCTCTGAAGTCGAGCCCCAGCATCCTGAAAGATCGTATCAGAAATAGGTGAAAGATGCTCGATCATTGCCTGCTTGTACCGCTTGAAATGGTCAGCAGATTGAAACAGGTGCCCGTCCTCTTTGGGGCGGTATGGAACGAGCCTCGTCCGGCTGTTTAGGAGCCGATTAAACGTGACCTTCCCTGCGTCGATCATATCAGGAAAGCCGGGAACATCGTAAGGGTCACGATCAATCGCCAGCCCCTTCTCCGCGAACAGGATCGTCGGATGGATGCGGCTAAAATCTAACTCTTTAGTCGCCTCCCCATCGATGAGCAGACGCGCTCTGATCGCCTTGGACATGTTCTGGTAGTAGGGGCCATAAAGCCTTCCGCCCCGCTCGTAGGTCTCTGCGAACGTGCGCGTGAGGTAGATTCTGGCGTCGTTGTAGCCACGAAGCAGCCTATCCCCTTTCCCGTTGGTGCCGCCCTTGGAGACAATCCAGAACTGGTCGGACCAAGCCTCTTGAGGCACGCGAAGATCGAACTGCCGGATGAATCGGTTGTACCGACGCACGACCGCCTCACTTGGCTTCACATCATCCGGGATCGTGCCGAGTTCGCCCCGGCTCATTGCGATGACATCTTCCGGAGGCTGCACAAGCAGGTTCAGGCGAAGGCCGAAGCGATGCGCCAGCGTGGTGAAATCCTCGGTGTGGCGTATCCGGGTACAATATGATTTTCCCGGCTTCTCCCTGTTGTAAAACCACTTGCCCGGCAGGATCAGACCCAACTGAGCAAGGCCATCCCTGATCGTCCGTAGAGCGGTCGGACTGATAACCGAGCCGATGTACCGGCCTTCACCGAAAGCGACATAGACACCGTTCTTCGGCGGTATCTGGCTCAGTGCAATCGTTGCAACAGCCGCAACGAACGCAACCAGCGTCGCCTGATACGACTCCTCATCACAGGTCCTGCGCTTCCGCGTCCTGACTTCCGACCCTGCAAGCAACACCGAAAGATGAGCACACAGAGCCAGAAGTCCCAAACATGGCTCAGCGACCGGCTCCAGAACGGAGCCCCTCACCCCACACCCAAGAGGGTAAGAATGTCGCTACGAAGGATCAGAGACCGGCCTGCTACCTTGCGGATCGGCAGCTTCCCAGCTTTTGCCAGATTGTAGATCGTTGACCGACTGACGCGCATGTAGGCGCAGGTCTCGTTGATCGTGAGCGTCAGCCTGTCGTGCAGAGGGATGATGGTCTTCACCGATCGACCCCCAGATTGTCCAGCCGAAGCAGAAGGATGTGATCACCGGACGTCTGATCCCGATAGCCCAGAAGGCTAGCGCGAAAGACGACGTTCGGATGGTTCTCCCCCGCGTTCGCAGGAATCCGGTCATCGATCTGCGCGTACAGACGGGTCATATGCCCGAGAGGCACAAACACACGATCACCATCCGCTGTCGGAAACCAAACGAAGGTCTCATAGAGATCATCAACGGCATTGCGACGCGCTGTGTTCGACCTATTCCTACAAAGCCAGTCCAGAATACGGGCGCGCTCGCCATTAGAAACAGCCACCCAAATCGTTGACGGCTGGAAAAGCTTGTACAAGCTAAGGCGAGTATTGGTCATCATATGTCCTGTGTGAAGTACAGCGCGGATTTGCGCTAACAGGACCGAGGTATTTACCGCCGATTTTACGAGAATCAACAGGGAAGTTTTTTAGCCTCATCTGACTGGGCGCTAGCGAGTATTAGGGAGTACTTGTAAACGCTTCCCACCAGATTCCGGCGAAATCGAGCCGATTTCTGGTGACCCGGTCTTGGAAAGACCGTCTTCACGCAAAGAAATGCGAGATTTTTGGCATCTTCACGGTTCCGTGATCGGACGGAGGTATGTGGCCCAATCTACCATGACGGCACGTCGCCGTTCGAGAGCGTCACCCCGGCGGTAAGCCCGCTCGACGGCACTGCCGACCTTATGGCCGAGCGCCATCTCCACGATGTCCCTCGGGAACTCGGTAGCTTCCCCCGCCCAATCTCTAAAGGTGGACCGGAAGCCGTGGACCGTGGCGTCTGCCTTCATATCCATGCGATCCAACACAGCCGACATAGCCGCCGTAGAGAGCGGTCCGTTACGGTTGGCATTCGGAAAGACCCAGTCACAGTCGAGCGCCTTCATTTCACTCAGTACGGCGATAGCAGCGTCCGACAGAGCCACGCGAAGTTCAGTCTTGGTCTTGGTCCGTTCAGCGGGGACGGTCCAAACACGGCTCTCCCAATCAATCTCGCCCCACGTCGCATTGAGGGTCTCTGAGGTCCGGACTGCATTGAGGATGGTGAACTCAAGAGCCTTGGCCGCGACACCTTCTCTCTGGCGCAGCGCAGCCATGAACGCGGGAGCCTTCTTGTAATCTAAAGCGCGTTGGTGCCCCCGGCTCAGCTTGGAGCGGGGAGGAAGCAGATGGGCGAGGTTGCCCTTCCATGCTGCGGGATTGTCGCCAGAGCGGTAGCCACGTGCCTTCTCAGCATCAAGGATATTCTCGATCCTCATCCGAACGCGGGAAGAGGTCTCAGGTTTGCAATGCCAGATGGGCCGAAGACAGGTCAGAACATCCTGCGTCGTGATCTGATCGACAGCCATGTCCATGATCGGTTTGGCATGGTCACGAAGGCTGTTCGGCCACTGCTGACGGTGCTTGGGATTGCTCCAACCCATTTCTTTGAGCGAGATGTACTCTGCGGCTGCTTCCCGGAACGTCCTGCCTTCGACGTTAGAACGGGCCTTCTCCGACAGCGGATCAACACCTGAGCGGATCAAGGTCCGTGCGTCAGCGGCCTTGTCACGCGCTTCGGTCAACGGAACGTCAGCGAACGATCCGAGCCCCATCTCCCTACGACGCTTGTCGCGGTGATAGATGAAAGACCAGCTTTTCCGCGTTGCTGTCACACGCAGATAGAGCCCGCCACCATCAGCGTGGAAGCCGGGTTTGAGGGATTTGATGGCGAGGGCGGTAAGTCGATTGGTTTGGGTCATGACCCGACCAAAGCCCTAAGCCGGACCCTAAATCCACCGGTTGGATTAGGGTGGACAGCGCCGGACGCCCCTGGATTCACGGCCCAAAAACCCGTTATTACGGACTGTTTATAAACGGTTTTTGGTCATCGGTGCACCCTTGCAGACATTTCTCTCGGGGTCTCTCTGTCCGCCACCGGCTGCCCCTAGAACTCTCACCTCAGGACCAGGCGGCAAATCGATCAGAAATCCGGGCGACTTTGCGCCAGCGCCCGACCCTAAGGTCGAAAGGCTCCGAGCAGGTGGGTCAACTGTCGGCCGCATCTAGAAGCGGCGGCTTCAGACCGCAGTAACTGATAGTTCGCCGAGGCCCGAAAGGCCGATGTGCCAAGCTCTGCCGGGGTGAGCGTGAGCCACTGGCCCCAAGGCGCCCGTGAGGACAATCTGGCCAGGACTGAGCGCCAAGCCCGACTTCGCCAGGTCAGTCAGAAGCCATCGATAGGCGTTCAGCGGCGATCCCATACAGGCCGCGCCCGATCCGCTGGACACCACCTCGCCGGCGTCGTTCGTGATGGTCATGGCCACGGTCGAGAGATCGATGGCGTGGGGGCTTAGACCCGCATCCACCATGGCGAAACGACCACAACAGGCGTTGTCGGCGATGGCCTCGCCGATGCCGATATCCCAGTTCGCGATCCGACTGTCGGCGATCTCAAGGGCAGCATGGACGCTGGCGATGGAATCGAGCAGCGCCCTATCACTGGCGTCGGGCGACACGCTGGATCCGACCTTCAGGATGATCTCACCCTCCAGCCTCGGAGAACACATCTGTTGCAGATCGACACGGCCAGGCGTCGTCAGCCGGGTGTGGGCGTACAGAACGCCACGCATCGGTTCGGACGCCTTGAACAGCTTCAGCGCAGCGGGAGAGGTCAGGCCGATCTTGAAGCCCACAGGCTCGGCGCCCGCCGCTTGCGCCAGCGCATCCCGCTGGCCTTGCACAGCATAAGCCTCAGCGACCGACAGGGGCGCGGTGCGATCCGACAAGCGGCATAAGGGTCGAGCGGTGCGTTCCGCATCCAGCAGTTGCCGGGCCGCATTCTCGACGGACAGATCCGTCATTGCGTTCGGTCGCCTCGCAGCAATCGTCGCGCATTGCCCGTTAGATCGACGCCCGCTAGCGCATCCTCCGCATGGTCAGGCTGATCCCAGCCCGCGAAATTGGTGCCATAGACCAGCCGGTCGGTCCCGATCCGCTCGATCAGCAACTGGGTCGATCGCTCGTCGTGCATGTGAACATCATACCAGAGCCGACGCAGGGCCGCGTTGAAGGCGCCGGCCGGCTTCAGGTGGTCCGGAACCCAGGCGCGCTTGTGAGCGGCGTGTTCCAACCGTCCGTAAAGCAACGCCATCGCCCCGCCGCCATGACTGATGCAGATGTCGACTTCGGGGTGGCGATGCAGCACGCCCCCGAACACCAGGGTAGCGACCGCCGCCGTCTCCTGCGCCGCAAAGCCGGTCAGGATGTCCAACTCGTGCTGCATCAGTTGGATCGGCGCCGCTGGCCCGTCGATCCCGGCCGGACCGGGATGGATGAACAGGGGGACGTCCAGTTCGACAAGCCGGGCGTAAAGCCTGTCCATCGCCGGGTCATCCAGCGTCACGGTAAGATCCGTGCCGATCTGAGCTCCCAGCAGGCCCAGTTCGCGCACGCTGCGGGTCAGTTCCTCGACCGCGGCGTCGATATCCTGCATCGGCAGACTGGCCAGGCCGCCCAGCCGCGCGGGATAGCGGCGCACCAGCGCGGCCATCGCGTCGTTGTGCGTGCGACAGAAGGCGACTGCCTCCGCTATGGGGATATGATGGAAATAGGTCAGGGGATTGGGCCCCAGGACCTGGAAGTCGACACCGGCGCGATCCATCGCCGCCAACCGGACATCCGGATCCATGAACGGACTGCCGCGATAGCGAACGTTCCTCAGCCGATAGTCACCGATGCGGAACACCGGCGTGCCATCCGCCTCCTCCAGCAGTTCGGGACCATAGGCTCCGGCCGCGCCCATCACCTCGGGCAGCACCGCGTGGGCGTGGACGTCGATGACGCGTGCGGTTGAGAGGCTCATGCGTATCCCTGGACGATGCCGCCATCCACCTGGATGGCGGTTCCGGTCATGTAACTGGCGGCCTCGGACCCCAGGAACACGACCAGGCGCGCGATCTCGTCCGCATCTCCGATCCGCCCCAGAGGAATGGCAGACACGATAGAGGCCTCCATGGCTGCTGCGTCAGCAGCATCGGCCAGGAGGGAGGTCACCCGGTCGGTGCGGGTCCAGCCGGGGCAGACCGTGTTGACAGTGACATTATCGACCGCGACCTGGGTCGCCAGAGTCTTGGCCCACCCCAGCACCGCCATGCGGACGCTGTTTGACAAGGACAGATTGGGCGCCGGCTGTTTCACCCCGAAGGACGAGATAACAACGATCCGGCCCCAACGGCGCTCGCGCATTCCCGGCAGGGCCAGCCGCGCGGCGCGCACGGCGGACATCAGCGTCAGGTCAACCGCCGCACGCCATTGGTCGTCGCTCAGGCTGTCGAGCGGGCCGGCGGGCGGACCACCGGCATTGACGACCAGCACATCGACCTTGCCGAACGCCGCCTCTGCGCAGTCGAAGACGCGCGACAGGTCCTGAGCGTCGGTCACGTCCGCAACCACCCCCACCGCATTGTGCAGGTGCGCCAGCCCCTGATCCACCGACGCCTGAGACCGGGCGCAGATCGTCACGGACGCCCCCTCCTGCTGGAACTGCTGCGCACAGGCCAGGCCTATGCCCTTGCTACCGCCCATGACGACGACCGAACGGCCCTTGAGGTCGAGATCCATGCCTCAGCCCTCGCCGAATGCGGTCGCACGCGTCAGCGGCGCCGTAGAATAATTGGCCACCCGCCAGCCGGGGATCGAGCGACGCTCGGCCAGGGGCGTCTCCAGATCGACGGCCCTCCCGCCCTTGAACACATGGCGAATATTGTCCTGAACCCCTAGCAGGGTCACATCCTTGGCCACGTCGCCACGCACCACGATGACGTCGGCCAGCTTATCCGCTTCCAGCGTCCCGACTTCTCCGGCCAGGCCCAAAGATCGGCCCGAGGCCCCGGTCGCGCAATGGATCGCCTCCATCGCCGTCATGCCCAGATGCTCCATGAACACTTGCAGTTCGCGCCAGTGCCATTCGCCATAGGGAGTGATCGAGAAGCCGCTTTCGGATCCCGCAAGCATCGGAACGCCTTCGCGCCAGGCTCGGCTGAGCATGACGGAGCTGTCGATGATCTCGCGCTCGAAGATCTTCTGGAAGGTCCGGTTGGCGCCGACCTTGTGGCCATAGTCGGCCAAGACCTGCTGGAAGGTAAGCGAAGGCACCAACGGCACCTTCGCCTCGACCACAGCCTCCAACGCTTCTTCGTCCATGAAGGTGGCGTGCAGGATCATGTCGAAACCCGCCTTGGCCGCATCGCGCGTGCTGGAGGCGTTGCGGCAATGGCCGACGACGGGGATGTTCAGGTCGTGAGCGGTCTCGACCACCGCCTTCATCTCGTCGAGCGTCCAGACCTGGATTTCGCCCGCCTCGCGCTGGCGTGGGACCAGGCCGGTGACGTGGACCTTGATCCAGTCCACCCCGCCCTTGATCTGGCGGCGCACCTCCTGGACGATCTCGTCGCGTCCCGCCGTGACCTTGGAATAGCCCAGACGGCCTTCGTCGGGAATCAGCATCCCGGCCGTGCCGCCTACCGAAGTGAATAGAGCATTGCCGCCACAGGCGATGCGCGGCCCCTCGGCGACGCCCGCCTCGATGGCGTCCCGCAGGTCGATGGAGGTGGAATAGACGCAGTCGGCATCGAGGATTCCAGTGACGCCGGCGCGCAGCACCTTCCTGGCGTTATAGGCCGCGACCAGGGCCGACAGGCCTTCGCGGCGATGGAAGAACAGCTCGGTGGTCGAGAACGGCTCGTCGAAGGTGATGTGGCAATGGGCGTCGATCAGGCCCGGCATCACGGTAGCGCCGGTCGCGTCGATGCGGGCGACGCCGGCCCTGCCCTCGGCCCAGAGGTCCGCAGCCGCGCCTGTGGCGACGATCCGCTCTTCGTCCATGGCCAGGGAACCGGCGACGGGCTCGGCGCCCGTACCGTCAATCAGCGTGCCGCCGGTGATCAGGTAAGCCATCGTCTACTCCTGCGTATCTGGCCGTTCCGCCGCCTTGCGGCCCGCGCGATAGCCGAAGACCATCGCCGGACCGAGGGTTCCGCCCGCTCCGCCATAGGCCATGCCGGTCACTCCGGCTGCCGCGTTTCCTGCCGCGTAAAGGCCTGGGATGAGACGGCCGTCCACGCCGATAACGGCCCCGTCCACATCGGTCATCGGCCCGCCCTTGGTGCCGAGCGTGCTGCTGTGCAATTCGACCGCGTAGAAGGGCGCGCGCTCCACCGGCCCCAGGGTCGAGGCGTGATCGGGGTAGTGGCTGATGTCGCCGTTCCAGCCGTCATAGGCGCTGTCGCCCCGGTGGAAGTCATCGTCGGATCCCGCGCCAACCTGGCGGTTCCATCGGTCCAGGGTTTCGGCCAAGCCGTCGGCGTCGGCGCCGATGGCCCTGGCCAAGGCCTGGGGCGTCTCTCCTCTTGCGATCCAGTCCGGCACAGCCGAGCCCGCCGCCAGCTCCCACAGGCCATATCGATCCCAATAGGCCTGATCGAACACCAGCCAGCATGGCAGATTGCCATAGGTGAAGCTGTTCGGATCCAGTTGGTGAAACGCGCCGCCCAGGGCATTGTAATTGCCGGCTTCGTTGCAGAAACGCTGTCCTGACCGGTTGACCATGATGGCTCCGGGCAGCGAGCGTTCGCGCAGCACCAGGCTGGTGCGCTGGTGTCCCCAGTCCGTTTCGCCGGGCGGCAATAGGACCGGCACCCACCAGGCTTCGCGCATCGTGCCCAGCATAGCGCCCTGCTTCATCGCCATGCGCAGACCGTCGCCGGTATTGGTCGGGATCGAGGTCGGATGAGCCATCGGCCCGCGCAGGAAGGCCTTCACCAGGTCGGCATCCCATTCGAAGCCGCCCGTGGCGATGATGACGCCGCGCTGCGCCTCGACGGTCTGAAGAACGCCGTCCACTTCGACTATCACGCCCGTGATCCGGCCCTCGGCTCGGACCAGATTCCTGGCGGCGACGGAACGATGCACGTCGACTCCGGCGTCAAGACAGGCTTTCAGCAAGCCCCCCGCCAGCGCCCTGCCCCGCCCGTTGACGCGCTCGACGCGTCGGCGCTGAGCCTCGTCCTCGGTCAGTTTTCCGGAGCCCCCGCCCCGGGGCGTCTCGCCGGACATCATGTAGACGTCGCCCGTCTCCGGGTCGGAATACTGCCCGGTCGCGACATGGTCGGCCCAGTCGCCCAGAGTGCTGAAGGCCACCAGTTCGGATTCCAGCGAGCGCCCGCTGCGGGGCCGCGCCCCTGGGTGTTCGGGATGGTAGTCGGGAATGGTGCACAGCCGCAGCGCCATCCCTGCGTCCCGCTCCAGCCAGTCGACCAGGTCGGGCACGGTCTCGACGAAGGCGCGAACGCCCGCATCGTCCATCGACCCGTTCGACAACGAGGCCAGATAGCGCAGGGCGTCGGCGGCGTTGTCCTCGATCCCCTCGCGGGCGGCGACGGGATTGTTGGGCAGCCAGGCCACGCCGCCCGACATGGCAGTCGTTCCGCCGACGACATGAGCCTTTTCGAACACTGCGACTGCGGCGCCGGCGTGGGAAGCCGCCAGCGCCGCCGTCAGCCCCGCCGCGCCTGACCCCAGCACGACGACATCATATCGTGGCGCTATGGTGCGGCGGTGTGCGGCTACTGACATTCGATCAGCCTTCATCGCCAGTGTTCGAGGCCCAGCCGGACCACGGGCCCATGGCTTCTGGGAAGTCGGCGTCCACCCAGCGCCCGCCAGCCCATACGCGATCCTTGCGCGTCAGACGCTCGGCGTATTCGACGACGGGGGTGTAGTACAGGAAGGTCAGTTCCCGCCGCGCGATCAGCCAGCGTCCGCCGAACCGGCGATAGACGTCCTCGTAGCGCAGAGCCGCGATACTGGTCTTTCCGTCCGGCGTGGTCTCGGCGTGAGCCAGGACCTTTCCCGTTGCCCGGTCGGGATCGCTGTCGTCAAAGGCCACGAAACGATCATGGCTCCAGTGGAAAGACGCCCCGCGAACGGCGAACATCCTCTCGTACATCGCCATCACTGCATCGACGCCCTGGGTTCGCATCGTGCCGTTACGGGCCCGGATCACCACATCGTCGGTGAACAGGGCCCGCAGGCCTGGCATATCCTGATCGTCGCAGGCGATGCAGTACGCCGCGCACAGTTCGCCGATCTCCGCCCGACTTTCGAGCCTGTCGATCCGCAGCAGGAGGTCAGGGTTCATCACATCCTCAGAAGGCATAACCGAGCTCGATCCCATAGGTTCGGGCCTCACCGCCGCTGACCGTCGGCCCCCAGGCGTAGTTCACGCCGATGTCCCAATAGTCTTCGTCCGAGATGTTCTTGGCGTAGGCCGTGACCCGGATCTTGTCGTTCGGCTCCCAGGTCACGCCGGCGTCCCAGATGCCGTGGGCTGGAGATTCCAGCGCGGCGACATTGGTCACCTCGACCGCCATGCTGTCGACCCAGGCGTAAGAGGTCCGCACGGTGACATAGCCCAGATCGCCGATGTCGAAGCCGTAGCTGCCGGCCAGGGTGAACTGGAACTCGGGCACCCGCTCGAACTTCAGCTTCTTGGCCAGATCAGGATCGGCCACGCCGTCGCCGGTCAGGTCCAGACCGTTGAACTGGTCATAGGCGGCGTGGGTCCAGCCGCCGATGGCGTCCAGTTGCAGTCCCTGGAACGGGCGCAGGCTGAACTCGAACTCGGCCCCATAGATGCTGGCCTGGGCGGCGTTGATGATCCGCTGAACACCATCCGATGCGGTCAGCACCTTCTGGATATTCTCGTAGTCGGTGCTGAAGGCGGCGACGTTGAACCGGCCGCGGCGATCCCAGAATGTCGTCTTCAGACCGGCTTCATAAGATGTCGCCAGTTCCGGCTCTGAAGGCGTCGCCCCCAACAGGGAGGTCGCACGACCATTGTAGTTCCCGCTGCGGAAGCCCTCGGTATAGGAGGCGTAGGCGAGGATGTCGGGCGTCACGCGATAGTTCACAGCGACGCGGGGCGATGTGTTGTTGAAGGAGACATTGTCCTGGGCGCGAGTCGTCGGACAGTTGGTCTGCCCAGGACCGGCGCAGGCGCGGATCGGCGCGATGTCGAAGTCCTTCTCCTCGTAGGTATAGCGAAGGCCCGCCGACACCGTCAGACGATCGGTGACGTGATAGTCGATGTTCGCGAAGGCAGCCGCCGTGCTCGAGTCCTGCACATACTCGCCGTACTGATAGATTTCGCGATACGGCGGGGCCCCGTTGGAGATCGCCGTGTTGATCAGCCGGTATTCGGTGCTGCTCAGATGCAGGTCCGAATAATAGGCGCCGACCAGCAGATCGAACCGGTCCGAGAAGGTCGAGGCGAACCGGATTTCCTGGCTGAACTGGTCGCCCGTGTTGGTGTTATCGGGGAAATGGAACAGGTTGAACGGCGTGCCGTCATTGTCGCTGGATCCGTTGACCTCGACCTCGCGGTAACCCGTCGCCGAGGTGATGACGCCTGGCCCGATATCCCAGTTGGCGATCAGCGACAGGCGCTTGGTCTCCAACTCGTAACCGTCTGGTCCGTTGTGATCGACCTCATACCCGAACGACGGCGGGGTATAGCCGAACTGATCGGTCAGGATGGGGCGCGCAAACAGCAGGCGTGAGTTATTCCCGCCGGTCTCGCTGTTGATGTATTCGCCAATCAGGGTCGCGTCGAACCCGCCCTTCTCATAGGTGATGGCCGGGCGGACGATCCAGGTGTTCTCGCGCAGCTGATCTTCGGTCGCGTTGAACGGCACGGTCCCGGTCGGGTTGCTGGGCGCGGGCACAAAGGTCCCGCCGTTGTTGTCCTCGTTCAGGCCGTCGCTTTCGCGGTGCGCGATTGCCAGCTTGGCCCGAAAGCCGCTGTCGCCCAGAGGGCCGCCGATGCGGAAGGTCTGATCGAGCCGCCCGCCGTTGCCGACACGCACGGCTGCCTGGCCTTCGAACTCGGTCGGGGGACGGCTGGTCTCGATGACGACCGCCCCGCCCGTGGCGTTGCGGCCGATAAGGATCCCTTGCGGCCCACGCAGAATTTCCATCGAGTCGGTATCGAAGGTGTCGAGCACGGTCGCCAGCGGATCGGCATAGGGCATGCCGTCGACCACGATGGTCACAGTCGGGTCGAGCGTCCGCAGCGAACTGTTCAGGCTGAGACCGCGAATAGTGAAGTTGGCGATGCCCGGAAACGCGGCCGATGTCTGGAACTGCACATTGGGGGCCAGACGGCCGACATCGACCAGGGTCGTAGCCTGGGTCCGTTCCAGTGTCTGGGTGTCGATCGCCGTAATGGCCTGGGGCACGCGTTGCAGGGACTGACCCACCGCACCCTTCTGTGAAGTCACGACAATGTCGTCGAGCTGAGACACGCCCGGATCGACGTCCTGGGCCATGGCCGGCGCCGCGATTAGGACGCCGAGGGCGACCGATCCAGCAAGAACCGTCTTCAGGTTGATCGTCGCAAGGCGAGCGTCATCGAAGCCGCGTGGCATAAGCCCCTCCATTTTCCTGGTTCGCTCTTGTTGAGCGCGTTTCCGTGTAGAGTTTTTTTTATTGTGCAATCTGTATACATAGAGCCGGCACAATAGGAAGGCCGGATGCACACTTTTTCGACACGCTTCCGAGTGAAATCCCGAAAATATTAGAATTATCAGCGGATAGGTCGCAGTTTCGCGCCCCACGAAGCCGGAATAAGAGGTATTTTTAAGTGCGCGAGGCCAGCCGAAACGCTGGCAGTCGCCCTAACCCTGGTCGGGGTTCTCGCTGAGCGAGATATAGTCGGCCAACACGTCGCCCTGAACGGCGCCGTGGCGCTTCATCAGCTCATAGGCCTCATCGGCACGCCCCTCGACGATCGCGCGAACGACGACGTCGTGGTCGGACTGGTTGTCACTGACGCGCCCGGTCCGGCGCAGCTGAAACCGACGATACGGTATCACCTGAGTGGCCAGACGCGCCGTCATCTCGATCAGCACGTCGTTATGGGATCCGGCCATGATCAGCGCGTGGAAGCGGCGCCCAAGTGCGGCGTACTCATCTTCGTCATCAGCCGCCATGGCAGCCTCGGCGGCCGCGTGATTCTCTTCCAGAGCGCGGCGCTCGGCCGTGGTCATACGCCGCGCGGCCAGGCGCGCACCCAGGCCTTCCAACTCGGAGATCGTTTCGAACATGTGGACCAGCTTACGTAGCTCCAACTTGGCTACGGTCGCACCCTGGCGGGATTGTTTCTCCAGCAGACCCGCGTGAACGAGCTGGAAGATGGCCTCGCGCACAGGGGTTCGCGACACCGCGAACCGGCGACTGAGCGTCTCCTCGTCGACCGCGGCCCCAGGCCCCAGACGGCCGGTGAAGATATCGTTCTCGACCCCGATGCGAACCGTTTCGGAGTGCGTCAGGCGTGCGGACTTAGACCGCCGCGACGGGGTCCGTTTCGGCTCGCTCATGCGCTCGGTTGCTGGCACCGAAAGTCTCCGATCGTCTTGTTCACGGCCGGACCGCGCCACCGACAGACCCTGCGCCTGCGGCGGCGATGGCCTGCGCGCGAACGGAGTCCCTACGTCTCAACACCTGCAATAGCGCCAGCGCCGCCGCCGCGACAATCCCCCCGGTTGCCGAGATCAGGAATACGCCCTGAAGGGGAACGCCGCCCGCCAGGCCCGCCGTCGCCGCCATGGGCCCCAGGATGGACCCAACCTTGCCCAGGGCTATGGCCCAGCCAATCCCCGCCGACCGCAGATGGGTGGGATAGACGGTCGCCGCCATCACATTGATGCCCGCATAGGCCCCCAGACCGAAGAAGCCCGTCAGAAAGACGATAATCATGACCCCTACCGTGGCGGGGGCGATGAATCCGATACAGCCGACAGACAGGGCGGCGAGGCCGTAGACAGCGATCAGAACCTTGAGCGGCGGACGAACGTCGAGCATCCGCGCCACGAACAGTCCGCCGACGATTCCTGCGAAGTTCAGCAGAGACACGGCCAGGATCGCCTGAGACAGCGGCATCCCAAGCCGCTCCAGCAGGGTCGGCAACCAATAGATGACGAAGGCGGTCATGAAGAGGTTGGCCGCAATCGCCAGCCAGATCAGCAACGTCGTCGTTCGCACGTCGCGCGCCAGAAGCGCGGTGACCGGCGTGGGCGGCCGGGTCACCATGTCTTCCTCCGCCAGGCTGACGTCAGGCAGATCCTTGCGCAGTTCGCGCAGGCCCTTGATGACCCGATCTCGATAGCGCTCGCGCTGCGACAGGAAACGCAAGGATTCGGGCAGCGTGAACAGCACGACCGGAACCATCACCAGCGAAGCCGCGCCTGCGACATAGAAGATCGGATGCCAGCCGAATATTCCGATCGCCCAACCGCTGGCGATGCCCCCGACCATGCCGCCCGCCAATTGGGCCGTCGCCACCGTCGCCACGAAACTGGCGCGGACCCTCGCCGGCGAATACTCCGCCACCAGAGCCAGCATGTTCGGGATCACGCCGCCCAGTCCAATACTGGCCAGGAAGCGGATAACGACCAGTTCCGTGACATTGCTGGACAGCGGCGTCGCCAATGTGCCGAGGGCGAAGACGATGGTGGCCGCGACGATCAGGGGCTTTCGCCCGATCCGGTCTCCGAACGGGCCGAGAACCGCAGCGCCGATCGTCGCGCCCAGCAGGCCGGCGCTGAAGATGATGCCGAACTCGGCGGGCGGTAACGCCCACGCCCGGATGATCGCCGGAGCGACGAAACCGATAATCTGGATATCGATCCCCTCGATGAACATGATCAGCAGGCCGATGGCCAGGATCTTGTGGTGCACACGGCCGATCGGCGCGCCGTCGATGAGTTCATCCAGGGTTTTCATATCAGGCCTCGGTATGCAGTTGCGCTGATCAGCCGGTTGGGCTGCCAGTCGAGGGGCGCCCACGACGAAAACCCGAAGCACCGCCCTGTTCGGCAGGATGTCTGCCGAACAGAACGCCACGATCCCAGCACATGACGCAACAGAAATTCTCACCGATTGTTTACACGAAGAGTGATAATTGTATACGACAATCACAACGAGGCCATAAAGCGTCGGTTGGAGGGACTGCACATGAACAGCTCGAATGAGATCGGTGAGCTCGCTCAACGCGCACTGGTGCACTTCAACGCCGGCACCACCGACCAGGCGCCCGAGCAGATGCGGGTGCCCGTCACAGCCTATAACGACGAGCAGCGTTACGCCTGTGAGATCAGCAATGTCTTCCGGGGCTTGCCGCTGGCGCTCGCGTTGAGCATCCAGTTGCCGGACGCCGGAAGCTATTTGGCCCTGACGGTAATGGAGACCCCCGTCCTGATCGTCCGCGGCAAGGACGGAATAGTGCGCGCTTTCCTCAACGTCTGCCGCCATCGCGGCGCGGCGTTGTGCAAGGACGGAACAGGCAAGGCGCCGCGCTTCGTCTGCCCCTATCACGCCTGGTCCTACGATCGTGAAGGCAAGCTCGTCGGCATGTACGGCAAGGCCACGTTCGGCGACGTGGACGCCGATGAACTCTCACTGACAGCCCTGCACTGCGAAGAGCGTGCTGGCATTGTCTGGGTTTGCCTGACGCCCGGTAAAACGTTCGATCTCGGCTCGTGGTTGGGCGATTTCGTCGGGCCGCTCGAAACCCTGAATCTGGAAGACTGGCATATCCACGACCAGCGCGACATTCCGGGCCCCGGCTGGAAGGTTGTGCTGGACGGCTATCTCGAGGTCTACCACCACGATTCCGTCCATGGTCAGACGGTCGGGCAATACACTATCGGCAACCTGCTGGTGCACGACACCTATGGACCGCACCAGCGCCTTGTCTTTGGCCGCAAAAGCCTGCCGGCGATGAACGAACTGCCGGAAGCGGAGTGGGATACGGCGGACTATATCCGCATCATCCATTCGGTCTTCCCCAACATTTCGATCTCAGGCGTCGTAGGGGATCACTGCCTTTTCAGCCAAGTCTTCCCGGGTCCGAAGCCGGAGACCACGATCACCAAGCAGTTTGTCCTCTCCGCCAAAAAGCCCGAAACGCCCCAGGAATTGGAGCAAACCGAGACCTTCAGCCGCATGACCCTTCAGGCGGTCAAGGATGAGGACTACGCGATTGGCGCCACAATCCAGGCAGGCCTGAAAACCAAGGCGAACAAGGACTTCATATTCGGCCGCAATGAACCCGCGCTGCAGCACTATCACAGGATGGTCGAACGATACGGGAAGTGGCCTCAGCCCGACGTAAAGGGCGCCACGGGATCAGGGGAAGCGGCTTGACGCGCCTGCACGTTACACGCCGCGACGGAGAGCAGATCGAGATCGAGGCAAAGAACGACCAGTCGCTAATGCAGGCGTTGCGCGCCGGCGGCGTCCACGAGATCTTGGCAATGTGCGGCGGCTGCTGTTCGTGCGCCACGTGCCACGTCTACGTCGACGACGGATCCACCAAACCCCTACCCCCACGATCCAAGGATGAGACCGATCTGCTGGATAGTTCAGACTGGTTCACGGATGCGTCCCGGCTGTCCTGCCAGATTCGCGTATCAGAAGCGCTAGACGGCCTGCGCGTGGTCGTGGCTCCCGAGGACTGAGCCATGGACCGCTTTGACGTCCTGATCGTCGGCGCCGGCCACGCTGGTGTCGCGGCGGCGACCCGGTTGCGTCAGAACGGTTTCAAGGGAAGCATCGCCCTGGCTGGTGACGAAATGCACGCCCCTTACGAGCGCCCGCCGCTGTCGAAGGATTATCTCGCAGGCAAGATCCAGGCCCATGATCTGGACATGCGGCCGCAAGACTATTGGGCGGGCCAGGCGATCGTCCTCCTCAAAGGTCTTCGGGTGAGCGACGTCGATCCAGAGGCCCGGATCGTGATCTGCGAGGACAATACGCAGCTCGGCTATGGCGAACTCGTCTGGGCTGCTGGAGGCGCGCCGAGGTCCCTGACCTGCGATGGTCATGATCTGCCCCAGGTCCACGCGATCCGTAATCGCGCCGATGTCGACGCCCTGCGAGAACAGCTGCAGACAGCGCGTGACGTGGTGGTCATCGGTGGAGGGTTCATCGGCCTTGAAGCCGCCGCGGTGCTGAGCGGTCTCGGCAAATCGGTGACGGTTCTGGAAGCCGCAGATAGAGTGCTGGCGCGCGTCGCTGCTGCTCCCGTCTCGGACTATTTCGCCGACTTGCACCGACGCCATGGCGTGACCGTGCAGACCAACGCCTCAGTGGATTGTATAAAAGCCAAGCCAAACGGACGTGCGACGGTATGCGTCTCAGGCCGGTCGGACTTGACCGCGGACATCGTGATCGTTGGCATCGGGATCCTCCCGAACGTCGCGCCGCTTACCGCGGCCGGCGCGGCAGGATCGAACGGCGTCGATGTCGACCGCGAATGCAGGACCTCCCTGCCCGGCGTCTACGCCGTGGGTGACTGCGCGGCGCAGCACAACGCATTCGCAGGCGGAGAAAGGGTTCGCATAGAATCCATCCAGAACGCCAACGATCAGGGCGCCGCTCTGGCGAGCGCAATCTCATTCATCCCAGTCCCAGCTCCGACAGTCCCTTGGTTCTGGTCCAACCAATATGACGTCCGCTTGCAGACCATCGGTTTGAACCGGGGCTGGGATGATGCCGTGGTCCGGGGCGATCCTGAGGCAGACAGCTTCTCGGCTGTCTATCTCAAAGCCGGACGCGTCGTCGCCATCGACTGCGTCAACGCCGCCAAGGACTTCGTTCAGGGCAAGAGACTCGTGGCTGAAGGCGCGGCCGTTGGCCACGGGTCTCTGTCCGACCCGAGCATCCCCTTGAAGACGTTCTGGGCCAGTTAAAACCGCGATCGCTGAGGTCGCTCGAGGCGACCGCGAGGCGTTCGGCGCGCTCCATTCCAAGGCACAAGGCGACGACCTAGGACTGTGGAACCGGGTATCCCATGAACCGCTTGGTCTTCTTCATCAGGACATGGGTGACGATTTTGTCGACGCCCACGTCGCGCTCTACGAGGCGCTCCGCCAACTCCGTCCAAGCCGGCATGTCCACGACGACCACCTTGATCAGGTAGTCGAACGATCCGCTGACCTGAGACGCCTCGACGATCTCGGGAATGTCCGCGATCACGTTCTCGAAATTCCTGCGCTCCACTGGGTGGTGTCCCTTCAGCCCTATCTCCGCAAACAGGATCAGGCCCGTGTCCAGGCTCCACGGATTAAGCCGGGCGCCGTAACCTTCGATGACTCCAGCGCGCTCCAGCCGGCGGACGCGCGCAAGGCATGCGCTCGCCGAAAGAGCCACCTGCTGCGCCAGCGCCTGGTTTGTTATGCGACCCTCGGCCTGAAGCCTTGCCAGAATCCGACGATCGATCCGGTCGAGTGTGATTGCTGCCGCCATCGGGCATTATTGCCGCATAATCTGCGGCTCTTGCAACAACCATCAGTCACACGCGCGGTCATGACAGGCGTAGATTGACCTCCATCACCGCAGGTTTTGCGGCCAACCGATGGAGACAAGCTGTGACGAAGAAAGACCATGTGGAAGCTGCGGTGTTTTACGCCGTCCTGATCCTTGGCCTGCCAGCCTCGATTCTGCTTGGCGTTTCGCTCGCCGGCTAACGTCTCCGATAAGGGGCGGCGAGGCTCGCGGAAGGGGGCCCACGGCCCCAGCAGCGGGTAGCCCCCCGCCCTCGCCTCTCTCGCCGGCTACCGTCCAGAAAGCGGACGGCCTGAACGAGCTCCACAAGTCAGACTTGGACGTAGCGCCTGCTCTGCCCCCGCCCAGGCGACGATATGCGAGCAATCAGTTCGAAGCGTTTTCGATCATACGCCAGCGATTGGTCATTGCCGTCGCGACGAGGTCATCGGCGTCGAGCGATGTGTGACCTTCTCCAAACAGGCTCGTCCATTCAGATCGGGGGCCGGCTCTCGTCTCGAGTTGCCATATCGACGCCCCTTTGGCCGTCGTCGGCGGCTTCGCTTGTATGATTCTCGCGTCCATCGCCGCGCCATACGATCGGTTTCACGCCCCCGTCTATCGCGACGCCGGTCTGCGAGAGCGATTTCATCGCTTGAACGCAACCGCACGATTTCGCCGAAAGCGGATCGCATTGGTCCTCGCAGCATGGCTCCCCGGGGCTTGGGGCCCGCGCCTCCATTTCATGGCGCATGCGTCCTGCTGCTGACGGTGGGACTAGCCGCAGGAGCCGCGGGCTTGCTGACGCGCTGAGCGGGTGTAGCGCTGCTGGACTGTCGCTCGCCCCTCCCAGATCGCCCGCCTCGCTCGCGCGCGCCTTTGACAGTCACCCCAAAAGAAATCCAGAAGGGCGCCATGACCCGAGACCTTGCGACCGAGACCCGCGCTCTCCTTGCCGAACTCGGCGTCGATGCGGCGACCCTCGACGGCGGCGGACTGAGCGTCCGCTCGCCGATCACGGGTCAGACCCTGGCCCAGGTGCATGAGACGCCCGTTGCGGCGGTCGGCGCCGCGATCGCTCATTCGCAGGCAGCCTTCCATCAGTGGCGTCAGGTGCCTGCACCCCGTCGCGGCGAGTTCGTCAGGCTGCTGGGCGAGGAGCTGCGTCGCAGCAAGGCGGCGCTCGGCCAGCTGGTGTCGATCGAGGTGGGCAAGGTCCTGTCCGAAGGCCTGGGCGAGGTCCAGGAGATGATCGACATCTGCGATTTCGCCGTCGGCCTGTCGCGTCAGCTTCAGGGGCTGTGCCTGCCGTCGGAACGGCGCGATCATCGGCTGACCGAGCAATGGCACCCGATCGGGCCGGTCGGGGTGATCTCGGCCTTCAACTTCCCCGTAGCTGTGTGGAGCTGGAACGCGGCCCTGGCCTTCGTCTGCGGGGACTCCGTGATCTGGAAGCCGTCCGAGAAGGCGCCCCTGACGGCCATGGCGGTCAGCGCCCTGGCGCAACGGGCCTGCGCCGCCTTTGGCCCCGAGGCGCCCGAGGGTCTGGCCATCCTGCTGCTGGGCGGTCGCGAGATCGGTGAAGCCATGGTCGACGACGCCCGGGTCCCCGTCATCTCCGCCACTGGCTCCACGCGAATGGGGCGTGCGGTCGGCGCGCGGGTCGCAGACCGGTTCGGCAAGGCCATCCTCGAACTGGGCGGCAACAACGCCTCGATCGTCACGCCGTCCGCCGATCTGGACCTGACCCTGCGCGCGGTGGCCTTCGCCGCGATGGGCACGGCCGGCCAACGCTGCACCACCCTTCGGCGCCTGCTGGTCCATGAGTCCGTTTATGACGTCCTGGTGCCCAAGCTGATCTCCGTCTACGGCGCGATCTCGGTCGGAGATCCCAGCAAGGACGGCAATCTGGTCGGCCCCCTGATCGACGCAGACGCCTTTGCGGCGATGCAGAGGGCCCTTGACGCGGCGCGTGCGGCTGGCGGCAAGGTGCACGGCGGCGCGCGCGTCGACGTCAACGGCGACCAGTCCTTCTATGTCCAGCCCGCGCTCGTCGAGATGTCGGAACAGGCGGACTGCGTCCGCGAGGAGACCTTCGCGCCCATCCTCTACGTCCTGCGCTACAGCAGCCTGGAAGAGGCGATCGCGATCCAGAACGACGTGCCGCAAGGCCTGTCGTCGTCGGTCTTCGCCACGGACATGCGCGAGGTCGAGCAGTTCCTGTCGGCGAAGGGTTCGGACTGCGGGATCGCCAACGTCAACATGGGCACGTCCGGCGCCGAGATCGGCGGGGCCTTTGGCGGTGAAAAGGAAACCGGCGGCGGACGCGAGAGCGGCTCGGACAGCTGGAAGGCCTATATGCGTCGCCAGACCAACGCCATCAACTATGGCCGCACCCTGCCCCTGGCCCAGGGTGTGACGTTCGACGTCTAATCGAGGCCCCTGCCCGCCGGCGTTCGCGTCGGCGAAGGTCTGGCGGTTGAGCCAGCGCTTTTATGGCAGGTGGATCAGCGTCCGCAGCCAGCCGATGTCCTGCAGGTGCTCGATGCCTTCGAAGATCGGAACAGCCAGCAGGAAGACCAGTCCATCCTTGATGGTGCGCAGGAAGAAGACCGGGTGGATTTCCATAGTCTCGCGATCGCGCCACTGGCTGAACCGGGGCCAGAAGCGCGGCGTGCGGGCGACATAGGCCGCATAGGTCTGTCCGAAGGTGCCGGCCAGCCAGGCCTCCTCGCGCTTGACCGTGGCGCGGAACACCAGCCAAGCGATGACGATGAAGGCGACGGCGATGGTCAGGCTGCCGGTCTGGGCGCCGATCCCGAAGGCGCCGAAGAAGCTGAAAACATAGAGCGGGTTACGGCTGAGCGAATAGGGACCGAGGTCGACGATCTCGGCCTTCTTGCGCCCGCCGATATAGAGGGAGCACCAGGCCCGGCCGACGATGCAGATGGCGATGGCGCCCAGGCCGACGAACTCCAGCCCCTGATGGAACTCGGTCTCGCCGCCCAATGACTGGGTGATCGCCGCAAAGGCGACAGCGCCCAGGATACAGGCGAACAGCACGGCCTTTCGGACGAGTTGAACCCGGTGCAGGTTGTCTGTGACGGTCGCGTTCATGGCTGTGTTTTCCGAAAAGAAGAGGCGGCGGGGGTCGCCGGATGAAGGCGAGGACGATGGCGCGCTCAACGGCCGATAAGGGCGGATTGGGATGACGCCAGCGCCGGGTCGGCGACGCGCAGGTTGACGGAGAAGACGCTGCCGCCGCCGGGTCGGTCTGCGATGGCGACCGAGCCACCCAGTTGCTCGGCGATCTGGCGAACGATGGCGAGCCCCAGGCCGGAGCCGCTGCCGATGGGCCTTTGGCCGCGCTGGAAACGCTCGAACAGCAGCCGCTTGTCGGCCTCGGCAACGCCGTCGCCGCGATCCATGACGTCGAAGCCGCCGTCGGGGCGGGCCACGATGTCGATGGGGCCAGTGCGGGTGTGGCGCAGAGCGTTGTCGATGAGGTTCGCGACCACCACCGTCAGGGCCGAGGCGTCGCCCTGAACCAGGATGGCGTCTGCGGAGGCGACCTCGAGGGTGATCTCGCGGCCCTGGCGCACAGCCAGCGGCGCCACCTCGGCGACGGCGTCCAGCAGCAGTCGGCCAAGATCGACCGGCGCGGCGCCGATGGGCCGGGCGTCCAGCCGAGCGGCCTGAAGCAGCTGTTCGACGACACGGTTGATCCGGTCCACGTCGCCCTGAAGCGCGGCGCGATCCTTGGTCGATTTCAGGGCCTCGACGCGCGCGGTCAGGATGGCCAGCGGCGTGCGTAGTTCATGAGCCGCGTCGGCGGTGAAACGCTTTTCGGTGTCATAAGCCTGAGACAGGCGGGCCAGCGCCGCATTGACCGCATGGACCAGAGACACAACCTCGCGCGGAAGACCGTCGACCGGCAGGGGATCGGCCCGCTCGCCTGGGGACAGGGCGGCGGCGGCGGCGGAGACCCGGTCCACCCGGCGGAACAGCACGGTCAGGGTCAGATAGACCACGCCCAGAACCGTCAACAGCAAGGGTACGGTCAGCAGCAGACTGGCCTCGACGAAGTCATAGGCGATGCTGTCGGCCAGCACATCCTCGTGCATCTGATCCTGGGCCACCACGACCTGATAGGCCCCGACCGAGCGGGCGTAGGCCAGCCAGGACCCGCCGCTGACCGGGGCCACCAGAAAGCGGTTGTTCGAGGGTTGGCGGGCGCCGCCCAGCAGTTGCTCGGCTAAGGGGGACGAGCGGGCGACGACCCGCCCTGCCTCATCGCGGATGACGAACATGAAGCCGTCGCCGGCCTGACGATAGGCGGCCTCCAGATCAGCCGGCATGGGTCTGATCGCGCCGCCAGGCGAGATCATGGCTTCGCTGACGGCGGTAGCCTGCTGCTGAATGGCCATCTCGGCCAGATTCTCGATCTGACCCCGGGCGCTGAACAGGATGAACAGCAGCGGACCCAGAATGGCCACGACCGCCAGCAAGGACAGCCGCATCGCCAGACGACGCTTCAGCGACCAAGGACGACCAGTCGCACGAGGCGCGCTCGCAGAATAGGCGCTCATTTCACCGGCTCCATCAGATAGCCTATGCCGCGCAGCGTATGGATCTGGGCCGTCGCGCCCGCGGTCTTCAGGCGCCGGCGCAGGCGATGGACCAGCACCTCCACCGCATTGGACTCCAGTTCTTCGCCAAAGCCATAGAGGGCGCTTTCGATCGAAGGTTTGGTGATGACCCTGCCGAGCTTGCGCAGGAAGAGTTCCAGCAGGGCGCCCTCGCGGCGTGAAACCGCCAGGGGTTGTTCCCCCACGGTGACGACCCGCGTCGCCAGGTCCAGAGCCACGTCGCCGTTCGCCAGCACCGGGTCGCGGATGGCGCTGGGCCGCCTCAGGATGGTCCACAGTCGCGCGACCAGTTCGGCCATGTGAAAGGGCTTCAGCACATAGTCGTCGGCCCCGACCTGAAGCCCGTCGATGCGGTCCTCGACCGCGTCGCGCGCGGTCAGCATCAGCACAGGCGTGGCGTTCTGCTCGCGGCGCAGGGCGCGCAGGAAATCCATGCCGTCGCCGTCCGGCAGGCGGCGATCCAGAACCAGGATGTCATAGCTGTCGGCGCGCACCGCGGCGTCGGCCTCGGCGATGGTCGCCACGCCGTCGACGATGAAGCCCGCGTTACGCAGGCCGGCCAGCAGCAGGCCCGCCAGTTCGGCCTCGTCTTCAACGAGAAGCAGGCGCATCGCGCGGCTCCGTCTGCAGCGATGATTCCGCCGTCCAGACGCCTAGCATGCCTTTCCGATAGGGCCGAAGCGCGATCGGCGCGCTGGCCAGGGCGGGCTGGTCGCGCCAGGCCTGGATCACCACCCCGTCCGGATGCGAGGCCAGCCAGTCGGGTGCGGCCTGGGGCGCAAGCACGCTGACGGGTCGGTCCAGCCGGGCGGCGTAGCCGTATTCGCCCGCATATTCGCCGACGACAGCGACAGGGCGACGATCTGCGCCGGAAGCCAGGTGCGGCGCCACCCATGAGGGGTCATAGATCGACAGCCCGCCCAGCAAGGCGCCGACATGCAGGCCGGCGAAAATGGAGGCGACCGCCGCCGCCGCCGCCGCGGCCGGTCTGGCGCGCATCTTCCAGACGACCACGCTCAAGGCCATGGCGACCAGCCCGCCCAGGGCGAACGGATAGGGCGGCCAGCTCTCGTCCAGCAGACCCAGCGGGTAGATCAGCACCAGAACGCCGCCCAACACGAAGGTCACGACCGCAAATCCGGGCTCGGACAGGGCCGGTCGCCGGGCCAGGATCAGGGCCAGACCAATGGCGAGCGAGGGGATCGCGGGGGCGACGTAATGGGCTTGCTTGCCCGACACCAGACTGAACAGGATCACGGTCCCCGCTGCCGCGATCCAGGCCAGACGGCCGGTTCGCGCCATGGGCTCGGTGCTGCGCTCGCGAACGGCGGCCCACAGGTTGCGGCTCACGCTCCAGGGCAGCAGCAGGATCGGGGCCAGCGCCAGATAGTACCAGACCGGTCGGGCGTGATCGAAGGCGTTGACCACCCGTCCGCTGGTCTGGCCCCACAAGATGGCCTGGGCGAAGTCGGGACCGCCGGCCCTGGCGGCGGGCAGAGCCCAGGCCAGGCCGATCGCGGCGCCAAGCGCGATGGCGGCGATGACGCCCGCGTACCAGATCACCCAGTTCTGGCGACGATCGACCCACAGGGGGGCCAAGATAGCGGCGGGCGCCAGGTGGATCAGGGCGGCGGGTCCCTTGATCAGCAGGCCGGCGCCGATCATCAGACCGAACAGACCAAGGCCTTTCACCCGCTGACCCTGGGCCGCCAGACACAGGCCGATCAACCCCGCCAGACAGGCTGCGGTCAGCATGGCGTCAAACATCACCAGAGTGCCGGACACGACGAAGACCAGAAAGCCGACCGCGACCAGGGCGGCGCGGTCGCCGACCGCCTTTCCGCCGATCATTGCGCCAAGCCGACCGGTCAGCCAGACCGAGACCGGCAGGAAGGCCGCCGGCGTCAGACGGGCGACCAGAGTGTTCTCGCCGAACACCGACCAGGCCAGGTTGATGAGCCAGAACAGCATCGGCGGCTTGTGGCTATAGGCCTGGCCGTTCAGGTGCGGGACAAGCCAGTCCTGCGATTGCCGCATCTCCCAGGCGACGCTCAGATAGCGGGTCTCGTCCACCGGAATGAGGGGCCGCATCAGGACGGCCGCGACGATCAGCATGATCGCCAGACCGACGGGCGCGACCAGGCCCCAGCGCCGGACCATCGCGTCGCGCACGACGTCAGCGGACAGGGTTGACCTTGGAAAGGCGATCAGGCTCATGCCGTGACCTGTTCTTTCGATCGCGTCGGCGCGGTCTTCAGGTGAAGGTGCAGGTTGCGGGCATAGACGACCAGGCCGGCAGCCTGACCGACGATGAAGATCGGATCCCGGCGGTGGATGGCATAGATCAGCAGGGCCGCGCCGCCCAGCAGCGACAACTGCCAGAACGCGAGGGGCAGCATGCTGCGACCCGACCGCTCGCTGGCCAGCCACTGGACCAGGAATCGACCCGAGAACAGCGCCTGCCCCGCCACGCCAAGGCACATCCAGACCGAAGCCATCATTGGTCCACCAGCTCCGGCGTCGAGCGACGGGTCTGCAACCAGGCCACGCCCGCCAGATCGACCACGCCTGCGGTCAACCTGTCCCAGGTGCCGTATTTGGATGCGCCCGTGTCGCGCGGCCGATGGTTCACGTCGATCGCCGCGACCTCGAACCCCTCTCGCTGCACCAGGGCCGGCAGGAACCTGTGCATGTGATTGAAATAGGGCAGGCCCAGAAAGACCTCGCGGTCGATGACCTTCAGACCGCAGGCGGAATCGCGCGATCCGTCGTGCAGCACCCAGCCCCGGATGGCGTTGGCGAAGCGCGATCCGAAGCGTTTGGCGAAACTGTCCTGTCGGCGCGCGCGACGGCCGGTCAACAGCCGAACCCGTGCATCCCGGCTCAACCGCTCATAGGCCAGGAGCATGCGGGGAATATCGGCGGGATCATTCTGGCCGTCTCCGTCCAGGGTCACGACCAGATCGCCCAGCGCCGCCCTGACGCCCGTGCGAATGGCGGCGCTCTGGCCGTGGTTGCGTCTGTGCTGAAGGATGGAAAGGCGCGGTTCGTCGCGTGTCAGCGCCTGCAGGATCGTCACGGTGTGGTCGCTGGACCCGTCGTCGACGACGACGATCTCATACCTGGGGTCGGGCCCCAGCACCGCGGTGATCTCGCGCACCAGCCGCCCGATGGCCTGCTCTTCGTCCATCACGGCGATGACGATGCTGATCGAGGGATCGCGCGAGCGAAGGCGAGGGATTTCCGTAAACACCATGACAGGACTCCGGCGTGCGCTACGGCACGTCCGGCCTTTCGACGGCGAAACTTACGGCAAGCTTACAGTCTTCAATCCGCTCGTCTGCGGCATTTGGACCAGCATTCGCCAATCCTGCCGACGATGGCGCTCGAACTGCTAATCAGCCCGCTAGTGCGGCTTTCGATACAAACATGTGATCAAGCCCTGACAGCATATGGGGCCTGAGAATCGCTCTATCGCGTTTTCGCCTTCACCGCTCCCAGCCTTCGGCGCCGACACTCAGACTTCACGCTTAACCGGACGCCGCCCGTAAATGAGTCCTCGCGTTTCCTTGCGTCACAACCGGCTGGCCCTCGCCTTCATCGATCGTGACAAAAATCTTGCCCAAGCCTTGGTGATCAGTGATCGAAAGCGGCGCACTGTGACCTGGGTGGAAGCCCGTCTGTGGTGCGCTGATCTCGAAGATTGCATCGCCTCCGCTTTCGACGCCGGAGGAGCGAAAGGGTTGCTCAATGCCCTGGGGCGGCACGGTCTGGCCTGTGATGCGGCCGTGATCCTGGCTGCTCCTGCGCCTGAGCGGGTAATTGACGCCATTGCGGCGAATGACGGCCGAAGCCCCCCGCCCTCGATCGACGACTGGGTGGCGGAGTATCGCCCTGAGCTCGGCCAGAGCCGAGCCCTTCAGCGATGGGGCCGGCGCCAGCGCATCGTGATGGCCATGATCGCCGACCGTCTCGCGGATATCACGTCAGGCGATAGATCCTGCATCCTCCATGCCGACAACATCGGCGACGTCCTGGCTCTGGGCGGTATCGACGCCCGTTGGGAAATGAAGGAATTCGGACCCCTGCACCCGACCAGGCTGAACGACAGGCCTGTCCTGGTTTCACGTCCCGCTCCGCCCCTTCAAGGGGCCGCCAATGGCCCGGAAATGGCGGTCGTGATCATCTCGGTCGGAGCGCCCGCGGAACTGACCAGGGCTGTCGCCTCCATTCAGGCGCAGAGACCACGCCCCGAGATCATCGTCGTCAACTCGGGCGGCGGCGACGTAAACGCCAGGCTCCCCAAAGGATGCGCAGATGCGACGGTCGTGTCTGTCGACGAAGTACTGTGGCCGGGCGCGGCGCGTAATCGCGGCATTCAGGCGGCGAACGCGCCGTTCATCGCCTTTCTCGCCGCAGACTGCGTGGCTCATTCAAGCTGGGTGTCCGGCCGATTGGCGCATCACCGAACCGGCTCAGACGCCGTCGCCAGCGCCGTCGTGAACGATGCGCCCCGCAACATCATCGCATGGGCGTCCCACCTGAATACCTTTCCGACACGCCTGCCTCATGTGTGCGAGACCAAAGCCCCGCGATACGGCGCGAGCTACGCCCGCTCCCTCTTCGTCCAGCACGGCCTCTTCCGCGAAGACCTGCGCATCGGCGAAGACACTGAATTCCATCGCCGCCTCGGGACAGGCGGCATTGTCTGGGCTCCGGAAGTTCGTACAGCCCACCGAAATCCGCGCACGATCATGGACTCGTTGTCGGACAAGTACGCTCGAGGCCAACGCAGCAGTCGCTACTGGGGCGGCGCGAAAAGGTCGGTTCGACTGCGCCTCAGCGCCCAGGTCGCCAGTCTTCGGACGGCTTTCGAACATGCGCCGGGCGGCGAGCACGGATGGTATATGAAATGCGCCGCGCTTCTGGCCCTGCTGGGAATTGCCGTCAACGAACTGGGCTTTCGACGGGGGCGACGCGATCCGGAACCCGGCAGCCTTCTCGAGCCCCTCGCCGCCAACGCCATGCGCAAGCGCAAATGGAAGACCGCGCTCCGGCTCTGGAGAGAAGCGCGGAAAGCCCAACCCGCACAGATCCAGCCCCGACTCGGCGAGGCTCAAGCCCTTCTGATGCTCGAACTGCACCGGCCGGCGGCCAAGGCTTACCAGCACGTCGTGAACATCTGGCCCGACTGCATCGTCGGGATCGAAGGCAAGGCCCGCTCCCTGGCCGGAACGGGCGACTGGCCAAAGGCCGATAACCTGTGGCGCCGGTCGGATCGGATGCTGCCCGGCCGAAAGACACCCCCGCTCGAGAGGGCCGCGACCAGGTTGAAACTCGGCGACCCGAGGACCGCCAGACGCCTGTTTCAGGCCGTTGTCGACCGGTTTCCCGATGAAGCAGAGGCCTATTCCGGTCTCGCCACGGCCCTTCTCGCGATCGGCCGCATCGATCAGGCCCTGGCCGTCCACGATCAGTGCTGGGATCGATTGAGAACAGCCGCCATCCTCGAGCGCAAGGTCGACCTTCTGCTTGGCCTTCAGCGTCTGGACGAGGCGAGGCTGGCGCTGGTTCCGTTGCGCGACAGTGCGCAAGACAACCTGGCGGCCTGGCTCCGCGCAAGCTCGGCCGTCATGGTCGCTAGTCACGACTGGGACGGAACCGCCGGCCTCCTTCTGGACCACGCGCCCCTGGTCAAGAGGGACGCCGTCCTGCTGGACACGCTCTGTAACGCCCTGGCGACGCTGGGACGCGCACCAGAGGCGTCCGAGTTTCTGGAGCGGGACGTAACGATCCCGGCGCGGCGTCTTCTGCATCTGAGATTGATGGCCCTTCTGCGTGAGCGCCGCGACAAGGACGCGGTGCCCCTGTTTCAAGAGATATGGAGCGATCCCGGTCTGGGCAGGATAACGACCAACCTCTTTGCGCCCATGATCACAGCGGCCTGGGAGGTCGGCGGCGGCGATCTGGCGCATCAGGTCCTCGATCGGGTCGAGGCGAACGACAACTTCGCCGGTCGCCTGGCCAATCAACGCATGTTCGTTCCGCTCCATCGGTACCGCGCCACGGGCTTGTCGATGCTGTTCCAGGGCGACGAGATCAGCCCGCCCGCACGACCGCTGGAAGTCGAACTGCAGAGAGCCGTCGCGACAGAGCGTGACAGGAAAAACGGCAGCCTCGATTACGAGGTCCTCGAGCAAGCCCTCTCAGGCAGCGCGGCCCTCAGATCGTCTCATTCCGACTATTATCCGGACCCGGGCTTCGTTCTTAGCGATGCTCTTGCGGTGGTCGAGAGGATACTCGACGCGTTCGATAATCGCCGCCCGTTTTCCCTCATCCGGCTGGGCGACGGCGAGGGCCACATGCTGCCCTATCACGAGGAGATCGCCGGATCACAGGCTGCGGACCAGGCCGCTACGATGCGCTCCTGGTGGGGGGGCAAACCCGTCGATCCCCGCGCCATCGCGGCCCTGACGTCCGAGTTCAGAACGGCCCTGCTTCACGCCGACATGATCGGCGCCCCCAGCCTGGAGCGGCTCTTTCGCGGCACGGGCAAGGGCCAGCGCCATCACTACGGCAGCGGCGGTCGCAACGCTCGCGGCCTGCTGGCGGTCTCGGAATGGCTGGCTTCCACGCCCCCGCGTCAGGCCATCACATCGTGCCATGTGCACCAGGCGCTCAGCTTCTGGGGGCTTTGGCAGTTGCTGCTGCCGCGTGTGGGAGCCGTTTCGCTCATCACCTGTCGCACAGACCTTCCGGCCCAGTTGCAGCGCCGATTTGACGTTTCCGTTCGGCGCGTCTGGCATACGCCCGTCGAAAGCAAATACGCGGAAGCCGCCCAGAGAACGACCCAGGCTGCTCACTATCCGGATGTCTTCGAACAGCTGCGGATTGATCTGACATCGGTGGAGCCGGGCGAGGTGGTCCTGGTCGCCGCGGGATTCCTGGGGAAAATCTACTGCCAGTGGATCCGCGCCTGTGGGGGCATAGCAATCGATATCGGCAGCGCCGCCGACTACTGGTGCGGGCTTGAAACCCGCTCGGTGCTGGAAAGTTCGGAGTACCGTGGCCCGACCAAAATTGCGGATCAGTACGAGCGTCACCGAGGTCATCCGACCGTGGCCCGCCTAATGACCTCAGAGGCCTGAACCCGTCGACAGACGCCTCGCCTCACGCCAACTCAAGGGCGAAGGTCTGCCCCAGCGAGGTCTCTGCCCCGCGACCGATCCCGGCGATCGCATCGACCATGGCGCCCCGCCGGTTCAGGAGCTGGTCGGCCAGGGCCACGAGACGGGGGTTGGGCGTGGCGAAGGGAGCGGCTGCGCGAAGCGTCCGAGCCAGGCGGGCCTCGGTTCCAGGCGCGCTCAGCATGCAGGCCACGATATAGGCGGCGGCTGGAGAGCGGCTAACGCCGGCCCAGCACTGGATCATCATCGGCTGCGCTCGCGGCCAGTCGCGGGCGAAGGCCATCAGACGGGCGACATCCTCCGCAGCAGGAGCTTGCAGCCCTGGTTGGGGCTCGGCGATGTCGTTGAAGATCAGCGAAAGCCGAGCAGGCCCCGCCGGAATCTGCGCCTGCTCCGCGCCTGGCGAAGCCAGCGTGACGACGTGCGACGGCCGCCACAGGCTCAGGCCGTTCTGGACCTCATGCAGGGGGCATATGACCAGCCTCACGCGACAACCATTGCGGCGAAAGCGACCAGAAAGCCGATCTCGAACGCCTGTTCGCAAGCGCCCAGGGTGTCACCGACCCAGCCGCCGATCAGGCGCACCGCCTGGAGCGCGACCAGGCCTGCGCACAGGCAACCCACCAGGACAGCGACGGCTGTTCCCACAGGCGCGAGCAGGAGTGCGGGGATCAAGGCCAGGGTGGCGAATATCACCGCGATGACGACCTCCACCGGTCCCACGCCGTCCGCGACCGGCTTGACCTTTGTCGAGGCCCGGTCGCCGGCATAGGGCGACAGTCGCATAGCCAAGACCGACAGGCCCCGTCCTCCGGCATGGGCGGCGAGAAGCGCCGGCCAGATCACCGCCGGCGCGATCTGGCTCATGGCCGCGACCTTCAGCGACAGGGCCAGACCGAGCGCCAGCACCCCATAGGTCCCCAGGCGGCTGTCCTTCATGATCTCGAGACGGCGCTCCGGCGTCTGTCCCCCGCCCAGTCCGTCAGCCGTGTCGGCCAGCCCATCCTCGTGAAAGGCGCCGGTCATCAGTATGCCCGCCCCAGTCGCCAGAAGCGCGGGAAGGACGCCCGTCCAGACCTGGGATGCGGCGATGAAAACTCCCGCCGAGACCAGACCCACCATCACCCCGACCAGGGGGAAATAGCGCGCCGACTGCCGGATCCAGTCGGGCTGGAAAGCCTTCAGCGATGGCACCGGAACGCGCGTCAGGAACTGCACCGCCGTCAGGAACAGGGCAAGCTGAATCCGCATCTCAGATCCGTCCCGCCATGACGTCATCCAGGCTGGCCACGTCCGACAGCAGGGCCGCAGCGGCTCTGAGCAGGGGCGCGGCCAGCAGACCGCCCGTCCCCTCCCCCAGACGCAGGCCCAGGTCCAGCAGGGGTTCGGCCTGCATCGCCTGCAACATCCGGTCGTGGCCGGCCTCGGCCGACCGGTGGGCGAACAGGCAGGCCTCGCGCGTCTCTGGCCGCAGACGCACCGCGGCCAGGGCGGCGGCGGTGCAGATGAAGCCATCGACGATCACCACCGCGCCGCAATCCGCCGCGCCATGGACGACGCCCGCCATCATGGCGATCTCCAGCCCGCCGAACTGACGCAAAACCTCCAGAGGCTCGGTCGCGTCGCAGCGCTCGCCGGCGCGGGTCAGCACCGCAAGCTTGCGCGCCAGACCGGCCGCGTCATGGCCTGTGCCGACGCCGACGCAGTCCTTGAGCGGGGCCGGCGCGAGGCGATGCATCAGCAGGGCGGCCGAGGCTGAATTGCCGATCCCCATCTCGCCCAGCACCAGGACGTCGGCCCCGCGGTCCAGCGCGGCGACCGCCTGTTCGGCGCCCCTGGCCAGGGCCAGCTCGACCTCGACCAGACTCATGGCGGGCTCGCGCGCGGCGTTGCGCGTACCCCGCGCAACCTTGGCGTCGATCAGCAGCGGATGGGGCGGAAGCTCGGCGTCGACCCCGGCGTCAATGATCCTGACCTCGGCCCCAACGGCGCGCGCAAAGGCGTTGGCGCTGGCCCGTCCGGCCAACAAGGTCGCCACCATGGCCTGGGTTATTTCGGCCGGATAGGCGGAGACCCGGTCCTGCGTCAGGCCGTGGTCGCCCGCGAACACCAGCAGACACACCGCATCGACTTGCGGCTCCATCGTCTGCTGGATCACGGCCAGCCTGACCGCCAGATCCTCGATCCGACCCAGCGACCCCGGCGGGCGCGCCTGGGCGTCCAGATGCGCCCTCACAGCCGCTTCAGTAATCCTTGGGGTCATGTCGAAAAGTCCTTCAGGACTGCAAGCCGCGCCAGGGCCGCAATGTCGAGATGGCTTTCCAGCACGGCGGCGATCTCGTCCAGAGCCCGATCGACCGCGACCTGATGATCCGCCGCCCTCGAGAACAGACCCAGTTCGGCCAGCAGGGCGACGCGGGCGGGGCCTGCATCGAACAGCCGGTGGACGTAACAGCCTGAGACCCGGCCGTCCGCGGATACCGCACCCTCGCCCGAACCATCCTCGCGCACCAGCAGCGGCCGCATCAGACCTTGGCCGGTCGTGCGGCCCATGTGCATCTCAAACCCCTCGTAGGGGGCGTCGCCCGCCACGGTGCGCCCGCGACAGGGCGCCAGGACCTTGTCGCCCGTCAGGATAGTGTCGATCTCCAGGAGACCCAGACCCTGTGCGGCGCCGGCAGGTCCCTCGACGCCATCGGGATCCGCCACGGTGCGGCCCAGCATCTGGAAACCGCCGCAGACGCCCAGCACCTGGCCGCCGCGTCGCACATGAGCCTTCAGGTCGATATCCCAGCCCTGCTCACGCACGAAAGCCAGGTCCGACAGTGTCGCCTTCGAGCCCGGCAGGATGACCAGATCGGCATCCCCCGGCAGGGGCTGACCAGGCGGCACATAGATCAGATCGACGCCAGGCTCGGCCTGCAAGGGATCGAAGTCGTCGAAATTGGCGATATGGCGCAGGACCGGCACGACGATCCGCACCTGTCGCCGCGTCGGATCGGCGGGCGCGCTCAGCACTACCGCGTCCTCTGCCGGCAGGCGCCGCGCCGCCGCCAGCCACGGAACCAGCCCCATGTCTGGCCATCCGGTGCGATTGACGATCTCGCTGCGACCATCGTCGAACAGCGCTGGGTCGCCCCTGAACTTGTTGATGATGAAGCCCCGGATCGCGCGGGCGTCCGCAGCATCCAGCACAGCCTTGGCGCCGACCAGGGCCGCGATCACATGGCCCCGGTCAATGTCGCCGACCAGAACAACAGGCACGTCGGCCGCCAGGGCGAACCCCATATTGGCGATGTCGCCCTGCCTCAGATTGATCTCGGCCGGGCTTCCTGCGCCCTCGACAAGAACCAGATCGGCCTCGGCCTCCAGCCTGCGAAAACTGTCCAGCACCATTTCCAGCAGGGCCGATTTTCGCGCCTGATAGGCCAGGGCCTGATAGCTGGCCTCGACCTGGCCGCGCACCACCAGTTGGGAGCCGACATCGCTCTGGGGTTTGAGCAGGACCGGGTTCATGTGCACCGTCAGAGGGGTACGACACGCCAGGGCCTGAAGCGCCTGGGCCCGACCGATCTCGCCACGACGCCCCTGCTCGTCCGGCTCGGTGACGGCGGCGTTATTGCTCATATTCTGGGGCTTGAAGGGGCGGACGCGATAGCCCCTGTTCGTGAACAGCCGGCACAGGCCGGCGACCAGAACCGACTTGCCGACATCCGAGCCGCAACCCTGGATCATCAGCGCCGCCATGATGACCCTCCCGCCGCGACGGCCGCCCACAACAGACCGCAGGCGCGAACGTATATGTCCAGAGCGCGGCGCAGGTCGGCGGGCGTCGGCGGCGGTCCCTCGCCAAAGGTCGGCCGCTCGGTCATGACGCCATCATAGGCGACCGGCCCGCCCAGGGTGAGGCCCAGGGCCCCCGCCATCGCCGCCTCGGGCCAGCCCGCATTGGGCGAGGCGTGACGACGTGCGTCTTTCAGCATGATGCGCCAGCCTTTCTGGCCGGCCAGCACAATCAGGGCGCCGGCCAGACGGGCGGGCGCCAGGTTCATCGCATCGTCGGTCCGCGCGGCGGCCCAGCCGAAGTCCTTCCAGCGCGGCTCCTTGTGGCCGATCAGGCTGTCGGCCGTATTGACCGCCTTGTAGGCGTACAATCCCGGCAACCCCGCCACGGCCAGCCAGAAGGCCGGGGCGACAACCCCGTCGTTGAAGCTTTCAGCCAGGCTTTCGATGGCCGCCGTCGCCACGCCTGCCTCGTCCAGAGCCGCCGTGTCCCGCCCCACGATCCGGCCCACGGCGATGCGCGCGGCGGCGAGGTCGTCCGCCTCAAGGGCCTCAGCCACGGCCGCGACGTGGTCATGCAGGCTGCGCTGCGCGAGCCCCACGGTGGCGGCCAGAACCCGCGCCGGCCCCGGCAGACGCGACGCCGCCAGCCCCGCCAAGGCCGCAACCCCGGTCGTAGCGATCAGGGTGGCGATCCCTGCGGCCTTGCGTCGAGGCCCCGACCGTTCGGGCCGATTGAGCCGCCGTTCGCCCGTCTCGATCATCGCCCCCAACACGGTGACCGGATGCGGCAGTCGTCGGTGGAGCCTGTCGGGATATCCGATCAGGGCCTCGGTCGCGAGCGCCGCCAGAGCCAGTCGCGCGGTGTCACGCACGCCGGATCACGTCGATCAGAGGACCGCCGGGACCCTGGGTCAGGGTCGCTTCGACGCCATAGGCCCGCCTGAGGATTTCTGGCGTCAGGGCCGAGGCCGGCGGCTCGTCGGCCAGAACGCCGCCCTCGGCCAAGACGATGATCCGGTCCGACATCCGCAACGCCATCGACAGGTCGTGCAGGGTCACCACGACCCCCACGCCGCGGTCCGCAAGCCTGCGAAACAGGGCGGCGGCGTCGATCTGGTGCGCAGGGTCCAGCCCCGTCAACGGCTCGTCGGCCAACAGCCATTCCGGCTCTCCGGCCAGGGCGCGCGCTATCAGCACCCGCGCCCGCTCGCCGCCCGACAGGGTGTCGACGATCCGGTGCTCGAAGGCCATGACATTGGCGGCGGCCATGGCGCGATCAACGGCGGCTTGATCCTCTTCGGCCTGACCGCGCGCGCCGATGAAGGGCGTACGGCCCAGTTCGACCAGGGTCCGGCACTCGACAGACCAGGCAATCTCGGGCGTCTGCGGCAGGAAGGCCAGACGCCTGGCCCTGTCGCGTGGCTTCATGCCGGCCAGAGAGACTCCGCCCAACTGGGCCTGGCCCGAGGTCGGCGCGCGCAGGCCGGCCAAACAGGACAGCAAGGTCGACTTGCCGGCGCCGTTGGGACCGACGATGGCGGTCACCTGGCCGGGCGCGATGGACAGGCTGACCGAGGCCAGGATGGGCTTTGCGCCGATGTCGACCTTGAGTTCGGAACAGGACAGCAGGCTCATGCGATCTTCCTGCGCAGGCGTAGCAGAAGGACAAGGAAGAAGGGCGCGCCCAAGGCCGCCATGGCGACGCCCAGCTTGACCTCCCCCGCCGCCGGGGTCATGCGCACGATGATGTCGCCGGCCAGGACGATGACCGCTCCGCCCAGGATGCTGGGGACCAGCAGGGCGCCGGGTCTGGCGCCGACCAGCGGCCTGAGAAGATGCGGCGTCACCAGACCGACGAAGCCGATCACCCCCGTGACCGCGACGCTGGCGCCCGCCGCCAGCCCAACGCCCAGGGCCAGGGTCCACCGCGTCCGCGACATCGAAACGCCCAGAGACCGCGCCCCGATCTCGCCCAAGGTCAGGGCGTCGAGCGCCCCCCCGGTGGTCAGAAGCAGGGCGCATCCTACGGCGATGAAGGGCACGGCCATCTTCAACTCCTCGAAGCTGCGGTCGGCCAGGGACCCCATCAGCCAGTCGACGATCTCGTTCACCGCCCAGGGGTTGGGCGCCAGCGACAGAGCCAGGGACACGCCCGCGCTGGACAGGATGTTCAGGATGGCGCCCGCCAGGATGAAGGTGACCAGGCTCGACGCCGATCCGGACAGCAGCATCAGGATCCCGACCCCTATCAGGGCTCCGCTGATGGCCGCCACAGGCAGGGCCCAGGGCGCGACCGCCGTCACCCCGTAATAGAGGGTCAGCACCGCGCCTAGCGCCGCCATCGAGGACACGCCCAGCACGCCGGGATCCGCCAGCGGGTTGCGCGTATAGCCTTGCAACACCGCGCCAGACAGCCCCAGGGCGGCGCCCACGGCGATACCCAGCAGGGTGCGTGGCAGGCGCAGCTCGAACACGATGGCCCAGCGCGGATCGAGCTCGGGCTGGGTCCAGACGCTGAACGGCACCCAGACCTTGCCCGCGATCAGACTGATCCCCGACAGGATCAGCAGAAGGAGGACAAGCCCGGCATACAACAGGGGTCGGCTTACGGGTTTCATGCTGGCCTCGCCAAGGCGGCTTCTCGGGCCCGCGCCAGGGCCGCCGCTGTCTGGATCAGGACCGGACCGCCGCAGAACAGCAGCCGCTCGGGAAAGACGGCGCGCTGCATGTCGCCGGCCGCGCGGGCCAGGGCCGGATGCTCCATGACCCTTTCGGCCCAGCTTGGCGCGCCGGGATAGGGTTCGCCTGACAAGAGGAGCTCGGGCGGGTCCGCCACGACCCGTTCGAGCGGCAGGTTCATGGATCGTGCGAGACCATATCGGGCCGCGGCGTTGACCAGGCCCATGCGCGTCATCATTGCATCCATCAGCGTGCCCGGCCCCGAAACGAACCCGCCCGGCATGAACACCAGGGCCGAAAGCGGCCGGGCGCCGGGCGATGGCGCGGCTGCGGTCAGCGCGGCCTCGATGCGCGCGATCAGGGCCTCACCGCGCTCCGGACGTCCGACCAGCCGCGCAACCTCGCGCACCTGCTCCAGACTGTCCTCGATCGTGTCCGGCACCCCGAACAGGGCGGCGGGGATGCCCAGGCGGTTCAGGGCGTTACGGGTCGCCAGGGATGAGTGCCGTCCGCTCAGCACCAGATCCGGCCGCAGGGCCAGCACCTCCTCGGCCGTCTCATAGGTGAACGGCAGGGTCCGGGCGACATCTGCAATGGTCGAGCCATAGTCGTCGCGAGCGTAGTGGCTGAGGGCGGCGATCTGGTCGCGATCCGCCACCTGCACCAGAATGACGTCGAGACAGGGGTTCAGCGACACGACGCGCCGAGGCTTTCCAGGCGCGGCCGCAGTCTGGCCCGGTCGAGCTGCGGCCCGGCAACCGGCAGCCGTCATCGCCAGACCGCCCGCCATCAGCACTCGACGGTCCAGCGTCATCAGAAGTCGATGCCCCGCTGCGCCTTCACGCCCTGGTCGAAAGGATGTTTGACGAGCTTCATCTCTGTCACGAGGTCGGCGACGGCCAGCAGTTCGGGCTTGGCGTTGCGGCCGGTGACGCAGACGTGCTTGCCGTGCGGCCGCGCGACCAGACCGGCCACAACCGCGTGGATATCGAGGTAGTCGTAACGCAGCGCGATGTTCAACTCGTCCAGCAGCACCAGATCAAGCTCGGGATCGGCGATCATCTCAAGCGACACGGCCCAGGCCGCCTGGGCCGCCTCGATGTCGCGTGCTCGGTCCTGAGTATCCCAGGTGAAGCCCTCGCCCATCACTTCGTATCGGACCTGTTCGGGGAATTTGCGGAAGAACTGCCGCTCTCCGGTGATCCAGTTGCCCTTGATATACTGGACCACCCCGACCTTCTGGCCCCAGCCCACGGCGCGCGCGACCATGCCGAACCCTGCGGTCGATTTGCCCTTGCCGTCGCCGGTGTTGACGATCAGCAGGCCGCGCTCCTCGGTCTTGGAGCGCATAAGCTCGCGCCGCTCGGCCTGAAGCGCCTTCATGGCCTCGGCGTGATCGGCGTCGGTCGTCGGCGTCTTGGGCGCGTCTGTCATGTCGTCTGCTCCAGCGCGGCTTGCAGGCGCCGCCAGTGTGTCCGGCCAGGCAGGCCAAACCGGATCAGGGTTTCATCATGATCGAAGGTGCGGACCAACACCCCTTGTCGCGCCAGCCTATCAGCGCGCGCGGCGGCGTCCGAACTGCGGGTCAGCCGAAACAGACTGGTCCCGCCCGTCACCTCATAGCCGTGAGCCTCCAGCATCCGATCGAGCCGCCGGGCGTCGCGGGCCAGGCTGCGACGGGTCCGCTCCGACCAGGCCGCGTCGCCATAGGCCAGCCGGCCCATGCCGATGGCGTCGGCGCCGACCGGCCAGTCGCCGATCCGCCTGCGCAGCCGATGCGCCAGATCTTCGTCGCAGATGATGAAGCCGAGCCGCACGCCGGCCAGGCCATAAAATTTTCCAAAGGATCTCAGGACGATGGTGCGCCCTTGAGCCTGCGAGGCTGCGCTCAGGCCCGGCTCCACCTCGACAAAGGATTCGTCGATGATCAGCCACCGCCCGGCCGCCCGGGCGACCAGATCGGCCCCAGGCGAGACGGCCCCGTCCGGGTTGTTGGGATTGACCACGACCATGACCTCGGCCTCGGTCTCGAACAGTTGGTCGCGGGCCACGCAAAGGACCGCCCCGCCGGCCTGCCGCCAGGCGTCGGCGTGGCTGCCATAGGTCGGAGAGGCTACGGCGACGGATGGGGCGCCCAGCATCTGGGGCAGAAGCCTTAGCCCTGCCTCGGCCCCGGCCACAGCGACGACCCGTTCGGGCAGCCCCCCGAACGCCGCCGCCGCCGCGAGCTCGAGATCTTTAGTGTCGGCGGGATCGGGCAGCTGGCGCAGGCTGTCCAGACCCGGCCGACCCCGCCGCCAGCCATTGGGATTGATCCCCGTGGACAGGTCGAGCCAGGGCGTGGGCGCAGACGGATAAGCCGCCTGCGCCCTGGCCAGTCGCCCACCATGAGGAATGGCTATGCTCATCGTGCCCTAGAAGCGCGCCCGCACGCCGAAGAAGACGCCGCGCCCCGCAACGCCATAGTTACTGGTCGTCGCATAGGTTTCATCTCCGACGTTCTCGACCCGCCCATAGACCTCGAGCGTGTCGTTGATCGGATAGGAGGCCCGCAGATCGACCAGGGTGTAGTCCTCCAGACGGGTCGCGTTCGAGGCATTGTCGAAACTTCCGCCGGAGTACTGGACGGCGACCGAGGTGGACAGGCTGAACGGCCAGACATAGGTGGCGACCAGGTTGGCCGCTTCCCTTGGCCGCCGCGCCAGTTCACGCCCGAAATTGGCCCCCGGCGTACGGTTCTCGGTCTCCGTCAGGGTGTAGTTGGCCTGGAGATCAAGTGCGCCCAGCGTCAGGCCGGCCGCCAGTTCGACGCCGTCGGCCTGGGTCAGCGCCGTGTTCTCGTAATAACCGAAGCGACGCGCGCCGTTGACGAAACAGAGGGGCTGGGTCGTCGGGGTCGCCGTCCCTGCGCACGAAACATAGTCGATCTGGTTGGTAGTCTCGCGCGAGAAATAGGTCGCCGACAGGACGACGGCGCCGTCGAACAAATGCTGCTCGACGCCGGCGTCCCAGCCATCGGCCTCCTCGGGTTGCAGGGCGGTGTTCCCGTACTCGCTATAGAGTTGGTACAGGCTCGGCGCCTTGAAGCCCTGGCCAAAGCTGGCGCGCAGTACCGTGCCGCCGTCATTGAGCGACCAGGCGAGCGCCGCCTGCCCCAGGGTCTTGCCGCCAAAGGTGTCGTGCTCGTCGCGACGCACCCCGCCAGTCAGGGTCAGACCGTCGATGACCTCGGCCTGCACCTGGGCGTAGAAGCCGTCGATGCCGACCGAGGCTGCCGCCGGCGTGGGGTTGGGGTCGAAGGAAGACGGCGAGGCGCTGCGGAACTCGGAGTCTTCGTGCTCGGCGCCGAAGGTGGCCGTCCAGCCCTGGCGGATGTCAAGAACGCCCTGATACTCATAGCGCTTGTTCTGGCCACGCGCGTCGAACGTAATGGGCGTAACGGCCTGGGCCGGATCCTGCAGCCGACGTTCGGTGTTGGTGTAGGCGTAGGCGGCCCGGTTGCGCAGGCGACCGTCGAGCAGGGCGAAGTTCAGCCCCGTGTAGGTCACCAGTTCCTTGGTGCGCGACGTTTCCTTCGTGTCCGCGAACGCATAGAGAGGCGCCGGGAAACCATCGATCCCGACCTCGCCGTCCGAATAGACTGCACGCAGGTCGAGCGAGACGCCCTCGATAATGCGGACATTGGCGCGGCCGCTCAGACCGAAATTCTCATAGCCGTCCTTCTCGGTCCCGCGTGCGAAGGTCGAAAAGCCATCCGTCTCGTAGCGCGAGGCCGCCAGACGCCACGTCGCCCGCTCGGTCGCGCCGCCGATGCCGCCGCGCAGGTAGCGGGTGTCGCGCGAACCGGCCTCTGCGTCGATCGAGGCCTCGAACGGCCGGGTGGGTTCGGCGGAGATGATGTTGACCACGCCACCGATGGCCTGGCTGCCCCACAGGGTCGATTGGGCCCCGCGCAGAACCTCAATGCGAGCGATGTCGCCGACCAGCAGGTTGCCGAAATTATAGCCGCCGCCCGTCCCGGACGGGTCGTTCAGCTTGACCCCGTCGATCACCACGACGGTCTGGTCGGCTTCCGCGCCGCGGATACGCAGCGAGGTCGTCGATCCCATGCCGCCATTGCGCGACAGGCTGACGCCGGGCGTACGGGTCAGTAGGTCGGCGACGGCGACCGTCTGGTTGGCCTGGATCTGCGCGGTAGTGATGACGGTGACCGCCTGGCCCACGCGGTCGGCGGCCTGGGCCGAACGGTTTGCGGTCACGATGACATCACCCAGCAGCGCGGCGTCGCCGGGATCATCCCCTACCGTCGGCATGCCGTTCGTATCGGCGGAAGCCGCCGTGGCGGTCAAAAGCAGCGCGGCGGTTGCGGCGCTCAGATAAAGTTCAAGTCTCATAACGGGTCCAATCCCTAGCTCGACAACGAGCCGGCCCGCGAACAGCCGCGATCAGACACACAGACGCGCCCGGTCGCGACCGCGCGCAAACGCGGCCCAACAGACGTCGTCATTCGGGTAAATCCCGTTCCGCTCGGCACACCACGTCCGCGCGAAGGACGACCACGACGGGCAGGTCTCCTGGCTTGCGGGTCAACGCCGGTGCGCACCGCCTTCCCAGGTCCATCCAGCTTTCGCCTTGGGGTCCCAGTGGCTAATGGTGCGCGGGCTCGCCGCTTACAGTTGCGTGGGCAGCCCGGGGTTCACACCCGAGTTCCCTATTAATCCCCATCTCTGGGGAACCTGTCGCAGCGCCGCCTTAGGCCAATGCGTCGAGGTCGGCAAGGAGGCGCTTGTGACAACCACATTGGTTCTGGGGGGAACGCGATCGGGCAAGAGCGCCTATGCCCAGTCTTGCGCCGAAGACGCGGCGGGCGCGCAAGGGCGTCCGATCATGATCGTCACCGCACAGGCCTTCGACGATGAGATGCGCAGCCGAATCGCCCGGCACCAGACCGATCGCGACGCACGGTGGATCACGGTCGAGGCGCCGCTCGACCTGGTCGGCGCCATAGCCGCCCTCGGCCCAGACGATATCACCGTCGTCGATTGCCTGACCCTGTGGCTCAGCAACCTCATGGCCGCGGAGGCCGACATCGAGGCCGCCTTCGCCGCCTTGACGTCCGCGGTCGCCGCCACCCCGGCGCGCCTGCTTCTGGTGTCCAATGAGGTCGGTTGGAGCATCGTGCCCGACAACGCCATGGCGCGCCTGTTCAGGGATCACGCCGGGCGCCTGCACCAGACCCTGGCCAAGGCGGCCGACGAGGTCATGCTGATCGTCGCCGGCCTGCCCATGACGTTGAAGGCTCGCTGAGGGCTCACTCCCTCGTGGCGCCCCGCACAAGAAAAAGCCCCGACGGCCACGCTGTCGGGGCACAACCGGGCCAGCCCCAGGACCGCGTCGTGGACGGCGGCTTTCTGAAGCTGGTCCGCTATGGCGTCCGCGCCGGAAACGACCGCCATATCCTGGCCAGCCTGGGCGAATACGACGACCAGACCTGCGAGGACCTGACGCGCGTCCGCTATGATTTCGGCCCTCAGGACGACACCACCCCCAGCTGGCGGCACTACGGCGTCGACGGTTATGGCGAGGACCTGACCAACGGCGCCAACTATGGCGTGGGCGGCGTGATGGCTCCGGGTCAGCGCGGCCGGGTTACCGCGTCGGTCACGGCACGGACTCGGCGCCCCCCCTGGCCTGGAGCCATGCGGAATACATCAAGCTGTTGCGCTCCCTGGCGGATGGGCGCGTCTGGGATCACTACGACATCGGCGGATCGCTTCTCAAAACCCTGATGCTCCGACAGACGCCTACCAGGTCAGGCTGACACCGGCCCGAAGCGTGCGGGGCGGGCTGAAGCCCTCGACTCCGTCGCCCGTTCGCGACACCGGGACCGTCTCGTCCGACAGGTTGTCGAGGGCGGCGTACAGGCCGACTCCTTCGCTTACCCGCCAGTCGGCCCGTGCATCGGCGGTCAAGGCGGCGTCCAGGACACGGCTGTTCAGGTCGTCATCGAACCGCCGGCTTTCGTAGCGCGCGCGAACCGACAGCATCAGCCTGTCCGTGGCGCGCCAGTCCAGGCCGGCGGTCGCGCTCCACACAGGCGCCTGCGCCGGTCGAAGGCCGGTCAGTTGCGGCGCCGCCGATCCGCCGTCCAGCTCCGCATCGGTGGCCGACACGGCGCCGATCAGGGTCACGCGATCCAGTCGGTATTCGCCGTTCAACTCGATCCCCAGGGCCTCGATCACCCCGGCATTCTGGCGCTGGCGCAGCACCCCTCCGGCCGGGATGAAGCCACCGCGCGGCAGGGCGGGAATGACGCCCGGCCCCTCCCCCAGGGTCACATTGACGATGGCGTCCTCGATGCGGTTCCAGAACACGGTCGCGCCCAACGAGGCGTTCGACCCCTCCCACGACAGGCCCGTTTCCACGCCTTGAAGGCGTTCGGGCTCCAGCGCGGCATTGGCCTCGGTGATGTCATTACCGACCCGGAACGGCCGATGCAGTTCATTCAGCGTCGCCGGCCGGAAGCCTGAATAGGCTGCGACGCGGGCAGCCATTCCTGAGCCCAGGTCGCGCCGGGCGGCGATCCGGGCGCTGACCACCTCGCCCGAACGATCCGGGTCCGTCTCGTCCAGAGTGGCAAGCCCTGTGCCGCGATCCAGCTCCAGGCGGCGGCCGTTCTCGTTGCGCCACTGATCCACGCGCAGCCCGCCTGCAATCAGCCACGGTCCGCTGGTCACCGAGCCCTCGGCATAGGCGCCGACGACCGAGGTCTCGCCCCCCGCAAAGCGATCACGAGTAAAGGCGGAACCGCCGCCGGGGATGGACATGTAGCGGAACCGTTCCTGGGTCTCGCCCTCGTTGAAGCGGGCGTCGGCGCCGACCTCCCATTCCACGCTGCGGCCCCACAGTCCCGGAGTGCGGCCACGCACCGCGCCGTTGACGCCCCAGCCTGTGGCCGGCGTCGCGTATTGATCGTTGGCGGGCGTGGTCGTCGAACGATCGGGCGCGACGGATGCAGAGGTGTTGGCGAAGTCGCTCTCGCGTCGCCAGGCCTGGGCGCGCCAGCCCAGACGACCGGCCTCAGGCGTGCGCGCGAGGGTCGCGGAATAGGCCTGACCGCTGGACGAGGAGCGCGTGTTCAACAGGCCGGAGCCTCGATCCTCGTCATAGGCCGAGACGCGCAGCGAAAGCGCCGTCGCCTCATCGACCGCGACGTCGACCCTCAAGGCCGCGCTCTTGGCCAATAGGCTCAACGGCGTGTCGGCCGCCCCCGCCGCATCGCCTCGGACAGGAATGTAGCCATCGGACTGGTCGTACAGGGCGGAACCTGTGATCGACACCCGACCCTCGGTCAGCGTGGTCGCCGCGCCCATCCGCCTAGCACCGTCCTCGCCGACGGACAGGTCCAGGACCCCGCCTTCGTGGTCGCGTTCACGCAACTGGATGACGCCCGTCAGCGCACCGGCTCCATAGGGGCCGGCCCCCGCGCCGCGGATGATGTCGAGACCGGCCAGGCTCTCCGGCGCGACCTGCGACCACAGCACCCAACCGCCGAAGGGATCGTTGAGCGGAACACCATCGAGGGTGACCAGAGTGCGTCCGGCGCCCGACGGGGCGATGGCCCTCAGGCTGATGCCCTGGGTCGTCGGATTGGCCGACAGGCTCGAGGTGCGTCGGAACAGCGAGACCGCCGGCGCCGTGGCCAGGGCCTCGTCCAGCCGCGACGCCCGCCCCAGCACCGCTTCGTCCAACCGGATGACCGAGAAGGCCGCGTCTCCGGCGGAGGGCGGTAAACGCGCCGCCGTGACGACGATTTCGGGCAGGGCGACGGGCATATCCTGGATCATGCGCCAACATGGTCCACCCTCGCCAAAAAGGACACGGGCGAAAACGACGCTGCTAGCGATCCGGGCTAGCGGCTTGCGAAGCAACCGGCCGCCACGGACACCGACATGCGCCGAACCGCGAGACGCATGATTTTTGCCGACGACCGCGAGATTGCCGCCAGTTCCATCTGGCCACCCTGGCGGCGAAGCCAAACCTGGGTGATTTCTTGCTGAACACCGACGTGGGCGCGACGCCCCCTCGACTGGATCGCTTCGGGTCGGTCTCATCACGCCTTGCTCGCCTCGCAGGATCGAACCTATGGTCCCAGCGATAGAGTGGGGAGTTGAGAGTTTGCATTGCGTCATCGGCCTGATGATTTCAGGCCTCATCGCCACATCGGCGACCCAGCAGACACCGCCCATATTTCAACCCGGCGCGCCGGGCGCGGCGACGCGCATGATCACCGCGGCCGAAGCCCTGGAACTGAGCCGCACCGGTTTCACCGAGGGTGATGTTCGCTTCATGCAGCACATGATCGTCCACCATGCCCAGGCCGTGGAAATGGTCGCCCTGTTGAAGGACAAGGGGTCCGATCCCACGGTCAAGCGCCTGGGCGAACGTATCGCCCAGGGCCAGGAGGCCGAAATGCTGATCATGGAATCCTGGCTCGCCAGCCGCGAGCAGCCCGTCGCCATGGCCGGGATGGACGCCGCCAGCCACGCGGGTCATGGCGGAATGGATCATTCGGCCCACGCCGGCATGTCCGCACAACCGTTGTCGGAAACCCCGATCATGTCCGGCATGCTGTCGCCCGCCCAGATGGCCCGCCTCGTGGCCGCCTCGGGCGCGGAGTTCGATCGCCTGTTCCTGGAAGGCATGATCCAGCACCACCTTGGCGCCCTGGAAATGGTCGATACCTTGCAGGCCGAGCCCGACGCCGCCGAGGATCCCATCATCTCGGACTTCCTCAGTTCGGTCGTCGCGGACCAGAACTCCGAGATCCTGCGCATGCAGTCCCTGCTTTCGGACCTCCTGCCTGACGCGCAGACGTCCCCGCCTACTCCCGCCAACTAGAAACCCGGAGCGTTCATGATCGTGCGAACCCTACTGCTGTCCTCCGTCGCGGCCATGAGCGTGATGCTCGGCGCCGCCTCGGCTTCAGCCCAGACCCAGATTCTCGTTCCCGACGCGCGAAGCACCCTGTCAGCGGGCCTGCACGACGCGGGTCAGGCCGCGTCCAACCTGACGCTGGAATATTCGGTTGCGCCCCCGCCCGGTTTCTTCGATCCCGAAGCCCTGTTCGCGCCGACGCCCCGCAGCGACGACGATGAAGACGCGCCGCGCCCGCCTCAGCCCGAGGTCAAACCCAAGTTCACGCCGCTGGCCCTGGCCAACAGCGACATGGCCATGTCCGACGGCCGCCTGTTCGTCGGCAACTTCAACGGCTTCAACGCCTATGACGTGACCCAGGGCGAGCCCAAACTGGTCATGTCGGTGGTCTGCCCCGGCGGCCAGGGCGACCTATCGGTTCATGGCGACCTGCTGTTCATGTCGGTCGAGCAGAACCGCGGCCGTCTGGACTGTGGCGTCGCCGGCGCCGAAGGCGACGTGAACGCCGAGCGTTTCCGCGGCATCCGCATCTTCGACATCAGCGACCTGAACAACCCGCGCCAGATCGCCGCGGTCCAGACCTGCCGTGGCTCTCACACCCACACCCAGGTGCCGGATTCGACCGACCCCAAGGTGCTGTATCTCTACAACTCGGCGACCTCGGGCGTGCGCAAGACCGACGAACTGGGCATCTGCAGCGAGGGCGAACCTGACGCCAACCCCGAGACCGCCCTGTACTCGATCGACGTCATCAAGGTGCCGCTCGATCGGCCCCAGGACGCCGCCATCGTCAACCGTCCCCGCATCTTCGCTGACGCAGCCACCGGCCGCGTCGCCGGTCTGTGGCAGGGCGGACGCATCGGCGTCGCCGCCCAGAACACCGCCCAGACCAACCACTGCCACGACATCACCGTCTATCCGGAACGCGGCCTGGCCGCCGGCGCCTGCAGCGGCAACGGCATCCTGCTTGACATCTCCGACCCGCAGAACCCGACCCGCATCTCCGAGCTGTTCGATCCCGACATGGCCTACTGGCACTCGGCGACCTTCGACAACGCCGGCGACAAGATCGTCTTCACCGACGAGTGGGGCGGCGGCACCCAGGCGCGTTGCCGCGCCGAGGACCCCGCCAACTGGGGGGCCAACCTGATCGCCACGATCGAGAACCGTCAGCTGCGCGGCAAGAGCTTCTACAAGCTGCCCGCGCCCCAGACAGCCGCGGAGAACTGCGTCGCCCACAACGGCACGCTGATCCCCGTCCCCGGTCGCGATCTGATGGTCCAGGCCTGGTATCAGGGCGGTATGTCGATCGTTGACTTCACCGACCCGAGCAAGCCGTTCGAGGTCGCCTCGTTCGACCGCGGCCCGATCGAAGCCGATCGCATGGTCGTGGGCGGCTACTGGTCGGCATACTGGTTCAACGGCCGGATCTACGGCAGCGAGATCGCTCGCGGCGTTGACGTCCTGCGTCTGGCGCCCAGCGACCTTCTCTCCGCCGCCGAAATCGCCGCTGCGGAAAGCGCGATCCACGACGAGATCAACCCGCAGACCCAGACCGAGTACAAGTTCGCCGACACCCCCGACGTTGCGGGCGCCTACGCGGATCAGATCGCCCGCGCGACCGGTCACGACGCCGCCCTGACCGCACGAGTCCAGGCCGAGATCGCCAAATGGCGCGCCGGCACGGTTGACCGCCGCGCATCGCAATCCCTGGCCACCGCCCTGACCACGGCGGCGGACAAGGCGACCGGCGCTGACGCCAACCGTCTGAAAGCTCTCGCAGGCATCTTCGGACGCCTGTCCGCGGCCTGATCCGCAGCCGCCTCGGCGGCGAATGATTGACCAGGCTTGGGGCCGGTTCGCTTTGGCGGGCCGGCCCTCATGCTGTCTGCGGATCTCAGATCCAGTTCGAAACGGGGGCAAGAAAAAGGGGCGCGGCCTGCATGGCCGCGCCCCTGATCGTTTCGCCTTGGTCGTCCGCTTAGCGGGCGAACTTCTGGAACTTGATCCGGTGCGGGATCAGGCTGTCGGCGCCCAGACGGCGCTTCTTGTCTTCTTCGTAGGCTTCGAAGTTGCCCTCGAACCATTCGACGTGGCTGTCGCCCTCGAAGGCCAGGATGTGGGTCGCCAGACGGTCCAGGAACCAGCGGTCGTGGGAGATGACCACGGCGCAGCCGGCGAATTCTTCCAGAGCCTCTTCCAGGTTCTGCAGCGTCTCGATGTCGAGGTCGTTGGTCGGTTCGTCGAGCAGGATCAGGTTGCCGCCGGTGGCCAGGGTCTTGGCCAGGTGGACGCGGTTGCGCTCACCGCCCGACAGTTGACCGACCTTCTTCTGCTGGTCGCCGCCCTTGAAGTTGAACGAGCCGACATAGGCGCGAGTGTTGATCTCGCGCTTACCGACCATCATCACGTCGGTTCCGCCCGAAATCTCTTCCCAGATGGTCTTGTTGGGGTCCAGCGAGTCGCGGCTCTGATCGACATAGGCCAGCTTGACCGTCTCGCCGACGCGGATGGTGCCGCCGTCCGGCGTTTCCTGGCCCGTGATCATACGGAACATGGTCGACTTGCCGGCGCCGTTGGGGCCGATGACGCCGACGATGCCGTTGGGCGGCAGCTTGAAGGTCAGGTCGTTGAACAGCAGCTTCTCGCCGTACGACTTCTGCAGGCCCTCGACCTCCAGAACGACGTTACCCAGGCGCGGGCCCGGCGGGATCTGGATGACGGCGTGGGTCTGGGCGCCGCGCTGCTGGTCCTGCTCGTCCACCATCCGCTCATAGGCGGCCAGACGGGCCTTGGACTTGGCTTGCCGGGCCTTCGCGCCCGAACGCACCCATTCCAGTTCGCGGGTCAGGGCGCGCTGGCGGGCTTCGGATTCCGAGTTCTCCTGCACGACGCGCTTCTGCTTGGCTTCCAGCCACGAGGAGTAGTTGCCCTCGTGCGGATGGCCCTTGCCGCGGTCCAGCTCCAGCGTCCACTTGGTCACCAGGTCCAGGAAGTAGCGGTCGTGGGTGACCAGGATGACGCAGCCGGGGAAGGCCTCCAGGTGATGCTGCAGCCAGGCCACGGACTCGGCGTCCAGGTGGTTGGTCGGTTCGTCGAGCAGCAGCATGTCGGGCTTGGACAGCAGCAGGCGAGCCAGAGCCACGCGGCGCTTTTCACCGCCGGACAGGTTCTCGGTCGACCAGTCGTTGGGCGGGCACCGAAGGGCGTCCATCGCCATCTCGATACGGCTGTCGATGTCCCAGACGTCGCCGGCGTCGATCTTCTCCTGCAGGGCCGTCATCTCGGCCATCAGCTCGTCGGTGTATTCCTCGGCCATTTCCATGGCGATGGCGTTGAAGCGGTTGACCCACTGCTTTTCCTCGCACCAAGCCTCGACGTTCTCGCGAACGTTCAGGCTGTCGTCGAGGTGCGGCTCCTGCTCCAGATAGCCGCGCTTGATCCCGTCGGCGGCCTTGGCCTCGCCCGAGAATTCGGTGTCCAGCCCGGCCATGATCTTCAGCAGGGTGGACTTACCCGAGCCGTTGACCCCGACCACGCCGATCTTGGCGTCGTTGTAGAAGCTCAGCCAGATGTTCTCGAAGATCTTCTTGCCGCCGGGAAAGGCCTTGGTGAGGCCCTGCATCTGGAAAATATACTGCTGCGCCATGAGGTGCTGTGCGCCCTGTCGTTCAAGCGAATGGGGAGATAGGCGCGGGATGTAGCGATCCCGCCGCCAGGTGGCAAATGACCTAGCCGGTCTGCGCGGCGGTTTGAAGGCGTGCTGAAGCCGCAGACTCCGTCAGGCGTAGTTGAAACTGATCGAGATCCTTTCGGACTTGGCCGCGTTTGGCGGCACCTCGTGACGCAGCCAGCTTTCCCACATCAGCACCGTGCCAGCGCGCGGGGCCAGATAGACGAAGGGTTTCTCGGCCTCCGAGGCGTCTTCGGACACGGCGGGTCGCGCCATCATCATCGGCAGGCGCGGATCCTCCAGCTTCAATGACGAGGCGCCGTCGGGCACCTCGACATAGACCGTGCCGCTGAGGAAGGCGTGGGGGTGGATGTGGCCCGAATGACCGCCGCCGGGCTTGAGCAGGTTGACCCACAGGTTGTCCAGTCGGGGCTTGCGCGCCAGATCGAAGTTCAGAGCCCGTGCATAGGCCACCGCGTGCCGGTCCAGATGCCGCTTCAGTTCCCCGAACTCGGGCATCCTGTTGGGCAGGTCGTTCAGCGACCCATAGGAGGTATAGCCGCGATAGCCGTGGGCGCGGCACCAGGCCCGCCCTGCCCCGTCCTCGGACGCCAGCATCCGCACGGCCTCGACGAGGCTGTCGTTGAAGGCCTCGAACCCCGGCGTGGTCGAAAGCGTAGCCTCATAGACCTGGGTGACGAACAGCGAACGGAGAACGGGGGTCTGGGGCATAGACGTCCTTTAGCCTCCGCGCGCCCCGGAACGCCACCCGCCGTCACGCCCCTTGTGCATCCATAAGCGCCGCCGGTGTTGACCCGAGGTGCGGCGCATGGTCCCTGCCCCGTCCGTTGGGCCAGTCCCTTATCGAGCCGTTTAATGTTCAGCCCCGCCACACGCACCACCACCAAGGATCTGCTGACCCTGGCATGGCCGGTTATCCTGGCGCGCCTGGGCATCATGACCATGGGGCTGACCGACGCCATCGTCGTCGGCAACTTCTCCGGCCGCGAGCTGGCCTATCACTCGCTGGCCTGGGCGCCGACGGCTGTGGTGGTGACCACCTCGGTCGGGCTTCTGATGGGGGTGCAGGTCATGACCGCCCGCGTCATCGGCGAGGGCCGGCGCGAGGCGGCGGGCGCTGTGCTCAGGCGCGGCCTGATCTATGCGCTGCAGATCGGCGTCCTGGCCATGGTCGCCCTGATCGCCCTCGGGCCCTGGGCGCTGCGCCACATGGGGCTGAAGACGGGCTT
>Ga0247803_1000077_pt1 | contig 61180 bp, 100 predicted proteins | sample UWRJL014104B1_FD_180928 | JGI IMG/M metagenome (GOLD analysis project Ga0247803, IMG submission 180928) | Plant litter microbial communities from Arlington Agricultural Research Station in Wisconsin, United States - UWRJ-L014-104B-1 | ecosystem: Environmental > Terrestrial > Plant litter >... | reverse complement strand
TACTGGTAAGACTAAGGGCGCTGAGGATGCGGCTACTGCGTTGGGGCTTGACTTCTACGCAATTTCTGTCGGTTCTCAGACTTCGAAGAGCGACATCTTTGGTTACAAGGATGCGCAGGGTCACTTCCACGAGACAGCTTTCTATAAGGCGTATGTCAACGGTGGTGTGTTTCTCCTTGATGAAGCTGACGCGGGTAACGCTAACGTGCTGGTGGGGTTGAACGCGGCCCTGTCTAACGGTTACGTGTTTTTCCCGAATGGTGTCATGTCGAAGATGCACGACGATTTCCGCATGGTAGCGACCGCGAACACGTATGGTAACGGTGCAAGCCGTCAGTATGTGGGACGTAACCAGCTTGACGCGGCAACGCTTGACCGCTTCACTGTTATTACGTGGGACATTGACGATCAGATTGAGGAAGCGATTTCTGGTATCAGCCCCACCTACGGCCAGCGTTGGTTGCGTGTTGTGCGTGCTGTGCGTGACGAAGCCATCAACAAGCTTGAATTGCGTGCGGTTGTCTCTCCACGGTCAACTCTGCGTGGTGCTACGTTGCTTGAGGCGGGGGTGACGTATGAGGAAGCCGTGCAGGTGGCTCTTATCGCCAACATGCCTGAGGCTGAGCGTGAGGTTCTGCTGAACCTCGCTAACGCAACGTGGGCTAAGGGTGCTCCTAAGCAGGGCAAGGCGGGCCGTGAGCGTGTCGCTAAGGAAACTGATCTTGACGATTTGGTGTCCGCTTTTGAGGGCGAAGTAAACGAGTAAGTAGTCATGAATATTGACGAGAACGGGGAGGGCACCAGCATTGATGCCCTCCCCGCGTATACACTGACTTACGAGTACGAACTTACTGTTCCGAGTGACTATGAGTACCCCAATAAATCTACTAACATATGGGTTACTCTTGCACCCGAATCTTCAGGAATATCTGCTAGCGGGCACGGCCCCAGATCAGTGCAAGATATTATGAATAGTTATCTTGACTTTAAAAACACGGCAGTACCCCGAGCAACACAAGAGTTTAGGGATGCTGTTAAACTGCGTATCCGAGCCGTTGTATCTGTGGTTTCCGAATGGGAAGAGTACACAGGGCAGGATAAATGAACGCAGAAATAACGTATGAGTTTAGTTGCGTTTATCCGCGTATGGTTAATTTTAAAGACGGACTGCTAAGCAGGACTTCTTGGGGTTCAATGGCTCACGCTTACATGAAAATGAGAGACTATAAATCTGTGATAGATCAAGAACACCACGACAAAATCATTCTAGAAATTCGTATGAAAGCTGTTGTGTATTCGGCACCTGAGCTATACACTGGACAAAACGAGACTTCAAAGGATAGCTAAACAACATGTCTAAAATTCGCGCAACAATGGTTGACACTGACGACGAGGGTACGCTGTTTGTCGCCACCGAAAGCATCCCCGCGCTGTTCCGTCTGATCGACCGTGAAGGTTGGGGACCGGCGCGTGCAATGGCAAGCGACATCCCCGGTGATGGGGAATACCTGATCTTCGATTCACTGGAACATGCACACAACGTGTTTCTGAATGAGCCGTGGCGCATTCGCCAGTTTTCGCAGAAAGACGACAAGCTGCGCACGGACGATAACCCCGGCAACGATGTGTTCTATGATGTGACCGGTGATTACCTTGACATTGGTAAGACAATGGAAGGTGACCCCGAAGATTTCGGTAACAGCATCATGGGTAACCCGGCACGCATTTTCGCCCGCATTACCGTAAATCTGGCTGCCGCAAAGTGGACTACAGCCGAGTACATGATTCACAAGCAGAAGCGTATTCTGCGTCTGGTGGACTGGCTTGAGCAGTACGGTATCCGCACGCAGGTACGGTGCCTGCTGTTCACTGATGCTGCAAACGTGGTGGTGACTGTGAAAGAGCATCAAGACCCGTTTGACTTGAATCACCTTGCGGTGGCTATGCACCCAGATTTCATGCGCCGCACTTGCCTGCTGATCGCTGAGCAGTCTCCTACGTGGGAGTTCGGTTACGGTGACGCGGTGGACTACGATGACATTTCTTTGGCAAGCAACTATGCGGACCCTGACGATGGTATCAGTATTTATGTCGGCGGTTACATGCCTTACGCTCCTGATGACACTGAGCAGGGTTACACGTATGATAACGACTTGACGAAGCTGGATGCCGATTTCGATAAAATCGAGAAAGAAATTGCAGGCATGATTACTCGTGAGCAGCGGTTTACCGAAGTTCCTTTGAAGGTTGGCCGTCCGTTCTTACGTATCCAGCGTAACCGCACTAGAAAGCGCCGGAGTAACTACTGATGTATAACGAGGCTAATTCCGATTTTTGTTATAATGTGTGGGGTCAGGAATATGACCTAAGTCCAACGTTACGCTTTGTTCCCCAAACGGCAGGTGGAGCATTTGTAGGTGTCAGTGATCCCGTAAGACCGGATAGCGGACGCGAAGTATATATAAAAGATCAAGACATTGATGATCTGATTACTGTGCTTTCGTATTACAAGCAACTAAAACTTAAGCACGGTAGCTGGCAAGGCCCCCGCGCGGAAAATTTCGGGTCGGAAAAAATTTCGATTCGAGAGTAAAAAACCCAACAAAAAGAGGAAAATAAATGGTAGCTTTTGTTATCGCGATTGTGCTGTTCGTTATCGCACTGATCGCAATTATTGCAGCAGTCATGGTTAGGGAATTCTTTCCGGTCATTATTGCTATCGTCGCAGCGGTTGCTGGTGGTATTGTGTTGATTTCAAGCTCGTACTACACCAACAGTGTCGGTGAGGCTAAAGTGTTCGTGAATGTTGATGGTACGCTAGCTGGTGAGCCGCGATTGACTCCCGGTTCTGGCTGGAAGGCACCGTGGCAGGACGTTATCGATTACGACTTGTTCTCACAGGAACTGGTTTATGCCGGTAACGGTGACGGGCAGCCAGCCTACACAGGCGGTACTGTGAGCGGTTATGAAGTGACAACGGCTGTTGGTGGTATCAATGGTGGCAGCACGCAGGCCGACATTGACATTTCCGTAACATACAGCCTTGACGCTGACAAGGTTGTGTCCCTGTACGAGAAGTACAAGTCACAGGAACGTTTCACGAAGCAGGTAATTGAGAAGACCGTTTTGTCAATTATTCGTCAGGTTCCGTCCGACTACACGGCTGTTGAATTCCGTGGTGACAAGCGTGCCGAAGCAGCAGAATCAATGCTCGATCTTCTCAATGCTAAGTTGAAGCCGCTGGGTGTGGCTGTTGACTTTGTGAACATTCAGATGGTAACCTATCCTGAAGCTGTTGAAGAGGCTTTGAAGGCTGTTGAGGTTTCTAACCAGAATGTTCTGAAGCAGGAAGCTGAGTTGCGCGCTAAAGAAATTGAAGCGCAGCAGCTTGTGGCAACCGCGACAGCGCAGGCTGAAGCTAACCGCCTAATCAATGATTCTTTGACTCCGCTCCTGCTTCAGCAGAAGTACATCGATTCACTTGGTGAAGGTACCGTTTATGTGGTGCCGGATGGTTCAACGCCGTTCATCGGCGCTAAGTAACACAAAGCAGTATCGCGCGGTAGTTCAGTGGTAGACAGGGCGTAAGCCCAAACACAGGTTCGATTCCTGTCCGCGCACTTGATATTAAACTAACAAAGGTAAAACAAATGTTCAGAGCAATTGCAGCAGGTTGGCCCGGCTTCGTAGGCCTTGGTCCTCGTGGTGTTCTACTGGGTATTGTCATCATTGTAGCCCTCGCAACAGTGGTAGCAGCAGCACTGTGGATTCGGAGAAACTACGTTGATAGCGACCGAAAGTAGACTGACTCTCAGACCACGGCAGGAACAATACTGTCAAGTTTTGATGCGGGAAGAGTCGGTGCTGTATGCGCTAGGTCTTGCACAAGGTAAAACAACTACCGCTGTAGAAGCTGCGTACAGGCTGAAGCTGAAACGTGTCCTTATTGTTGCTCCACGTAATACGTACTCAGGCTGGGAACGCACAGTACGCCGACAGTATCAAGACTACACTGACCCTATGCTTGTACGTTGGATCAATAGCACAGTGCCCGGTAAACAGGCGATGCAAGATTTCTGGAACGGTGTGCCCGGTTGGTATTTTGTTACATGGCAATATTTTGCGTTACGCCCAGAAGGTTTCTGGAACAAGACTGATGTTGACATGGTTGTGGCAGACGAATGCCACCGTATGCAGAACCGTAACTCTAAGTCGTGGGCTAACATGCGCAATGTTGGCAAGACAAATACAAAACGTGTTGCTATGTCGGGTACGTTTGTTGGCAATAAAATGCAAGGTGCTTGGACGACTCTGCGTTGGTTGTTCCCTGAGCATCTTATCAAAGACGGTAGCTACGACCCTAAGTACGGCGTGTATGGTACGCCGCGCAGTTTCTGGAATTGGGTGGGCGATTGGCTTATTCAGGTTGAGGACGAATGGTTGGGGTTCACGACCATTGAGGGTGAACGCTACGAAGAGGGCACAATGCTCTCCTACTATGATAATTATATTCACGAAGGCGACGACCTCGGGCTAGAAGAACCGCTGGTTGTTGATATTGAATGTAAGTTGTCACCAGCACAGAAGAAACTCTACAAGCAAATGGTAGAGGAAGAAATTATGTGGCTTGACACGCCGGACCCACTTACTGGTAAGCTACCGTCAGTGTCCGAGCTTCGGGCTGTAACTAGGATCAGGCTGCGTCAAATCACCCTAGGTGCGCCAGCCTTCAATGAAGTTGGAAAGGTCGCATACAATGTTGACACGTACAGTTCAAAACTTGATGAGGCTATGGAAGTTATGGGTGACCTCCCAGTATTGGAGCCTGTGCTTGTATTTACTCACAGCAGGGAATTTGCTAGTGTCGCGGCGCATAGATTCACACAGAGGGGTTACAATGCGTTCGCTTGGATTGGGGGTACATCTGATAAGGCTCGCGCAGATGCTTTGGCGACGTGGGGGAAAGCCGGAGGATATCAGGTCATTGTCGCAGTCGTGGAAGCAATAGCCGAAGGCACAGACGGACTCCAAGACCTGTGTAGCACAGAATTTTGGTTCAGCGACTCCGATAATTTGTTCATGAATACTCAGGCTAAGGGTAGACTTCCCCGCCCCAGCACGGTAAGATCAGAACGTGTTACACGGTACCGTTTCATTGTACCGGGAACATACGATCAGGAAATCATTGACAAGCAGTTAGCTAAGCGGCTAAGCTTGAATAACTCACTAGGCTCCCAAACAAAAGGTAATCACTCCACATGAGCAACCCTAACTACACCGCAGTCCTTTTCATCCTTGACGTGTCCGGCTCTATGGGGGGGCACTTTCACCTGATGGAAGACGCTATGCACATGATGCTTGAGCAGCAGGCGCGCAAACTCGCTGGTTACATCACAGTTGATGTAACATACTTTGATGACGACCCTTACTGGGGTGAGGCAGATGCTGACCCTATGACTGTACATCTGAGCATGTTTGCTAGCGGCGGTACGTCCATGTTTGATAGCAGCGCCACTATCATTGACAATTTCGAGGCAAAAGTAAACAAGATGCCAGAGAATGAGAAGCCGGGTCATGTTGTGGTTATTTTCGCTAGTGATGGTGTGAGTGAATACGACATCACGCATCGCGCGCGTGACCTTCCCCAGACTACTAAGCGACTGAATAAGGCTGGCTGGGATTTTGCTTTCTTGTCTGCTGGTTCTGCTTCTGGTTTGCAGCAGGCGCTGCCGCAGTTGGGGCTTGACAAGTCTGTGGCAATCCTTGAGCCGTTTGATGAGGACGGTATGAAGCGTATGGCTGAGCAGTTGGGGCAGTTCATTTCGATGACTCGTTCCGGCGAGAAGGCGCACTTCTAAAATCCCCCGCGCGGAAAATTAGACCCCGAAAAAATTCTGGAAAGAGAAAATTAAATGTCAGACACAACGAGAAACGCATACATTAAAAACAAAACCCCAATGTGGAGAGATAAGATTCGCGAGCTTGAAAAGCGAATCAAGTGGGGCTACTTTTGGCTAGCATATTGTGGCGTGTTCGCTATCTGGGATTTTTTCGCGTTTATCATCCGGCCTGACTACTGGTGGAACGTAGTTTTTGGTTCAATTATGGTAGTGCTGTACCTGATTGAATATGATTCAATTCGGACAAACAAACGAAGCGTAAAGACTTATGAGGATTTGATTAATGGACGTTTCTAACGACACCGCGTTACTGACTGAGTATGTGCAGTGGAAAGCTGCGCAGGAGGTCGCACGCCCTGACACAAGCCCCGAAGAGTTCATGCGTGACCGTATGAAGCAGGTAGCTTTTCTAAGGGTTGAGGAAGCGTTGGCATATATCAGTCAATGCGGATTTCTTCGCATGGAGCCTAATAAACACACCATAAAGGCAATTTTGGAGGGTACGTATGTCGAAGCCGAGCCGGGAGGACCGAGTAACGGTAGCACTCGAAACGAACCTCTTGAAATTCCAGAGACAAACCCCTACCCCGGAATCTCAGCCATCGACCGCGACCGTTGATGCTTCGGCGGAAACAATCAAACTGTTAGGTATAGCTGTAGAAGATGCTGAAAAACAAATGCAAAATCTTGCGTATATACTGAATAAGTTCGGATACTATGGAAATCAAAAAGATTAGGACACTAAGCGTGGTAAACAACACTATAGCTGTACGAGAGCCAGCAACACCAGTAAAGCGTGAGCAGAACACAGCACAGAAAGTGGCTGCGTTCACTCGTGATCGTAGTGCTGAGCGTTTCATCGAGCAGGAATCTAAGCGAGCACCGCAGTTTCAGATTGACCAAACAGCTACGCTAGGAATTCTGGGCGGGCTTGCGGCAATCATGTTTATTGCTACAGCTATCCTCACCGCTGACGGAACAATTTCAAGCGCAGCGTTGTCTAGGTTTGCTGATCCTTGGCAAGCGTTTGTTCTGTTTGGTGCCGTAGAGGTTGCCATCCTTGTGTTTATGCTTACCTACTATGTCAAGGGCAGCCGAGAAAAAGGCCCGCAGGTTACCGGGTGGTTTGTGGCTATGATCGCCGCATCGGGCGTTGCCATTGCGCTGTCAAGTTACCACGTTATTGACCTATATGACTTCGCTTGGACTGATCCTGATATGTGGGTTGGTGTAAGTATCAGATTCGTAGTGTCCCTGTTCTTTGTCCTCGTGTCTAAGGCTATGGCTAGTGTCTTGTTCGCTGAGCCTGTGCATATGAATGCCCCAAAGCTGGGCCGACCTCGTAAGGAAAAGTGATGGACATGAACGGCGAAAGCAAAATACTCATTCCCAAATATGTAGCCGACGCAATAAAAGAGTATGTACTAACAATCAACAACTTACATAAAATGCACGGCTCAACAGCGGTACATGGTGGGATCGGCGGCTCTGCTATTACAGCGCACTGCTCTTGGCTTTGCGGTCATCCCAACCACCAACCAGAATTGGATCGAGTTTATGCGGCTACTAAAAGACTCGCGGAACTGGGGTTGATATAAGGTGTACGCAATTGAACTTAACGGCGCGCACGTACAGAGAAATGTCAAGTTGACATACAGATTTAAAACTGACAACTATGATCGATTTGCGTCTGGATACTTAAACGAAGTACGGCATATGGCAGGTGGAGAGCTTTGGATTAAACTGACAACAGCGCCCACCCCTAAGAAAGCTGACGGTGCATTCCGCGTACCATTCGACGCGGAGGTAGAGTTTCTATGATCGCACTTGAGCTAAGCGGTGTGCATGTTCACGCTAAAATGAGGATTACATATCGGTTTAAGTCATGGAAGAAAGACAAACCTGAAGTTATCTTAGAGGGATACCTAAATGGTGTGCGTCACCAGCCAAACAGTGTTATGTTAAGCGTTGCTAATTACCAGTCAGAATATGGTTTGTCATATCAAGACATTGTAAAGATTCCTTTCGATGCTACTGTGGAGCTACTTGATTAACGGGGGAAACTATGACACCAGAGCGAGCTAAGATAGCGCTGAAACATGCGCTCAACGAAACAGAACCATGCTATGTAGATTTTGACAAAGATGGTAACCCCAACGACCCTGAGAAATGGACAGGCGCATGGGTTAACAGCACAACACCTGAAGTAGCAGCTTCGCTGTGTGAAGGTTGTCACGTTTTGGAATTATGCGGTCAATTTGCTATCCTTAACGAAGAAAACAACTTCATTTACGGTGGGATGACACCGGCACAGCGTAAGGAAGAAATTGCTAGACGACGCGCAACTCAAAAAGCTAATCTTAGACGTACTAAAAGTTCCAACAGTACGGACACAGCAGCGTAAAATTGGTGCATCAGGTATCGGAAACCCTTGCGCTTACTGCCTAGCTACAAGCCTAATCGGCGGGCAAGGCGGTAAGATTGGGCAATACTGGTTAGGCGCTCGTATTGGTGACGCAATCCACGCACTCTTAGAGCATGAAGCAGAAAAATATCTGAACACCACTAATGGTAAGTTTAAATACTTCGCTGGGGCTAGACTAGAAAAATCTGTGTACATCGGCACTGTGCCGAACTACGGAGATATTTACTCCACACCTGATTTGTATTTGACGGCGGAGAATCATCTTGTTGACTATAAAACTTCAAAGCGTTCTAAAGTTGACATGTACCGGCTGGACAACAGCACCATACCAACACAGTACATCTATCAGGTGATGCTGTACGCTCGCGCATTAATAGCTGCGGGACACCCGGTAGACAAGATAAGTTTTGTGTTTATCAACCGTGACGGTACCAGTGACCGTGATGTAGTTGTTATCTCATTTGATTATGACGAAACGCTTGCTAATGAGGCGTGGGATAGGTTACTATTAGCTTGGCAGTGGTTGGAGGACGGTAACGATCCTGAAACCTTACCTTCCGATCCGAACTGCTACGTGTGTAGCAATGTTTTACACAGAATGGGGCCATAAATGGCAAGCGATAAAGAAATTCTCGATGAGATTGAGAAAATCGTTGACACTTTCACAGCATCGTTCTATGCTACTGACAACGACGAAACTAAGCGCAGCATTGCAAGTTTTTCGCTAGGACTAATCGGCGGCACGCTTATGCGAAGAGGAAAATAATGGAATTTAACTGGTGGATGTTTGCCGCTATCTTTATCGGCATTACGTACATTAATCATGTAGTCGTGCCGTGGGCAGTGAATTTTTATTTTGACCGCAAGCAGAGAAAGAACAAGTAATGGACGAGACTAAGCTTATCGAAATCCTTAAGCGCAAGAACGAAATCAAGCGCCTGACGGAAGAGATTGAAGAGCTAACATCAGAACTTGGACTTGCGTCTATGCCGGTCGGCGTATACACTGCTGATACAGTGAACGCTGAAATTGTAATTTCACCTAACGTTCGATTCAATTCAGATATCGCCACTGAAAAGTTTCCGCTCGGCCCTAACGGCGAGAACATGAAGTTGTATTCTGCTGTCGTAGACAGTACACTGGCTAAGAAATATCTTACCGAGGAAGAGTACGCTTCATGCCAGAAAGTCTTCCCCAAAAACAAAGTTGAAATTAAACTGAAGGCGTAGTATGATTGACACTCGACTGTTAGATAAAATCTATCGCGAAGAGCATGCTAAAGTTTTGGCTAAAGGTGTGGGAGATTTTGAAGCGCACCGCATAGCTTTACTACACGTCTACGACTACGGTTACGGCGAAGCTTACGCACGATACAACAAAGAGGCAGAGGGAACAAATGGTTTATAGTTTTGACGCAGGAATCGAAGACGTGGAATCGTTAGACACCTTCGACAGTATGACACTGTACGGCCCATCAGGTGTAGGTAAGACTAACCTTGCAGCCAGCGCAATTCATGCCGGATTTAAGAACGTTCTCATTGTTGACATTGAAGGTTCAGCTAAAGGTGTTGGTCGCCTTAACCCCGGCGTAAAGCGTATCAGTGCGCCAACTTTCCAGCACCTTGAGCTTATCAAAGATGAACTACTTGCTAACCCTAACGACGTTGACCTTGTGGTGTTTGACACTATGAACCGCGCCGGTAAGTTGGCAACAGCTAAGTTCAAAAACGATCCAGCTAACCGCGCCAACAAATTCGGCGCGTGGGATGACTTGTTCAACTGGACTAGTGATTTCATGTGGGACTTCCACCACTCACCAATCCCAACCGTGTTCATTTTCCACGCGCTGGATGAGAAGAACGAACAGACCGGCGCTGTCAAAACAATTCCAAAGTATCAGGGATCGTTCAAAGAGGAAGTTCCCACAGTTTCTGATATAGTGGGTTACTACAACTACGAAACAGACACTGACGGTAAGCTGCGCCGCACGCTGTACGTTGGTGAAGCTCTTGGTCTTGTTACGAAAAACCGTTTCGGTCTGCCAAGCAAAATCTATGACCCAACAATTTCAGTAATCAACCAGTTAATCGAAGAAGCGAAGTAAGGAATAAAAATGGGTAGAGTAATTAACGTAGGCGATAAAGCCTTTGAGGGTGGCGGAGATTTCAAGCCGATCCCACACGGAACCAAAGTTCAGGCAACCGTCTTCGCCATCGAAGAGGTAGCTGTCAAGTCAGGTGACAACGCTGGTAAGCCGCAGCTTGTTGTTACGTTCAAGGTGCAGGCTCCCGGCGAAGAGTATAATGGTAGAGAGATTCGCTACCAGAACATTCCGCTGTACGACGGGCCGGGTGCATGGAAGCTGACCACGTTCGCGGAAGCTGTCGGCTGGAAGGCCGGTAAGGGTGCAGGCGTTGAACTTCCTGACAACCTACAGTCAGTGCTGGGTACACCGCTCACTATCAAGGTGAACGAAAAAGCCCCGGATGCGCAGAAGCGTATCTTCAATGAAGTCGGGGGTTACGCTCCCGCAGGTGTCGGCGGTTCAGCCGCACCAGCAGCCACCAGTGCTGCGCCCTCATGGGGCGGGTTAAACGGTAGCTAGAACGCCGCCGCTCTTGCAAAATCGCGGGGAGGGGTCTTGGGAAACCAACGCCCCTCCCTTCGTCCACTCTCGCTAGCCCAAATGGTAGAGGCGGCACCTTCAAACGGTGTGCGATCTGAGTTCGAATCTCAGGTGAGAGACATAGACATTTATAATTCAAGCTAAGGGTAGGTTATGCAGACACGCGAATTCTTTGAAAGCATCTTCGGTGCTGGCGAGGGTTACGCTGTCCTAACCACTGACCTGTCAAGCAAGGGAACATTCTTCAGCTACCCTGTGCAGCTTGACGATATGGTACGCTATGCTGACACCAACGGTGTCAACCAGCAAGTCTACTTCAGTCCTGTGCTGTTCAGCCAGCCGAAACGTGAGAAGATTTATGCCAAAACAACAAGCGTGGCTTACGCGGACTCAGACGTTTTTGATTTCAATGCTTATAAGATTGTACCTAGTCTCACAGTCCAAACAGCCGAAGGTCGTACACACAATTATTGGTTTCTTGACGGGGATTATAACCCGCATACTATTGCACTACTCAATCGTCGTGTCCATTGGGCACACAAAGACGAGGGACTAGATAGAAACTTTGGTCACGCAGCTAAGATGCTACGTGTGCCCGGTAGTCTTAACACTAACCGCGACAACTTCAGGGTCACAGTAGTTGTTGACGGCACTGCTATCTACTCGTTAGCAGAACTCGAAGCCGCCTACCCAGCAACAGATGTACCCGAAAAAGTGTACGGCACAGATAAGCCGCTTGACACAGCGAAACTACCTGACAGAGCAACCCTGCTCGATAAAATTTCTGACGACCGCACGTTACGCAACCTGCTTTTTGACGAGCCAATCCCCGGTCGCCGTTCGGAAATGCGATACAAGCTCGAAAGTGAACTGTTCCGCTATGGGTTCAGTGCTGAAGAGGTTTTGGTACTCGTGTGGGATGCCCCTTGCTGTAAATACAAGCAAGAGAATCGTCCGCAAGAGCATCTTTGGAAAGAAATTCTCAACGCCGAAGTTGACCCCGAAAATCAGCCGCCTGTAGACGATGGCAGGCCGGTAGATTTAGCGGCTCAGGCAGCATCCTCGCTTGACGGTGATGCTCTTATCAACATCTACGAGACAATCATTCCTGCCGACTTTCTTACAGCAGAAGAGCGCGCGTCTTTGCCAGTCACATTCATTGACAAATACGAGGCATGGGCAACCAGCCACACAACTAGTCCTGCTAAGTATCACCGCATGGCTGCCCTTATGCTTATGTCATGTGTGTATGCAGAGTACGGACATATCCCGTTTGACTTTGAAGAAACAAACCTTGCTGTTTGGGTAATGCTGTTGGGTAATACAACAGTTGACCGTAAAACTACTGCGCTCAAATACATGACAGGTATTCTTGAGTCACTTGAGACACCAGATTACACTTACGACATTGGCTCTGATGTAACGCAGCAAGGTCTGAACAAGGCGCTATCTGAGCGCCCGCACCAGTCATCACTGCTGCACGCTGACGAAGTCCAAGACGTATTCCGTGAAGTATTTTCACAGGGTTATCTTACGGGTCTTGTAGGTTACTGGACGCAGCTTTACTCCGGTAAATCTCGCGGTACATTACGCAGCACTGGTGACAAACAGGTTATCAAATCTGTGCCAGTTAACTTTCAAATGTATCTAACCGGTATTGTTACGCACGTTGCGGAAGCTCTGACAATTAAGCACTTCGAGTCGGGGTTCCTTACACGATTCTTGTACACGCTGGTTGAGCCGCGCCCGTATGAGCCCCAGAATGATCCGCTGAAACAAAGCGGAGCTACAACAGCAGGTTATGTTGACCCCGTGCGGGAGAGTCTAGTGCAGCACCTTGCAGTGGTGCGTAATTTCTGGGGTATGCGAGGTAACCGCAGCCAGACAACACCTATTAGATTCAGCGACCCGGCCTTGGCCCGGTTGAACGAATTCAGTTTCGCTGTGAAGAAAATGATTATGACAAGCTCACGCTTTGAAACTCTCAAAGGACCAATTGAGCGTCTTGTCATTAGTGTGGCAAAGACTGCTGCACTGTTTGCTATGGATGACAAGCGTCAAAACATTGAGCTTGATGATGTATTGTCGGCTATTGACTTGGCGGAAGATTGGTACGATGATTTACAGAAGATCGCTGCCATGATTTCTGAGTCCGCTTGGCAAGCTGACCTTACCAAGCTTGAGAAGTTCATTCTTCAAAAAGGCGGCAAGGTTAGTTACGAGCTTGCATACAAGCAGTTCGATGACAAGCGCCCGAAAGAGTTCCTTGAGCTTGCTGACGGACTTGAAGACATGGGTAGAATCATTCAGCGTAAAACTGGACCTGTTGCTAGAACCTTGGAGATAAATTTTGCAGGTACAACTGAGTAATGCTGATTATGTAAAGGCAATGACAGAGGCAAAATACCTTTACGAACGCAGCAAATTTATGTCAAAGCAGCAACGTTACGAAGCGTTAGTGTCGCTGAACGAGTGGGGACTGTTCAGCACAGGTCATCTGGTGCAACTGTCAGGTTGGTCTGCCAGTACCATCAGAGGTTTTGGCATTGAAATGCCACGCAAAGGTACCGGAAAGTTTAACCCGAAGAGCCTTGACACCTTGTTGCAGCTACGACTAAACTTAAACAACGGGCGACCTATCAATGTTCACCTGCTGCATGGCGCAATTCTTGACGGTAACTCACGTAGAATTGTTGCTAAGTTTACAGGTCTTACGCTTTCACAAATTTCTAGGAGTCTCAGTGGTTATACAGGTACCGATTTACTCTGAGCAACCCATGACTCAGGATGCTTTTGATATTATCAAAGGTGTCATCGACCAATACCCGCCGAACACCTTTAGAATTCATAACCTAGACCCCAAAAACTACGCCTCGTTTAGTGGTATTCACGAACCCAGAGTTTTAATCTTTGGTACTATAGTTGATCCTATGGGTAGAATTGCCTTAAATGCCATACAAACAGGCAGCCAGCTTGTCCACACTTACAGCCTTGCGCAAATATGTACAAAAGCCAATGCTGTAAGCGTCCTGAAAGCCGCCCTGAACCAGTTTTATCTACCCCAAAAGGTTCACCCTACCAGAGTTATTCAGGGTGGCTTAGACAGGTTTGACCTTGACAAGCCAATTGCAGTAGACATTGAGACTGCTGGTGACCTTGATAAAAAGCACACGCCTGAACAAGTTGACATTCTCTCGATCAGCTTCTATCAAGAGGGTATGTGGGCGTGCTGGGATTTCAGAACGCCCCTAGAAATGGCCGCTGTTAAACAGTGGCTACGTAAAATCAAGTACCCTATTTGGCATAATGGTAAGTTCGATATCCGTGTAATAGAAGCACGCACTGGCGTTAGAATGCCAAACTTTTTCGACACCATGCTTGCGCACCACGTACTCAACCAAGCCGCAGGACTTCACAAGCTCAAGCCACTGTGCAGAATGTATTTGGGTGCCCCCGAGTGGGAAGCTGACCTGTCTAAATGGACGGTAGGCGGTGCCTACTACGAGAACGTGCCCGCACACATCCTGAATGAGTACAACATGTGGGATGTGTACTGGACGTATGAGCTTTGGAAGTATCTTGAGCCGCTTATCTTCGCTGATGATGAAGCGCAGAAAGCTTTCCTACTGGAAATGAAGGCCGCAGATTTCCTGCTGGATGTGGAGCAGTTCGGTTTCGCTATTGATGTGCCTTATACGCAGAATCTTGAAAACGATATGGCATTTGAAGTAGACGACCTACTTTCTAAACTTCAGACGCTTACTAGCGGCGTTGTGTTCAAAACAAACAAGCTATTTAATCCCGGTTCATGGCAGCAAGTCCAAACTGTTCTGACTTCATTCTCTGGTACCGCTTACACGGACAGTACAGATGAAAAACATTTGACAAAGTATAGGGCCAACTTTTCGTCTACTCACCCTGTTGTTGTATTCATTGATTTACTGTTAGAGTACAGAGGGGTAAGTAAAGCACTCTCTACCTATGTGACAGGCGCACTGAACAAAGCCCGCAAAGGCAGAGTGCATACAACATTTCTTGTACACGGTACGAGTACAGGCAGGTTGTCAAGCTCAGGCCCGAACATACAAAACATTCCCCGCGACGCAAAATTTCGCTCGATTTACATAGGATAGATTATGGCTGACATTAATCCAAACAAAGTAACGCCGTTCGACATGTGTACATGCAGTAAATGCGGCCCACCGTGGCGTGATCCTGAAGTGCCGTGGGTGCGGCCTGCTGACCCTTTCGAAGCGTTTATGCAAGGCGGGTCATGGATGACACTATGCCCTGAGTGCGGCAACAAACGCTGTCCCGGCGCAGTCAACCACAGATTTCCCTGCTCACACAGCAATGATCCCGCAGTGAACGCAGAGTTTTGGAAGACAATTTACCCAGACATGGGTCCGACAGACCACAACACTATTATCTGGTATGACAGTGACGGTAACCGTCACGAAAACGGTACGGGAGTTGTATTACCTGATGGTGGATGACTTGATACCTCGTAATCCTACCGAGCTTGAACTTCAAATGGCAGAAGAAATCTTACGCCTGCGCGCTAAAATCAAACGCCAAAAGCACAAAATTAAAGTGCTGGGTATACTGCTAGAAGAGTGGAGATTGGTAGGTTATAGTGCGCAAAGAACTATTCGTTATATACAGAACTATACTCCCGGTGGGCGCTGGAATACTACAAATACATTCCCTCACCACGCGCAAGACCTTGCAAACACTTATATAACTCGTGATCCAGACAAGGAAAGAAAGCAGGCAAGACGTGACGCTCTTACAAGTAGACCTCAGCCAAGCGGAACTACGAACAATGGCGGCACTATCTGACGACCCTTGGATGCTGAACGCCTTACGCGAAGGTGCCGGGGATTTCTTCGACAATTACATGATGCCCATTTGTTTCCCTAATGTTGACGTGCACAACATTGACAAGACGGCTAAGAAAGAATTCCGCGTCAAAGTAAAGACTGTGCAGTACGGACTAGCGTTTGGCCGCGAAGCTAAAGCAATTGCAGTAGAGCTTGGCATCACTGTCCGCGAGGCGCAAGCTATTATTGACAACTACTTGACAACAGCAGAGAAATTTGCTGAATGGCGTGTGAATGTCAAGCGCGCTGCAACAGACGAAACTCTCCGTGATCAATACCTACTTACACCATTTGGTCGGCGTTTTCAAAGCGAAATCATTACACACAAAAACAAGGGTAACATCGAGCGCGAAGCGTTGTCTTTTATGCCGCAGGCGATTAGCTCTGACATTTGTTTGGTAACCGCTATAAGAGTTCACCCGTGGATTAAAGAGCAAGGCGCGCACATCGTGGCCCTTGTGCATGACGCTATCCTCGTGGAAATTCCGGGTGCTGATCCTGCGGCATGGACACTTGCGGATATCATAGGTAAGCGTATACAATCGGAGTTTAGACTGACCGGAGAAGCCGTGTTCGGTGACAAAGTGCCGTACCTGAGCGAATTTTCGTACGGACGTAGTTGGGGAGATTTGCTATGAGCCGAGTACCTACAGTGTTTAGGGTTGGTGATCTTGTTTTTTGGTCCGAAAGTTTTAGCGATCCAGAAGGCAACAAAGTTAACGTAATAAGCTCTGGCACTGTGTGGCGAATTGCTGATGCAGATATCGTACTTGTAGATGATGTCAGACTACACAGCCTAGAATGTGAAGCCGGTTTTCAGGGAGACTTTTCCACAAAGGTAGGTGCTCAGCCAGTGCTCACAGCTAAACTAAAGGCGGCAAAAGAAAGTTGGTACCAGAAATGAAAGCGATAGAACTAAACGGCCTTCATATAGGTCGTCAAATTTATACCGAGTTTAAGTACAGCAACAGTGATGGTACGTTTCGCGCCAACGCTAAGCTGCATAGGTGGTATATAATTCCCAGAACTATTATGCACAAAGAAAATGGTGGTGTCAGAATTGTTGGCATGTACAGCAAGACTAAGCATGTCAAAGGCCGTAATGGTAAGTATCCTAGCTACTGGTACAACCCTTCTGACATTCCAGATACAATACCTTACTACGCGGAAGTGTTGGTGCTAGACAATGACTAAATATGTGTTAGCTTTTGATCCCGGTGGTACGACAGGTTGGTCAATCGCGCAGTATTCGGACAGCGAGCCTATGACATTTGTCGCGGGCGGTCAAATACCTAACGGCGTGGTCGGTGTCGTAAATTTTATTAAGGCGCAGGAACTAAACCAGCTAGAGCCGTGGGAGTGGGACCAGTTTACTATTGTCTCTGAGAGCTTCGTTTTAGACGGTCGAACTAAGCAACCCGACCTCACACCGGTACGCATAGAAGGCGCTCTAACGGCCTTACTGGGTGAGGGTACAGTCACCTACCAGCGCAACACTAAGAAGAGCCTAGTGGGCGACAGTGCCCTTAGAGAGCATGGTTTCTGGATACCCGGCCAGCGTCATCAGATGGATGCTAGGATGCACGCATTAGCTTGGGGAAAACTTAACCACCTACCAACAGCTAAAGCGTATTGGCCTGAGCATGAAGACTAAATGTGTAAATTGTGGCATAGTAAAAGAACATACAGCAAGAGGAATTTGCGGCAAGTGTCGCTACTATTTAATTGAATTAGGGACGTTTGAGCAAGTCGCATTGCCCTCTAAAGCTAGAGTGAAAGCGCCAATAGGTCATACAGTTATTTCCAAGGGTTACGTATTAGAAATGACCGAGACCGGTAGGCGTGCCATGCAACATAGACTAGTTATGGAGCGCCATTTGGGGCGTAAGTTGCTGCCCGGAGAAAATGTACACCACATAAACGGGGACAAGCTTGATAATAGATTGTCCAATCTTGAATTATGGCCTACTTCACAACCTGCTGGACAGCGCGTGTCAGATAAGATATCGTGGGCTAAAGAGTTATTAGAATTCTATGGAGAATAAATGAAGTTTCACATTGGCAGTTACAAAACATTTAATACCAAGTGGCACGCGCCTTACTTTCTTAGGGGTTCTAAGATGATGGGTAACGCGGGCTGGCAGTTATCCGTTATCATAAGCTACAGACATTACTATATCGGAAGATGGTACGAGGACTAAAATGAACATATTTAGTATCATTGGGTGGGTTGTTTATAGTCTTTTTATGCTGGTGGTGTTTATCTTTATCGGATACACGATTTGGTACGACATTTTCCACCCAGATACTCGTACTACCGGAGAAATAGAGCAACAAGTCAAGCAAGAGGAAGACTATGGGTACCGCTAAAATGGGCGCGCTACGCATGAAATTAGGGCTTACATACGACAGTGGAGTAACCAACGGACATATCTCTGACATTTATATTTGGAGAAACGAAATACAAAACAGCCCCAACGACACCATGACATATTATGCTGCTCGCGTAGCTCCTGACATGGTAGAGTACGAAACCGTAGAAGGCCTAAACTTTATGGGCAGCGCACAGATACACAAGTATATTACAACGCCGCATGTGACGTTCAACCACAAGCATTCTGACGGCGCTGAAATATGTCTAGCTCGCGCCATCCTCGCCCTACAGGAAGCTGGTATGAATGTCTGACGCAATAAACCCTAAACATTACACTAGATTTCAGGGCATAGAGGTCATAGACTTAGCCGAACAACTCAACTACAACAGAGGAAACGTTGTAAAATATGTGTCAAGGGCTGGCGTAAAAAATCCTGACACAGAAATAGAAGACTTGGAAAAGGCCCAATGGTACCTACAGCGAGAAATAAAACGCTTAAAGTCTCAGGAAAGTTCGCAAACAGTTGCTGCTTTAGCCACGAAGGTGTAGCCAAAAAATCTTATGACAGCAGAGAAGCCGCCGCTAGAGGCGCTAAGCCAAGAAATTATGAAGTATATCCCTGTAGAGTCAACAGAGGTAGCTTCCATGTCAGAAAACGACAAGGCATTCGAGGTCCTACGCGGCAATACATTCGGGATTCTCGAAGAGAGCGGGACTACCGAAGAGAAAATGGTAAGGTTAGTCCTGTTGTTACCTATGGCGTTTCAGATGATGGACGAAGCCCGGTCAACTATCGCAAGGCTGAGAGAAGAGAACGAGAACTTATTAGATGAGCGAAAGAATCAAACGTAATCAGCCTTGCGGTTACTGCATATCAGAAACACACGAGCTTTGCAACAAAGAAACGATTCGACAATCAGATCAAGCTGCACTGGTGTGCGGCTGTAAGGAATGCAAACATGCTTAGACTTCGGGTGAAATTTCGTCGTCAACTTGGCCGAATAGTGATGCTTCTAATGCGCGGTAAAGTAGGAACCATACTGACTTATCGGGATGATGCCCTACAATAAAAACTTCTTCGTCAATTGTAATTCTATAATCAATCATGCCGGTTACCGGGTCTGTACCAATAGGCACAGCTTCAAAGTAACCGGCATTTTTGTCGGCTACACGCGCGGTGAACCACACCGGTTGGTTAGCATCGTGTTCGTTCAAAATCAAGTCCTCTAGTAGAAAGTTATGTTCTTGTTATCATTCTACCATTTTGATTTTGCAAAGTAAAAAACCCGCAAGTGGTGGCAGTTAGCTCACCGAGCTTGCGGGCCATAACGTAGCCATTCGCAGATTTGAACTGCGGACCTCTGTGTTATCAGCACAGCGCTCTAACCTACTGAGCTAAACGGCTTTAATAAGGGCTGTAGGGACGATGCCGACATTTAACTACCGCCATAGGTAGCACCCAGTACCCCTAGCAGGATTCGAACCCGCAACCTATGGCCTAGAAAACCGTTGCTCTTCCATTGAGCTATAGAGGCTTGCTATTAAATTATCAAGAGGTAGTGACCTGATTCGAACAGGCGTACAACTGGTTTGCAATCAGCGCGCTAGCCACTCACGCACACTACCGTAGTCCCACAGGGAATTGAACCCTGTCCGTGAAGTTATAAGCTTCATGCCGTCAAACCGTTCGGCCCTAGGACAGTGCCCCCCGAGAATTTCGAAATCTCGACTCTTCCCTTAAGAGGGGAATACTCTGCCTCTGAGTTAGAGGGGCGTGTTATTAAATTATCAGAGCACCCCACCGTGGATTCGAACCACGCCCTACGAGTTCCAAAGGCTCGCGTGCTGCCGCTACACCAACGGGGTATGTCAAGCGCTGCCCACCCTAGATTCGAACTAGAAATAACTGATTCAGAGCCAGTCGTGTTGCCGGTTACACCAGCGGGCATTGTCGGTAGGGTGTTTCTTCACTGTGATCTACTGTCTCCGTTATCGGGAGCGTCTGAGATACCTACCACACAGCCTTTCGTGCCCTATGAGAGATTCGAACTCCCGACTCTACGCTCCGTAGGCGCAAGCTCTTCCGCTGAGCTAATAAGGCATTGATATTTAATTGTAAAGCTGGAATGGTAGGATTCGAACCTACGACCAAGAAATTAACAGTTTCCTGCGCTGCCGCTGCGCCACACTCCAATGTTGTACGGTTCATTATGCTTCATGCGTTGTACCATAAACTATCAGCGCCGGATGATTACGAGTATCCTTTGACTCGACTATACCACGGAATGTAAGTTCCTGTATAGTTCTTAGCTTCAGGCTTACACCATGCTAAGACGTATTGCGTAGTTCACCAGAGAATCGGACTCTGCGGAGCTTCCGTGTAAAGGATGCTTGTTCCCAGAACGTGAACCGGGGCCGAATGTCAGACTCGAACTGACCACCTGATATTTACAAGATACCTGCTCTACCTGATGAGCTAATTCGGCATGTTATTTAGTTATCAAGAGCCTTATGCGGATTCTGCCACCGCGAACCTAGTTTGGAAGACTAGTATGTTACTTCTACATCAATAAGGCAAGATCGGTACGTTGCGGAAACCTTAGCTTGAATTGCACCAGTCCGGTCCAACGTACCTAACTCTAGCACAGAGCGCTCCGTGTGTCGAGTTTGTCCCCCCAGAGAATTTTGAAATCTCGGCCCTCGGATTAAAAGTCCGGTGCTCTGCCTCTGAGCTACAGGGGGTTAGTTATTATTTAGTTGTCAAGCGGAACCAGAAGGAATCGAACCTTCGCAACCGTGAGGCTGTACACCTTAGCAGGGTGCTGCATTACCGCTCTGCCATGATTCCAAATCTAGGTGTCGGTGCTGTTCTGGAACTCAGGGCTTCCTAACCTATTGCGGAGACAGAGGGACTCGAACCCCCACAACCTTGCGGTCATCAACGTTTTCAAGACGCATAAGCTCTCCCATGCGTGTCTCCATTTGCTGTGTGTAGTTATAAAAATAGCCTACAGGTTTCCCTATAGGCTGTCAAGTAGTTCTAAGAACTTTTAGGCAGCAAACAGGGCGCGGACAGTATTACCTATGCCCGAGCATTTCGTTTGCTGCTTAATCATCATTCTCCTATTATACACTAAATGAATCGTAGTGTCTACCGTTTCTATGCGGTAGTCCTCGTCCCGCTTCCCCCGTACCAAACAGGGAGCGCTTACGTGTGCAGTATACACCACTTTTTGCTAGAGAGAATCGAACTCCCACTTCCGGGTTAACGGCCCGGCGCGCTTCCACTACACTATAGCTTTTATTTTCCTACGAGTAGCCCATAAGAGATTCGAACTCTTATACCTTTCGGCACTAGTTCCTAAGACTAGCGTGTATACCATTCCACCAATGAGCCATATGTTTAATTGTAACGTACCTGTCAAGGGACTCGAACCCTTACTGAAAGCATTTTAAGTGCTGTCCCTCTGCCATTGGGGTACACAGGCATGCGTGCCCCCCATTGGATTCGAACCAACAACCCTCGGCGTTTCAGACCAATGCTCTACCGTTTGAGCTAAAGGGGCAAGTGCAGCAGCAATAGGGAGTTATTCAGTTAGTCCCGTTGCAACACTTCAGCTACTGCGTGGCGCGTGAGAGATTCGAACTCCCGTAGCATTACACATCTGATTTACAGTCAGACCTCGTTAACCGCTTGAGTAACGCGCCGTTATTTAATTATATCACTGGCAAGACTCGCATTGCAAGGCTTCCATAGGATCAATTGGGCAAGCAAATCCGTCGATGTTCTCTGTACTGTTATCCATTATACTCCACTGACTAAAAATAGCACAGGGTGTACTGTGCTATCGTACTCCGTGTCGGATTCGAACCGACGTTCGCACGGGGTGAAAGCCCGGCATCCTAACCGCTAGACCAACGGAGCGTATCGCATGAGGGATTCGAACCCTCGGTATCTTGACTGAGAATCAAGTGGATTAACCGCTATCCTAATGCGACTTGGCGAGACTAACGGATTACGATACCGCGACCTTTCGCTCGACAGGCGAATGCTCTTCCTCTGAGCTATAGTCCCAAATTGTCCATTCGTCAGTGAGGACTTCACCTGAGGCCGCTAACCTCATGTCTTTTATCGCGCCGATTGTTGCGCTGCCCGTTACCGGGAAGTGGGGCGACTAGTGGGGATCAAACCCACGTACAACTGATCCACAATCAGTGACAATTATCATTCTGTCATAGCCGCAGTCCGATTAGAAGGATTCGAACCTTCGACTTCATGCTCCCAAAGCGTGCCGCATACCTCTTGCGTATAATCGGTTGTTGATATTAAGTTGTCAAGTGGTTGCGGTGACGAGAATCGAACTCGCACTGTACAGCGTATGAAACTGTTGTCCTACCGTTAGACTACACCGCGTTGCGTGGACCTAAGGAGATTCGAACTCCCATACACACTGCTTGCAAAGCAGGGACATCCCTATCTAGTCATAGGCCCAAGTATTTAGTTATTCAAGCTGGCAAAGTGTGAGAGAATCGAACTCCCGCCAAGAGATTTGGAGTTTCTTGTGCTGCCATTACACCAACACGATACGTCAGCTTGAGTTATCTATTATACACTATTTTGTATCCGCATGGTAGTCATAATATTCTGCATCCCCACCAGTTTCATTTAGTGCTTTGCAGAATGAACAACTTCTAGGATTCAGTATACACACATTGTCACAGTGTGTGCAAGGTGTAACGCTAGCCAAGTCTAACTTATTCCCGCACCGACAGATTCCGTCAACTTTCATCATATTCGCACCGCCACAAATACGCCGCTGTTGACTAGGCTGCTGTAGTCTTCAGGCCACAGTCTTAGTGTATAAAGTATTCCCGGCTTATTTTCTTCGCGTACAGAATACATTCCAGTACCGTCCATGTACACGGTACTCGTAGGAGCAATGGTTAGTATCATACCTTAAACTCTACACCCTCATACACGGTAAGTCCATCATCAATCTGTACAAGGTTCACGAAAAACTCACCGGTGTCCTTATACTTGATAACCGCCACACCCTGCTGCCAATTCTCGGCTACATAAGCTGGCTTACTGTCAACACCAATAGCACCGTGAACACTGGGCACAGCGCCATCAACACGGCACAGGCAACCGGGAGAAATCGCCATTGAGCGAATCTTACCCAAACGATCAAAGGTGGTAGTAGACTGAATCTCTAGTCTGTGTGTGTGTCCGAACACTGTGCTGATGTGGGGTAGAGCGTTGGTGTAGGCTGCTGCCGTTGACCCTCCACTGCGAACTTTGTCGCCATGAATGGCACGAAGATCATCTGCAACCCAGTGAACCCCAGCAGGGTAGCTATCAATATATTCCACGGAAAGCTCATCAAGGCGAAGCAAATAAGGGAGAGACATAACAGGCCAGCTTGCAGGCATATTAGCGCGGCGAATACCAAAAGCCGACAGTGCGTTAATCTCCACGAAGTTTTGTAGTCGTCTGTCATGGTTACCCTCAATAAGAACGACGCGAGCATTGGGAGCAACCGCACGCTGTTCGGCTAAGAATCTATGTCCACGGTCAATCGCAAGCTGTGTGGTGTTAGCGAAAGTGGCCTCTTGCGCCCAGCGTGATTGTGTAGGCAGGTCAAGGAAGTCGCCAAGGTTTACAACCTGATCGACACCATTTTTAACCTCTTCATATGCTACGATTTGTAGCGCAAGTTCCATTGCTCGCTCATCGTGGAATGGATCAAGCGTGCCGTCCTCGAATTTACGGTAACCAATTTGCGGGTCTGGCAGGAAGATAGCTGTCTTCCATTCAGATTTAGGGCCGAAGTTTTCTCGTAGTTGACTAAGCTTCAGCGTTACAGCCACAGGCTGCGCGGGCTGGATGACAGGCCACTGCGGCTCATCTGTGAAAACAAGTGGACGTGCGAATAGGTTTTGTCGGCGGGCTTCATTGACGGTAGTCTTACCGACACCCAGAACTTTTGCGGCTTCTCTACCTGACAACCCTTCAACACGTTTCAGGTCAGCCTCAGTTAAAATGCGAGCCATTGTATCCTCCAATTAGGTAGGCGCGCTTACTATTTTACATGACAAAGGGCACGTTACATAATCGTAACGTGCCCTTTGCGCTGCCGGTCAAGCGTCCCCTGTCCAGCTACTATTCTACTTGATTAGAGAGCGCTGCGCAACATCCGACACACCGGTAGGCTTGTAAATACCGTAGTGTAGACTCACAGCAACGATAACAGTGCCTAGACCAGCAAGTAACGCCGCTCCAAGGTTGTACGCTGTGCCGTTAGCTAAAGCTGCGCCAAGCTCGGTTAGCAAGTTAATGCCAAACGAAAGACCAGCAAGCAACCCAGCTTTAATACCGCTGTGTGTGACGTAACGAGTCACTAGACCAACGAGCACAGGGATTACGATACCTGATAGGATACCGATAAGCTGTGCGATTTCTAAGTTAAACTCAATCATTATTTGTCCTTAATGCGCCTAATGGGGCGCGGTGGTATTGGAATTGTATTTTCAGATAAGGCAGAAATTAAAACGTTAGAATATTCCACTTCGATAAATAGCTTAGTTTCTAGCTCATCTACTTTGGCTTCAAACTCTGTCCGCAGTTCCGCGATTTGCTCTTTGGCACTAGTCTCGACTTCTGACAATCTTTTTTCTAGTCTGTCGATATACTCCCCCTGAGAATCAGCAAGTTTACCCAGACCTGTAATACCATTTTGTTCTTTAACTAAAGCGTCACCCCGGACACCGCGACGGCTTGCATATATACCATTCACGATAGATGCGCCAACAGCGCCTGTAAGCGCAACCAAAATAAACGAAATTATTATCGCTGCAATATTACCTTCAACTATAAGATCAAACCAGTTAGGCATTATTATTTACATTCCTAACAAGCTCACGATTTTTTGCTATCAAAGTTACCTGCTTAGCAAACAACAAAGATACTAGAACAGCTATACCTAAAGCAGGGCCATAGGGTGGCGCTAAGCCATCTGGTACCCCCACGCGCTCAAAAAATAATCCCCAAAGTGCCACATCATAGCACAAATATCCAGCTACGATGAACCAAAGGAAAACAATTTCTAGGCGGTAATCCGGCTTGATTACTGCTATAAGCGCGCCTACTGAGCCCGCAAAAATAGATAGCCCGTAGCCGACTGTGAAGTGTAATGTAATGATATCTACAATTGCAGTCACAGGAAACACTGTAGTCATAAGCCCCATTAAACTTGACAGAGCATAGACAACAATAAGTAACCCACGATTAATAAGCATTATAAAGAAAGACGCTCACGTTCACGACGATCATCTTCGTCGTTAACAAATTTAGCAACTTCGGTATAGTCAATTTCCAGCGCGTCAAACTTAGGAGTTAGAGACTCGACAAGCTTAGGTCCTAACAGTTCAGCTATGGCCGATTCGTCAACATCTACTAATGGAGAGTCTTTGATGGCTTGCTTAATAGTGTTAACGATGGTAGCGCTATCCACTGTGCCCTGTAAATAATACCCAAGGCGGGGGACACTGTTAATTAACTCTGGGTTTGAGGCAACTTCTGCAAACCCTAACATTTGCAGTCGCGCAGCCCAAACATTTTCCGGCTGTTGCATGTATAGCACAGGTGAATACATTGAGATTGCTAAATCTCTCAGACCGGCATCATCTGTAAGTTGAAGAATTTTGTTTGCCTCTGCAAAAACGATAATAGTTTTGTTAGTTGCGGGGGTATGAAGCATCACTGGGAGCATATCAATTTCCTTATTATTAGGTAGCGGTTTAACATCCCCACCGGCAGTGGATGATGACGGAATAAGTGTGCCGCCAGCATAGTTTCTAGACCAGCCGCGATAGAAGTGACCTGAACGTTCTAGGGTTTTGGTCATGTTCGATACGGAACTAATATTTAGCGTATTAAAAGATTGACCAACGGTGTGCCCGCCGCCTTCTAGGTCTATCACAACATGACCATGCCCTAGCGGCCCCCCACCCCAAAAGTGATAAGCGCCAATGGGTGCAAGATTGAAATTATTGTTTAACGGACCTGAATTATTTCCAGCGATAGTGGCAGTTCCGAAAGGAGCATCAGGCCATTTTTGCCATCCGATCCATTGACTGAAGGTTCTAACCGCTACGCCACACCATGATGACCAATCAACGGCATCTTTTGGTACATTGTATTTTGATGGAAGGCTTTTAGGGGTAACGTAAAGCCTCTTAAATTCGTTGAATTTTTGAGTTAACAAAACGACCCCTTAAATATTACTGTTGAAGCCGTAGACTACCAGTTCACCGCTAAGTGTCCCGCCAGATTCTCGGTAGATAGTAAACCCGTCATAAGCGGCGGCCACTTTGTGATTTCCTCCGCTGAACATTGCCGATACGGAAGTTCCTGCCGCGTTTGACGATTCTCCTTGCGTCTGGTAGCGAGTAATCGTGGCGGCTGATACTTTTCTTAACTCAACGCGGGAAGAACCCACTTCAAGGTCTGCATAGCTGAGAGGAATGTAAGAGTTTAAAGCTCCCACGCCCGTGACGGCAGCGGCAGCATTATGCACACCTTGAGTTGTGTAGTCTAGACCGGTGGCATCAGTACCGCCAGAGCGGAACCGCAAGAAAACGTCGGACGCTGCACCCGAATCCCATTCTATAAGAATCTGGTTGCGGCGAAATGCGGAATCAAAACAACCATTTACGCTAACCGTTGTCGAGCCAGTAAAGGTAACCAAACCTCCGGCAGAAAGCACAACCCCTGACCCGGCTACGCCTGCCGGAACCGCAGGGATAAGTCCAGCACTGATCGCACGCCACTGTGCGCCATCATATCGATAAGTTATATTGGTGTCTCTCTGATCCCCGACATCCCCCTCGGACATACCAGTTTGGGCGATTCGAGCCGCAGAGTTATTCCACTTATAAGAATGGACGGAGCGGCTGTTCAGCGCCGCCTGAATACTTGTTGCCTGAGTGGCTGATTCGGTAATAGGGTTCCCCGGTTGGGAAGTATCAGTGAAGTATATATTATCTGGTGATGTTGTCGGCATTACTTACCCACCTGCGTAGACAGAACTTTAATCAAATCTTTAAGTTCATTGATTTCTTTCTCCACTTCGCGGACCCACGGCTGCATTTCTGCGGGGGCGTAAGAAGCTTGATTATTTAAAGTCATTATTATATTATACCATCTGCTACAGAATCGTCCTTAGCGGCTTAATCAGGACATCTTTGGCAGGGTGGTCACCCCACACGTTTACGTAATCCCCCATAGTGGCGCTTCCAATAACAGCCACAACGTCAGCCTGCGTGGTATGGCGCACAGCGTCGATTTTAACTGTAGACTTGGAAAGTGTTACATCGATCACACGGTATATTGCTTCTTTAAAAAGAAAACGAGAACCTTGAGTTAGGCCAAAAGATTGAACCTGAGTTGTGGGAATGCTGAATGACAGTTTAACCTGTGGGCTCAGAACTTGCTCAGAGGCCCAAGAGCCTCTATCGTAAACCTGCGACAAAGACTTAATAAAGATGTTGTCAATATCTTTGGCTACCTCTTCTGGCGTTGTACTTTCAGCATTCCCAACATACAGATTAATCATTTCTGGCTCCATGAAAACGCCTCTACCGTAAAACCCACCACCCACGATTCGGTAAGGACCGGGATAGCCCGGAAGCAGTGATCTAGGACCTACAATTGTTGTAACAACGTTTGAACTATTAGTGGGGTCAAGTTCGACTTTATAAACCCCGGCATAATCTGGGTTGTTATACCACGCTGCCTCAGGATATAATTTACCTTCTGCGTCGTATAACACAAATCCCGGTGTGCCTTTCCCGACCAGCCCCGGATCGGATAGCATTATCGGCGCATAAACTTCTGTAAGGTCATGGTTTGTTGCGGTAGTATAAGTTACTGTAGCGCCAATGTCAACAGAGATTTCCTTGCCTTCAGAAAACGCGCTATAGGCAAGCCCCAGTGGTGTATAAAAACTTTTATAGTTCTTTATGTTGACAGTTCTTGCGGAGTTAGCAGTGGAAAGCGTGAGGCTGGTGGACCCAGCAAGTGCATCCTCTATGGGGAGCACTGATGTAGATATGTCCCTAATAATAATACTGTCAGAAATTAGGGCAATCTCTACGTTATAAGCAGCGCAGAGGTCTTTGAGATACTTCCAAACATCACCAGTCCAGCCCTTTGCGATCACCGTCGGATTAGTACTAGCCTGATAAGATACTAGAATATTAGGATCGACTAAATTTATGTAGTAACTGAAAGCATCAGATAGGGTGGGAGTAAAGCCGATAAACCGGTACAAGTTTTCAGCCGTGGAAAATCCAGTTGCATTACCAACACTCGCGAAAGTTTCTGTCCTGATAAATGCAGAAACTGTTTTCTTGGCAAAGGTGAGTGGCATTTTAGCAAAGCGTTCCCCAGTCGGTGCCAAATGTGCATAAACTGTCCCGGTAACTAAATCGGTAAACCATAGCATGTCATTTCCATCAGCAGAAACGGGGCTATGATATGGGAAGCGCTCAGATGGTTCAATCCCAGCAGTGTCAAAGGTCCAGCTTGTAATATATGTTCCAGAATAATCAAATTTCTGAACTCGGAAGTTTGTAGTTTGCGGACCATCCACCACATAAACTGATCCCGGTCCAAAGGTTGTGATACTGTCCCCAACCGCGATACCGCCAAGATTGAAGAATTGACCATTTCCCGCGCCAAGTGTACCCCACTGCGTAACGTAGGCACCAGTTGAAACTAGATAAACCCTAATCCTAGAGTTAGCAGGGTCAGTAACAAAAAGGTGGGTACTGTTAACTGCCATTCTAGAAAGATTGTTATGCCCTGATATTGTTATTCCAAGGTAGGCTCCCGCGCTGTCATACTTACGTATAGTGGAAGAATTTATGTCATAAACCCAAAGGTCGTCATTTGTGTCGATAATAAAATCGTTGACGTAAATTCCACCCGAAAGCACAATAGTATTAGGTAATGTCGGATTACCGCTTGCATCGTAGGTCATGTATTGATCACCAGAGATTGCAGCTAAGCTTCCATCTGCTGGGTTCATTGCCAAATTGTCAAAATATGGGTAAACCGCAGTGTTCACCTTGTATACATCAGATAGACGAGATATGCTTTTTGCTACCCTATCGGTTGCAAGCGAACTAAGCACAGTGTCAATTGAAAGCGGGAAACTAGTATCTGTAAGTTCCGAGGCACCGTTACTGGTACCGTCAGAAACGCGACCGTTTATAGAACCCAAATCCTCGTGTGTAAAAACGGCACTAGAGTCGATGATGAACTCTGAATCAATACCTTGTTCCACTGTGACTGAAATCTGACCCACACTACCAGAACTGTCACCAATAGCAACAGGTGTTGCGTTCTCTGTAACCGACCAATTTATGACATCGCCAACAGTACCCGAACTAGTTATATCTAATTCTACAGACATTAATCCACCTCCACCAAGCTTGTTGACATTCCTTTAAGGTGACGATCCTGCATCACATAAGTTTCAGAAATTGCACCATCAGCAAACTTCATGCCGGTTGTTCCCTTTCCCGAAACAAAAACGTCCGTCGTGGGAAGTGATAAAGAATCAAGACGCGCTGAGAGGGAAGTAATCGTAACGCTATTACCCGCAGAAACTGTAGTTTGCCGCAAGTAAACTTCGACAGCCGAAAAACTGGAACCCGCAAAGGTTGCATTGTATCTAGTGAAGTTTACTGGGTTCAACGGAGTAAGCGGGACAACGGTAGCGTATGTTCCGTCAAAATTGATAGGCCTAGCCACAACTGCTGCGGCACCGATGTTGGCACCACTGTGCCCAATACTCAAAGTATGTGATGGCGGGATTGGAATAATTACGCTCGCCCCCGCTGGGGTATTGGCAGGAATGGAGTTGAGGTTAAACGTTGCCGTGCGTGACGGTTGCAAATAAGAATTGGCGGCGGTGTTAAGATATGTGACAGTAGCTAACGGTGCGACGCTTTTCCATCCTTGCTCCTGTAATGCTGGTGCTGCCCAACCGGGAGGGAAGAGGTTTGTATCGTAGTTCATAGGGTCGGCCCAGTAAACCTTGTCACCAATTCCGCGTAATCCGGTAGCGTACTCCGAGTAAACGTCAAGCCCCTCGTATTCAGTGGCATCTTGAACCGGAAAAATCCACTCGAAAACCTTATGAGAAGCTTTGGAGCGAACCACCGAAGCTCGCCCGTTTTCGAAGTTTATTGTTTCTGAGTATCCTTCGTTACGCGCAGACATGCCTGTGGCGGGCGCAGGCATCCAACGAAAATCTCCGGGTCTACCAAACCAAATTTGTCCGGCCATTAGTTAGCTCCACGTCTTGCCTGATTAGCATTATATTCATTTACACTTCTACCCACAGCTGAACCGTCAAGGTATACTGCTATTTCTCGTGCCAGAGCTTGACGTAGAATTCCCAGACTTGTAGGACCTAGTTCTACAATTCCGCTTCCGATTGACGCGACTGTAGTTGTGCCGCCGCCGACTGAACCGCCAGTAGCAAATCCGGGTAATCTACCATATTTGTTGATGTAGTTCATCACTGGTAATCCTAGTCCTTCAGCAGATTTCGCCTTGACAACATATTCGTTATTTGATAGCGCGAATATTCCTGCTGTATCGGATGTACCAGTACCCGGCCCGCTAACAGGCCCACCTGTTGCAAGCGGAACTATTTTGTTTGCAAACTGCCCAGTGCCAAGTTTTGCTCCACCACCCGGTACCATATCGACACGAACGGTTACAGACTTAGGGAAGTCTTGGAGAAGCTTGTTAAACGTACTGCGAGCAGGCTCTGTATCTACTGTAGGCGTAATAGGCGGCACCGGATTTTCACGCTGTGCTGTAATAAGCGCCTGCACAGCAGCGATACCGCCAGACTTATATGCTGCAATAAGTGCTGGCTGATTTTCTGTAAAGGTTTCAGCAAAAGCTGTGCTTGCTAAGAACGCAGCAAGACGTGCTTGATCTTCTAGTCTGAATAATTCTTCTGCTGTAAGATTCACAGCAGCGGCAGCGAGCGGTGCACCTTCCGGTCCCATTTTTGCCAGTTCGCTAACAAAAGCGTTAGCACCACGAGCGCTTAGTTCAGCTAAGTCATCGGCCCACACAGCTTGTGCGTTTATTTGTTGATCCAGCAGAGTCATAAAGTCGTAGATATTGACGGAGCTACCGTCATACCATTCCTGCCAAGAATCCTTAGAATCATATTTTTCTTTAGATTCTTCTTCAGCCCAGCCGCGTGTCTTGTCTTGCACACGTTGTATGAGGTCACCGAACTGTACGAAGCCAGCGCTACCAGAAGTAAGGTTTGTCTTAAGATTGTCAAGTTCTTCTGGGAGAAGGCCTAGCTGCGTAGCAAGCTCTTCTGCACGAGCAGTAGCTATTTCTTCAACGGCAGAGAATTCAGTAAGCTTAGTGGTAAGACTGTACACACCGTTTTCGTTCTTGGTAAGCTCCAGATTTCCGTTCGCAAGGGCTTTCCCAAGGTCTGGCATTCCTTTTATGACCTCTTGAGTAGTTATGCCAAAAGCATTAGCGACAGCAGTAAGTCTAGAGTTTAAGCCTTCTACATCACCAGTATTAGCAAGCTCGATTAACGCTTTCTGCGTGGATTCAAAATCGCGCTTTAGTTCAGCATTAACGCCGCGTCCGCTTAATAGGCTGTTCCATAAAGTGTTAGCATCTTTAGCAGCTTGAATTTGCGCAGCCGAAAGGTCTTCCGTTACTTTACCGGCTGTGTATGTTCCACCAGCATACGTTGAATAGGTCTTTGTTGTTGTAACAGTTTGCTTTGCGACCTCATCGCTGGCTTTAGCTAAACGACCTAACGCGGGGACAAAGCTACGGTCAATGCCGCGAACTTCATCAGCCCAAACCTTACCTTGTTCTGTAATATCTGGGAGGAATGTAATTGCGGCAATAACACCGGCAGCAATTGCAGCGCCTTTCAGTAGGTTAAATGCTAACGCTGTGCGGCGGGCAGCTAGTTCTGTTGCAGTTAGGCTAATCGTAGCCGTATTAGCTCTAAGCCCTAATCCGATTAAAGCCTGCTGTACGGCGAGATACCCGGCAGCAGAAAGAGCTAAGCCTGAAACTGTTAATGCTAGTACACCGGCTAGAGCCGTTAACGCTAAAACAACTACTGTGATTCTTTGTCCAGCGTCGGTCTTAACAAATTCCGTAATATTCTGAACCATTTCGGCCAACATGTCTACTACATCTTTAATGGGACCAGTAGCGCCTGAACCTAAAGCATCAAGCAAATTAGTTACGCTGTTAATTAGTAGCTGAATTTTTGAGGCGGTAGTATCCGCAATGATACCGTATTGATCCTGTAACTCTGTGGCCTCGGCGTAGGCTGTAGCTGAATCAATAAATGCGCGTGTCACGGTATCCTGCGCACCAGCTAGGCGAAGTAGGAGTGGAACGTCACGCACAGAACTAATGCCAAGATTGTTAAGCTCGATGACTGCGTTACCGCCAGCATCATTGATGCTCTCAAGTCCTATAAGGAACTTCTGGAAGATACCAGCGAATTCTGATGTACCAAATGACTTTTCAAACTCAGCAGCAGATACGCCAGAAATTCTAGCAAAGCCATCAAGTTGTTCTGTACTACCGGCAATAGCCTTTGACATTAAAGAGAAAACGCGGGTGATAGTACCGCGAGATAGTTCAGGGGCGGCACCAACCGATGCTAAAGCACCAGCGAGTCCTACAACTTGATCGGCAGTGAACCCAGCGAAGTCAGCCATTGAGCTAATCTGCGTTGAGATAGCGACAATCTGTGATTCTGTAGCAACAGAGTTAACACCGACTTTAAGAATGGAACTAGCAAGGTTTTCAAACTCATCACCGGGCACGCCTAGTAGAGCTTGGAAACGGCCAAGCGCTGTACCAGCGGCTTCAGCAGAAAGGTCAGTAGTAGCAGCAAGGCGGGCAACAACAGAAGTAAATTCGTCAAGGTCTTTACCGGCTATACCTAGTTGCCCACCAAGGGTAGCGATTTCTGTAATCTCTGAGAACGCAATAGGAATATCTTCTGTTAGGCCGATAAGTTCGTCACGAAGCTCAGAGATTCCGATTGTGCCGTCTTGTGATGTTCTAATAACGTTAGCGAAGTCACGCTCGTATTGGATAGCCACAGCAGCAGAGGCCACAGAGACAGATAGAAGGCCAGCACCCAGCACAGCGAAGGACTGGCTTACGTCATAAAGTGCGTAACGTGTTGTAGAGGCATTTTGGTTAATGTCTCGTAGACCGTCGTTAAATTTCTGCATTCTGGTGCGGCTGTCAATGATAGCGCTACCGAATGTATGATTTGCTTCCGTGACGCGGCCATAAGCTGCGGCAGATTTGTCAAGGTTCTCACGGTTTTTTGCCAGTGCAGCATCCGCAATACTCGCGGCTTTGGCAGTTGAAATAAACTGCCCTTCCATGTCGCGGTAATAGATACCGTTAGCCGACTGGAGTGAAACACTGCCCTGTTGTTGCGCCGCTGTTTCGCTAAACACACCTGATTTAGTCGGCGTAGTATTAGCAACTTTGTAGTACTCTTTAGTGGCCGCAGTAAGAGATTCAATGCCTGAACGTTGCTTTGAGACACCGGCAAGAGATTTTTCTAATTTATCGATACCGCTGATAGCGCTACCCAGCGAGCTACCGACACTTTTTAGGCTGTCGTTTATAGCGGCTAAAGCGTTGGCTGCGGTTCTTAAACTTGCGGTACCGTCAACGGCAATGTTAATGTCAACATCAGTTGAATTATCTGGCATCGCCGTTTTCCTTTGTCATTTTAATCTCAGTCGTCATCTACAATTATACCCGATTGAACTAGCATGTATTTTTCACGGGAGGGGGCTAGTCCATTGTTGTTTGTAACAAGGAAGCGCTTACGTCCGTGGTTGCCACGGTTACTTCCTTTACGCTTACTTGAGCGCTTTTCTTCCGACTCTTTTTCGGACTCTATGCGAGCGCAGGAATAACAAGTCTTTGACTTGATTTCAAATTCAACGTTTTTATCGTCACTGTGCCCAATCCATATGGGCACACCGCAGTCTGAGCACGTTTCATCTTCCAGAATTTGAAGCGCCATTGCCAACTTTTTATCGTTGGCTGACCAGCCTTCTGTAGGCTGTCTGTTTTGTAAAAGCATTACCGTAGGCGGGACTTGATAGTCTCGCGCTACTCTAAGCGCTGTTACGAACCCTCTGTTGTCCGGCCAAGTTAGTACGTCCGCTAAGAAAGGGGGCATCGACCGCCTCATCGAAGAGTGCGCCATTCATGGCTACGCGAGACACGCCGTAAACAATACGCATGTATTCGCCCTCTAGAAGAACGCCTTGCAGTTGCTTAACCTTTTCTACACCAACAGGCGTTACATCAACACTGCCTTCCGCATTTTCAATGCTTACAATTGCAGTAGCGATAAGTTCGTAATCACGCGCTTTTTCTTCTGGCTTACCAGAATAGTTCACTTGTGGGTCTGTGTAATGCTTAGCTGTTAAGTCTTCTAAAGCTTTGGGAGAAATGCCGCGTAACTTGATTTTAAGCGCGCTTTCAGCCACCACTTTGTCTAGTTTTTCAATTTTGTCGTTAATCTCTTCAAGCTCTTCCACGTCGTTAGTGGCGGGCTGATTACCAGCAATTGTTCTCTGCGCAGACTTTTTCTTCTCTTTTAGCGTTAACTCAATTTCATTCCGTCTAGACTTAAGACGGATGAGTTCGTTTACCGCATACGCGTCAGTAAACACGGTTACTGTTTCTTCCGGGTATGCCACACCAGCAAGGAAGCTGTTTAAATCAAACACGCCGGGTGCTTTTGCAGCTTCGATGGGGTTTACGTCTGACATTTAATTCTCTCCATAAAATTAGGGGCATGAAGTATAGCACTCCATGCCCCTAATTATACGTGATTTTTAAGTTGTAATCAAATTGTTACTATTATGGCATTGTCAGTGTAACAGCCGTGCTGGAACCTGTAGCTGCCGGGTGGCTGACTGTTACTGTCACACCTGTACCCGCAGCTACGCGCTGAATAATTCCGTTACCTTTTGAAATTGCTTTAGTAGGGTCGCTCACTGTATATGTTGCTCCACTAGTAACATCCTTACCGGAGACTGTAATCTTCAGCTTTCCGATAGCTCCGTTGGTTGCTAGAGAAAGAGTGGTTGGTGCACTGATCGGAACTACAGCCGTCTTCACGAGAGTGTGTTCAAACAGGACACCTTGTGGTAAGTAAGTAACTTCAAACTTAACACTATCGTCACCTTCTGTGTCGTCAGAGAAAACGTCTGTCTGCACATAGTAGACGCTTACATATTCGCCAGCAGCCGCTACTGCGGTTGGCAGTGCCTGTCCGTAACGAACAACAAGGTACCCATAAATACCCGGTGTCTTGAACAGCGTAAACGCCTGCTGGTAAATAGAAGCAGTGTCTGCCATGTTTGCTTCGCGGAAGAAATCTAGTGTTGCACCGAAATCGGGGAACCCGCGAGATACAGAGTTACCGGCATCCACAATTGAACGGTCGTCAACATCGGCTGAACCTGTGGAACCTAATTCAAAGTTATTCCATGCGATAGCCGCCGATAGGTTAATTCCGGCGTTAATTTCGGCTGGTGTTGGTGAGGCCGGTGTAGCAATGGATGTAACCCACCATACGGTTACGTTACCGTTAGAGATTTGTCTTGTTGGCATTATATTATCCCTTAGGCGAGTAGCGTGTAGTTGGCGTTAACAGCGCCGGTTGGCTTGAAGTTTGCTGTCATAGAAAGCATTGAACCGTCTTCAGCAATATTTGTGGGGTAGTCTGTTAAGACACCATATAGAGAAACAACTTGTCCGGCAGCGAACGCAGTTGCTTGCGCAGGGCCGATACGCTTCACAAGCCAGTAGCGTACATCTGGCGAATTAAACAGTCTAAAGAATGTGTTATAAACGCTAGAGTTGTCTGTAAGCACAGCGTCTTTTAGACCAGTTAATTCAGCTTCGTAGTTTGTGAAAGTACGAGTTGAAACGTTACCGATATCACAAACTGTCATTGTGTCATCTGTGTCAGAGTCAGTAATGTTTAGTGTGTAATCGTCAAGCACGGCACAGGAAATGTCGTTAGCCATCGTAGCGCTGTTAAGTTCTGTGCTTGTGGGTGCGGCTGGGTTAGCAATAGCGTCGTACTCTACCGCAACAATTTTGGTGTTTCCACGAAGAAGCTTACTTGGCATCTGCGTTACCTGTCTTGTTAGAAGCCTTAACCTTTTCGTCTACGTTGTTAGGCTTTTCGATTTGAATGTCAAGCTGGTTCTCAGCGTCTAGCACTGGTTTGTTGCGCTCGCTGGGTACTGGCTTCAGAACGTCAAAGAGGGCAGCAGCTTCTTCAGGGTACTCAACAATTTCTTTGGTGAGTTCGTTGTAATATCTTTTAAGCTCCATTGTATTTCTCCTGTTGATCTAATCTATTATATCATGTATACTACGCTGAATAACTCAGGTTAGTTGTGTAACGGAATACAGCCGAATGTACGTAACGGTTGACTCCAAGATCAGAGTCCACATAAATGTAGCCACCGTAAGGTGCTAGCTGTGTGCAGTCGGTCGGAATATAGCCGACGAGAACGTTTCGTATTCTGTCAATATACTGTCGTGTTACTCGGTCTATTGGTGTGGCACAATATACAGTGACAGTTGTTACTACAGTGTTATAACGTTCAGAAGCGATACCTCTATCTTTTGATTGATAGCTTGCCCCAAACACTGTTGTAATGTACGGCTTAAACATTCCGTTAGTATCCATTGGCGGCGTTACACCGTCTGGTGTATATTGTCCTTCGTATACGTCTACGCCGGGTATTGTTTTAAGCTGCACTATAATGTCATCTTGACCGGGTACTTGATCTAGTGGCATTATAGTTTCCTTAATATGCTTGCAATTTTAATGTCAGCACTTAGTCTGGCATCTGTGAGTGCGTGCATTGGCTCGTAGGTACGGTTACTGACACCGTATTCTTGGAATGCTGCGTAGCCGGGAGTACCTTTAATCCAGCCAAATCTTAAACTTACGCTGCGCTTGTTTTTGCGGGCAATGTAATCTACAGAGTCGTACATAACTTTGGTATCAATGCGGTCAAGCGAAGTTATGCGCTCTTGCATTTCTGTAACAGCTTCACGACCCACTTCATCAAAAGCTTCAGCAATTTCATCTGTTACTTGATCCGGCTTTGATAGTATGCGAGCACGGATAAGGTCGAAGTCAGGTCCAGTTACTTTAATCCGGTTGACTCCACCGTTAGGTCCGTATTGCTTCATTAGATTTTTAGGTTCGCTTCTGTAACAAGGTTAGTTCCCCATTCCATAGAGCTACCTAGTGATCCACGCACATCATACTTGTACAACATCAAGTCTGTGTTGTTTTCAGCAGACGTAACAATAAGCATGTCGTCAGTTTCAATGCCAAGATTCTTACCAGCAATTTGCACAAGAACAAGCCGACGCGCTGTAGGATCGTTTGCTATTTCAAGGTCAAGGTTAATACCATAAGGCTGTAGTCTGGCCGCGCCCTCGTATACAACCTCATACCCGTTTGTGTATGTTTCTGTAACAGGATCATATGTAACAGCTATTGCATTATTGCGACGACTTATTTGTACAACACAGTTTTTAAAACCGTCAATAGTACGAGTATGATGACTAGTCCAGCGAGGATGCAAACTTTTGCGGGCGTTGATAGGTGCCATTTAGTATCCATACCCGTAAGGCCAACTTCCATCCCACGGCGTTTCTGTAAGCTCTGGAGGGAACTCTCGCCATCCTTGACGAAAGTTAACAAGTTCAAAGCCGTGGAACTCTTCGCCAGCATCAGCGCGGTTAATGAGAAGCCGTCCAGCTTCACGCCATTCTTTCTGAGCTTTAGCACCATCAGTTTCTAAATCTTGAGTAACAATTACTTTGCTAATCATTGCTTCAGAGTTGCCAACAGCAATCATAGCAAGGCCCGCACCGCGCAAAGCGCTGTTGCCGCCTAAACGGTAAAAACGCTCAAGTTGTTCGTCAGTAAAAAGGTACTCGTCTTCAGCATTCCCATAGATAGCATCAGTATCGGGAATGAGTGTGCGAATGTCTAATACGTCTTCTGCTGCCATTATTTTCTCCAAAAGAAAACCCTCCCGGTTCAAACCGGCTTAACCGGGAACCGGGAGGGTTGGGTGCTAGGTGAGAGGATGAAACCTAGCAGGTTTCTAGATTAAGCCCACGCTGTTGCGTCGCCCTTAGATACTGCCATTGTTTCAGTCGCAATAGCGGCTGCCCCAACGTAGTGCTTCACGCGGAACTGAATGTCGTCAGTTTCGAAGCTACCCTCAAGGCCGGGTACTGCCCCGCCACCAAGGTATGCTCCACCCTGTGTCGCGATGCGAAGCTCAGGGTTGCCACGTCCACGAATCTTCGAGAACACAACGCTTGGGCGAACGCCTGCACCGTTTAGTGGTGCAAGGTACCAAGTAGTGTTGGCTGTAGCTGACTTGTCTACGATTGGTAGCCAAGGGTTCACAACAACAGTTACGCCATTGATCGGGCTAGCAACATCATAGGTACCGTTCACATCAGTTACCTGAAGTGTTGTGATTCCAACAATCTGCTTAGCAAGCTGCTCAAGTGCTGGTGGCACAATGAGGGCAAGTGAGCCGACAACAACGGGGTTACCGTTGAATGTGCGGGTGCGGATTGCACCAATGGCCGCGTTTAGGCTAGCAATTGTTAGTGCCGGGTTGTTGGCAATACGGTTACCGTTAGCTGCACTGAATGTTGTTGGGTTAGGCCCAAACGGTGTAACAGAGGCAGCAAATACTTCAGTTGCTGTGATATCTTCAGTGTTAATAGCAAGCTGCGCGAGGTCGCGGGGAAGAGTCTCAAGGACACCCCACTCGTCGTTCAGAAGCATTTCAAAGCTGAAGTTCACACGAGCACCGAACTTGCGAACCGTCATGCTTGTCTCGCTAGCTGCGAAGCTGAAGGTTGGGAACTCGGTTAGCTCAGGAACGCGGGGTAGACCACCGGCAACAGTGTTTTTACCGCCGTTAGTTTCCGGCAGGTTGCTGTAGTCTGGGAAGAAGCTGTAGAAGCTCTGTGGCTTAAGGTTCTGCACGTCGAAGCTACGAGCATAAGCTGTCCACCCGTTAGGGATAAGCTCATACTGCCCCAGCACCGCGCGGTTAGTTACCGCTTGGAATGCTGCTGGGAAGTCACTTGTTGAATGTGACTCTTCAACATAGATTCCATCAATTTCATCCTGAAGGGCACGCTGCGCTGAACGCTTACCATCTAGGGCATCTTCGATCTTACGTGAAACATCGTTCACGCGATCTTTATTTAGTCTAGCCATTATATTCCTTAGATTCCCGTCTGGACGATACGAACAATAACTGTTCCAGCGCCAGCACCCTTTGTACTAAGCGTGTAGCCGAAGAAACGGTTACCGGCACTAGTTGCGTTAAGTACGTTACCTGATGTAATGTAAACAGGCAGACCAACGCTAGCGAAGGCCACAGATGACGGTAGTCTCCATGCCCCGGTAAGGGCAACGCTTGCGTAACCCTCTTCGTTGGTTACTAAATCGCCCTCGTTAGTCTGAAGCACACCTACAAGGCCACCGTTAATAATAACTGGTGAGCCTGATAGAAGACCGTTTGTAACGGGAAGGCTTAGGTAATCGGCATCCTTGTAAACTTCGTTTTTAGCCATTACTTGTCTCCCTTAACAGCCCAGTGACGGGGTGTTTTAATTGTGTCGGTTGCTGACTCTTCAACGTCGTCAACATTTTCTTCGTCGCCTTCAACGTCTGCGCTTTCCTGCACAGCTAGTTTAAGCTTAGCCATTTCTGCGGCGATTGCCTCGGTGATTGTCTTTGCGATATCAACTGGCTCTTCAGCTTCAGCCTTTTCAGCATCTACTTCAACTTCTGGCTCGACAACAGCGGCAGCAAGTGATTCCTCAATGTCTGCAAACTTTTTGTCAAACGCCTCAAAGCGAGTGTTGTTATCGTCAGACAGCTTTTTGATAGCCTCTAGGACTTCATCCATTTGCTGCTCTTCCATTTCTATGTCAATTTCAGATTCGAGAACGTCGAGCAATTGCCCTCCGGCTCCGGCTCTGACAACTAAATCTACTGATTTAGCGCCAACCAGTCCTGTAACGATTCGACCGCTACGGCCTTCTATTGTTCCCCTGTCAGCGCGGGTTGTTGCCCGGACGGACAGACCAACTTTTTTAGCTAGGGAGCGAACACGAGCTTGCTCATGCTCAAAAATTTCGACTTCTGCTGTTAATCCACCTTTTTCTGCGTCCCACACAGCGTCTGTTACAAGTTCGCCTGCTAGATTCGCTACGGAACCGAATGGACGAAGCTCACGATCAGAAGGTGTCTGGTGGTCTAAAAAGATTGGTGTACCAGCTTTGAATACGGTTGGTCCGTCGTTGCGTAACGCCTCTTCGGTGTAATACGCTTTAGAACCCCAACCGGCTTTAATAAGTAGCGCGTTCCAACGCTTACCTGTAACCTCTTCAGGTGCTTGGGTAAGAGTAGCGGATTCTACTACGTCAAAGTTGTCCATGTCAAATTCAATTATACACTATGTTTTGACAGTTAAAATTAAATACCAGCAAAACCGGCGATTGCAACATATACACTAGTTACAGCTACGCTGGACTGCACGTTAATGGCTGTTGCAGCGGTACCGCGTAGCGGTGTTGTAAATGCTCCGTCGATGCTAGCGCCAGCAACCAGCCATGTTTGCCAAATAACTGTAACACCGTCAAGGATAGTAACAAGGGTGGGGGTGGCACTAGCGTTTGACACTGTAATGTCAGTCACATAATTACGAACACCGGCACCAGCAGACGCTTTAACAGAAGTGGATGTTGTAGTTGTTAGGGTAGCGACAGCCTGATATGTGATATCGGGTATAGCATTCAGTTTAACAACTTGGTTACCCTCAGCGTCAATTTTGAGAGTTCCGTAATCACCCGCAGCACTTGTCGGAGCAACAGGCGTAGTAGGACCGCGCACACCTAGTACAGATACACCAACATCACCAGAGGCATGCGCGGCATCTTCGGCCTTACCTAAGGCTGTAGCAGTAGTTCCCGGTACAACAGCAACAGTACCAATTGAGTTAGAACCGGCAGGCAGAGCGCCGGTAATGCTTACGCTACCACCAGCATTTGTAACCGGATAAGGCGTAAGAGTATCACCGAAGCGCTGAACCCCGGCAGCATCTGTGAATGTAAGGCCAACCACTGGGCCGTCTTGAGTTGCCATATTATAACCTATTTTCTTCGAAGTCTCAACTAATTATACTCTACTTATTAACCATAGCTTTTTTGGTAGCGGCTTTGACTTGACCACGGCCAGAATTCACTGAACCTACGCTACCGCTACGGCCTTGACCGGGAACAACGGCAGGCTTAGCCGCAGCAACCTTTTCAGCATTCTCGGCAGCTTTTTCTGCCGCAACAACAGCAGGAGCTATAGGCATTTCTTCGCTCGTAGGAACAATGCGCAGCATTTCAAGAGCTTCCTTACGTGCCTCTTCCTGATGCAGAAGACCACCATCGTATGCAAGCTGCACAGACTGCACACGACGGTGCGTTTCATCTTCATCAATGTTGCGCCATGTAACTTTTACGTCATCATCTTCCCAGAATTCAAACAGGTCAAGGAAAGATTCAGTCCACAATTTTTGCCGAGTTTCCATAGCTTTAAGTGTAGGCTGGTCAAGTGTGCTGCCGTTACCAGAGTTTTTTGAGCTTGACAATATAACGTCAAGAGAAACTTCAAGACCTGCGGCAATACCAGCAGCTAGTGGCTCACCTGTGCTGAAGTCAACCGCAGAACTGTTTAGACCTGTGGCCTCAATTTGTGTACCCGTACCTGTGAACGCGGTAGCACCCACACTAGACATTTCACCTGTCAGCGGATCGCGCACAGGTGTTGACTGCCACTGTGCAGACGCACTATTAGCGGAAGCCTGACTACCGTTTTTAATTTGGTAAGCAATACGAGCGTAAGCTTTAACCAATGTCACGTTATCTTCAAGGTACTCTTTATAAACTTTAGCAAAGTAAATTACCGGCATAATATCCGGTACACCCCAACGCCAACCAACCTGCTTATTAACTGCATCGTGTTGAATAACGTATGTTTGGTCGATTCCAGTACGTCCCCAACGCTTAGGAAGTTCTTTACCCTCATTTTCAAGCTTCTTAGCATACGCTAGGCTAGGGTAAAACAGTGTCTTTTCTGTTTCTTTAGCCGCTGCGCCTTCATCGCCAGACTTAGCTTTAACTTTCCACTGACGCTTGTAAAACCAAATCTCTTCAGCATTTTCTGGGTTAGAGATACACCCAAAAATCTGCGCTAGCGGAATTCTGAAAACAGAGCCATCTTCTTTATGTAACGCTGTGAATACGTTACCGTCTGTTGCTGCGGCGCGTTCGCGCTCCTCATAAGCTTGCTGAGAGAAAATCGTTTTACGATTCTTTTTCATATACTCTTTAGCAGTTTCGCCAGCTTTTTCAAATTCTACGCCATTACCCCAAACATAACTAATTCTGGCGTTCACCCCGCGCTTAACAAAAGGATTAACGGCGTTCATTGCTCGCGCAATTTCGCTGATCTTTTTAACAGTCTTCAGAGACATTTCGTTAGAATTCTCTGTGTCAAGTGGTGACCATCCGACATTATCGAAAGCGTCAGCTACTGCTAGTAAAGATTCTTCAAGTTCTTCAGCTTTTACTTCAAGGTCTGTAAGGCGCTCTTGTAGAGCAGCATTCTCAATAAACAGTCCACTGTCTGTTTGTTTGTTGCCGTTTAGGAAGTCTAGGAGACTTGCCATATTTTAGTCCTTTTAGTAGGGTCCGAGTAGGCTGAAGCGGTTACCTTCAGTGTCCATAAATACTCGCGGATCAATGCTTAACTTCTGCCCAACGTTGTACATACCTAAAGGACTTGAAAGTAAATCTTCAATAGGTGCTGTAGCGTAAACAACCGCGTCAGAGTGGTCAGGCGACTTAACGTTACGTGAAGCCATGTCATCTTTAGATTCAACCTGTAAAGCCCTGTGCGTGTTTTTAAAGTGGTACCGAATACCTAGAAGCTCATTTTTTAGCTTATCGTCTGAATAATCAATATCAATTGTACCACTTTGCATCTGCTCTCTTAGCGAGTCATGCCACCACGCTCTAGCATTACGCCAATGATACGAGTCCGGTGTCGGCCCGTTACCGTTCATACCAACTACTGAATAGGTGGTTTGTGCAAGGACAGCAACTTGGTCTTTGATTGGCGCACCAAGTCCACCAATGTCAATTCGGACTTCATATGCGCCGGTTTCGAGAGCAGTTTGGTGGATAAGGTTTGCAGCTTCCACGCCGTCTGCTTTCGCCCACGATTTAACGAGTCTGACACGTTTGCCTCTACGCTGCGTTTGAACCCACGAAATTTCGTTATCTTCATCAGTTAGCGACTCCCAAACCGAACCAGTTTCAACACTATATATCGCGCTAAGGTCATTTCCAAAACGCGCCACATCGACACCCAGTAGCGGACGTGAGTCGTGATCTGGCCGGACTTCTGTCTCAACAGCTTTGTTGACGACTGCCTGTGAGAAAAGAGAGTTCTCAGATTGGTCAGGGAACTCGCCCAGAATTTTAGCTTTCCAGCGTGGATCGTTCTCTGACCATTGGATACGCCAAGATTCGACTGTATCCTCTTGAAGCATTAAAGGTCGTAGTTCGTCGGGAAAATCTTTATCCAGCACTGCGTACTTATAGTGGGGACTGCTTGGATCGTTAAGAAAATGTCTGGCAAGGTTGGGTGTGTCAAATGCACTGATTGTATTGAGGTTCCATTGACTAGAGGTTTTTGCGTCATTAAAGATTTTCCCGAACTGGGTGTTGGGGTCATCTGGGTTACCGATAGCCAAAATTCTTGCATCACCTGTTGTGGTGATCGCTTCAATCGCTGTCCAAAGAGATTCATTAATACCACACGCCTCATCTACAATCACCAGCACATAACGTTCGTGGACACCCTGAAAACCGTGAATATTTGTGTCCGCAGGCTTACGTCCCCACCCAGCCTGAAACAGTGTTCCGTTGTGAACAATGTTCCATTTATCACTCGCGGTAATGTTACCCGGTAATGGTTGACCGTTTTCGGCTGAGATTTCGTGGTGTTTACCAATTTCTCGCCACAGGATACCGTGAACCTGCTGATATGTTGGCGCAGTTGTAACGACAATAGCTTCACCGATAGGGTGTGTTGCAATCCACCAACATGCAATAATGGCGGCAAGTTTGCTTTTACCAGCGTTGTGGCAAGACTTTACAGCTACACGCTTATGATTAAGCACAGCATCAGCAACTTCGCGTTGTTTACTCCACAGGTGGATGCCTAGAACTTCTTTAGCCCATAAAGCGATATCTGTTTTGTATTTAGCGTTTTTACTTGACTTACGTAAATCAGCAATAGCATCATCAAATACATTCTGTACTACTTGTTCAATGTTAGCCATTATTTATACTCCCCGCTTAGGGAAGGCGCTTCAGCAATTAGGCTTGCCCAAATCCTTTCAGCCTGTCCGGTGGGCCACTCGCGGACAACATACTGCGCATTTCCGGTATTGTTGTCAAACTTTAGCTTACCATTACTAACAATAAACTCATGGTAAGTTGTAGGAGTTAAACCATCTGCGCTGATTACACTAGGATTTAAACCCAGCGATTTTAGTAGCGTTTGTGTCTGTGGATATGCCATTAGTTCTCGATTTCCTTTGTTTCACCACTGAGTTCAAGCTGCCCAGCGTTAGCTTCAAGAGTTGACTGCGCAATCATTAACTGTGCCGCCGTCCACTCATCCCACTCATCATTCGACATAGCGTTAGGTGCAATAGCTTTAAAAGCGTTAACAAGTGTCTTTAGAGAACCAATGTACAAACTAGACTGATACTGTGTAACACGCAGCAACTCTGCTGCATCACGCTCTTTATGCAGCGCCAGCAGGTCATTAACGCGGTCCATTACTTCCACAAGGTTCTTTACGTCATCGCGGTCAGCGTGCTTCATTACACGCTGGTAAAGGGACTCAATGATTTTTTCAAGCCGGTATACCTGAATTTTTCGCTTAGAATCAGTGTCAAGGTCAAGTTCTTTATCAAGTAGCTCATTAGCTATTCTGTGAACCTGTGCAGCGGGTACGCCAAGGCGAGCTTCGATCTGGCGGGGGCTTTTGCCCTCAGCCACCATATCAAGTATTTCACCCTGCAACACACTAAGATTAGCCATAACTTACATTTTATCATGTAAATGTCAAATCCGTGCAGACAAACGAAAACCCCGCCAATTTCTCAGCGGGGTCTTCTATTCCGAATACTTCGGATTTATTCGGACTTCTTATCAAATACCTTAGCGGCTTTGATATCAGACAGCAACTGAATGTAAGCGTCAATATCGCCTTCGTCGTAAAGTGTTAAAGAATTATCGCTTTCACCAACTCTAACGCATACTACGTCGCTATCATCACGCGGCTCGATAACATAAGCCGTAACTGTGTCTGTCCAGTTAGACTCTATCCACTCATAGTCAGGGTGATCTTCCGGCAACGTGTCGTAATCTACCGGCGCGCTGGTAAGCATATCGGTATTTTTCTTACGTACCTGATACTCATACTCATGCTTCTGTGTAACAACAAAAGTGCGTGTCATAGTCTCGCTGCTTGAAAAACTATTGCGTTCGTTACGTGCTGCCATAATTTTAATCCTCTAGTCTTCTGTAATAACAATAGTGAATTTTTTAACCTGAACGATTTCCATATCCTCGTCATCATCCGGGTCTACATATTCTAACTCTACAGCAACCTGATCTTCACCGCAAGCATACGCAGTAACATAAGCACTAATTTCTTCATTGAATTGCCCGTCCTGCATAGTCAGAACTTCCATAATGTCTTTCACATACTTAGACGCAGAAACACCCATAATAACACTTACTCTCTTCTATGCCGCTTTAACTTCAGGACTTAACGTAAATACTACACCAAAATTTTTCCACATGGTAAGCGCTTCCATTTCGTCATCAATAACCAGCACAACCTTGTGCTCAGCTTTTTCAGACACACTCGCAGCAAACATTGTTTTAAACGTAATCGGAGGTACCTCCAACGTCAAAGGGTTAACCGCCAACCCGTCAAAAGGAAACGCCCAACCTTTCAGACTAGTTTTAGTCATAACAGGTTGAGCGTCCCATTCAGCATTCAGCACAGTAATCAGGGTATCGGGATGGCTAATTAAGTGCTCGATAAGGAAGGCTTTAACGACCTCCCGTTTTTGGGGGTTCTCTAAAGTCTTATAGTCAACCAACACCATATTCGCCATACAACCTATTTTAGCACTACCTGCGGCTAGGTCTGGATTGCAGCGTTAGCTCCCACACAGCGCGCTCGAAACGGGGCAGAAACTCTTCCTGAATAAAGAAAGTGTAATCCGCGATATTACCGGTGTAATGGTCGCTAAGCTCTGGCTCAAACTGTTTTGTAAATTTCATTAGCGCATCGTCCTGCATGTAATCAAACTCGTCCATTTTATTGCCCTTCAAATCCTCGTATGGTGCCCGGATTAAATCAGTAATTTGTTCAGGTGTTGCTGTACTCAACGTAGATTGTACAGAATCTAATACTACCTCTTCAAGCGTTTTATCTTTCATGTAGACAGTCTACAACTAGAACGGGTCCTATAGCAATTTTTTCTCCGATTATTTTTTGGAAAAGAGAAACTACACTAGAAATTTTTAATACAAAAATACATACACCACCCCCAACCACGCTCTCCCAGCCGTGACATTCTCTCATTATCTTCTTTCATCGATTGAACATGATTTATTCTCATTTGTTTCTCTTGCTCTTCTCATAGCCCGCTCACAGCTATCTATCAGCGTTCATTCAACTCTAATCCCTTTCATGTATACATTTATATGTCACGCTAGTACATACACCAGTACATACTCTTAACTTGACACATCCTCACCCTGTTTAGTACATGTGTTCTACACTCACACCTATCAGTGTTCATACAGCTAGTTCATAGCGTGCGGCCCTGTGCGCCCGTCTAAGCCCTTGACCCCCCTTACCCATCCGCTACCCCTAACTCATCCCCGTTCGCCCCGTAGAATCGAATCAGCCCCTTTCAGCCGCTCTATTCCGGGGTTCTCTTTACCCCACTAAACCCCCCTTTTGGCACTCTTGCTCTGCGAGTGCTAATAGTGCGACAGACTGTTCTGTCTCGTACATATGTTCTAGCTACATGTATATGTCAACGACTCATTGACTCTCATATGTCAGCGCACCTAGCTATTGATTGACACTCATATATCAATGTGTTGGTCTCTGTACTGTTCCATTGACTCACTCATACACCAGTACATACACCCCCCTGCTCGAAAGACTGAGTTTTCCTCGCCCGCGCGCGTATATACGGGGGTATTGACAGGGTGGCGCATATCCACTAGTGGAGGGGGCTATGTACTCACAATCTTGCACGGTCTGCAATGTTATAAATCCGTTGATATTTGCAGGTCAATTCTGCCTATATGCGGCTATACTGATATCAATGAGCCCCACCGGGCCGCATGGATAGTAGGAGTCGAAACGGTGGCAGGGTCTCAGGGAACGCCTAGCTAGGGCCGCGAAGTACTAGCCACCCGACGAAACCCGCGTATACGGGTCCACGGATAACCCCCGTGCTGATGAGTCCACTACACGAAAGGCAGAGCAATGGAACGCATAACAGTTGTTACAGGTAAGCAAGGTCCGGCATTCGGGGACCGTCCCAGTTATACGGTGCTAACGATTGCTGACACCGACGGTTCGGTATTCGAATCACGAGTAGGCAACTGGCCTCGGTTGGACCGTAGCGACGCATTGTGCGCAGCGTTCGAACAATTCGAGGTAACAGGAGCACTAGCAGACTGGGAGTAACCCCCCTAGACGAAACACGCTCCCACAGCGTGTCGTGCACAGATAGTGCACCTGATGAGTCTTGAAAGAGAGAATAGAATGTCAACACGTAAAGTCACTTACGCCCCGTTGGTTGCCGCCGTCGATCACGGGGTGGTTAGCCTGACGCGGGCTAGCAACATTGAGAAGAGCTACCCTGCCGACCGGGACCACGACACGCTGCCCGGTAAGGCGCTGGCAGTGTTTCTGCGCCATGACACGCCGACTCTGCCCATTCTGAACGCTATCAATGAGTTGTGGCGTGAAATTCAGCACACACACCCCGGTACCCCGCCTGTCAACATTGTGTTGCAGGCCGACACACGGGCTCATGGGCATTTCGCGCCGAACCGGTACGAAGGTGCTGCGCACCACGAGTTGATGCTTTCCACGCTGTCTATGGTGGGCGAGTGGAACACAAACGGTGGACAGGTTATCAAAACTGTTTCCACGCTGTTGCATGAAGCTGCGCATGCTTACGCGCACGCTAAAGGCATTCAGGACACGTCCCGTTCAGGGCGTTACCACAACAAGCGTTTTGCGAACCTCGCAGCATCTTTCGGTTGTGTTGTGGAGCGTGACCCCAACACGAACGTGAACCAAAACATCGGTCACGTTACGCCGGGTATCACTGATAGCGCACGCGCCCTGTATGCCGACAAAATCGAGAATCTTATGTCAGCGATCACGATTTACCGGCGCATTTCCAGCACTAACCCTTACGGCGGTACTACAGGAATTGACTTGAACATTCCGTTCACGCCGAAACCGCGTAAGGCTTACGGTAGCGCTACGGTCACTGTCTCGTGCCCTTGTGACACGATTTACCGGATTCCTCGTGACATGTACGAGAAGTCCACGATGACGTGCGATAACTGTGGGGAAGCGTACAGCATCTAATCTCTATCCAACTAGTCGAAACCTAGCCTAAATTCAATTAGGCTAGGTCTGTGTCAGATAGGCACACTGATGAGACTTAGAGAGTGAGTTATCAAAATGCTGGAAGAGCTTAAATACGACCTTGGCGAAGCCATTGATAAGGCTATGGAAGCGGATAATCCCACTGTGGATAGTGTTCTCACGGCGGTTATGTTGGTCCTAGCTCCTATTTTAGGGGATTACTTTTTAGGGGATTACTGAAATGAGAATTTCAGGAAAGCTACAGCGTGCCCTGTCGTGCCTTGCCGCCCTTGACGTGGACATGGACAACTTACCCAGCTTCGAAAAGATTTCACACAACACTAAGAGAGTAGGAAACCCAGCATGATTCCCAAGTTTTTGAAAACAGCTATGGACTGCATGATTGTGTTGGTTGCAGTTGCACTCATCGTAATTGTGGGTAACAAGATTCAGGAAATGCAGTTTGTTCCCCAGCAATTGCCCACTATTTCTATACCCGCCGAAACTCCGTGCCCCACTGAAGATAGCGATAATTGCTTTTGGGATGCGGACGTGCAGGGTAACGGGCTGGGCACGGATGTGATTTCGAAATGATCACACTCCCCAGCTTTGTACCTGTCCCACGTAAAGCGCCTAGAGTTGATTTTTCGAAATCAAGTTCTCAGGCTGGTTTGCAGGCTGTTATCTTCCGTTACCAATCTGTTATAAAGAAACACTAGACAAGACACCTTGACTCCCCGTAGTGTTTCTCTTGTAGCACAGAAATGAAAAATACCTAATCAGGAGCTATCATGTAAAAGCGACAGGTTACCCGCCTATAGGGTTGAATATATGTGATTTTAGAAACTCCGGTGAATTGCTTGTAATTCCAGAAACGACCGGACTGGTGTAGCGACATAGAAAATATATTAGTTAGACAGTCTGCGCGGCTGGCAGTGAAACAGGAATGCCCGAACATTGCCTAGAGTAAGTGTCAGTCGTGCTGATTGGCTAAATGAAACTTGAAACCCTAGAAAACTCGCAGAGGGCATTTAGCCAATCTTAAATTCCCAATAAGTCACGTAGCTATGGCGTAGTGAATGAGGGCAGTCAGGTAACAACTAAATTCTAGATATGAAATTGACTCACTGGAATGGAACGTGGAGGCAGAGAGCTAAAAGTCCCTAAAGCTCCCCATGTATGATCCTACGGGCAAGTTTTTGTAATTACCTAATCAAGAAATGAGAAATCCTGTGGCAACCTTCACAAGAGTTACAAAGACAGACAACGTGCAGCCGCACAATTCTGTTACTGTTGTAGCTCAGGACGAGCTTGTGCAGGTTTCTGTAAAACGTAGTAATTCTCATCCGTACATTGTTCTGCTTTCTCGCAGCGATTGGGATGAAATTGTAGAGGTTACGAATCGTGGCTAAGGCTCCCACTTCTAAGTACTCTACGCCCAGAAATGCTCCTACAGCGGCTAGGGTGGCAGCTAGGCAGCGTGTGAATGATATGCACAAGAGTTTGATAGCTCGGCCTAAACGCAGCCGTTTCGACGTTGACATGGATTTGCCAATTCCTGATAAAGAGCTTGAGAGTCTTGAGCTTATCCGCACTCTTGGTTGGGTTAACGGCTCAGGGGTGGGGTCACGTAGTTATGACTAAGCCTGAAAAATTTGTTCCTCTGAACGAAGATTCTAAACTACTCGATCACACAGGCGGCGGTACTGACGTGACTCATGTGTTGACTATAAAGGTTTTTAATGCTACTCAGATGTATGTGGAGCTTGAAGACGGCCATAGCTATGTGAATATTATTGTTGATCTTGAAGAATTTAATGCTGAATATTTAAAGCAGCTTGTGGGAAGGCAGGGTACCTGAATTATGGCTAAACCTAATAACACCAGTAATTTTCATAAAGTCAGAAACAGTACAGGTCAGTTTTCTAACCGTCAGCAAATTCAGGTTGACATTATTAAATCAGCTAACCCTAAGCTGTCGTGGAATGTGCATACACCGCCTGCTACCGGAGCGGTTACAATGATTGCTGGTACGGCACACAATCGTTTTGTGGCTGTTGTTCGCACTAATGGTACTTATGAGCTCGTACACTCTGTTGACCGTTTAGTCACTGATATCACGCTTGAGGATTTGAAAAATGCCTGACACTGATAAGTACGGCAGGCCGCTACGTTTTGGTATTGTCGAAACTCCTGCTGTGTTACCGTTAGGTGTTAGTAGTTCTTTTTCTCAGAATGGGCAATCACATAAATTTGATTCGTTGCTTGAGGCAAGCCTTGAGGCTAATCTGAGAAATTTAGTTTCTCCCCCAACTAAGTCTGGTTATGTGTGGTCAGCTATCTGCTGGAACACTTTCGAGGTTTACTATCACAGTAAGGCATTCAAAAATGTTGTATAACATTCGTGATTTTGGTGTGAAAATCATCAGCAAACATAAAGTTAAGTCTATTACTTTGATGTTGGAAAAACAGGACGACGAGTCTGTTGTTCTTATTAATATCTGGAATGTGCATAATGTCAGAATAGATGGCATTACTATTTCAGCAGATGAATTTGCTAAGGGTGTTTACGAAATGTTGGGAGTCAACGATGCTTGACAAATCAGAGTTGTTGGTTCTGAAAGTAACTAGTGTTGTCTTTTTTGTGTTAGTTGTGTTGTTGTGCCTTTTTCCAGAAAATTCCTGACCGATCGGTCAGTTTAAGTTTTCTCCCTTTGTGTCGCTCTAAAAGAATAATATATATATATTATTCTTTTACACATTCACATAGAGGAAAAAGCGAAAAACGCAAATTTGAACCTCAAAAACAGCAAAAAACAACCCGGAATCGCACAATTTTGACTTGACACACCCAAAAAAGTGTACTAAACTAATTAATCTACTACGTACTGACAAAATTATACAAACTAGATTAATTAATCTACTCCCGCATGCTGGTGCGGAGAAGGATTATATTGTTTAGTACGCACAAAATAATTGGTACGTCCTAAAACAATTAGTTTATGACACGAAAGAGATAAAAATGAGTAGTTTAGAAGATTTGAGCGATAAGTACAACGAGTTCTGGGAAACCAGAGAAGCTATTAAAGCTCGTCAACGTCAACAGCTTGAAGACGAGTTAGCGCCCCAACGTCAAGCGTTGCAGCGCGCCATTTTTAAGGTGCAAGCTGACTACCACTACACCGTGGGTCAGGTTGCGGAAGCTATCGGTAATACCAGAAATTTCGTTTACCTGATTCGCAACGATAAGCCGCTCATTGAAACTGACCCGCAAAAGCGCAAAGAGCGCGGGCTGACAACAAGAATTCGTCCGGTGGCTGGACTGGCGCAGAAGAAAATTGCAACAATCGAGAAGATTGACGCTGAATTGTCAAACGAAGCTACGGTGTTGGGGTGGGAGTACAGTCTTGACCGCGCAGAGCGTTCGGTGTGGATTACGAAGCTTGAGGATGGCGAACAGGCTGAGTATGAGTACCATTACAAACTGAACGAGTGGAATGTTATGACCACTGAGAGCATGCCGGAGGATTGGTATTCTGACCCGAATATGTCAGAAGCGCAGCGTTCGTTTTACCGTAATCTGATCGAAGATATTAACAAAAACGCTGTACAAGCGCCCCCGCAGACGCTAGAGTAAAGCTATGAGCTATCCACCCACATCTAATGCAGCCGTGATTCATTCAACACTGCGCTGGTATCCCGGCATCAAAGTAGAATACCGAGAAATGCTCTCGTTCACTAACGAGCTATACGGCATGGATGTGACGTTCGTGCCGGGGCGCTGGAACCTCATCGACGCGCACTTTGAGGCTGCGAAATCCATCCCTCACATCGAGGCTGATATGAAGCGCGAAAGCGCCGCGTATCGGGCAGTGATGGACGCGTTCAGCTTCCACATGCAGGACCACATCATGACGCTCTCGCTCAACATGCACCGCGCCGCCGAGGGCAAGAGTCCAGCAATATTCGGCAAGACCCCGCGCGAGGCGGTGCTCTACGAGTTGAAAAACTTCGTCAACATGCGGGGCGAGTTCTACTTCGTATCTCGTGCCCTGTCTCAAATGCTGCGCGAATCGGACCAGTGGCTGGCTGAACTTGCAGCATGGAATGGGGGTATCTCATGAATACTGAATCAGCGCCAACAGTCGCGTCACCGATTTCTGAGCAGGATATCGAAGAGTTTGTGAAGATTCTGCACAGCCAGCATGATAATTTGGTCTGTAATTCTAGGCAAGAGCACGACTGCACTACTCACGCAGTAGCAAAAGCAACAGGATGCGATAATATTACACGCTTTTGGTGCCAGCAGCGTTACAATGATTACCTAGACAAGTGGGATGAAGTGATTTGCGCAGATTGCAAAAGAAATTCAGAAGATTGCTGGAAGGTTGTACTAATCTGATGACAAACCGCGCACTTGAATACGAATTGTCAACCGCGTATGCGTTGGGTAGTACGCTCAAGCAGTACCGCACACAGCAGGACTTGACCTTACGTGACCTGTCGGCTAAATCCCATATCAGCCTGAGTTTTCTGAGCGAGATTGAGCGGGGCATTAAAGAGCCGAGTAGTACTGTGATTGCGAATATAAGCCAAGCGCTTGACTTGCCGCTCAGCAATTTGTATCTTGATGTTGCTAAGGCGTTCCGCTATCAGGAAATCAAGCGTAAAGAGAAAGAGCTAACGCATGTCTAAGAACACGTTGCCTGTATTACCTGCTCACCAATTTTGGCGGGTTACTGAATCACACCCGTTGGGGGTGTCATTTATTCATGTTCGACTGATGGAACGCCGTAAAACGTTTTTTGGGTTGATTAAGTACACCGTGGCACTGTATCAAACTAATATGTACGCCGACAAAGCAACACCAGAAACAATTTCTGATTATGCTTATTTGTGTTTGTCACGGTACCGTAAATATAACGGGCAAGTTTCACATTTGGAATATGTGAAAACACAGTTGGTGGGGGATTACCCGCCGAATAAACTTGAGGACAAGTAAATGCCAAAAGTTATTTATGAATCTTATCCAGCCCCACAAAAACGTTATGTGGTTGAATTTTTCAATATGGGTAGGTGGGTTGTTGATAGCGACAGTTACCACTTTAAATTTTCAGCTAAGTACAAAGTGAAGATTTGGAATAGCATAGGTAACGCCGCAAGAGTTGTTGACACTAAGGATTCAAAATGACTGAGCCACAGCATAGCCCCGAGGCGATTGCCCGCTTCCCGGACGGAATTGACGACCACTATGGTCGTGTCGAGGACCGGCGCATAGGGTTTGAGGCTGGCCGCGAGTCACGCCTGACCGTAAGCCGTGAAGCACTGCTGGAATTCATATCAAACCAACAGTATTGCGGCAGCTGCGCAAGCGCGCCTCCGTATTGTGGCTCATGTCAGGAGGATGTTGACACACTGCTTGCCGCAGGCATCATCCGCGACGAGCGCGAGGTCAAGGCCGAGGCTGTAGAGGACTACGCGAATGCCTTAGCAGATAATAAGTCTGCTGTAATCTGGGACCAAGATACTTTCGTCAGTGATGCGCGCGAATGGGCTACTGAAATTCGAAGAGGTCCGTAATGAAACTGTCAGTAGGTGATTTAGTTACCGCCCCAAAATATGATGGCGGCGACGGTACTGTTTACCAGATTGTCAAAATCAAGTCAACGAGCCAGAGTATTATTATTAAAGAGGTTGATGCTGAGTGGCCGTCCCCTGTTTCTGTTCCGGCAGATTGGTGTGTACCGGTGTCTTCCGGTGACTCGGGAGGTTCGGACTAATGGATTCAAACGCAGGACAAAGGAAAATAACTCGTCGTGTGAAGGCGACAATCGGCGGATATCACGGTGCTACTGGATGGCGTGATGAGCACGTTCGGAAGATCGAGAAGAAGTTTGATCGTAGCGTTAGCGGATCGGTTCGTAATGGTGCTAGGCTTATTGCGCGCGCAATCAAGAAGCGTGTTAAAACTCATGAAGAGCGTTCTGCCAGAAGAGGGGAGTTTTGATGGCTAGAAAAGATTACACGCCAGACGAGCTAGAAATTTTCGAGCACGCATTTGAGGACTTAAACGGGTATAAGCAGATAGTAGGATTTGATAACGAAGGCAATAGAACGTCAGAAGAAACCGTAGGTATGGTGATTATAAATGCGTCTACTGTTGATAGACTTCCGTCAATATCGGCTCAAGGTAGTGACATTTTCTTTACCGCCATGACTAGAAATTTTCTGCTTAGTGCTCCTGAGGCACGCAAATTGGCACAGTATCTGATAGATTGTGCCGACGTTATTGAAGCCCTGAAAGATTGATTAAATCATGTCAAAGAATCATCCGACACCCGAAGAAATTTACGCTTACTATGCTGTACACCAGCCTGATTTGCTTGTAGACTTGGACCATGAAGAACTTGTAGACTTGGACCATGAAGAAGCAGAAGCCGCCGAAATTCAGACCGCACAAGGTCGCTAATGAGGGATATATTGCGGCTATGCGTGAGCTTCGTCGTTCTGGCGCTAGTGGTGTTCACGCTGATCGGCGTAAGCGGCGCGCTCGCACTCGCCTTGCTCAACGCACTCAGGCTATAAGTAACGGAGAGTGAGCCGGTGAGTTATCGAATTCTTGAAACTAAACTGCCAAGGTCTGATTACAACGACGAAGAAAACTACAATACTGATATCAAGCTAGAGCTAGACGTTGAAGAAATGGCTGGTAACGATGTTGCTGTTACGTTTCACTATGATAACGAAGATAACAGACACGTAATTTTGATTCGCGGGAAACAGCTTGACGATTTTATTACAGCGCTCGAATATTACCGGACGGTGTTGAATAGTGGCAGATAACTATGTTAAAAGTGCTGTTCCACTTAAGTCCCGTTGGCTGCACGGTGTAGAACTGACGGTAGAATCTAACCGCCCTCGTAGCATAAATGAAGTTGTTGTGTTGGCTACGGTAGGAGCAAATTTTCTCTCCGGCTCACCCGGTTTTACACAGGTAAAAACAAGTATTGGTTTGACTGTTCAAGAGGTCAAAGATTATATTACCGTTTTGGAGTACCATATCGCGGTGACTGAGGGTAGGATTAAGCCATGATTACGTCATGGGAGGAAGCTTACTCACGGCGTGTCGTCACTGTGTGGGCACAAGATACCGCAGTCGATGTTTATTTCTCTAAAGTAGTCAGGCCGACAGGCGATAATTTTGAGGCTATGCGTGATGGAAGACTGACACCAATTCTTGTAGAACTTTCTGGTGTTATACGAACTAACGGCATTTTCGGTATGAGTGTAGCACAGGCTGAAGAGCTTGCTTTGGCAATTTTGGATCAAGTGCAGTTTGTGCGCGGTGAGCTTGAGAAGGAAGCAGGCGATGATAGAAATTGAGCGCACTAATGAAAGAATTGTTTTCAGTTTAGAGGTGGGAGAAGCCGAAAGCTACTCCAAGGGAGTAAGACTTAAAACTACTTGGTTGGCTAAGTACGAAAGTCATACTATTATCCTGAATGAGCGGGAAGTTAGTGATTTGATTGTTGCGTTAACTTACTACAAGGGTGTAGTGTTTAATTCATGACAGCATCTGAGACTTCTACGGCAGCTACGGCAGCTACGGCAGCTACGGAAACTGCGCCGACAGTGTGGAGTATTTCTGCGCGCAACCCGACAGATAATACGTCAATGACGTTAAGCAATTTTCCGGCAACCGACATTGCAGATGCTGTGCTACAGTTTGTTAAAAAATTTCCGGGTTTTCTTATCCACGGTATAAATGGTTTTATCAGAGATAGAAACGGTAATTTACAGACCATGGATTACTATTACCAGTACGAGCAGTACGACGGCAACGACCCACAGAGAGAAGATTACTAAAATGTCTATGTTTCCTAACGGACAAGAAAAGCACGAAGATACCCCTCAGTTGGGAAACTATAGGGGCAGCGAGGACACCACTACGTCAAGCACTCAGATTACGGTTTCTGCTTTGTCAAACATTCTTGCGCAGATTCCCGGTGACACTGTAATCTCAATTGAGATTATGAATCCTGAGAACGAGAAGCAGGTTATCCCCGCAATTATTGTTGGGGTTGGTCAGGATGCGTCAGGTGAGATTGTGTTGCTGGGTTACCCCGGCACATACGAGCAGTGGACGGGTGAATAAAATGTTTAAGTCAAAAAATAAAATCGCTAAGCAATACGGTGAGATTCGTTTGGGCGTGAGCACAGCGTTGAAGCATTCCCGCGCTATCATGGAAGCTACTAGCGCTCGTGTGGCTGTTGACGAATTCATGAGAGTTATTCAGGGTTTATCTATCGATGCTGTTAGTCATTCTGATTTGGCTACGGCTGCCTATGTGCGGGTGATGGATAAGCAGACTATTCGTGTCCGCGAGACTTCAGCTAAGCTGCGCGAAGAAATTGCTAACGGTAAGGTAATGCCTACTGCTACGCCTATTATGCGCGATGGTTTTCATGGCTAAGCATCGGGCCGATGACCCGCCCGTGGCCGCAGAAACTCGGACATGGAGCATCTGGGAGCAGAGGCAGGGTAGTGTTGACGAGTCGCGGTGGTTTATTGTGTCTGTTGATGACGAACTTTACCAGTGCCATAAAGACCCTAGCGGAAACGTACACTACCCTGTAGTGTGGGATATGTCCGATCCGTTCTTTCAAAATCTTGTGAAGGCTCTTGAAAATGAGTAAGTATGACTGGCTTCAAGCTGCTAAGTTGCAAGAGTCTGTGTACACGACGACAGCCGCGAACTCAAACCGACCTTACGTTCCGGCAGTAAAGAGGCTAGGACCCTTTGACGGTCTGGTAGGCGGCGGAACTGATTACAAGTTCGCTCGCGGAGAGTTTCAGTTACGGATTTACCCGACCTCTATTTATGTTGGCCTTTCTGAGCCGCTTATTTCTGTTACCTCAGCCACACAGCAGGCGGTAGCTCAGATTGACCTGACGGACTCTGATATTGATGATCTGATTACTGTGCTTTCGTATTACAAAACCACGCGGAATAGTTGATGAGCAAATTTGTAATTACAAAGCCAACGGGTTATATTAGGCCGGAGACTAGTGGTAGTAGACGCACCATTACCGTGCTTAGCAGTCGCCCAACACAGATTTCAGAATTAAATGACGTTATTGTGTCTATTCAACTGAACAGCGTACCCACTAAAGGTACAGCGATTTTTCTTACCGCCGAAGAGGCAGAAGATTTGGCAGTTGCGTTACAATTTTATGCGAGGGGGCACGCCTGATGTCTTTTGAACTAACTACTGATCTGGCGCGAACTGTGCACGTTATAGGATCACGAAGCTCTCCCGGTCCTTTGGTTTTAAGTGTCACAGCTATTGAAAGAGACATAACTATTAGCTCTAGACTTTCGAAGCAGGAAGCGCTAGATTTAGCTACAGCACTCGAATACTATGCAACTTATGGAGAAAATTAAATGTTTGCAATGACTCTTGATGATTTCAAGCGGAAGCTCGCACGTAACCCTGAGTATCCGTTTGCGGTGAAGATCGAAGAAACCTGCATCAAAGGTACTCCGCTGTGGAATACTTGGATTCAACGTTTTCAGGCCGACACGAATACTGACTTGCACATGACAATTGAGCCTGACGGTACGACGTACAGTTTCTATAAGCTGGTGCCGCGCGCTGAGTTCGAAGCTGAGCAGGCAGCCAAGCCCCGCGAGAACCGCACGCAAGGCAGCGACCGTTGAAAACACTTGAAGAAAAGCTACTATTTATTGCTGGTTTGTTTGCTGTAGCTGGTTGTATCTCAGCTATTATTTTGATTGTGGAGCTATACAAGTGACTGACACCGAGTACAAGCCAGCCAGCACGTTCGCAACTCCCGAAGAGGAAGAGGCGGCAGTAATCGAATGGCACACCTACGACGAAGCTGTAGAGCAAGCTAACGCTGACTTTTGTAAGACAATGATGCACGCGCCCGCCAAAGAGATTGCGGCACAGTACGTTACACCGTTGCTGCAAGAAGGCATCCTGAAAGTGTCTGCTGAGACTATCCAGATCATGGACCTCGCTGTGCCCCGCAAACGGTTGGCTTTGTTTCACATTGCTCTACACTGGGTTATTGCTGGCGTGGAGTCTGAGCAGGGACCAAACGGTTACACTGCTGTCAAAGTGACAGTTATTCACGGTAACGATGCAGAAGCTGGCTTTAAAATTACAAGTAACCTTGCTGCCGATAATGGGCAGTACATTCTGCTTACCCGCAAAATTGCTTGTGAACTTTTCGAAATAATTAATTACTTCGTAGCTCTTGACACACCGACAGAGAAAGCAGTAGTGTCCTAAACATGTACGAAATTACTAAAACCCTCGCTGACACCAAGAGTGACAAGTCTGTTGAGCTAATCCAAATGGTGAAGCTCAGCCAGAAGCACGCTATGGTAGATTTTGCTGCCGGTGATTATGTCGCCGCAGACACTTTCCGTTTTGAGTCTGGTTGGATTCAGGTGGATGAAGACACTCGCATTGAACTGACACGCCTGCTGTCCAGCTGCGATTCGGAACACGATCACGGTGTCTACTATCAAGCACCTCGACACATGACCCTCTGGGAAACCATGTTCGCTATCGGTGAGATTCCTGCTGACGGTATTGATCCGTTTGAAAACGACACTGACAAAGACATTTCAGGAGATAAAGCATGAATAGCTTCTTCCCGCCCAACGGCGGATCGATCAGCGGTGATTCCGGTAACGAAGATTACTTGAAGAAAGCGCCTCCCGGCACTGAAGGCGCGTTGCGTAAAATAGTGGGTCTAATCCGACCTGTGCATTTTGTTATGCAGGCCATCATTGAAAAAAATGTGGCAAATCAGGACAAGGGTACGAAAGAGCTTCAGGAAGCTATTCGTAACATTGATCTAACTGATGAGGACACTATTACTGCGCTCATGTCTATCATGCTGGCCGCAGGTGTTCAAATCAGTCCAAAAACTTACGGCAACGATTACAACAAGTGGGAAAAGGGCTGAAAAATAAATGTCAAACGAAACAGTAACGGAAGTTACACTTCCAGAGTTTTATGTTGAAATGCACCACACACGCGGTAACGTGTCCAAGTTCGAACTGTTCGATCAGGAACACGATCAGTGGTTTGAAGTTTCTGTGTGGGACTACCGCCCCGGTAAGGTGGCAGAAAATTTCTGGCAGAACGCTTGGGAACTTGAGCAGAGTCTTCAAATGATCGAAGAAATGCTTGACCTTCCTATCACACCACGATATCGTGTTACACGTTACCCAGAGCTTGAAAAAGATATGGTTGACGAAACGTATCACCCATCTGTAAGCTCAGAACATATCGACCTCACCTATGTAGAAGGACTACTGACAAAAAATGACTGATAAAACAGCCCCCAGCATTGAGCAGATGCGTCAACTGCTGGGACAGCAGGAAGCTGCTAAGAAAGCCCCCATTGCCACCCTCACCAAAGGTAAGGACGGGCAGATTGACGTTACTGACGAAATTGTGAAGGTTCTTACCGAACCTGTGCTGAAGTCTGTAACAGCCGAACTGAAGCCTGTTCTGATTCAGACCATCAGTGATGGCCTGCGTTCGGAAGCGGAAACTTTCGACAAGGAAATGAAGTCTGCACTTGCTGGCATTCAAAAGACAGTCAAGTCTGACAGCGCAGCAGTGCGCGCTGAGGCTGAGAAGCTTACAGCAGATTTGACTGCCCTTGCAACGCAGGTGCGGCCCATTGAGGTCCGCACAGAAAACAACACGATTGCTCTGTCCGGGGTGCAGCACAACAAGTTTGAACTGTTGCTGCGTATCATCGGCTCTCGGCTGCCTGTATTCATGGTTGGTCCTGCCGGTACTGGTAAGACTAAGGGCGCTGAGGATGCGGCTACTGCGTTGGGGCTTGACTTCTACGCAATTTCTGTCGGTTCTCAGACTTCGAAGAGCGACATCTTTGGTTACAAGGATGCGCAGGGTCACTTC
>Ga0247803_1000076_pt1 | contig 61190 bp, 56 predicted proteins | sample UWRJL014104B1_FD_180928 | JGI IMG/M metagenome (GOLD analysis project Ga0247803, IMG submission 180928) | Plant litter microbial communities from Arlington Agricultural Research Station in Wisconsin, United States - UWRJ-L014-104B-1 | ecosystem: Environmental > Terrestrial > Plant litter >... | reverse complement strand
TCACCGGCCTGACCCTGCTCGACACCATCCAGGGCACCGTCGGCGCCGTCTCGCTGATCCCCGACGCGATCACCCCGCACGAGGAAGCCGTCTACACGAACATCGCGTTCATGGAGTCGGTGCACGCCAAGAGCTACTCCTCGATCTTCTCGACCCTCGCGTCGACGAAGGAGATCGACGAGGCGTTCCGCTGGTCGACCGAGAACGTCAACCTGCAGAAGAAGGCGTCCATCGTGATGGACTACTACCAGGGCGACGACCCGCTCAAGCGCAAGGTCGCCTCGGTGCTGCTCGAGTCGTTCCTGTTCTACTCGGGCTTCTACCTGCCGATGTACTTCTCCAGCCGCGCCCGCCTCACCAACACGGCCGACCTGATCCGCCTGATCATCCGGGATGAAGCGGTGCACGGTTACTACATCGGCTACAAGTTTCAGAAGGGTCTCGAGGGCGCCACGCAGGAGCGCAAGGACGAGATCAAGGACTACACCTTCAACCTCATGTACGAGCTGTACGAGAACGAGGTGCAGTACACGCAGGACCTCTACGACCAGGTCGGCCTGACCGAAGACGTGAAGAAGTTCCTGCACTACAACGCCAACAAGGCGCTGATGAACCTCGGCTACGAGGCCATGTTCCCCAAGGCCGTCACCGACGTGAACCCGGCGATCCTGTCGGCCCTGTCGCCGAACGCCGACGAGAACCACGACTTCTTCTCCGGGTCGGGCTCCTCGTACGTCATCGGCAAGGCGGTCAACACCGAAGACGACGACTGGGACTTCTAGTTCCCTCGGTCGGCCATCCGGTTACTCGTTGATTTCCGGACAAAGCACCCTCGTTCTCGCGAACGAGGGTGCTTTGTCGTCAAGGAACGACAGTCAGCCCGGGCTGTGGGCCTAAGCGTCGTCCTGGTCGAGGTCCCAGGCCGGGAACGGGTCGGCCAGGCCCTTCCACTCGATCGGGCCGCCGACGAATTCGCGATCGTCGAGCAGGCAGGCGTTGAGGTTCGCCGTCAGGCGGGCGCCGTCGAGGTCCCGGCCGAAAAAGGCGATCTCCTGGCCCCACGGCGACTCGGGATCGTGGCTGCCCATGGCGGTGGGTTCGAAACCGATGGTCGGGCCGGCGCTGTTCCAGGAGCCGACCACGAACGGGCGGGACGCCAGACGGAACAGCCCGCGCGAGCGCAGGATCTCACCCGTTGCGGTCGACCTGTCGCTGAGGAACTCGGCCAGGCGACCCGGGTGGAACGGCCGCGGATCCCGGTAGACCACACAATTGAGGCCCGCCCGACTTGAGTTCAGCAGGCCCTCGCCGTTGAGCTGCCGGATCCAGCCTGGGCTCTGCTGCAACCAGTGCAGCATGTCCTCCCGCGGTGGCAGCCACGGGTTGACCGCGCTGTGCCCGTGTCGGGCGAAGACGACATGGCTGGACGGGTTGAGCAGCCGCACAAGGTCGCGCAGGTCCGCGCAGTCGGCAGCGGTGGACAGGTCGGTCTTGTTGATCACCACGACGCTTGCCCACTCGATCTGTTGCACAAGGGCGTCGGCCACCGTGCGGTCGTGCTCGCCGTGTGTGCTGCAGGGCACCGGGGGCTCCGGCGCGAGCCTGTCGCTGCGGATGTCGCGCCAGAAGCTGGACGCGTCGATCACGCTCACAAAATTGCCCAAACGAATGGCGGCGGTGCCGGGGAAGAGCGCCGGGTCGCCGCCGGCGGCGATAACCGAGATGGCCACCTCGAGCGGAACGATGGAGGGGTGCACCTCCAGCATCAGCTCGGACGGGGAGTGGTTGGCGGCGATGGCCCGGCTCACGGCATCCGGATCGGCGTCGGTCAAGCCGATGCTGGTGCGGCCGCTCGCACGGGCGATGGAGGACTTGCCGGCACCCGCGAGTCCGCTGACGAGGTTCACGGTGAGGAATGAAGACGATGTCATGCCTGTTACTCTAATTGAGATTCATTCTCAATAAGGAGTCGGTTATGAAAGTTCGCAATTCGCTCAAGGCACTCAAGAAGCTTCCCGGCGCCCAGATCGTGCACCGGAGGGGTCGGGTGTTTGTGATCAACAAGAAGAATCCGCGCCTGAAGGCCCGACAGGGCTAGCCGCCCGACGCGGGCGCGATCGGGAAGGTCCGCACGGGCGAACCGGTCACCGACCGCGAGATTCCCGTCATCCGTCTCACACCACGCTGAGAGGCGTCGCCTCGAACGCGGTTGCGGGCTACCGTGGGGGCGTGTCCGTTGCAACAGCCGATACCCAAGAGGCTCACGCCGAAGGCGTGCAGCGACTTCTTGCGAGCTACCGGGCCGTGCCGGCGACGGAGCCGGTGCGGCTGGCCAAACCGACGTCCAATCTGTTTCGAACTCGCACCAAGACCCAGGTCAGAGGCCTGGATACCTCCGGGTTGACGGGGGTCATCGGCGTTGACGCGCAGGCGCGGACGGCGGAGGTCGCCGGCATGTGCACCTACGAAAACCTCGTGGCCGCGACGCTGCCCCACGGGTTGGCACCGCTGGTGGTGCCGCAGTTGAAGACCATCACGCTCGGCGGCGCGGTCACCGGTCTCGGGATCGAGTCGACCTCGTTCCGCAACGGACTGCCGCACGAGTCGGTCCTCGAGATGGATATCCTCACCGGCACGGGGGAGGTGCTCACCGCGTCGCCCACCGAGCACGCGGATCTGTACCGGGCCTTCCCCAACTCCTACGGCACGTTGGGGTACGCGGTTCGGCTCTGCATCGACCTGGAGCCGGTCCAACCATTCGTCGCGCTCCGGCACCTGCGCTTCCACTCACTCAGCGACCTGGTCACCGTGATGGGCCGCATCGTTCAGACCGGGCGGCTCGACGGGGTGGCCATCGACTACCTCGACGGCGTGGTGTTCAGCGCCGAGGAGGGCTACCTCTGCGTCGGCGTGCAAACCGACACCCCCGGCGCCGTCAGCGACTACACCGGCCAGCAGATCTACTACCGTTCGATCCAGCACGATAAAGGTCTGACGGATGACCGTCTCACGATCCATGACTACCTGTGGCGGTGGGACACCGACTGGTTCTGGTGCTCCAAGCCGTTCGGCGCGCAGGATCCACGCCTCCGCCGGATCTGGCCGAAGCGCTATCGGAGCAGCAGCTTCTACTCGACGCTGATGAAATACGAACAACGGTTCCGGATCGGTGACCGGATCGAGAAGCGCGCCGGCCGGCCGCCGCGGGAACGCGTCGTGCAGGATGTCGAGGTTCCCCTCGCCCGGTGTACTGAGTTTCTGGACTGGTTCCTGGCGACCGTGCCGATCGAGCCGATCTGGCTGTGCCCGCTGCGCCTGCGTGAGACCGGCAGCGACACGAGCGGCGGCGACGGCTGGCCCCTGTACCCGCTCACGCCGAACCAGACCTACGTCAACGTGGGCTTCTGGGGGACGGTGCCCATCGGGCAGCAGGAGGGCGAAACGAACCGGCTGATCGAGCGTCGGGTCACCGAACTCGACGGGCACAAGTCGCTGTACTCCGATTCCTTTTACACCCGGGCGGAGTTCGACGAACTCTACGGCGGGGACGGCTACCGGGCCGTGAAGAAACGATACGACCCTGATTCTCGTCTCCTCGACCTCTATGCCAAGGCGGTGCAACGACGATGACCACGTTTAGGGAACGCTCGACGACGTCGACGTCGCAGGCGGGTGCGACGGGGAAACCGGGAACGGCGGGGAGGCTCTCCCTCGCCGAGGTTCTGGAGATCCTCTCCGGCGGTCGGCTGCCGCTCGGGTTCACGGCCTACGACGGGAGTTCGGCCGGACCGCCCGATGCGTCGTTCGGGCTGGATCTGCGGACCCCGCGTGGCACGAGCTACCTCGCCACCGGCAGCGGTGACCTGGGTTTTGCCCGCGCCTACATCGCCGGCGACCTCGAGATCCGCGGTGTGCACCCGGGGGACCCCTATGAGTTACTCAAGGCCCTCGCCGACAGCCTCGTCTTCACCCGCCCGCCGGCACGGATGATGGTCGACATCATCCGCTCCATCGGCGTCCGGCACCTGCGCCCGATAGCGCCGCCGCCCCAGGAAGCGCAGCCCCGCTGGCGCAGGATCACCGAGGGCCTCCGGCACAGCAAGACCCGGGACGCCGACGCGATCCACCATCACTACGACGTCTCGAACGCCTTCTACGAATGGGTGCTCGGGCCGTCGATGACCTACACCTGCGCGTGTTACCCGCGCGGGAGCGCCTCACTCGAGGAGGCGCAGGACAACAAGTACCGGCTCGTCTTCGAGAAGCTGCGGCTGGTGCCGGGCGACCGGTTGCTCGACGTTGGCTGTGGCTGGGGCGGCATGGTGCGCTACGCCGCACGCCGCGGCGTGCGGGCCACCGGTGTGACGCTGTCGACCGAGCAGGCCGGGTGGGCGCAGCGAGCCATCGCCGACGAGGGCTTGGGCGAGCTGGCCGAGGTGCGTTACGCCGACTATCGCGATGTCACGGAAACCGGCTACGACGCGGTGTCGTCGATTGGACTGCTCGAGCACGTCGGCGTGCGCAACTATTCGTCGCACTTCGGCTTTCTGCAGTCCCGGCTGCGCCCCGGCGGGCTACTGCTCAATCACAGCATCACCCGGCCCGAGAACCACCAACAACCCCAGGCGCGCGGATTCATCGATCGCTACGTCTTCCCCGACGGGGAGCTCACCGGATCGGGCCGGATCATCAGCGCCGCCCAAGACACCGGCCTGGAGCTTGTGCACGAAGAGAATTTGCGGCAGCACTACGCGATGACGCTGCGCGACTGGTGCGCCAACCTCGTCGAACACTGGGACGAGGCCGTCGCCGAGGTCGGGCTCCCCACCGCGAAGGTGTGGGGTCTGTATATGGCTGGATCGCGGCTCGGGTTCGAGAGCAACGGCATCCAGTTGCACCAGATATTGCTGAACAGGTCCGACACGCGGGGCGGTGTCGGCGAGCTGCCGTTGCGGCCGTGGTGGACACCCTAGGTCGACCTGCGGTTGGGCCAGCATGTCGTTCTCGCCCGGGCGGGCGGCGGCCTACGCTGGGGGAATGTCCCGCACCATGCGCCTGAAACCCAATGAGCTGGTCGCGGCGTGGCCGGACGGGCCCGCCACGGATGCGATCGGGGAGGTCGCCCGGGTGTTCGCGGGCAATCTGCGCAATGCCATCGGGGAGAAGAGTATTCGCAGTGCCGCGGAGGCCTGCGGGATGAACCACGCGACCCTGATCGGCATCTTGGAGGGGCGGGCCTGGCCGGACATGGAGACCATCGCCAAGCTCGAGCGCGGGCTGGATGCGGCGCTCTGGCCGGGGCATGCGCCTCACTGAGGCCACGCCGAGTCGCCATTCCGCAACTGGTCAACCGGCGACGGCGGCCGGCGCCCGGGTGGGGAAGATCCTGTAGCTCACCGGCCAGATGACGGCGACCAGCGTCACCACACCGAGCCGGCCGAACCGAGCAGCACCCCGGCGCTGATGACCATCGCCAGCAGCAGGATGCCGAACTCCTTCCACTCGTAGAGCGCCCGGATGGCCTGGGCGCGCACCTGACCTACCAGGCGCCGGATGCCGCCACCGAGTGGGCCGATGCGGTGGTGCGCCGGCACCTGGCCTCGCTGCGTCCGCCGGGTGAGACACTGGACCGGTGAAGACACCGACCCTCGCCGTGGCCGTCGCCCAGCCGGAGATCATCCGGGGTGACATCCAGGCGAATGCCGACCGGCACGCGGCCGCGATCCGGTTTGCGTCGGCCCGCGTTGTGGTCTTCCCCGAACTCTCCCTGACCGGCTACGAGCTGGATGCGCCGGCGGTGGCGCTGGACGATCCGGCCCTGGCCGGCATCGTCGCTGCCTGCCGGGAGACCGGCACCGTCGCCCTGGTCGGGGCGCCGGTCGCGGACAGCGGGGACCTGTTCATCGCGACGCTGCGGGTGGATGGTGCCGGCGTGAGGATCGCCTATCGCAAGACCTGGCTGCACGGCGACGAGAACATCCGCTTCAGCCGGGGGCCCGGCGCCACGACCATCGACGTGGACGGCTGGACGATCGGGTTGGCGATCTGCAAGGACACCGGCGCCAGCCAGCACACCGCACAGATCGCCCGGCTGGACGTGGACCTCTACGCCGCGGGGGTCGTGGACCTGCCCGAGGACCTGGTCGAGGGCCGGGCTCGGGCCTTTGTGATCAGCCGGGCGATCAATGCCCCGGTGGCCGTCGCCAGCTTCGCCGGACCGACGGGCGGCGACTTCACCCGCACCGCCGGGCACTCGGCCATCCACGACGGCCGGGGCCGGCTGTTGGCCGAGGCCGACGAGCACGCCGGCAGCATCGCCGTGGCGGTGCTCAGGGACGACCGGGGTCTCGCTCGCGGGTGAGCGACGCGAGTGGGTCTCGACAGGCTCGACCAGCGGGATGGGGGCGTCTGCGGGTCGGGTCACCGGGTCCCGACAGGCTCGACCGACGACGTGGTCGCGACCGTGCGTTGATCGAGCTTGTCGAGATCCCGACGGCGGTCAGCGGTGGTTTTCGGTCTGCTCGATCTGGTCGGCGAGGTCGTCGGGGCTGAGATCGGCGTTCTTGAACTCGGCCGTGAGCGGCAGTTCGAGGTGCAGGTCGGTGCCGATGCAGATCTCGATGGTGCCGGAGAGAAGCTTGAAGTCGAGCACATGGCCGCCATGCCCGTGCTCGGCGTCGATGTAGTGCACGTGCCCGCCCGGCACCCCGATGCCCTGCCCGTAGAGCGGGGTGCGGAAGCCGGCGACGACGCCCCGGGAGCGGCCGAACTCGAGGGTCTTCTCGCCGCGGATGGCCTCCGACATGGGTTGGTAGGGCTTCTCCTGCCGCTCGACCGCCCGCACCCGCACCCACTCGAACTCACCGGTGAGCCGCACGGCATAGAGGTAGTTGGCGCTCTGCAGGGTGTCGGTGATCAGTCGCACAGCCTCGTCGCGGGTGGCCGGTTCGGTGACCGGGATCGTGAGGCTGGGCACGAACTCGGTCACGACTGCGAACGGGGTGAGATCGTCGGCCGCGGCCGGCGTCACGGTGCCGTCCACGCGCATCCGGTAACAGACGCCGTCGAGGATCAGCATCTCGCCGTCGAGAGCGTTGAAGGTGCCCAGGCCGAAATCGCCGTGCTCGAGCAGCGTGGCCACGGTGGTGTCGCCGTCGTAGATGCCGTCGAGCAGCGCGCTCATCAGGCTGGTCTGATAAACGAGGTGGCGCGGGGCCGTTCGTTCGTTCTTGATCATCTTGTTGGCCCCCATGTCGATGTCGGGTAAATTCTCCCACGGTCCGGCGCCGTCGGGGCTGCCCGATCCGGCACGGTCGATACCGGGGTGTTCGGTCCAGTGGAACGCCGACCACGGCGGTTCTCCGACCGAGTAGACGGTTCGGTTATAGACTGGATCATCAAACGACAGTGGAAGGTGGAGCAGCCGGTGGGCGCGAAACTCGGTCAGAACAACATCAAAGGCGAGCACACCAAGGCCGCGATCATCGATGCGGCCGAGGAACTCTTCGCGGAGTCCGGCTACCGGGGTGCATCGCTGGCCAACATTGCCGAACGGGCCGGCGTGACCCAGTCGGGTCTGCTGCACCACTTCAACTCCAAGGACGAGTTGCTCATGGCCGTGCTCGAGCAGCACAACCGTGATGATGACGCCCTCCTGCTCAAGCCGCTGAGCCTGGGCGGCATCGACGTGATCACGGGCCTGCGCCAATTGATCGTGCAGAACTCGGGCAACCGGGTCGCCGTGCGCCTGTTTGCCGTGCTGGTGGCCGAGAGTACCTCGGTGGACCACCCCGGCCACGACTACATGCGGGAGCGCTACGACAAGCTGCGCAACCGGATGGTCGGCGCCCTCTCGGCGGGAATCGAACGCGGCGAGATCAAGCCGGACACCGATCTTGAGGTTCTGGCCTCCGCTCTGATCGCGCTGATGGACGGCATCCAGCTGCAGTGGATCTACAACCCGCGCGTCGACATGGGCGCGAGCTTCGACCTGGTGGCGCGCGTTCTCGCCGACTCCGTGCTGCCGGAGGCCCTGCCCGCCTGAGCGGCGGATCCGACAGACGGCCCCGCCCCACAGCCACGCGCTGGGGCGGGGCCGTTCTGCGTCTGCGGCAGCACCGAAACCGGTGCGGCGCAGATCGAGACCAAGTCGTGATTGATTTACCGACCGAGTACACGGTATGTTAATCAGCACCGACACCGCGGCTGGTCTGACGCCCCGGTGAAAACGGCTGGCCCGGCTTCCCCGCTCGCGCCACTGATGCGTTCCATCTCAAAGGAGAGAACAGAATGACCCGTCGATTCATGCGGCTCGGAGCCATAGCGCTCGCAGCCACGCTGGCCCTGGCCGGCTGCTCCGCCGCCGTCACACCGGCCGCGGACAGCTCGAGTTCCGCACCCACCGGAGGCACCCTCACCCTGGCGGCCGTCGTCGACGCCGCCTCCTGGGACACGGCCGATGCCGAGTTCGGCAACCGTCTGCAGTACATGCAGCCGGTCTACGACTCCCTGCTGCACATCGACGCCGACCTTCAGATCACACCGTGGCTGGCGAGCGCGTTCAGCTACAACGACGACAACACGGCCCTGACCCTGACCCTGCGTGACGACGTCACCTTCTCCGACGGCGAGGCGTTCACCGCCGACGCGGTCAAGGCCAATCTCGAACACTTCAAGGCGGGCACCGGCCAGAACTCGATCACCCTCGGGGCCGTGGAGAGCATCGAGGTCACCGGTGACTACGAGGTGGTGCTCGGGCTCAGCTCCGCCGACCCCGCCCTGCTGCGCAACCTGGCCCTGGTCTCGGGGATGATGGCGAGTCCGGCCGTTCTCGATGGCGGCACCCTGAAGACCACCCCGGTCGGTTCCGGCCCGTACCTCCTCGACTCCGCCGCGACCGTGGTCGGCAGTCAGTACACCTACACCCGCAACCCGGACTACTGGAACACCGAGTTCTTCCCCTACGACAGCGTCGTGATCAAGCCGCTGAGCGACCTGACCGCCCGGCTCAACGCCCTGAAGGCCGGCGAGGTGGACGCCGCATCCGCCGATGCGAAGAGCATGGCCGAGGCGGAGGCCAGCAACCTGACCGTGAACAAGATGGAGGGTGACTGGCAGGGCCTGTTCATCGTCGACCGCGACGGCGCAACCGTGCCGGCACTCGCCGACGAGAGGGTTCGTCAGGCGCTGAACTACGCAATCGACGGCGACGCGATCCTCGCCTCGATCCGCCTGGGCGAGGGCACCTCCACCACCCAGATCTTCAGCCCCACCAGCCAGGCCGCGGACGATGCCCTGAACGACGCCTACCCGTACGACCCCGAGAAGGCCAAGAAGCTGCTCGCGGCCGCCGGCTACGAAGACGGCTTCGACCTGACCATCCCCGACATCGCCGGATTCTCCGACCTCACGACGATCACCACCCAGTCGCTCACCGACATCGGGATCCGGGTGAGCGTAGAACCGGTCTCCGCCGACCAGACCATCTCCGCCCTGCTTGGCGGCAAGTTCCCGGTGTTCATCTTCTCGTGGGGGTCCTCGAACGCCTGGCAGGACATCCTCAAACTCGTGCAGCCGAGCGCACCGTGGAACATGCTGGGTAACCAGACCCCCGAGCTGGATGCGCTCATCGCGGCCGCCCAGAACGCCCCGGCCGACGACGCCGACGCCGCGTTCCAGGCCGTGAACGAGTACCTCGTGGATCAGGCCTGGTTCGCGCCCTGGTTCGTGCAGAACAACATCTACCTGAGCGGTGCGGACACCCAGGTGACCATGCAGCCCCAGAACGTCGTTCCGTACCTCTGGAACTACGCGCCCCAGGCGTGAGTCCACCGGGGGTGCCGGCCGATTCGCCCGGCACCCCCGGTCCACCTGGTCGCCAGCCGACCCGTTTGCACGTCGACCTTCGAGGAAGAAGGACACCTTGGTCATTTTTCTACTCCGCCGCCTGGCCAGCGCCGTCGTACTGGTTTTTGTGATCGCCACGATCACCTTTCTGCTGATGAGCATCACCGGCGGCGACCCCGCCCGCAACATCCTGGGTGAAGGCGCCACCGCCGACCAGGTGGCGGCCAAGGCCGCCGAACTCGGACTCGACCAGCCCATCCCGGTGCGATACGTCGACTGGCTCGGCGCCGCCGTCACGGGCGACTTCGGCCGCTCGTGGTTCACCAACGAGCCCGTGATGTCGTCACTGGCCAACAAGTTCCCGGTGTCGCTGTCCATCGTCGTCACGGCCATCGTCGTGACCGCACTGCTCAGCGCCGTGCTCGGAGTCACCGCAGCCGTCAAGCGCGGCTGGATCGACCGGTTCGTGCAGATGTTCGCGGTGCTCGGATTCGCCCTGCCCAACTTCTGGGTTGCCCTGGTGCTCGTGACAATCTTCGCGGTCAACCTCAAGCTCCTGCCGGCGACCGGATACGTGCCCTTCGCGACGGACCCCTGGCGCTGGGGTCTGGGGCTGGTGCTGCCGGTCGCCGCTCTCGTCGTGGGCACCATCGCCTCGACGGCCCAACAGGTGCGCGGAGCCACCATCGACGTGCTGCGCCAGGACTACGTGCGCACCCTGCGCAGCCGCGGGATCTCGAAGCGGTCGCTGCTCTTCCGCCACGTGCTGCGCAACGCCGCACCACCGGCGCTGACCGTGCTGTCGCTCCAATTCGTGGGGCTGCTCGGCGGAGCGATCATCATCGAAAAGGTCTTCGCCCTTCCCGGCATCGGCAACCTCGCCGTGAGCGCCACCCTGCAGGGCGACCTGCCCCAGATCCTCGGCCTCGTGGTGGTCATGGTCGTGCTCGTTGTCATCGTCAACCTCGTCATCGACCTGGCAACAGGCTGGCTCAACCCGAAGGCGCGTGTCTCATGACCGAACCCCTCCTGCCCACCGGCCCCGCCGCCGTGGCCGCAACGCCCGGCCGGGCCGGCATCATGCGGCGCGTGCTGCGCAACCCCATGGCCGTCGGCGCCCTCGCGGTGCTGGCCCTGGTTGTGCTCGGTGCGATCCTGGCGCCGCTGCTCAGCCCCTGGGACCCCGATCGAGCCGACCTCGCCCAGGTCTTCGCGCCGCCGTTCGGCGAGCACCTGCTCGGCGCCGACAGCGCCGGGCGCGACATCCTCACCCGCCTGCTCACGGGCGCCCAGGTGAGCCTGATCGGGGCCGTGATCGCCCTGGTCGTGGCCCTGGCCATCGGCATCCCGACCGGGCTCGTTGCCGGCTACTACCAGGGCTGGTTCGACTCGATCTCGAACTGGCTGGCCAGCCTGATCATGGCGATGCCCGGCCTGATCGTGCTGCTCGCGATGATCTCCGTCATCGGCTCCGGCATGGTGGGCGTGATGGGCACCTTCGGCGTGCTGCTCTCACCGGGAGTGTTCCGGCTGACCAGGTCCGGCGTCATCTCGGTGCGCAACGAGCTGTACATCGACGCGGCCCGGGTCTCCGGGCTCAGCGACCTGCGGATCATCGCACGGCACGTCTTCGGCGTGGTCAGGGCGCCCCTGGTGATCCAGGCCTCGATGATGGCCGGCATCGCCATCGTGCTGCAGGCCGGCCTGCAGTTTCTCGGCGTGGGGGACTCGCTCACCGCCAGCTGGGGCCAGATGCTCAACGACGCCTTCACCAACATCTACGTCGCCCCGACCATGCTGCTCTGGCCCGGTCTGATGATCGGCATCACCGTGGGCGCCCTGGCCATCTTCGGCAGCGCCCTGCGCGACACCGTTCAGGGCTCCGAAGCCCTCAAACGGGTCAAACGCCCCCGGATCGCCGCGGGCGACGTGCTGCCCAGCACCGCGGTGCTGCGCACCATCGACGAACCGATCGCGTTCGGGGCGACCGAACTGGTCGATCCGGTCGAGGCGCTCCTGGTGGTCAGCGATCTGCGGGTCGGCTACCCGCAGGCGTCCGGCGACACGACCGTGGTCGTGAACGGGGTCTCCCTGCACGTCAATCGCGGCGAAGTGCTCGGCCTGGTCGGCGAGTCGGGGTCGGGCAAGTCGCAGACGGCGTTCTCGATCCTCGGCCTGCTGCCGGACAACGGCCGGATCCTCTCCGGCAGCATCCATTTCAACGGCGCCCAGATCGCCTCGGCCAGCGGCGCGGCCCGCGGCGCAGACCGGCTCCGCGGCAGCGGCATCGCCTACATCCCGCAGGAACCGATGTCGAACCTCGACCCGTGCTTCACCCTCGGCTTCCAGCTGGTCGAACCGATGCGCCGCATCCTCAAACTCAGTCGCCAGGATGCCAAGAAACGCGCCATCGAACTGCTCGACCGGGTCGGCATCGCCGATCCGGAGCGCACCTTCAACGCCTATCCGCACGAGGTCTCCGGCGGCATGGCGCAACGAGTGCTGATCGCGGGCGCGGTCTCCTGCGACCCGCAGCTGCTCATCGCCGACGAGCCCACCACGGCCCTCGACGTGACCGTGCAGGCCGAGGTTCTCGACGTGCTGCGCAGCCTGCAACAGGAACGGAACATGGGCATGATCATGGTCACCCACAACTTCGGCGTGGTCGCGGACATCTGCGACCGGGTGGCCGTGATGCAGACCGGCCGCCTGGTCGAACAGGAGGACGCGGTCGTGCTCTTCGGGGCACCCCAGCACGCGTACACGAAGATGCTGCTGGGCTCGACTCTGGAAGACACCGCCGCGCGCGCACCGCTCGGCACCACCCGTACACGATTGGGAGCCCGCTGATGAGTACACGCATGCCGACACCCACCGAGACAGCTCGGCCTGCCGCCGGGACCACGGCCGGGACGGCCGCGGAGCCGTTGCTGCGAGTGGACGACCTGCGGGTGTCCTACCCGGTCAAGGGCTGGCGCACCCCGCCGTTCCAGGCCCTCAAGGGGGTGTCCATCGACATTCATCCGGGGGAGACCCTCGGCCTCGTCGGCGAATCCGGCTCGGGCAAGACCACGCTCGGCCGGGCCGTGTTGGGCCTGGCGCCCATCGTGGGCGGAACCGTCTCGTTCGCCGGCGACGACATCACCCACTGGGGTCGCGCGCGCCGGCGCACGCTCAGCAGCGACATCCAGGTGGTCTTCCAGGACCCGTACACGTCGCTGAATCCGGCCATGACGGTCGGCGACATCCTCGCCGAACCGTTGCGGGTGTCCGGGGTGGAGAAGACCGCGGCGCGTCGGCGCATCGGCGAACTGCTCGACCAGGTGAATCTGCCGGCCAACGCGGCCGACCGGCTGCCACGCGAATTCTCGGGCGGCCAGCGCCAACGGGTCGCGATCGCCAGGGCACTCGCCCTGGGGCCCCGGCTCATCGTCTGTGACGAGCCGGTCTCCGCCCTCGACCTGTCGACGCAGGCCACCGTCCTGGACCTGTTCATCGACATCCAGGAGCAAACCGGGGTGGCCTACCTGTTCGTGTCCCACGACTTGAGCGTGATCCGACACATCAGCCATCGGGTGGCGGTGATGTACCGTGGCGACATCGTCGAGACCGGGGAGGCAGAGATCGTGACCAGTGCGCCCGCGCATCCGTACACGCAGCGGCTCCTGATGGCCGCCCCCGTGCCGGACCCGACCCGGCAGGCCGCCCGCCGCGCCGGCCGGCAGGCGCTGCTGGCCGAGCAGGCCGGGGCCTCGAAGTGAGGGTGACGCTGAGGTCGGGAGTGCTGCAGGGCAGCACGGCGCTGACCAAGCGCGCCGACGTGCAGTGTTACCTGGGGATCCCGTTCGCGGCGCCCCCGGTGGGCCCGCTGCGGTTCAAGCCGCCGCAACCGGTGGCCCCCTGGGCGGGAGTGCGGGACGCAAAACGCTTCGGTCCGGCCGCACCGCAGAACCCCGACCCGTTCCTGGCGGCGAACGACTATTTCCAGCCGTCCATCGACGAGGCCGACTGCCTGAACCTGAACGTCTGGACGCCCCGCGCCGACGACAGCCGGCGCCCGGTGCTGGTCTGGATCCACGGTGGCGGATACGTCGGCGGCTCCAACTCCACCGGCCTGAACAACGGCGCCGAACTCGCGGCCACCTTCGACGTGGTCGTCGTGTCGGTCAACTACCGGCTGGGCGCGCTGGGCTACCTGGCGCTCGGCCATCTGCTGGGTGAGGAGTACGCCGACAGCGCCAACCTCGGCGTGCTGGACCAGATCACGGCGCTCGAGTGGGTGCGCGACAACATCGCCGCGTTCGGCGGCGACCCGGCCGATGTGACACTGTTCGGGGAGTCCGCCGGCGGCGCCGCCGTCGGCACCCTGCTGGGCACACCGCGGGCCGAAGGCCTGTTCCGGCGGGCCATCATTCAGAGCGGCACTGCCGAACGAGCCAGGGACCGCGCCGATGCCCAGGCCCAGACGGCCGCGTTCCTCACCGCCGCCGGGCTCTCCCCTGACCGGGCCGGCCTGCTCCTCGAGTGGCCGCTGGATAGGATCCTGGCCGCCCAGAGTGACTACGTCGCCGAGTTCTCCCGCGACGTGGTGGGCCTGGCGCTGCCGTTCCAGCCCACGGTGGACGGCCGGCTGTTGCCGCAGCCGCCGCTGGACCTGATCCGTCGGGGACTGAACGCGGATGTGGACCTGCTGGTGGGCACCAACCTGAACGAGGCCTCCTTCTTCACCGAACCGATGTCGGGGCCGGGAGACGACGCCGCGACCGTCGAGGCGAAGATCCGCCGGGTACTCGACCAGGACCTGCCCGGCGCGACCGGCGAGGTGGTCGCCGGCTACCGCGCGGCCGTGGCCGCCGCCATCGGCCACCAGCCCACCCAGCGTCAGGTGCTCGAATCGTTGCTCACCGACCGGTTGTACCGGCAACCGACCAACCGGCTGCTGGCCGCGAGGGCGGGCAGCGCCGGCGCCACCTACGCGTACCTGTTCACCTGGCGCAGTCCGCTCTTCGACGGTCGGCTCGGCGCCTGCCACGTGCTGGAGATCCCGTTCGTGTTCCGGCAACTGCACCGGATCGAGGCGGTGTCGCTGGTGGGCGAGGACGCCCCGCAGGCCCTGTCCGATTGGATGAGCGCGGCCTGGGTGCGCTTTGCCGACACGGGCATCCCCGGGTCGGCCGCGTTGCCCGACTGGCTGCCGTACGGCCCGGACCAGCGGCTCACCATGGAGCTGAACGTGCACCCCCGGCTGCGGGAAGACCCCCTGCGGGAGCTCCGCGAGTTCTGGACCACGACCCTCATCGATGCGGAAGTCGCCTGATGGGCCCGCTGAACGGCCTCACGGCCATCGACCTCAGCCGCGCACTGGCCGGACCGCACGCCGGCATGGTGCTCGGTGACCTCGGGGCGCGGGTGATCAAGGTGGAGGTTCCGGGAACCGGCGACGACACCAGAGGGTGGGGCCCGCCTTTCGTCGGCCCTGCCGGGGACGAACAGTCCACCTACTTCCTCAGCTGCAACCGTAATAAGGAGTCGATCAGCCTCGACCTCAAGGATGCCGCCGACCTCGACGTGCTCCGCACCCTGATCGCGACCGCCGACATCCTGGTGGAGAACTTCCGGCCGGGCACTCTCGACCGGCTCGGACTCACCGCCGAGGTGCTGTTCCAGCTGAATCCTCGACTGATCGTGCTCGCCATCAGCGGCTTCGGCCACGATGGCCCGGAGGGCTCACGGGCCGGATACGACCAGATAGCGCAGGGTGAGGCCGGCATCATGTCGCTCACCGGGACCGACCGGGCGAATCCGCAACGGGTCGGCGTGCCGATCGGTGACCTGTTGGCCGGGATCTACGGAGTGGTCGGGATTCTGGCGGCGCTGACCGAACGGGCGATGACGGGGCGCGGCCAGGTTGTTCGCACCTCGCTTCTCGCGGCCCTGGTCGGCATCCACGCCTTCGAAGGCACCCGTTGGACGGTGGCCGGGCAGGTGGGAGCGGCAGCGGGAAACCACCATCCCTCGATCGCGCCGTACGGTCTCTTCGCGTGCGGCGGCGGCGCGGTGCAGATCGCGGTGGGTTCGGAGCGACTGTGGCAACGGTTCGCCGTCGCGTTCGGGCTGGATCTGACCGATGTGCGGTACCTGACCAACGCCAGCCGGGTCAGCAACCGGCAAGCACTGATCGCCGACATCGAGACCGCGTTCTCCGGCTGGTCCGCGGCCGACCTGCTGGTCGAACTGGACCGGATCGGCATTCCGGCCGGCCGGGTGCGCAGCCTGGACGAGGTCTACGAGTGGGAGCAGACCCGCTCCCAGGGCCTGCTGATCGACGTGGACCATTCCACCCTGGGAACCATCACCCTGCCAGGGCCCACCCTGCGATTCTTCGACCAGGGCGGTGTCGAGGTCACCCGCACCAAGCACGCCCCGCCCCCGTTGCTCGATGAACATGGCCCGGCCCTGCGGCAGCAGGCTGCAGCCCTGGGGCGCGCGGCGCATCCGGTGGGGGAGGCCGCCAGATGACCGGGCAGACGAACGCGCCCCGGCCGGGCCCCGAGCCGGAGGCACGGCTGGGCTCCGGCCGCCTGATCGAGACCGTTGTCGACGCCGGAAGCTTCGTGGAGTGGAGCGACCTCGGTGCGGGCATCGCCGACCCTCCCGAGGGGCCGTACCTGACGGAGCTCCTGCACGCGAGGGCGCGCACCGGGCTGCGCGAATCGGTCCTGGTGGGGGAGGCGAGTGTTGGCGGGCACCGCGTCGCCCTGATCGTGAGCGAATTCGCCTTCCTGGGCGGTTCGATCGGCGTGGCCGCGGCGGAGATCATCGTGCAGGCCGTGCACAGGGCCACCGCCGCGAGCCTGCCCATCCTGGCCGCTCCGGTCTCCGGCGGAACTCGGATGCAGGAAGGTACCAGGGCTTTCCTGCAGATGGTGAAGATCGCCGGCGCTGTGGCCGAACACAAGCACACCGGGCTGCCCTACCTGGTCTACCTGCGGCATCCCACAACCGGCGGCGTGTTCGCCTCGTGGGGCTCGATGGGTCAGGTGACCGTTGCCGAGCCGGGTGCCCTGGTCGGCTTCCTGGGGCCGCGGGTATACCGGGCCATCATGGGCAAGGACTTCCCTCCCGACGTGCAGACCGCCGAGAACCTCTACCGGCGCGGGATCATCGACGCCGTGCTCTCGCCGGAGCACCTGGCCAGGCTGGCCGGTCGCGTGCTCACGGTGATGGCGACCCGCCGGTCGGTGAGGCCGGGCGAGCCGGCGACCGGGTCCGCGCCGTCAGCGCCCCGCCCCGCCGTCGCCCCGGCCGGGCGGAGTGCGGACTTCGACGACTGGGCGGCCGTGCAGGCATCCCGCATCCCCGGCCGGCCGGGACTGCGCACCCTGTTACGGGTGGCGGCGACGGATGTTGTCACCCTCAGCGGCACCGGCTCCGGCGAAGCCGATCCGGCGCTCACCCTCTCCCTGGCCCGGTTCGGCGGTGTCGGCGCGGTGGTGATGGGCCACGACCGGCGTGCCCAGCGCGGTGAGGTGGCGCTCGGGCCGGCGGCGCTGCGGGTGGCCGGCCGCGGGATCCGCCTGGCGGAGGAACTCGGCCTGCCGCTGGTGACCGTGATCGACACCCCGGGCGCCGCCCTGTCGAAGGAAGCCGAGGAGGGTGGCCTGGCCGGCGAGATCGGCCGCTGCATGATGGCGCTGCTCGAGGTGGACATTCCCACGATCGCCGTCATCCTGGGTCAGGGCGCCGGCGGGGGAGCCCTGGCGCTCGTGCCCTGTGACACGGTTCTCGTCGCCGAGAACGGCTGGCTCTCACCGCTGCCGCCGGAGGGCGCCAGCGCCATCGTCTACCGGGACGCGGAGCACGCGGCCACCATCGCCAGGGATCAGCGCATCGGGGCCGCACATCTGGTTGAGGACGGCATCGCCGATGCGGTGCTCGCGGAGCACACCCGCGCCGACCTGGACCCGTTGGCCTTCTGCCGTTCCGTCGGCACGGCGGTGCAGAATCAGATCACCATCCTGCAGGCGCTGCCGGACGACACCCGGATGCGCCAGCGTCGCGACCGCTATCGCCGCCTCGGCTGGCCCGCAGGAGACGCGGCCGGTTAGAGCGCGGGGATGAGCTCGGGCACCCGGCAGGGCTGGCCGTTGGCGTAGTTGAGGCACGAGCCCAGGGCATCCGGGTACGGGTCGGTGTCGCCCGCGCCGAACCAGGCCGTGTAGAACAGCCAGAAGTTGAGATTGCCGTGCGTGGAGCATCCGTCGCCGTCACTGTCGGCATCGGCCAGGGCGGCCTCGTTGGGTTGGTACGGCGTGTAGTTGTACAGGTTCGCGGTGGCCTGGTTCTGGATGTCGACGGTGCTGGCGCCGCACTCGGCGTCGGGGTTGTAGCCCACCTCGACGTCACCGATCTTGTAGGTGCGCTCGGGCTCCTGGGTGTACTGCCGGAACTGCCAGGCGGCGTTGTAAACCTGGTTGAAGAACCCGAAATACTCGGTCTCGCAGTCGGCGGTGTCGGGGCAGCCGTAACCGGTGGCGCGCAGGTAGCCGGACTCGGTGGGCCGGCTGAGCAGGGACTGCTCCTTCTGCAGCAGCACCAGCAGCACGCGGGGGCTGATGCCGCAGGCCTCGGCGACCTTGCTCAGGATGGTGCTGGCGTGCTCGTTCTCGGCGCCGCGGTAGGCGGCGCAGTGGCCGGCCCCGGCGGCGGGCTGGTCGACGGTGCTCTCGCGGTACTCCCAGAGGCAGGGCGAGCTGTCGGTGCGGATGCAGCTGCGCGAGAGCAGGAACGATTGGATCTGCTGCTCGGTCATGGCGTCGGCGTTGAAGAAGGTGTAGTCGCTGACGATCCGGCCCGCCTCGAAGCCGGCCAGGTCGATTTGGTTCGTGGCGATCGGCGCGGTGGGGGCCGCCGTGGCCGGGGCGGCGCGGACCGCGGCACCGACGAGGGCGGCGCCGCCCAGCAGCACGACAAGAACGGCGGCGGTCGCGAGCGCGGACAGGCGGTGGCGCTCGAAGAAACTCATCCGGCCAGACTATCGAAGGCGTGCGGACGCCGGGTGGGAGGGGGCTGCGAGGTGCCGGCGGCTGGGCCGCGGCCCGGTGTATTACGGGCTTCTAACGATGCCCCGACCGGGGGGTCGGCGCTCGCCGGTCGAGGCATCCGGCAGATAGAATTACAGGTCAGGAAAGGCGGGAAACGTGCCGAACGGTACATCGACAGGTCTCCTGCGCGGACGTTACCGCCTGCTGGAACTGATCGGCCAGGGCGGCATGGGGGCCGTCTACAAGGCCACCGACGAGTTCCTCGGTCGCAATGTGGCCATCAAGATCTTCCTCGCCCACGCCACCGAGGCTGCGGATGTGCGCCGGCAGGAGGACGAGGTCAACATCCTCGCCTCCCTCAGCCACCACAGCCTGGTCACCCTGCTCGACGCTGCCGTCGACCGCAGCATCCCCGCGATGCCGCGGATCTACCTGGTGATGGAGCTCGTCGAAGGCGCCGACCTGCAACGCAAGCTCGCTCGCGGCCCGCTGCCCGTGCGGCAGATCGCCCAGCTGGCCTACGACCTCGCGGAGGGCCTGGAGTACATCCACTCCCGGGGCGTGGTGCACCGCGACGTGAAACCGGCCAACGTACTGCTCGTCGACTACAACGGTGACGACTCCCGCACTCGCGCCAAGCTCACCGACTTCGGTATCGCCCTGCTGGCCGAGTCCGAACGTTTCACCGCCGATGGCGCCGCCACCGGCAGTGCCCACTACATGAGCCCCGAGCAGGCCACGGGCGACCCGGTCGGGCCGGCCAGCGACGTCTACGCCCTCGGCCTGGTGCTGCTGGAGTGCTTCACCGGCGAAATCGCCTTCCCCGGTGCCGCCGTGCCGTCGGCCCTGGCCCGGCTGATGAACGACCCGACCATTCCCGCCACGGTGCCGGCCGCCTGGGCCGGGTTGATCGGCGCGATGACCGCCCGCGACCCCCGGGACCGGCCGCTGGTGCACGACCTGGTGCTGGCCCTCCGCCAGCTGATCATCGGCGCCTCCGGCCGGCACCGCGCCGACGCCCCCGTGCTGCTGCCGGCCACCCGGCCCGTCACCCGCCTCGCGACCAGGCCCGGCGCCCCCGAGGCCGCGGACGAAGAAGGCCGGATGACCGCCGTGCGGCGTTACGACCTGCTGGACACCCCGCCGGACGGCACCTTCGACCGGATCACCGCCATGGCCGCCCGGATCTTCCAGGTACCGATCGCGCTGGTGAGCGTGGTGGACTACGACCGGATCTGGTTCAAGTCGCGGCACGGATTGAGTGTCGAGCAGATCGACCGCGACGCGGGCCTCTGCGCCTCCGCGATCCTGCACGACGAACCCTGGGTGGTGACGGATGCCCGGATCGACCCGCGGGCGCTCGCGAACCCGCTGGTCGCCGGCGAGATGGGCCTGCAATTCTACGCCGGCGTGCCGCTGACCACGCGGGACGGACACAACCTGGGCACCCTGTGCCTGATCGACTACACGCCCCGGGAGTTCTCGGCACCCGACCTGGCCACCCTCGAAGACCTCGCCGCCGTGGTGATGAGCGAGCTGGAACTGCGCCTGGACAGCCGCCAGGCCCTGCTCGACCACCGGGCACTGAACGGCTGAGTACCGGCTACGGGGCTGATCGGATCGCAAATCCGTTCGCCGACATGCCGGTGAGCTCTTCCGGCGGGAGGCCGGCGACGGTTGAATGGGAGGGAACCGTAGAAGTCGGATGTGCCGCCTTCCGCGGCAGGAGGTCATCATGGACGCTGACACGGGCAGAGACACCGACCCGCGGGCCGACGCGGGCGATGCGGCGGCGGTGCACGCCGAGGGGGCCGCGCAGCCGGCGCAGGAACCCGGACCCCGCACGGGCATCGTAGTCGGGCACGACGGATCGGCCGATGCCAACAACGCCCTGACCGTGGCGCTGGATCTGGCCGCCGGCCTCTCGGTTCCGGTGACCATTGTGCGGGCCTGGTCGATCGACACGGCCCCGCGGCCGGCGAACTGGGAATTCGGTTACGTGTCGTCGTACTCCGACTACGCCGAGGCCGTGCGGGAACGGCTCCGGAAAGACACCCAGACGGTGGTCGCGAAGCATCCGGATCTCACGGTGGAGTACCGGGTGGCGTTGGGCGGGCCGGCCAAGACACTCATCGAGGTGTCCAAGGGCTCCCGGATGCTCGTCGTCGGCTCCCGCGGACGCGGCGGCCTGGCCGGCATGCTGCTCGGCTCGGTGAGTGAGCAGTGCGTGCGGCACGCGGACTGCCCGGTGCTCGTGGTGCCGCCCCGGTCCTGACCCGGGTGAGCGCAGGTCGACGCGGGTCGGCCTGGCCCGGCTGCGGGTCAGCCGACCTGCAGCCGGTTGCCCACCGCGAACCAGGCCAGCGCACCGAACACCGGCGCGAAGACCACGGTCAGCACCCAGCGGGTGCGGGCCGGTTCGCTCAGGTGCACGGCCTGGGCCACCTGCACGAGCGCGGCCACGATGAGCACGATGGCGCCCAGGGCGGCCAGGACGATGAGCGCCAGGCCGATCAGCCCGCCCAGTGCGGCGCCGTCGATCGCGCCGCCGTCCAGAACATCGGTGTGCCCGGTTGCCCCCGGCAAGGCGGCGTTGAGTGTGCCTGTGTTTATCATTCGTCGGTTTCCCCTCGATCCCGGCAGATGGTGCCCGGCGGCGTCGCGGGGCGGGTGAAGCGGTGGTGCGGTTGTCGTCGGCCGGGAGAACAGGTTCCCCCCGGAATGTTCGCCCGGCCTGCCCAAAGCATACCAAACGGTATGATTCGATTCGAGACGATGTCGGAATTGGTCTCGGGGCCGCGCCTCCTGGCGCCTGTTTCGACCGGAGGAGCGTCATGACCCAGCAGGCCCGCGCCGTCGAAACCCGGGCGGCGATCATCCGGGCCGCCGCCGATGTCTTCGGCACCCTGGGCTTCGGTGGCGCGTCGATGGCGGACATCTGCGTCGCGGCCGGCCTCACCAAGGGGGCGCTGTACTTCCACTTCGTGTCGAAGGATGCCCTGGCCCTCGCGGTCATCGACGCCCAGCACGAGCGGGCGATCGCGCTCGGCGACGAGCTGCTGCACAGCGATCAGCCCGGTCTGCAGGTGTTGCTGCGGATGGCGTTCGAGCTGGGCAAGCAGGTGCGGGACGACCCGGTGTCGCGAGCCGGCATCCGCCTGACCATGGAGTCGAGCAACCTGTCGGTGCCGGTGGTCACACCCTACAAAGACTGGATGGCGGCCTGCGAGGTGCTGCTGCGGCGCGCCATCCGCGACGGCGACGTGCGCCCGGATGTCGACGTCGCCGCCGCCGCCCACTTCATCAGCCCGGCGTTCACCGGCGTGCAGGTGGTCTCCGGCGTGCTCACCGGCCGGGCCGACCTGATGCAGCGTCTCATCGAGATGTGGTCGTTCGTGCTGCCCAGCCTGGTGGTGCCCGAGCGATGGGAGCAGCTGTCGGCCCTGCCCCAGGAGATGGCCGACGTCTGGGGCTGATGCCGCCGTCGTGGCAGCCGTCACAGGTGCAGCAGGCCGAGCGTCAGGGTCAGGATGCTGAGCCCGGCGCCGACCAGGCCCACCGCCACCGCTGACCGCACCGGCGAGGCGGAGCGCTCTGCCGGTGCCGGCGGTCGGGGTGTCGTGAGCGAGGCCCGGGCATCCTGCAGCGTTGCGCAGCTCGGGAGGCGGCCGCCGAGTCCGTCGGTGACCTCGAAGTGTCCATTCCGGAACTCCACGAACCCCGCGAAGTCGCCCGTGCGGCTGGCCACCCACAGGGCCGCCGCCGGTGATGACCAGCTGAGCGGTTCGACGAGGGTGCCGGCGGGCCGGGCCGGTGCCTGCAGTTGTGCGATCATGATGCCGTTCCTCCTGGCTGACGTGCTGAGGAATCCAGCTTCGCTTCCGCGCCGGCCGGGCGCATCACACGGGAGGACGATATCCGCCTACTGCGCCCGCTGTAGGCCGGGCCGGGCTAGCCGCTGAACGCCTGGGCGCAGGATTCGTCCTTGGCGGTGCGGCCGGTGAGTCCGTCCAGGACTTCAGGGGCGGCCTCGATGACGGGGGCGTCGGTCGCGATGGGCGCCTCCGGGTCGACGGGGGTCTCGGCCGGCTCCGGCTCCTCCGACGCCAGGGCGAAGGGCTCGTCGGCCAGGATCTTGGCGAACATCGTGTCGGCGAGGTCTTGCAGGGGAACCACCTTGTTCGGGAAGTCCGGGTCTTCGGTGGTGCCCGGGTACTGCACGAAGACCAACCGGGCCAGGTCGATGTCTTTCAGCGCCAGCGCCATCGACACCATGGTGTCGGCGTTGGCGAGGGGCTTGGACAGCTTGATGTTCGTGGCGGCGGCACTGGCCAGGGAGAACAGCTTGGGCAGGTCGGTGAAGGTCCCGTCGCCCTGCACCGTGCGCATCAGCGACGCCAGGTAGATCTGTTGCGATGAGATTCGCGACAGGTCGCCGCCGTCGCCGACACCGTGGCGGCTGCGCAGGAACGCCAGGGCGGTGGAGCCGGAGACCACGCTGGTGCCGGCGGGCAGGTCGAGGTCGGCCAGCGGGTCGTTGATCGCCTCCGAGAGGCAGATCGGCACCCCGCCGACCGCGTCGCTCATGCGCACGACGCCGTCGAACGACGCGAGGCCCGCGTAGGGGATCGACAGACCGGTGAGCTCTTCGATGGTGTGGACCACACACGGCAGGCCGCCGCGCGACATGGCCTCGTTCACCGGGCGGGCGGACATCGAGCTGTATTCCTCGCCGGTTTCGGCGTTGGTGCAGGTGGGGTGGGCCACGATCAGGTCACGCGGGATGCTCACCACCACGGCGTTGGTGTGGTCGGCCGAGACGTGCACCAGGATGTTCACGTCGTTGAGGGCGGAGTCACGGTCGCCGTAGGCGGCCCCCTGCTCGGCGTCGTTGTCGACGCCGACGATGAGGATGTTGAAGCCGTACTCGTAGCTGCCGATGGACGGTGCTGCGTCGGGAACATCCGCCCCGTTGAGGTCGATCGAGTTCGCCGACACGGTGTTGCTGAACTGCCACACGGCGATTCCCGCCACGGCGGCGGTGCTCACCAGAAGCACGGCCAGGCCCGAGGCCACCAGGGCGAGCGCCGTGCGAACGGGGTGGGATCGCTTCAGCCGGCCGTGGCGTGCGATTCCGGTGAGCTGCTGCCGTCGTCTGATCATGGCCAGCCCCCTTGTTTTCTTCCAAAAAACGGAGGTTAGCATCCCAATTCTGAGGAAATGCCTGATCGGGCCGTGACCCGGAAGGCGGCGCCGGGGTGGTCACCGGCCAGGTGCGGGTCGCCGGTCGCGGTGAGCTGCTCGCGGAGGGTGCCCGTCGCCGGCGCTGCGGGCATCCGGCCGCGGCGGCGCAGCTCGGGCACCACGAGGGCCGCGAAGTCCTCGAGGTCGGCCGGATCGAAGACCGGCTCGAGCAGGAAGCCGTCCAGGTCGGTCTCGTCCATCAACCGCTCGAGCTGGTCGGCGACCTCGGTGGGACTGCCCACCACCTCGAAGCCGCGGGTGCCGCGGCCGCGGAGCTGATCGAGGATTTCGCGCACGGTCGGTGCCGGGCGACCGTCCTTGCCGAGGAAGCGGTCGATGTTGCTCTGGCCCATCTGGCCGGCCGGGCCGGCGCCGTCGTTCATCTGGGTGAGCGGCAGGTCGGGGTTCAGCGACAACAGGTCGATGCCGGTGTTGCCGGCGTAGAGCACGGCAACGACCTCGTCGGTCTGCAGGTCGTCGAATTCCCGCCGCAGGGCCACCGCGGCGTCGTGGGTCGCGGCGACGGTGACCGTGACGCCCACCATCACCCGGATGCCCAACGGGTCGCGGCCGTTCTCGGCGGCCCTGGCCCGGATGTCGGCGACGTTCGCCCGGGTCTGTTCGATGGTGGTGCCCTGCACGAATACGCACTCGGCGTTGCGCGCCGCGTAGGCCCGCCCGCGCGCCGAGGTGCCCGCCTGGAAGAGCACCGGGGTGCGCTGCGGGGAGGGGTCGACGGTGAAGTAGCCGGAGGAGCGGAAGTGCTCGCCCCGGTACTCGATGCGGTGCAGTTTGTCGGGGTCGGCGAACACGCCGGACTCCTTGTCGCCCACGAGCGCGTCGTCCTCCCAGCTGCCCTCCCAGAGGGTGAGCGCCAGGTCCACGTATTCGTCGGCCTGGTCGTAGCGGGCGTCGTGCTGGGTCATATCGGTGTGCCCGAAGAGCTTGGCGACGGTGTCCTGCGAGGCGCCGGTGACGATGTTCCAGCCGATCCGTCCACCGGTGAGGTGGTCGAGGGTGGCGAAGCGGCGGGCGGTCTGCACCGGATGGTCGAGCCCGGTGGAGGAGGTGACCACGAAGCCGAGCCGCTCGGTGAGGTGGGCCAAGGTGGGGATGATCAACGCCGGGTCGAGGGCCGGGAAGTTGATGCCGGCGCGCACGGCGAGGTCGGGCAGGTCGCCGTCGATGGCCGGGTAGCCGTAGCCGTCGGCGAAGAACAGGAAGTCGAAACCCGCGGCATCCAACAGCTGGGCGATCCGGATCCAGTGGTCGAGCTCGTGGAAGCGCAGCGAGTCACTGCGCGGGTGCGGCCAGCTGAGGGTGCCGCCGACCTGCGGTCCGGCGACTTCGAAGACGCCCAGGTGCATCTGCTTCATGGTGGGGTCCTGTCTGTCGGCGGGCCCGACTGGCCCTCTCCTCCGATTGAACCAAATGGTTCATAGCGCTGTCCAGCCACGAAACAGACTCTTAACATGACGGCCGCGGGCCGCCCGTCTCCTGGGTCGGGGAACCCGGTCAGCGGGCGGTGGCGGCGTGCTCGACCCGGGCGAGCAGGGCAGCCGTGCCGCGGGCGGCGGCCTCGTTGACCAGACCGGTGTCGCCGATGCCGATCAGGGTGGCCTGCAGTCCGCGCCAGAGGGCGACGAGCTCGTGACCGAACGCGAGGGCCTCATCGCCCGGCACCCCGGAGGCCTCGATGGCCGCCGCCACGTGGTCGGCCCACTCGGTGCCGATGGTGCCGAGGAAGGCGGCGTAGCGCTGCTGCTCGAAGCCGGCCAGGCCGAAGACCTGGAAGAACAGCCGGTGGAAGGGCAGGTTGGCCGGATCGGCGATGGTGGCCCAGGCGGCGTCGAGCCGGTCGCCAAGGGGGAGTGCGGGGTCGTCGAGGCGCACCAGGATCTGCTGCATACCGGGGAAGCGGGCCTCGGCGGCGGTGATCGCGGCGACGATGATCTCTTCGCGGCTGCCGAAATAGTAGAGCAGCATCCGGTTGTTCGAGCCGACGGCGTCGGCCAGGCGGCGCAGGGTGAGGTCGGCGATGCCGCGCTCGAGCACGTAGTCGACCACCCGGTCCAGCAGCCGGGCGCGGCGATCGGATGTGCCGGCGCCGGGTGCTGCACCGGCCGTGGTGCCGCCGGCGGTGGCCGGGGGGCCTGCGCTGCCGGACGGACTCGATGTCATGACTGTGACGCTAGGCCCTCGGCGGCCGCGGGGCCAATCCGCCCCGGCCTGCGCCCCGCCCGCGCGGGGCAACTGTTGCCGCAACGGACAAATGGTCCCGGTCTGCCGGGACCATTTGTCCGTACGGGAAACAGTTAGGGGCGCGGGGCGCGGGGCGCGAGCGGGAGCGGGGCTGGCGGGCGGGCGGGTTAGTCCTCGTCGGTGACGACGAGGAGCTTCACGGCGATGTTGCCGCGGGTGGCGCGGGAGTACGGGCAGACCGCGTGCGCGGCCTCCATCGCGGCCTGGGCGGTGGCTGGGTCGGCGCCGGGGATCTGGGCTTCGATGGTGACCTCGAAGTCGAGGCCGGCGGCCATGCTGCCGACCAGGTTGACCGTGAGGGTGACGGCGGACTCGGAGACGTCGATCTTGTTCTGGCGGGCGGTGGCCTTGAGGGCGTTGTGGAAGCAGGCTGCCCACCCGCTGGCGAAGAGCTGCTCGGGGTTGGTGCCGGGGCCGCCGTCGCCGCCCATGTCCTTGGGGATGGACAGGTCGAGGTCGAGCTTGTTGTCGCTGGTGACGACCTTGCCGGTGCGTCCGCCCCAGGAGGTGGCGGAGGCTGTGTAAATGGCGTTGGTCATGATTGTCTTCTTTCGGGTAGAGCGGAGCACACTGGACTCAGTGTTCGACACCGAGCCGCAAAGTGCTTCGTATTCGAAACAACTTCTTTCTCACCCTAACGGAGGTCCGACCATGGGAATTCCCGAACCATCCATCTCGGCCGATGAGATGCGTGCCTGGGCGGCCCTATTCGAGACGTCGAACATCGTGCAGTACGCGGCCGACCGCAATCTGCGCGACTCCGTGGGCCTCACCCTCGCGCAGTTCGAGATTCTGCTGCGCATCGGCGAGGCCGGCACCGACGGCCGCCGCATGACCGACATCGCCGATTCCCTCACGGTCTCCCGCAGTGGCCTCACCTACCAGGTAGGTCAGCTCGAGCGGAAGGAGCTGGTGCTGCGGCAGCCGGCCCCCGACGACGACAGATCGGTGATCGCCCAGATCACCCCGGCGGGCCTGGACCTGCTGCGGGCGGGCATCCCCGGTTATGTGGACCTGGTGCGGGAGATGCTCTTCGACAGGCTCAGCCACGCCGACCTGATGACCGTCACCGAGATCCTCGACGATGTGCGCCGCCAGCTCAAGGAGCAGCCCAAGCGCTCGACGTTCCGGCGCGCGCGGCGCAGCGTCACCCCGGCCGGTGCGGATGCCGGTGCGAGCACCGAGCCGGCGGCCGACGCGGCGATCGCCGAGTAGCGCGAGGGGTTGCATCCGTCGGTGCGGTGGGCAGACTGGAGTAATGAGCATCCCCACGCACAACGACAACCAGCACGGTGCCGACCAGAGTGAGCAGCGCACGGTAGAGCTCGTCGAGGCCGAGCGCCGTTACGTGCTGCTGCTCGACGGGCAGCGGGTGGGCTTCACCGTCTACGCCGACCACGGCGAACAGCGGGTGTTCGTGCACACCGAGATCAGCATGGACCAGTCGGGCAAGGGGTTGGCATCAACGCTGGTGGCCGCCGCCCTGGCCGATGTGCGGGCCCGTGGGCTGCGGGTCGTGGCGCTGTGCCCGTTCACGGCGGCCTACCTGCGCGGGCACCGCGAGTACGACGATCTCGTCGATCCGCTGACCCCGCGGCTGAAGGCCGACCTGCGTGCGGCGCAGCTGATCTAGGGCCGGCCGCCGGGCCCGATCCGGCCTGCGGGGCCCGTGCTGCGGGGGTACTGTGTGCATCGAAAACAGACCGAACCCCCAAGGAGATGCATCATGGCTGGTGGAGTTACACGCCGCGATCGATTCGAGCTGCCCGACTCGGTGCGACGCTTTTTCGAGGGCGACTGGGATTCCGCCGCACTGCGGGTGGAGGAGTACCAGGAGGGCAGCACCCTCGTGGTCAAGGCCGAGATGCCCGGCATCGACCCGGACAAGGACGTGGACATCTCGGTGTCCGACGGGGTGCTGCACATCCAGGCCGAACGCCAGGAGACCTCGGAGCACAAGGACAAGGGCGGCTACCGCACCGAGTTCCGGTACGGCTCCTTCGCCCGCGACATCCCGCTGCCCAGCGGCAGCAAGGACTCCGACGTGTCGGCGAGCTACCGCGACGGTGTGCTCGAGGTGCGCGTGCCCGTCGCGGAGCGTTCAGAGACCACGTCGAAGATCCCGGTGACGCGCGGCTGACCGGCGGGCCGGCCGCCGAGTTGTTCTCATACGCACGAGCTGCCCCGGAGGGCCGGGGCAGCTCGTCCGCAGCAGAGCAACTCGCGGCTCAGACGCCGGCGGGCGCCGCCGCATCAGGTGTTGCCGCGCGCGGCGCCGGCTCGTGGCCGAACAGCTTGGGGCGCAGCCACAGCGACACGTAGACCAGGGCGATGAGGGCCGGCACCTCGATGAGCGGGCCGACGATGCCGGCCAGGGCCTGGCCGCTGGTGGCGCCGAAGGTGCCGATCGCCACGGCGATGGCCAGTTCGAAGTTGTTGCCCGCGGCCGTGAACGCCAGCGTGGCCGTGCGGGCGTAGGAGAGCCCGACCAGCCGGCCGGCGAGGAACCCCGCGGCGAACATCACCGCGAAGTAGACCAGCAACGGCAGGGCGATGCGCACCACGTCCAGCGGCCGGTCGATGACCTGCTGGCCCTGCAGGGCGAAGAGCAGCACGATCGTGAAGAGCAGTCCGTAGAGTGCGAACGGGCCCACCTTGGGCAGAAACCGGCCCTCGTACCAGGCGCGCCCGCGGGTGGCCTCGCCGATGCGGCGGGAGAGGTAGCCGGCCAGCAGCGGGATGCCGAGGAAGACCAGCACGCTCGCGGTGATCGCCCCGATCGAGAACTCGGCGCTCGTGGTGGCCAGGCCGAGCCAGGCCGGCAGCACCTGCAGGTAGAACCAGCCCAGGGCGGCGAAGGCGATCACCTGGAACACCGAGTTGATCGCCACCAGGAACGCGGCGGCCTCCCGGTCGCCGCAGGCCAAGTCGTTCCAGATGAGCACCATGGCGATGCAGCGGGCCAGCCCCACGATGATCAGCCCGGTGCGGTACTCGGGCAGGTCGGGCAGGAGGGCCCAGGCCAGCGCGAACATCAACGCCGGACCCACCAGCCAGTTCAGCACCAGCGAGGACACCAGCAAGCGCCGGTCGCCGGCGACGGCGCGGGCATCCGAGTAGCGCACCTTGGCGAGCACCGGGTACATCATCACCAGCAGGCCCACCGCGATCGGCACACTGACCGAGCCGATCGAGAAGGCGTGCAGCACGTCGCCGACGCCGGGCGCCACGACGGCGAGCAGCAGCCCGAGGCCCATCGCCAGGAGGATCCAGACCGGCAGCAGCCTGTCGGTCGTGCCGAGCTGTGCGGTGGCGGTGGCGGGGGCTGGCTGGACGGCGGCTGTCATGGTGCTCCATCGGTCACGGCTGGGAAATAGATGAACGTCGATATTGAGTGTGGCGATGGCATCGATGGATGTCAATTCGCGTGACAGAATGGGGGAATGGTGAACGTTGAACTGCTGCAGAGCCCCGCAGAGACTGCCGCCGACTGCTGCGCGCCGCCCGTGCGGGAGGCGCTCGCCGCGGAGGGTGCGGAGAAGCTCGCCAAGACCCTCAAGGCCATCGCCGATCCGGCCCGCCTGCGACTGATCTCGATGGTGGCCGCACACGACGACTCCGAGGCCTGTGTCTGCGACCTCACCGAACCTCTCGGGCTCAGCCAGCCCACGGTGTCCCACCACCTCAAAGTGCTGGTGGATGCCGGAATCCTTTCGCGCGACAAGCGTGGCACCTGGGCCTACTACCGGCTGGTGCCCGGCGCCCTCGACAGCCTGGCCCGGGCCGTCGTCACCGTCTGACCCTCACGGTTGGATCTCACGGTCTGACCTTTCGGTCGGCTGGACCGTTGTCGCAGCGCTCTCTAGAGTGAAGGCATGGCCGCCGACCGAACCGACTCCCGTTTCCGCCGCTCGACGCTGTTCGGCTGGCTGTGGAGCGTGCTGGTTCTGGGCATCGGGCTCTGGGTGAGCCTGGCCACCGGCGAGTGGATCGCCCTGGTCTGCGCGTCCGGCGTGATGATCCTGCCCTTCGCCGGACTCGCCCTCCGCGCCCGGCGCCCCTAGCCCAGTACCCCGGCGCCTCCAGCCTGGTGCCCGGCCGCGCTCGCCGGGCACTGCCTGAATCCGTGCATATGCATGAATACACACGGTTTACCCAGAAACGTGACGTAACGTCACTTTCCTGCGCCCGGAGCCGACGATGTCGCCGCGGTGCTGGATTCCATTCGGCGGTAACACTCATGCTCCCGCCCGCTCCACGCCCTACCCGGCTGGGCGCCCCTGTCGCAACACGGGGTGTCGCCGGCGAGTGAACCCTTCCGAGGTCTTGTGGATCCACCTCCTGATCCCGCTCCGACCAGAAAGCTTCGCCATGCCAACTTTCGCAGCCCTGACCCTTGCCCACCGCCCGGCCGGGGAGGCCCATGCGTAGGCGCACCGGATACATCGCGCCGCCCTCCCGCCGCCGGCAGGCCTCCGCCGTCACCGCGATGACCTTCGTCGCGCTGCTCACGGCCATGGGCGCGCTGCCCGCGCAGGCCGCCTATCTTGATGCCGACGGCATCCCGGCGAGCTCGGTGAACGGCCCCGGGAGCACCGCCGGCCGTACCCAGCCCGCCGCCGAACCCGAGCAGACCATCACCGTGACCGCCGCCGCGCCCGTCGCCGTGCAGGTGGACACCTTCGCCGCCGAGGAGGTCGCGCCGCCGCCCCCGGTCGTCGTCGCTCCGGCCGCCGCGGCCGCACCGGCCGCCGTCGCCGCCGCGCCCGCCGGCGCGAGCGTGCGCTGGCCGTTCCCCGGCACCGTGCGTATCTCCGACGGCTACGGCCCGCGCTCCGCACCCTGTGTCGGATGCTCGACCTTCCACGACGGCCTCGACATGAACCCCGGCGAGGGCACCCCGATCGGCTCGATCGCCGACGGCGTCGTGAGCTCGGTCACCGCGTTCGACGACGGCGGCCTGGGCGTGCACGTCATGATCGACCACGTCGTCGACGGCCAGAACGTCACCAGCACCTACGGGCACATGCTGGCCGGGTCCGCCGCCGTGAGCGTGGGCCAGTCGGTCGTGGCCGGGCAGGTCATCGGCAACGTCGGTAGCACCGGCCAGAGCACGGGGCCGCACATGCACCTCGAGCTGCACCTCGACGGCGTCACCGCCATCGACCCCTACGGCTGGCTGACCGAGCACGCGGGGCCCATGTAACCCCCCACCCGGTCGCCGCGCCCGTGCGCGGCGGCCACCGGCCACCGGATAGCCTGAATCCATGAGCGCAGAGTGGTCACTCCGGCCGAGCACCGCCTCAGACGCCGGCTGGATGGCCGAACTCCGGGCCGAGGTTCTGCGCCCGGACCTGGAGCGGCTGGGTCGCTGGGACGCGACCCGGGCCCGCCAGCGGTTCCTAACCGCGTTCGACGCCGCCCACACCAGCGTCGTGCAGGTTGACGGCGAGGACGCCGGCCTGGTCGCCGTGCGGCACGAGACGGATGCGCACTGGATCGAGCACTTCTACCTGCAGCCGCACCGCCAGGGCCGGGGCCTGGGCACCGCGATCATGGCGCACCTGATGGAGACGCATCACGACCATCGACCGTTCCGGCTCAACGTCCTGCAGGGCAGTCCCGCCCGGCGCCTCTACGAACGGCACGGCTTCACCCTGGACCGCGAAGACCCCGTTGACGTCTTCCTGATCGCGCCGGCCGGCCGCTAGCCGGTCCGCCCTCGATGAGGGCCCTGGCGAGCGGCCCCGCGGCCGGTCAGGCGGTGGGCGGCGGCACCTGGAAGTACAGGTGGGCGTGCAGGCGGCATCCGTCGTTGAACGCCGACCCGCATGCGGGGCAGGCGGAAACGGAGCGGTACGCCTCGATCGTGAGGGTCTGCCCGCAGTCGCCGCAGAGGATGGCCCGCTCGGTCCACTCCGCCGGCGCCCACTGCTCGGCCGGATGCGCTTCGGCGTCGGCGTGGCACTGGAAGCACGGATAGAACCGGTCGCAGCAGCGGAACTTGATCGCGACGATGTCGGTGGGCCCCGCGTAGTGCGTGCAGCGGGTGTTGTCGTCGACGGTGGCGCCGTAGACGCGGGGCCGGTCGGCCGGGTCGTCGTGCAGCATGCCGCCTCCTGAAGGGTGTTGACGCATCCGCGCCCGCATTCGCAGACAACTGTGGCCGGTGCGGACTTCTGCACCCGGTACGCCGGGCGCAATTGTCCGCACCGGCCACAGTAGCCGAGCGGGTGTGCTCGCGCGGAACTCCGCGCGAGCGGCGGCTTACTGGCCGGAGTCGGTACCGGTGTCGGTCGTGGCGGTGGCCTGCTCCATGACGAAGGCCTCGAAGGCCGCGGCGTCACCGAGGTCGCCGGTGTACTGCACGCCCTGCACCAGGACCGTCGGGGTGCCGGTGAGGGCGCCGATGTCGGTGTTGGGCAGCGCGTTGTCCAGGGCGCGGTCGGTGGCGTCGCCCACCCAGCCGCTGAACTCCTCGTCGGTGATGCAGGTGGCAACGGCTTCGTCGGTGACGCCGGCCTCGTCGACCAGGCTTACGAGCTCGGCGTTGGTGAGGCCGGTCGTGCCCTCGGTGGGCTGGTTGGCGAACAGGGCGGTGTTCACGTCGAGGAAGCTGTCCGGCTGGTAGTTGGCCACACACGCGGCGGCGTTGGCCGACCGGGTGGAGTACTTGCTGCCGCTCGAGGACTGGTCGAGGATCGAGATCGGGTGGGTCTCCAGGGTGATGTTGCCCGCGGTCAGCCAACTGGCCAGCTGGGCGCCGTTCGTGGTCTCGAACTGGCCGCAGTACGGGCACAGGTAGTCGACGTAGACGGCGATGTTCACGGTGCTGGTGAGCGCGCTCACGTCGGTGGGCACCGGCTCGGCGTCGGCCGCGGTGGCGGCGGTCGGCACGGCGCTGACGGTGGTGCCGTCGCCCTGCATCAGGATGCCGTCGCTGGCCATGTTCAACGGCCCGGGCGACGCCGGCTTGACGCTGCCGACGATCAGGACGGCGACGATGGCGGCCACGGCCACCAGGGCCAGGCCGATGCCACCGCGCAGGAACCAGCGGTTGCGGGTCTCGCGCTTCTTCTGCTCCTCCCGCTGGATGCGGGCCGTTTCGCGGGCCACCTCACGGCGATCCTTCTTCGGGGGGAGAGACTGGCCGGGGGTTTTAGCGTTCATGGACTATCTGTGCCGTTTCGTCGGGACTGGTTCTCAATCGACGCTACCGACCGAGCCTATGAGGTCGATAGCCGAGTGCTGTGAGCAAGCTGGGAAGGTCACCGTGGCTGGGTGCCCAGGACGAGCCTAGGACCAGACCGGGTGGACCGGGGACGAGCGCCTAGAACCAGGTGCTCAGGTGCGGGGCGTAGGCGGAGTGCAGCGCCGTGTCCAGCCGGATGGCGGCATCCGGGGTCTTCTCGACGATGCGTCCGGCGCGGGCGAGGTCGACGGCGCTCGTGCCGCCGAGGTACAGCGACGCGAGATCCGCGGCCGAGAGGGCCACCTCCACGGCGCCGGCGGGGGCGGTGCCGGTGAGCGGATGCGCCTGGCCGGACCCGTCGGCGGCCACGGTGAGAAGGAACCGGCCCTCTGCGAAGCCGAGGTCGTCGGTGACGTCGAGCAGGTACTCGCCCGGTGCCGCGTACCCGCGGGCGCCGAGCGCCGCCGGAACGTCGAGGATGCGCAGCCAGAGGTGGTCGCGTTCGCTGGTCTTGCGCACCGCGCGGTGGTCGGAGACCTGCCAGGCCACCGGCTCGGAGACGCTGCGGAGGCCCGCGTTGATCTCGTTGACCATGTCCATCTCGATCACGAACCGCCAGAGCGCGGCGTAGGCGTCGTCGGTGGCCGCGACGAGGTCGACGAGCTTGAGCTGGCCGGGTTGGCTCACGTTCTGCAACGCGATCTCGTACAGGGCGAAACCGGCGATGGCGCCGTCGGCGTCGTCGTAGCGCACCGCGCGGATGCCGCGCTTGTGTGCGTCGGGTTCGTTCGGCAGCAGGCCCAGCGCGCGCTTCCACCAGATCTCGCGGCGGTCGACCTCGCCGGGGGAACGGTCACGGGTGCGTTCGAAGACGGCCGGACCGTCGGCGAGCAGCGATTCCGGGCTGACGAACTGCACCCGGCCGGCCGGGGTGGGGCCGGTCCAGCGGGCCCGCTGGGTGTCGACGACGTACGAGGACTGCCGAGCCGACGGGCCGAAGCCGTAGCGGCCGTAGATGGTGGCCTCGGAGACCGTGAGCATCGCGATCGGCAGGCCGAGCTGCACCGCGGTGCGGAGCTCGGCGGTGAGCATGGCGCGGGCGATGCCCTGGCGGCGGTGGGTGGGCGAGACGGTGACCGAGCTGATCGCCCAGCTGCCCAGAGCGGCGCCGCCGGGAACGGTCAGCGCCATCTCCCAGGAGCGCACCGTGGCGACCGGGGTCTCCGGGTCGGCCTGCGAGGCATCCCAGACGCCGGTGACCCGGTCGGTGGCGATGTCCTCGACCTGCACCTCGAGGGTGCCCTCGGTGGGAGTGACCTCGTGGAAGCCGCGGGCATCCGCCAACAGCCAGCGCTTGAGGCTGGCCTCGTCGGCGGCGTCGAGCACGGCCAGTCTCAGGCCGCGTTCGGCGAGGGTGCGGGTGGATTCGGGGTCGACGGGTGCGGAGGCGTAGGCATTCACCCATCCAGCCTAGTCACGCGGTACTGGGCGGTGCCGGTGCCCGGCGGCCCGGTCACGGCGCCGGGCGGCGGTGTTACAGGTGCGGGCCGACCGCGGCGGCGAAGGATGCCACGGTGCGCGCCACGACGTCGGCCGCCGGGGTGTCCCAGATCTCCTGGTTGAAGATCTCGACCTCCACGTCGCCGGTGTACCCGGCGGTCTGCACCAGGGTGGAGACGGCGGCGAAGTCGATGACCCCGTCACCCGGGTAGTGCCGGGCGAGCAGCACATCCGCCGGCAGCGGGGTGGCCCAGTCGCAGACCTGGTAGCTGGCGATGTAACCGCCGGCCCCCGCGCGGGCGATCTGGCCGGCCAGGGCCGGGTCCCACCAGACGTGGAAGGTGTCGACGACCACGCCGACGGCATCCGCCCCGAATTGCTCGGCGATGTCGAGGGCCTGGCCGAGGGTGGAGATCACGGCCCGGTCGGAGGCGTACATCGGGTGCAGCGGTTCGATCGCGAGGGTCACGCCGGCGGCGCGGGCCTCGCCGGCCAACTCGCCGATGGCGTCACGCACCCGTTCGCGGGCGCCGACCAGGTCGCGGGACCCCGCGGGCAGGCCGCCGGCCACCAGCACCAGGGTGGGGGCGCCGAGGGCGGCGGTCTCGACGATGGCGCGGCGGTTGTCGTCGATCGCCGCGCGCCGGGCCGGCCCCTCCGGGGTGGTGAAGAAGCCGCCGCGGCAGAGGCTGGACACCCGCAGCCCGGAGTCGGCGACCAGGCGCACCGCGGTCTCCAGGCCCACCTCGGCGACGGGTTCCCGCCAGAGGCCGATGCTGGTCACGCCGGCGTCGGCCGTGACCCGCAGGGCGGTGGCCAGGTCGGCGTACTTGATGGTGGCCTGGTTGAGCGAGAGACGCGGATGCGGCGCGGCCGTCGCGGTCGCGGGCGCCGGCAGGGTGTCGGTCATATGCTCAGTCCGTTCAGGGTGAGGAGGCTGCTCCAGCGGGCGGCCGCGAGCTCCGGCCGTTCGAGGGCGCCGGAGTCGTTGGCCAGGCGCACGATCTCGGACAGGTGCGGCAGGCTGCGGGCGGCGTGGAGCCCGCCGACCATGCTGAACGCGGCCTGGTGGCCGTTGAGCCAGGACAGGAACGCGACACCGGTCTTGTAGTAGAAGGTGGGCGCGGCGAACACCTGCCGGGACAGCGCCTCGGTGGGGCCGAGGATGCGGTGGTACGCGGCGGGGTCGCCGGCGTCGAGGGCCTGGATGGCCGCGGACGCGTTGGGAGCGACGGCCGCGAAGGCGCCGAGCAGGGCGTCGGAGTGCCGGCCGGGGGCGGCGTCGCCGGTGGTGCCGGGTTCGTCGCCCGCGATCAGGCCCACGTAGTTGAAATCGTCGCCGGTGAACATCGTGGCCGATTCGGGCAGCCTGGACCGCAACGCGACCTCGGCGTCGGCGTCGAGCAGGCTCATCTTGATGCCGCTGACGGAGTCGAGGTTCTCCTCGATGATCGCCAGCACGGTGTCGGAGGCGATGGCGCTGTCGGTCGAACCGAAGTACGCGGCCAGGCTGGGGTCGAACGCGGCGCCGAGCCAGTGCAGCACCACGGGCGTCGTGGCGGCGGCGAGCACCGCGCCGTAGACCCGGCGGTAGTCCTCGGCGGTTTCGGCGGCGCGGGCCAGGTGGCGGCTGGCCATCAGGACCACGCCGGCTCCGGCATCCTCGGTGAAGTGCAGTTGCTCGAGGTAGGCGTCGATGACGGCGTCGAGCGAGATCTGCTCGTCGTCGACGTGGTCGGTGTTGACACCAACGACCAGCGCGCCGCCCACCGAGCGGGCCTCGGCGGCGCTGCGGGCGATGAGCTCGCGGGTGGCCGCGGCGCCCAGGCCCATGTTGCGCTGGGCGGTGTCCATGGCGTCGGCGACGCCGAGGCCCCACGACCAGACGTGGTGCCGGAACGCCAGGGTGGCGTCCCAGTCGATGTCGGCCGGGGCGCCGGGCACGTTCTCGGCGAACGGCCGGGGGATCACGTGCGCGGCCGCGTAGGCGACCCGGGAGGTGAGCGGGCCGGTGGGCCTGGCGAAGGCCGGCGCCGGATTCAGCCCGACCCGGCGGGTGCGGCCCGCCGGGTCGAGCAGGGTGAGGTCGGTCATGACGAGACGGCTGCGGTCTCGGCCGGGGCGGCGACAGGCGGGGCGGCGGGCCGGGTCACGGTGGGCAGGGTCACGACCGGCAGGTCGATGCGGCGGCCGGTGGCGGAGCTGAGCAGGCCCTGCTCGGCCAACTGCACGCCGCGGGCGCCGGCGAGTAGGTCGAACTCGTTCGGGCCGTCCTCGACCACGTGGCGGATGAAGTCCTCCCACTGGGTCTTGAAGCCGTTCTCGAACACGTCGTTGACGGGCACCTCGAGCCAGTCCTGGGCGTAGTCGTGCTCCTCGGCGAGGTCGGGGTTCCAGACCGGCTTGGGGGTGGCGTTGCGGGGCTGGATCTTGCAGCTGAACAGGCCGACCACGGCGCTGCCGTGGGTGCCGTCCACCTGGAACTCGACGAGTTCGTCGCGGTTGACCCGCACGGTCCAGCTGGAGTTGAGCTGGGCGACGATGCCGCCCTCGAGCTGGAAGACGGCGTAGGCCGCATCCTCTGCCGTGGCGGGGTAGGCCTCGCCGTCTTCGCCGATCCGCACCGGGATGTGCGTGGCGGCCTGCGCGTACACCGATTCGACCCGGCCGAACAGGTTTTCCAGCACGTAGTTCCAGTGCGGGAACATGTCCACGATGATGCCGCCGCCGTCCTCGGCGCGGTAGTTCCAGCTGGGCCGTTGGGCCGGCTGCCAGTCGCCCTCGAACACCCAGTAGCCGAACTCACCGCGCACGCTCAGCACCCGGCCGAAGAAGCCGGAGTCGATCAGCCGCTTGAGCTTCTGCAGCCCGGGCAGGTAGAGCTTGTCGTGCACAACACCGTTCTTGACGCCGGCGGCCGTGGCCAGCCGGGCCAGTTCCAGGGCCTCCTCGAAGGTCTCGGCGGTGGGCTTCTCGGTGTAGATGGCCTTGCCGGCCGCGATGGCCTTGGTGAGGGCGCCGACGCGGGCCTTGGTGACCAGGAAGTCCGCGTAGACCTGCCAGCGGTCATCCGCCAGCGCCGCATCGAGGTCGGTCGTGTAGTGCTCGATGCCGTGCTTGTCGGCGAGCTCCTTGAGCTTGGCGGCGTTGCGGCCGACCAGGATCGGTTCGATCTGCACCCGGCTGCCGTCGCGCAGCAGTACGCCGCCCTGCTCGCGGATGGCGAGGATCGAGCGTACGAGGTGCTGCCGGTAGCCCATGCGCCCCGAGGCGCCGTTCACGATGATGCCGAGAGTATGTGACACGAGGTTGTCCTTCTTCGTTGAGGGGTGCTCCGTGGTGGAAAGCGTTTACCCAGAGTGTAGGACAGGAGTTCGTTCGGGCGCAATGGGTGGCGGTGCATTTTGCTGTCGCTGCCGCTTGACAAGGCCTGCCCGCGCCGATCAAGCTGGGGAAACGTTTTCCTCTGCACGGGCGCCTGGGCGTGCCCGTGGGGTGCGGAATGGACAGGCGGAGTGGACGGGACGAGGGTGGCCGGATGACGAGCGTCGAACGTGTGGTGATCGCCCCGGACTCCTTCAAGGGCACCGCCGACGCCATCGAGGTGGCCCGGGCGCTGGCCGCCGGCTGGGCCGCCGTGCGTCCGGGTGACGAGCTGGTGCTGATGCCGATGGCAGACGGCGGCGAGGGCACCCTCGACGCGTTCGAGCTGGCCGTGGCCGGGGCCAGGCGGATGCCCGTGACGGTGACCGGCCCCGACGACCGCCCGGTGTCGACCCACTGGCTGCTGCTGCCCGACGGAACCGGGGTGGTGGAGCTGGCCAACACCAGCGGCATCACCCTGCTCGATCCGCTCCGGCCGATGACCGCGCACACCTCGGGGTTCGGTGAGGCGATCGCGGCCGCCCTGGCGCACGGGGTGCCACGCCTGTACCTGGCGCTCGGCGGCAGCTCCTCCACCGACGGCGGGGTGGGCGCCCTGGTGGCCCTGGGTGCGGTCGGCCTCGATGCCGCCGGGCAGCCGGTGGCCGCCGGCGGCGCCGGCCTGGCCGCGCTGGCCGCCGTCGACCTCAGCGCCCTGCCCGCCCTGCCGCCCGGGGGCGCGCTGATCCTCAGCGATGTCACCAATCCGCTGCTCGGGGCGCACGGCGCCGCGGCGGTGTTCGGGCCGCAGAAGGGCGCCGACCCGGCGCAGATCAGCGAGCTGGAGGCGGGCCTCGCCCGGCTGGCCGGGCTGCTTGCGGTCGACCCGGCGACCCCGGGTGCGGGGGCGGCCGGGGGTACCGCGTTCGGGTTGCTGGCCTGGGGCGCCAGGCTCGCGGCGGGGTCGGCCGCGGTGGGGGAGGCGCTGGGGGTGCCGGCGGCCGTGCGCGGCGCATCCGTGGTCATCACCGGCGAGGGTCGGTTCGACGCCCAGTCGGCGGCCGGCAAGGTGCCGTCGTACCTGGCCGGCCTGGCGGGGGATGCCGGCGCGCGCGCCCTGCTCGTGGCCGGCGCGATCGATACCGGTGCGCTGGCGGCGGCGCCGGGGCAGTTCGCCGACGCGGTGTCGCTCACCGACCTGGCCGGCGGCTCCGTTGCCGCGATGACCGAGACACTCGTCTGGCTGGAGGCCGCGGGGTCCCGTCTGGCGGCCGCGCTCTGAGCCGTACGGCGTTTGCGGCGAGTCTCGCGGCCCAGCTTTGTGCTCGCGGCACGGGTTCGTTCCGCGGGCACATGTTCTAACCTGTGCCGCCGGGAGCAACGTGTGCCGCCGGGCGGCAGGTGTGCTGCCGGCCGATTGCCGATGCCGCGTCCGCGAGGCGGCTGCAACGTTGTAATGCAAGCGGTAAGTTCGGACGTGAACAGTAGAGCGCACCGAAACCGGTGCGGTGGCGGCCGCGGGCCGCGCTCGCGACAGGCGGGTCGGCTGTTTGCGGACGGACGAACCAGGGGAGCGAAATGGCAGCAACACTGCGCGATGTGGCGGCGCTCGCCGGGGTGTCGATCAAGACCGTCTCCAACGTCGTCCACGACTTCGAGCACATCCGCCCCGCTACCAGGGAGCGGGTGCGCGCGGCCATCGACGAGCTCGGCTACAAGCCCAACATCTCGGCGCGCAGCCTGCGCTCCGGCCGCACGGGCGTGATCGGCCTGGCGCTGCCCGAGCTCAGCCTGAGCTACTTCGCCGAACTGGCGGATGCGATCATCCAGGCCGCCGAACGCCGCGGCACCTCCGTGATCATCGAGCAGACCGGCGGTGACCGTGACCGTGAGATCCAGCTGTTGTCCAGCCCGCACCGGCAGTTCACCGACGGTCTCATCTTCAGCCCGCTGGGCATGGGCAACGACGACGCGAGCTACCTGAACGTCGACTACCCGATGGTGCTGCTCGGCGAGCGCATCTTCGCCGGGCCCACCGACCACGTGACCATGCACAACGTTGCTGCCGCCGGTGCGGCGACCCGGCACCTGCTGGCCACCGGCCGCCGTCGGATCGCCGTGATCGGGGCGCACGAAGACGAGGTGATCGGCTCCGCCGGGCTGCGGTTGCGCGGCTATCGGGAGGCGCTCGCCGAGGCCGGGATCGAGGTTGATCCGGCGCTGATCGGGCACACCACGCTCTGGCATCGTGCGAACGGCGCGACCGCCATGCGGGAGCTGTTGGCCACCGGGGTTCAGTTCGACGCCGTGTTCGCCCTCAACGACACCCTGGCCCTGGGCGCCATGCGGGTGCTTCAGGAGTCCGGCCGGCGCATCCCACTGGATGTCGCGGTGGTGGGATTCGACGACCTCGACGAATCCAGTTACTGCCTGCCCGCCCTCACCACGATCGATCCCGGCCGCGACGAGATCGCGGATACCGCGGTGCGCATCCTGCTCGAGCGCATCACCGGCGAGGCCGCCGACGTGCCGCCGCGGGAAATCGAGGCAGGATTTCGGCTGGTCCAGCGGGAATCGACCGATTTTGCCCCGGCCGACGCCTCCGTCGCCTGACTCTCGGGGTGACTGGATCGGCCTGCCTGCCGAGTCGGCTCCGACAGCGGGATCGTTATCGAACACTTGCGAATTCGCACTTGACAGACACGCTCACGGCTCGGCATGATGCATTTACAACGTTTACTTCTAACGTTGTAAATGTCGGAATCGGCTCCTCCCGGATGCTCTCGCCGCAAGCGAATTCACCCGGATCCAGAGCCCGACAACGATGACGATTCGAATCAAGGAGGATTCGTGAGGGCCTGGTCCGCACCTGGACACCGGCCGCGTCGCGATCCTTCTCGCACCGCACCACCCACAGCACTCGCATCCACCCGGTCGCGTAAGCCCGGGGGTGCATTGATGACAACGGTGTCCACACACCTGCGAGAGGAAATATTTCAATGAAGACCAAATTCCTGGCCTCGGTCGGCGTCATCGCCGTTGCCGCCGCCGCCCTCACCGGATGCTCGGCCTCGGCCGAGACGTCCAACAGCACCGAAGCATCCTGCACCAACAAGATCGTCAACGCCGACGCGCCCCAGGTGAGCGTGTGGGCCTGGTACCCCGCCTTCGAAGAGGTCGTCGACCTGTTCAACAACAGCCACGACGACGTGCAGGTCTGCTGGACCAACGCCGGCCAGGGCAACGACGAGTACACCAAGTTCTCCACCTCGATCGAATCGAAGTCCGGCGCCCCGGACGTCATCCAGCTCGAATCCGAGGTGCTCTCCAGCTTCACCATCCGCAACGCCCTGGTGGACCTCACTGAATTCGGCGCGAACGACGTGAAGGACAAGTACACCGAGGGCTCCTGGAAGGACGCGTCCAGCGGCGACGCCGTCTACGCCATCCCCGTCGACGGCGGCCCGATGGGCATGCTCTACCGCAAGGACCTCTTCGAGGCTGCCGGCATCGCCGTTCCCACCACCTGGGCGGAATTCGAAACCGCCGCCGCCGCGCTGAAGGCGTCCGGCTCCGACGGTGTGCTGGTCAACTTCCCGACCAACGGCCGTGCCTTCAACCAGGCGCTGTTCGCCCAGGCCGGCTCGGTCCCCTTCGTCTACGACTCCACCAGCCCGACCGACATCGGCATCGAGGTGAACGACCAGGGTGCCAAGGACGTTCTGGACTACTGGAACTCTCTCGTGCAGGACGGCCTCGTCACCACCGACGACGCCTTCACCGCCGACTACAACACCAGCCTCGTCGACGGCACCTACGCCGTGTACCTCGCCGCCGCCTGGGGCCCCGGCTACCTGCAGGGCCTCTCGGATGCCGATGAAAACGCCGTCTGGGCCGTCGCGCCGCTGCCGCAGTGGGACGCCGCCAACCCCGTGCAGGTGAACTGGGGTGGTTCGACGTTCGCCGTGACCAGCCAGGCCACCGACAAGGCACTCGCCGCGCAGGTCGCCATCGAGATCTTCGGCACCGACGAGGCCTGGAAGGTCGGCGTCGAGAAGGGCGCGCTCTTCCCGTCCTACACGCCGATGCTGGACTCGGACTACTTCGTCAACCTGGAGTACCCGTTCTTCGGTGGCCAGCAGATCAACAAAGAGGTGTTCCTCAACGCGGCCGCCGGCTACACCGGTGCAACGTTCAGCCCGTTCCAGAACTACGCGTACGACCAGCTGACCGAGGAGCTCTACTCCATGGTGCAGGGCGAACAGGACGGCAGCCAGGCGCTTGACGACCTGCAGGCCAGCCTGGAAACCTACGCCACCGAGCAGGGCTTCACCGTCGCCAAGTAAGGCTCGGCCCTGCACCACCGTTGGATAGCGCGGTCGCCGCAGGGCGGCATCCGCTAGCGCCGCCGGCCGGTCACTCCGGCCGGCGGCGCCCCGCCACTCCGCTCGTTCCGCGCTCGCGCAGAGCCAGCCACGTAAGAACCGTACGAAGGACACAGTTATGGCACTCACCGAAGCGGCGCCGGCGCCGAAGCCGACGGTGGCCCGGCCCGCCCGCCGGCCGCGCACGCAGATCGACCGGATGGACCGCAAGCGTCAACGCTGGGGCTGGCTGTTCGTGGCCCCGTTCGCCATCGTCTTCGTCACCTTCCTGGTCGCTCCCCTCGGCTACGCCTTCTGGATGAGCATGCAGACCAGCACGCTGGCCACCGGCACGTCGTTCACCTGGTTCGCCAACTACGGCAAGGCCTTCACCGACCCGATCTTCCTCGAGGGGCTCGGCCGGGTCGCCTCGTTCGCGCTGATCATGATCCCGGCGCAGATGCTCGTGGCTCTCGTCGCCGCCCTGGTGCTGGACAACCTCTCCACCGCGCTGTCCAAGTTCTCCCGGCTGATGATCTTCGTGCCGTATGCCATCCCGGTCGTCATCGGCGCGCTGATGTGGGGCTTTCTCTACAGCCCCCGGTTCGGCCCGGCCACCGACATCTTCGGCCTCGTCGGCCTCACCGCCCCTGACTTCCTCTCGCAGGGCACCATCTTCGCCAGCCTGGTCAACATCGTCACCTGGCAGTGGGCCGGCTACTACATGATCATCATCTACGCGGCCCTCCGCGGCATCGACCCCGCCATCTACGAGGCCGCCCGCCTCGACGGCGCCAACGGGCGACAGATCGCCCTGCGGGTCAAGGTGCCGATGATCTCCTCGTCCATGGTGATGGTGCTGATCTTCGCCCTCATCGGAACCCTGCAGTTCTTCACCGAACCTCAGGTGCTCCGCGCGGTGGCCCAGGGCGCCATCCCCGTCTCGTACACCCCGAACATGTATGCCTACTCGCTGGCGTTCTCGTACAGCCAGTTCAACTACGCCTCGGCCATCTCGTTTGCGCTGGGCATCGTGGTCTTCGCCGGGTCGTACCTGTTCCTCTTCCTCACCCGCAAGCAGAGCGGACTCAAGTAATGGCCATTCTCACTCCCGGGGCCACTGCCCCGGTCGACGTCACCGACACCGCCACCGGCTCCCGCAGCCGCGGCTCCGCCCGCCGCGGCAACGCCGGCCGCGACGGCGGCCGCAAGATCGGCTCGCACGTGCTGCTGATCATCCTGGTGATCTACTTCATCACCCCACTGTGGTGGCTCACCGTCGCCGCGACCAAGGACACCGCCGGCCTGTTCACCGGCAGCGGCGGCCCGCTGTGGTTCGACAGCGAGTTCAACCTGTTCAACAACATCGCCGGCCTCTTCGAACACCAGGGCGGCATCTACTGGCGGTGGCTGGGCAACTCGTTCTTCTACGCCATCTCCGGCGGCGTCGGCGCGACCATCCTGGCCGTGCTGGCCGGCTACGGCTTCGCCAAGTACCGTTTCCGCGGCCGCAACGCCTTCTTCTCGGTGCTGCTGGGCGCGGTCATGGTGCCCATGACGGCCCTGGTGATCCCCACCTTCGTGCTGCTGAGCAACATGGGTCTGGTCAACACGATCTGGGCGGTCATCCTGCCGTCGCTGCTCAGCCCGTTCGGGGTCTACCTGATGCGGGTCTACACGCAGGATGCCGTGCCCGACGAACTGCTCGACGCCGCCAGGGTCGACGGCGCCGGCGAGCTGCGCACCTTCTTCCAGGTGTCACTGCCGCTGCTCCGCCCGGCGATCGTCACCGTGCTGCTTCTGTCGGTGGTGGGCACCTGGAACAACTTCTTCCTACCGCTGGCCGTGCTGAGCGACCCGAACCTGCTGCCCGTCACGGTGGGCCTGAACAACTGGCAGGCGCTCTCCAACGCCGGCGCCGGCGGTGAGCAGGTCTGGAACCTCATCGTCACCGGGGCCTTCGTCTCGGTGCTCCCGCTGATCATCGCGTTCCTCTCCCTGCAGAAGTACTGGCAGGGCGGCCTCTCGCTCGGCGCCCTGAAATAACCGTCACAGCTCTCCACCTGGCTCCGCCTGTTTCCGCCTGGCTCCGCCTGTCTCCGCCTGCTCGATAGAAAGAAAGACACCAATGACCACCGCACGCATCAGCATCGACCGCAGCAACGTGGTCGCCCCGCTCAACCGACGCATCTTCGGCTCCTTCGTGGAGCACCTCGGCCGCTGCGTCTATGACGGCATCTACGAACCCGGCCACCCCACCGCCAACGCCGACGGTTTTCGCCTCGACGTCGTCGAGCTGGTCAAGGAGCTGGGCTCCACCACCATCCGCTACCCCGGCGGCAACTTCGTCTCCGGCTACAAGTGGGAAGACGGCGTGGGCCCCCGCGAGTCGCGCCCGGTGCGCCGCGACCTGGCTTGGCACTCCCTGGAGAGCAACCAGGTGGGCCTGGAGGAGTTCGGCCGCTGGTGCGAACTCACCGGCTCCGAGCTGATGATGGCCGTCAACCTCGGCACCCGCGGCATCGCGAATGCCCTCGACCTGCTCGAATACGCCAACGGAGAAGCCGGCACCGCCCTGGCCGACCAGCGCATCGCCAACGGCAGGACCGAACCGTACGACATCCGCATGTGGTGCCTGGGCAACGAGATGGACGGCCCCTGGCAGATCGGCCACATGACCTCTGCCGACTACGGCAAGATCGCCGCCCGCACCGCCTCCGCGATGAAGACCGCCGACAAGAACCTCGAACTCGTCGTCTGCGGATCCTCCGGCTCGGCCATGCCCACCTTCGGCGAGTGGGAGCGGGTCGTGCTCGAGGAGAGCTACGACTACGTGGACTACATCTCCTGCCACGCGTACTACCAGGAGCGCAAGGGCGACCTCGACTCCTACCTGGCCTCGTCGATGGAGATGAAATACTTCATCGACACCGTCGTCGCCACCGCCGACCACGTCAAGCACAAACTGCGCAGCCAGAAGACCATCCAGCTCTCCTTCGACGAGTGGAACATCTGGTACCTGGACGAGCACCAGGCCTCCGAGGAGGTCAACGACGAGTGGCGCATCGCGCCCCGCCAGCTCGAAGACGTCTACTCCGTGGCGGATGCCGTGGTGCTGGGCAACCTGCTGATCACACTGCTGCAGAACCACGACAGGGTCACCTCCGCCTCGCTGGCACAGCTGGTGAATGTGATCGCACCGATCATGACCGAACCGGGCGGCGCATCCTGGCGCCAGACCACGTTCTTCCCGTTCTCGGTGACATCGCGGCTGGCCCGCGGCGAGGTGCTGCGACCGCGGATCGACGTGGGCACCTACGACACCGCGGTCTACGGGGCGGCTCCGCTGGTCGACTCGGTCGTCACCGCGGATGCCGAGACCGGCACCTCGGCCGTGTTCCTGGTCAACCGCAGCCAGACCGAGTCGATCGACGTGACGATCGATGTCACCGACCTCGGCGCCAGGAGCATCACCGAGGCCGTGACCCTGCACGACGCGGACCCGTACGCCAAGAACACCTTCGCCGAGCAGACCCGGGTGGGCCTGTCGCCCCTGGCGGGTGCGGTGCTGGCCGACGGCACGCTCACCGTGACGCTGCCGCCGGTGTCCTGGTCGGCGCTGGCACTGGCCTAGCGGGTCGGTAGCCCGCTGGCTCGAAGCTCGGAGCGCCGGCGGGCGGGAGCGTGGCCCTCAGGGGGAACAGGCCGCGCTCCCGCCCGCCGGTGGCACCGGGCGGCGCCCGCGGAGCGCCTCAAGGCCCGCGGCGTGCGTTACTGCTCGTGGCGTGCGTTAAAGCTCGTGGCGTGGGTTAGTGCGCGACATATCGCACGCCGCGAACACCCCCGCACGCCGCGAGCACTCCCGCACGCCGCGAGCACTTTCGCTCGCCGCGAGCACTTTCGCGTGCCACGAGGGTCAACTCGTGCAGCGGTCGTAACCCGGGCCACGAGGCGCGGGTAAGGCGACCTCGTGCCACCCCATATTCCGCGAAAGCGGTCAAACGGTTGCCTGGTGCGCGTGAAGCAACCACACTCCCGCTCTCGCGGGTGGATTGCCACGGGGGCCTGCGCAGCAACAGTGGGGGAGGGCAACCGCGGTCGTAACCCGGGCCACGAGGCGCGGGTCAGGCGACCTCGCGCCACCCCATATTCCGCGAAAGCGGTCAAACGGTTGCCTGGTGCGCGTGAAGCAACCACACTCCCGCTCTCGCGGGTGGTTTGCCACGGGGGCCTTCGCAGCAACAGTGGGGGGAGGGCAACCGCGGTCGCCGCCGATCGCGGCACGCTCATGGCGCAGGTTCACGCTCATGGCGCAGGTTGATGCTGGTGGCCAAGGTTCAATCTCGTGGCACAGGTTGATACTCGTGGCACAGGTTGGGCGCGCAAATAGCCTGTGCCGCGGGACGTACCTTGTGCCGCGGGACGCATCTTGTGCCGCGGGACGCACCCTGTGCCGCGAGGCCCACCCTGTGCCGCGGGACGCGCCTTGCGCCGCGAGGCCGGCGCGCGCACCGGCCTCGCGGCGCCCGGGTCAGGCGCGGTGGGCGGCGTACTGGGCGCGGATCACCGGGTGGAAGTCGGGGGTGGGGTGCGACGCGATCGCCACCGACCAGGCCGGGCGGGCGCCGGTGAGCGACCAGGCGGCCTGTGCGGCGCCGCCGTCGGCCACGTATTCGCCGGGCGCGGGCACGGCCACGGGGGCATCGAAGACCTGCGCGGCGATGAGCTGCACGGCCGGGTTCTGCGCCGCACCGCCGATCAGCAGGATGCGTTCGGCGACGACGCCCTGTCCGCGCACGGCATCCAGCCCGTCGGCGAGCCCGCAGAGCAGGCCCTCGATGGCGGCCCTGGCCAGGTTCGGCCGGGTCGTCGAGCCGAGGGTGAGGCCGAACAGCGACGCGGTGGCGTCGGGCAGGTTGGGCGTGCGCTCGCCCTCGAAGTAGGGCTGCAGGACCAAGCCGTCCGCGCCCGGGTCAGCCTCCAGCGCCAGACGGCCGAGCTCATCGTGGTCCACGCCGAGCAGGCCGGCGATGGAGTCGAGGATCCGGGCGGCGTTGAGGGTGGCGATCAGCGGCAGGTGCAGGCCGCTGGCGTCGGCGAACCCGGCGACGGTGCCGGAGGCATCCTCGCTGGGCACCGCGGTGACGGCGAAAACCGTGCCGCTGGTGCCGATCGACACGATCACGTCGCCGGCGGCGGCGCCCAGGCCCAGGGCGGCGCCCGCATTGTCGCCGGCGCCCACTCCCACCACGAGTCCGGCGGGCACGCCGGGCAGGGCCACGGTGGTGCCGGCGGTGTCGCCGGGGCCGAGCACCCGGGGCAGCACGGCGTCGTGGCCGAGGCCACGCACCAGCAGCTCGCGGTCGTAGGCGTCGGCGGCGGCCGAGAAGTAGCCGGTGCCGCTGGCATCCGAGCGGTCGGTGGTGAGTTCGGTCAGCACCGGGCCGAGCTCACTCTCGCCGGCCGGGCCGTAGCCGCGCAGGCGCCAGCTGAGCCAGTCGTGCGGGAGCGCGACGGCGGCGACCCTGGCGGCATTGGCCGGTTCGGCATCCCGCAGCCAGCGCAGTTTGGTGACGGTGAACGAGGCCACCGGTACGACGCCGGTGCGGCGGGCGTAGTCGGCGGCACCGACCTCGTCGATCAGGTCGGCGGCGGCCTGCGCGCTGCGGGTGTCGTTCCAGAGCAGGGCCGGGCGGATGACGCGGCCGTCGTCATCAAGAACCACCATGCCGTGCTGTTGCGCGGCGACCGACACGGCGGCGACGTCGTCGAGACCGCCGGCCGCCTGGATCGCGGCGAGCAGGGCGTCCCACCAGGCCGCGGGGTCGACCTCGGTGCCCACCGGGTGAGAGGCCTTGCCGGAGCGAACGAGCACTCCGGTCGCGGCATCCCGCACAACCACCTTGCAACTCTGTGTCGACGAATCGACTCCGGCAACCAATGTCATGACCTGCTCCAAGCTCGAAAACCGCGGTGGGCGAGCGCAACTCCTGCAGATTTCCCCGACGGCCGCTACCGGCCCCGTCATTCGGGGGCTGCTGCCCGACCGGCAGAGGAATTGCAGGAGTTGTGCCACCACCCACGGGCGGGGCGGCGTCCTCGCCGTCGTGTGTCCGGGGTGGTTCACACATAAAATGTTCTGGGTCTAAACATATTCGGTTGGCGACGCTTGATCAAACGCCCGGCGGCCCCGGATGCCTGCCGCGAGTTGCCGCGGAATGCCCCATCGGCTGCTCCCAGGGGGACAGATGCGGCACGTCGGCGAGCGTGCCTCTCGCGAGTTGCCGCGAAGCACCCTCTCCGGCGCCGCCAGAGGGGTGGATGCGGCGAGTCGGCGTGCGGTGGGTCCGGTGAGAGCGGGTGCGGGCGGGGCGGCGGTGCGTGCGGCTACAGCTGGGGGCTGCTGGCGCGCAGGATGACGCGGGTTTCGACCCGGATGACCTCGTCGGAGGAGAGCGCCGCGTCGGAGAGCGCCAGCTCCACGGCCTGCTGGCCCAGGTCGGCCAGCGGGATGTGCACCGTGGTCAGAGCCGGGGTGACGTCGCGGGCGGTGTCGATGTCGTCGAAACCGGCCACGGCGATGTCCCGTGGTACGACGATGCCCGCCTCGCGGAAGGCGGACATGGCGCCGATCGCCATCACGTCGCTGACGGCGAAGACCAGGTCCACCTGGTCGAGGCCGTCGGAGAGCAGCTCGGTCGCCGCAGCGAACCCGCCGTCGCGGGTGAACTCGCCCCGCACGACGTGGTCGGGGTGGATGGCGATGCCGTGTTCGGCCAGGCCGTCGGCGAAGCCGGCCAGCCGGTCTCGGGAGGTGACGAGGGTGCGGGCGCCGCCGATTGCGGCGAACCTCCGGTAACCCTGGCCGACGAGGCTGTTGGCCAGGGCCCGGGCGCCGAGGTAGTTGTCCACCACGACGGTGCTGAACGGCAGGCCCTCCTGGCTGATCAGCACGACGCGGCCACCGGTGGCGGCGAACGCCTTGAGCTCGGCGACCAGTGCGGTCTGGGATTCGGAGCCGTCGGAGCGGCTGCCGGTGAGGATCATCACCCGGGGCCGCTGGCCGCGGAGCGCGCGCACGAGCTCGAGTTCCCGTTCGGTGCTGCGTTCGGTGACGGCCATGGTCACGATCAGGCCCTGCGTCTCGGCGGCCCGGATCACTCCGGCGGCGATGGAGGAGAAGTACGGGTCGGCGATGTCGCTGACCAGGAGCGCGACGGTCGACGTCGACCCCTTCGCCACCGCCTGCGCGGAAAAGTTCGGGCTGTAGTTCAGCCGAGCCGCGGCGGCGAGCACCCGCTGCCGGTAGTCGTCGTTGACCTTGCGGGTGCTGCCGTTCAACGAGCGGGAGGCCGTGGCGAGGGACACGCCGGCCTCGCGGGCGACGTCGTGCAGGGTGGCCGGCGACGCGGTGGGAGAAGCTGCCACGGAACGGGTCCTCTCGGGTCTGAGTGCCGGGATGCGGCAACAGGGAAAGCCTATTCCGAATCAGACCTTTCGTGGTGGGTTTGCCGTATCCTTTTCGGGAATCCCGACCGGATCGTGACCGGATTCCGGCCCGAATCTTGGCCAGAATCCGCAAAATGATTGCACCTGACCACACCAGGTGATAGACAAGTCGCAGTGCGGAATGCGTTTTCCCACATATTGACATCAATGACGATTGCCAAGGAGGTGCGCCTGTGCGTTGCACAGAAGCCCAAGACGCCAGCGGATACCCGCAGCGAGTTCTGCCGGGAGCCGCGGGGTGAGCGCGCTCGGCGAGCTCCGCTCGATTGGCACTAAAAAGGTCAAAGGCGGCTCAAAAGCCAAAACCGAGAACAAGGCGGCGTACCTCTTCCTGTTGCCCTGGTTCCTCGGCCTCGGGATCATCACAGTCGGACCGATGATCGCGTCCCTCTACCTCTCTTTCACCAAGTACACCCTGCTGTCACCGCCGGAGTTCATCGGCATCGACAACTTCATCCGGATGATCGGCGACGAGCGGCTGCACAACTCCCTCGGCGTCACGTTCATGTACGTGTTCGTCTCGGTGCCCGTGCAGCTCGCCCTGGCGCTCGCCCTCGCGGTGGTCCTGAACCGGGGCCTGTCCGGCCTCTCGTTCTACCGCTCGGTGTTCTACCTGCCGTCACTGCTCGGCTCCAGCGTCGCCATCGCGGTGCTCTGGAAGCAGGTCTTCGGCGGCCAGGGCCTGGTCAACGTGCTGCTGGGTTTCTTCGGCATCGAGGGCCGCGGCTGGATCTCCGACCCGTCCACGGCGTTGTCCACCCTGATCATCCTGAACGTCTGGACCTTCGGCGCCCCGATGGTGATCTTCCTGGCGGGCCTGCGGCAGATCCCGCAGATGTACCTGGAAGCGGCCGAGGTCGACGGGGCCACCAAGTGGCAGCGGTTCTTCCGCGTGGTGCTGCCGCTGCTGACCCCGATCATCTTCTTCAACCTGGTGCTGCAGATCATCCACGCGTTCCAGTCGTTCACACAGGCCTTCATCATCTCCGGTGGAACCGGCGGCCCCGCCGATTCCACCCTCTTCTACACGCTGTACCTCTATAACCGGGGTTTCGCGAATTTCGACATGGGCTACGCAGCTGCGATGGCCTGGTTCCTGTTGGTGATCATCGGTATCTTCACCGCGATCAACTTCTGGGCCTCAAAGTATTGGGTGTTCTACGATGACTGACACGCAGACGCGCACCAGCGCGGCAACCGAAGCTATCCTCGTCTCCCGCAAGGCGGTGGACCCGAACTGGCGCAAACTCGCCGCCAAACGGGCCCGCGGCCGCAGCCGGCCCAAGGCGCTGCTCAAGCACGCGCTGCTGATCGTCACCGGCCTGCTGATGCTCTACCCGGTGCTCTGGCTGGTGGTCAGCTCGCTGCGCCCCACCGACGAGATCTTCCGCAACCCGGGGCTGGTGATCAGCAACCTCGAATTCAGCAACTACACGGATGGCTGGACCACCCTGTCGAGCCCGTTCAGCGTGTTCCTGCTGAACTCGACCCTCGTGGTGCTGGGCTGCATCGTCGGCAACCTGGTGTCCTGCTCGATGGCCGCCTACGCCTTCGCCCGACTCAACTTCTCCGGCAAGAAGTGGTGGTTCGTGATCATGCTGACCACGATCATGCTGCCGATCCACGTGATCATCGTGCCGCAGTACATCCTGTTCTCGCAGTTGGGCTGGGTGAACACCTTCATCCCGCTGATCCTGCCGAAGATCCTCGCCACCGACGCGTTCTTCGTCTTCCTGATGGTGCAGTTCATTCGCGGCATCCCCCGGGAGCTCGACGAGGCCGCCCGCCTCGACGGCTGTGGGCACCCGCGCATCTTCGCCCAGGTCATCCTGCCGCTGATGGTGCCGGCCCTGGCGACCACCGCGATCTTCACCTTCATCTGGACCTGGAACGACTTCTTCAGCCAGCTGCTCTACCTGACCAAGCCCGAGATGTACACGGTGCCGCTGGCGCTGCGGGCGTTCATGGATGCGACTTCGTCGACGTCGTGGGGGCCGCTGTTCGCCATGAGCGTGGTGTCCCTGGTGCCGATCTTCCTGGTCTTCCTGTTCGGCCAACGCTTCCTGATCGCCGGCATCTCCACCACCGGCGGCAAGTAGACCTTTTTCCCGCTTGACCGATCCACCGCTTGACCGCACCGCGGCTCCACCTCATCAGCACCAGCACACGCACCGCACCACAGCAATCACGCCAGTGGAGCGACTCCACAGCTATTGAGAGGATTCACAATGAAGAGAATCACGACACGAGGCACTCGACGCTCCCAACGCGCCGCCGGGTTCATCGCCATCGCGGCCTCCGCCGCCCTGGTGCTGTCCAGTTGCGCGGGCGGCACAGCAGCCCCCGCCGGCGATGCCCCCGAGCTCTCCGACGAACCCGTCACCCTGCGGTTCACCTGGTGGGGCAACGACGCCCGCACGGCGAACACCGAGGCCGTCATCGCCGCCTTCGAGGCCGAGAACCCGAACATCACCATCGAGCCGCAGTTCACCGACTGGGCCGGCTACTGGGACAAGCTCGCCACCGAGACGGCCGCGAACGACACCCCCGACATCATCCAGATGGACGAGAAGTACATCAGCACCTACGGCGGTCGCGGCGCCCTGCTCGACCTGAACGACACCGGCGTGGACCTGGCCGACTTCCCGGAGTCCGCCCTCGACTCCGGCACCCTCGACGACGCGCTCTACGGCATCCCCGTCGGCCTGACCAGCTACTCGATCCTGGCCAACCCCACCCTGCTCGCCGCGGCCGGGGTCGACCTGCCCGACGACGAGACCTGGACCTGGGACGACTTCCAGAAGGCCGGCGCGGCCGTCAGCGCGGCCGGCGGCGGTTCCGTCTACGGCGCGCAGTCCTGGGGCTTCGAAGACGGCGGCCTGAACAACTGGGCACGTCAGCACGGCGACGCCCTCTACAACGACAAGGGCGAGGTCGTCATCAAGCCGGAGACCCTCACCAGCTGGTGGGAGTACCTGCTCGAGATCACCGAGGAAGGCGTCACCCCGCCGGTCACCGCCACGATCGAAAAGCAGGCCGGCGGCCTGGCCGAGTCCTTCACCGCCACCAACACCGCTGCGTTCGGCACCTGGTGGAACAGCCAGTTGACGGCGCTGACCGAGGCCAGCGGTTCCCCGCTGGAGCTGCTGCGCATCCCCACCATCGAAGATGCCGAGGAGGGTTCGGCGTACTACAAGTCGTCCATGTACTGGTCGGTCTCCGCCCGCACCGAGCACCCCGCCGAGGCCGCACTGTTCCTCGACTTCATGCTCAACACCGAGGAAGCCGCCGACCTGCTCCTGACCGAGCGGGGAGTGCCCGCCAACGAGAAGATCCGTGCGTACCTCACGCCGAAACTCTCGGAGACCGACCAGGAGGTCGTCGCGTTCCTCGACGAGCTGGCCGATGTGGTGGGCGAAGCCCCGCCGATCACCCCGCCGGGCGGCAGCGCCATCGAAGCCCTGGTGAAGCAGTACACCGAACAGGTGCTGTTCGGTCAGGCCACACCGGCCGAGGCCGCGGACGGGTTCATCAAGGAACTCACCGCAGCCATCGACGCCGCCTAGCCCGCACCATCCCCCCACTGTTGCCGATGCGGACTTCTGCGCCCGGTGCGCCGGCCGCAATTGTCCGCACGGGCAACAGTTTCCCCACCTGAAGTACCGCGGCGCCGGCAGCGCAGACCCGCCGGCGCCGCACCATCGAAAGGAACCACCCCATGATGTCCATCCGACCCACCGGTAAGCGACCCGCCGGCAAGCGACCCACCGGCAGAGCCGCCGGTTTCGTCGCCATCGTCGCGACCGCAGCCCTCGCCCTGTCCGCCTGCTCCGGCGGCGGCGGCGGAGCGGCCGCCCCGGCCGCCGAACTCTCCGACGAACCGGTCACCCTGCGCTTCACCTGGTGGGGCAACGACGTGCGCACCGCCAACACCCAGGCCGTCATCGACGCCTTCGAAGCTGAACATCCCAACATCACCATCGAGCCCCAGTTCGCGGACTGGAACGGCTACTGGGACAAGCTCGCCACCGAAACCGCCGCGAACGACTCCCCGGACATCATCCAGATGGACGAGAAGTACCTCAGCACCTACAGCGGCCGCGGCGCGCTGCTCGACCTCAACACCGCCGGCGACAACCTCGACCTGTCCGGGTTCTCGAAGGCTTCACTGGACCTCGGTACCTCCGAAGACGCCCTCTACGGCGTTCCGGTGGGCCTGACGACGTACTCGGTACTGGTCAACCCCACCCTCCTCGAAACCGCCGGGATCGAGATTCCCGACGACAAGACCTGGACCTGGGACGAACTCGAAGAGGCCGGCGCAGCCGTCAGCGCGGCCGGCGGCGGCAACGTCTTCGGTGTGCAGTCCTGGGGCTTCGAAGAGGGCGGCCTGAACAACTGGGCCCGCCAGCACGACGATGCGCTCTACAACGACGCCGGTGAAGTGGTCATCAAGCCCGAGACCCTGACCAGCTGGTGGGAGTACATGCTCGAACTCACCGAGACCGGCGTGAGCCCGACGGCGTCTGCCACCACCGAACGTCAGGCTGCCGGACTGGCCGAGTCGTTCCTGGCCACCAACACGGCAGGATTCGCCACCGGCTGGGCCAGCCAGCTCACCGCCCTGCAGGAGGCCAGCGGAGCGCCGCTGGAACTGCTGCGCATCCCCACCTCGGATGATGCCACCACGGGGTCGGCGTACTACAAGCCGTCGATGTACTGGTCGGTCTCGTCCCGCACCGAGCACCCGGCCGAGGCCGCGGTGTTCCTGGACTACCTGGTCAACTCCGAGGACGCCGCCGACCTGCTCGGCACCGACCGCGGCGTGCCGGCCAACGACGACATCCGCGCCTACCTCACGCCCAACCTGCCCGAGTCGGGCAAGCAGGTCGTGGAGTTCCTCGACGGCCTCACCGAGGACGTCGGAGACGCCCCGCCGCTCACCCCGGCCGGCGGCAGCGCCATCGAGGCGATCGTGAAGCAGTACACCGAACAGGTGCTGTTCAAGCAGGCCACGCCTGAGCAGGCCGCCGAGGGGTTCATCAAGGACCTCGAGGCCGCCATCGCGGCCGGCTGATCCACCCGGAAGGCCCGTCCACTGGACGGGCCTTCCGCTTTCCGCACGGTCCGCGCGACCCCGCGCATCCGCACCGCCATCGTGAATGGACGACGACATGTCAGCCACCGCCCCGCCCCGCCGCCTGGCAGGCCCCGGCGCCCCCTGCGGCGCCGCCCGCCCCGCTCGGTTGGTGTCGGCGTGAACGGCTTCGGCATCGAGCACACCGTCGGCCGGGACATCCGCGTCTCGCACGACGGCCGGCCCCTGTTCGGCTACAGCTACGCACCCGACACCGCGCAGCTCGAGTCTCCCAAGCCCTACCTGCACCCGCTGCGGACCTTGGACGGCGACCTGGTCAGCCTGTTCCGTCCGCACGACCACGTCTGGCACAAGGGCATCGCCTGGTCGCTGCCCAATGTGGGCGACGACAACTTCTGGGGCGGCCCCACCTACCTGCGGGATCGCGGCTACGTGCAGCTGCCCAACAACGGCACCGCCACGCACCGCACGCTCACTGAGCTGAGCGGGGCAGCGGATGCCGCGACGATCGCGCACCGACTCGACTGGACTGCGCAGTCCGGCCGGCCGGTCTTCGACGAGACCCGCAGCCTGACCGCCCGGCTGGTCGGCGACGGTGCCGCCTGGGCGCTGGTGTTCGAAACCCGGATGACCAACGTCTCCGGCGCCACCATCGCGATCGGCTCGCCCACCACCGCCGGCCGGGACAACGCCGGCTACGGCGGCCTGTTCTGGCGGGGCCCCCGCTCGTTCACCGGCGGGGTGATCCACTCGCCGGCCGGCAGCGGCGGCGAGGAACTGCGCGGCACCCGCGCGGAGTGGATGGGCTTCTCCGGCCGGCACGATGAGACCGCCCGCTGGTCGACCCTGGTGATGGTGGATGACCGGAGCAACCCGCGGCATCCGCCGCAGTGGTTCGCCCGCAACCAGAGCTACGCCTGCCTGTGCCCGGCGCCGTTCTTCAGCGAGGAGCTCGACGTGCCCGCCGGGTCGACCCTGGCGCTGCGCTACGCGGTGGTGATCTCCGACGGCAACGCCGACACCGCCAGGGGCGGCGAGCTCGCGGCGTGGGGGCGCGAGGCGCTCGCCGCGACGGAGCCCGCCCCGACCGAACCGGCCCCGACCCCCACGACCGAACCCTCCACGACCTGACCCCGCCCGTTGACCTGAAGGAGCACCCGAATGACTGACAGCACCCCCCGCGAACGTTACGGAATCATCGGACTCGGCAACCGGGCGAAAATGTACGTCTCGGCCCTGGTCGGGCCGCACGCCGGCACGGCCGAACTGGTGGCCTGGGCGGACTCGAACGCAGTGCGGATCGACTACTACGAACGGGAACTCGCCGCCGCCGGGCATCCGGCACCGGCCCGCTACCCGGCCGACACCCTCGAGGACATGATCCGCGCCGAACGGATCGACCGGATCATCGTGACCACCCCCGACTACACCCACGCCGACCTCGTCTCCCGGGCCCTCAACGCCGGTGCCGACGTGGTGGTGGAGAAGCCGCTCACCATCGACGCCGCGGGCGTGCAGCAGATCGCGGCGGCGATCGAGGCCAGCGGCAAGAACGTGCTGACCACGTTCAACTACCGCTACAGCCCGCGCAACAGCGCCCTGAAACGGGTGATCACCTCGGGCCAGATCGGCGCCGTCACGAGTGTGCACTTCGAATGGGCGCTGGACACCGTGCATGGCGCGGACTACTTCCGCCGCTGGCACCGCAACAAGGAGAACTCCGGCGGGCTGCTCATCCACAAGGCCAGCCACCACTTCGACCTGGTCAACTGGTGGATCGCCGCCGCACCCGTGCGGGTGTTCGCCAGCGGGGCGCTGCGCTTCTACGGCGCCGAGAACGCCGCCGACCGTGGCCTCACCGACCGGCCGGAGCGCGGCACCGGCCACGGGCACACCGACCCGTTCGCGCTGGACCTGGGCCTCGACGCCCGGCTGAAGGCGCTCTACCTCGACGCCGAACACCTCGACGGCTACCTGCGCGACCGCGACGTCTTCGACCCGGGCATCACCATCGAAGACAACCTGGCGGTGCTGGTCGACTACGACTCCGGCGCCACCATGAGCTACTCGCTGAACGCGCACAGCCCCTGGGAGGGCTACCGGGTGGTGGTGAACGGCACTGAGGGGCGCGCCGAACTTGACGTCGTCGAGCGCGGCGCCACCCTGGTGGGCGAGGACGGCAGCGTCATTCTCGACCCGAGCGCCCAGCCCGACGGCAACATCAACGACGCGGTGCGCCCGTCCGGCGACCGGCTGATCGTGCAGCGGCACTGGCAGCGGGCCGTTGAGGTGCCGATCGAGAACGGCAGCGGCGGGCACGGCGGCGGCGACGACCAGATGCTGGCCGACATCTTCGCCCGCACGACAGAGGACGAGCTCGACCGGCCGGCCGACTTCCAGGGCGGGGTGCGCGCGGTGTCGGTGGGCATCGCGGGCAACCGGTCACTGGCGACGGATGCTCCGGTGCGCATCCGCGATCTCAACCTGGGCATGCCGGTGACCAGGGCCACCGCCGGCGCCTGACCGGCGGCGTGCCGGTCAGGGGCGCAGGCGCGCCCGGGAGTTGGCCAGGTGGGTGCGGGCGGCCGCGGCGGCGCCGAGCGCGTCGCCGCGGCGGATGGCCGCGACGATATCGCTGTGCTCCTGCACCACCCGGGCGAAGTGCACGGCCTGGGCGGTCTCGTCGGCCGCCGCCAGGCGGGTGTGCGGCATGGCGATCATGGTGGGCCCGAGCGAGCGCAGCAGGTCGACGAAGTAGCGGTTGTTCGCCGCTTCCGCGATGCGCAGGTGCAGGGTGAAATCCGCCTCGACGGCAATGCTCGGCCTGTCGACCCCGGCCGAGAAATGCCCGAGCGCCTCGTCGAGCCGGCGCAGCTGGGCCGGGGTGCGGCGCTGCGCCGCCAGGGCGGCCGCCTCCACCTCGATGCCCAGCCGGAAATCGAGCAGGGCCACCACGTCATCCGCCGTGCGCAGCTCACCGGGATCGGCGACGAACGGTGACTGCGTCGGCCGGGTCAGGACGAACGAGCCCTTGCCGCGGTAGGTCTCGACGAGACCGGCGACCTGCAGGCGGGACACGGCCTCGCGGATGACCGTGCGGCTCACGCCGTACCGTTCCATCAGGGCGCTCTCGGCCGGCAGCTTGTCGCCGGGGCGCACGGTGCCGTCCACGATCAGGGCGGTGAGCCTGTCGACGACACCGTGGCTCAGGCTCGCTGAACCGTCCCGGTCGATCGGGTCTTCGGGGGAGGTCACGGGTGTCCTTCGGTCGGTGGGACTGGGCGCTGTTCGGTCAGCTGAACTCAATGCTGTCAGACACCCAGGCCAACGCCTGCTCGCTCAATGTGAAGCCGAGGCCGGGTCTGGCGGGCACCAGCATCCGGCCGCCCTCGGTTTCGAGGCGTTCGTTGAAGAGCGGGTTCAGCCACTCGAAGTGCTCCACCCAGGGCTCGCGCGGGTAGGCGGCCGCGAGGTGCACGTGGATCTCCATGGCGAAGTGCGGCGCGAGCTGCAGGCCGGCCTGATCGGCCAGGTGCGCCAGACGGAGGAACGGGGTGATGCCGCCGATGCGCGGGGCGTCGGGCTGGATGATGTCGACCGAGCGGTGCTCGATCAGGCTGATGTGCTCGGCCACGCTGGAAAGCATCTCGCCGGTGGCGATGGAGGTGTCCAGCGCCGCGGCCAGCTGGGCGTGGCCCTCGGCGTCGTAGGCGTCCAACGGCTCCTCGATCCAGACCAGGCCGTACTGCTCGAGGATACGGCCCATCCGCATGGCCGTCGGCCGGTCCCACTGCTGGTTCGCGTCGACCATGAGGGGAACGTCCGGGCCGAGGTGCTCGCGCACGGCGGCGACGCGGGCGAGATCCACCCGGGAATCGGGGTGGCCGACCTTGATCTTGATGCCGCCGATGCCGTCGGCCAGCGACAGTGTCGCGCGCTCCTTGACCTCTTCGATGGGCGCCTGCAGAAAGCCGCCGGAGGTGTTGTAGGTGCGCACGGAGTCGCGGTAGGCGCCGAGCAGCTTGGCCAGCGGTAGGTCGGCCCGCTTGGCCTTGAGGTCGTAGAGGGCGATGTCGATGGCGGCTATGGCCTGGGTGGCCACACCGCTGCGACCCACCGAGGCGCCGGCCCAGAGCAGCTTCTGGTAGATCCGGCCGATGTCGCTGGGGTCCTCGCCGATCAGATTGCCCGCGATCTCCTTGGCGTGCGCGTACTGCGCCGGGCCGCCGGCCCGTTTGGAGTAGCTGAAGCCGATGCCGTGGTGCCCATTGTCGGTGCTCACCTCGGCGAACAGGAAGACGATCTCGGTCATCGGCTTCTGCCGGCCGGTGAGCACCTTCGCGTCGCTGATCGGGGTCGCGAGCGGCAGGGTCAGCGTCGACAACTTCACATGACGGATGCGATCGGTGGTGGCCGCACCCCCGGACAGGGCCGCGAGGGGATCGGGGGAACTGGTGCCGAGCGACATGGGAACATCCTTCGTTGGAGGGTCGGTGCATCCAACTTATCGCATAAGTGCGAAACTTGTCGTACAAGTTGCATGGATTGTGACCGGCTGTACCGAGAGGCGAGCGCCGGACCCGCCGTGCGCCCCAATGTCGTTTAATTTGTGAGCTAGTTGACTTAATTACCCCCCATCTGGGGTAGCGTGAGGTACCGGGGGTCGCGGGGCGTCGTATACGTTCCAGTCTGTGCCTCTCGCTCTCAGGCAGGGGCCTCCCATGGTCAGCACCGCTACTCGCCGTTCGACGATCATGGCGCTTGCCGGTCTCGGTCTCGTCAGCACCCTCACGCTCGGGGCGCTCTCCACGGCGTCGGCCGCGACGGTGATCGACGGTCCGATCAACCTCGGCACCGCCGCCACCTACGGCGTCCTCGCATCCAGCACCGTCACGAACACCGGTCCCACCATCGTCAACGGTGATCTCGGGCTGTACCCTGGCACGTCGATCACCGGGTTCGGCGGCGCACCCAGCGGCGTTGTCAACGGCACCGTGCACGCGACAGACGCCGCCGCCACCCAGGCGCAGAGCGACACCACCACCGCCTACAACGTCGCAGCGTCGCTGACGCCCACCACCACAGGGGTCGGCGAGCTCAGCGGCCTCTCCCTGACGCCCGGCGTCTATACCGGCGGGGCGCTCGCGCTCTCCAACAACGGCGCCCTCACCCTCGCCGGCAGCGCCAATTCGGTCTGGGTGTTCCAGGCCGCGTCCACCCTGACCATCGGGTCGGCGACCCGGATCACCATCACCGGCGGCGCCAGCGCGTGCAACGTGTTCTGGCAGGTCGGCAGTTCCGCCACCATCGGCACCGCGGCGCAGTTCCAGGGCACCATCCTGGCGGATCAGTCGATCACCGCGACCACGAGCGCCACCATCGTCGGCCGGCTCCTGGCCCGCAACGCCGCGGTGACCCTGGACACCAACACGATCACCGCCCCCACCGGCTGCACCCCGCCAGCCGAGCCGGTCGTCACCGTCGCGCCGACCATCACCTCGTCAGCGCCCGCCAACCCCACGGCCGGCACCGCGTACTCGCACACCATCACCGCGTCGGGCACCCCGGCGCCGGGCTACGCGGTCAGCTCCGGCGCGCTGCCGGCCGGGCTCACCCTGAACTCCACCTCCGGCACGATCTCCGGAACCCCTCTCACCCCCGGCTCGAGCACCTTCGGCATCACGGCCAGCAACGGCACCGCCCCGGATGCGACGGTCAGCTACACGGTGACCACCGCGCCGGCCGCTGTGGTGACCCCCACCCCGACC
>Ga0247803_1000075_pt1 | contig 61238 bp, 62 predicted proteins | sample UWRJL014104B1_FD_180928 | JGI IMG/M metagenome (GOLD analysis project Ga0247803, IMG submission 180928) | Plant litter microbial communities from Arlington Agricultural Research Station in Wisconsin, United States - UWRJ-L014-104B-1 | ecosystem: Environmental > Terrestrial > Plant litter >... | reverse complement strand
GTGAAAGCCCAATCGGCATCGCCATTTTTTGACCGAAGAGTATGGTTTCGGTGGATATGTTGGAGACATCGCGTAAGACTCGCTGGCGTAGGCGGATTTTTTGTAAGTCACTGCAATTAGTGCGCAAAGTAGTTTCACTGAAGGCGCCACCGTCAATATATTCAAATAAAAAGTGCGGCAGGCGACGACGGGCGAGTTCCCGGTAATCATCAATATTGGCAAGGATCATAAAGTGGCTCGGAGTATAGGGATTATCTATGTTATGGTTTTATTGACTTTATGCTACCATATTTTATATATAATTTATCTTTTACATATAAATTGCTGCTATTCTAAGGTTGGGTTTAAACTGCAAAATGCTGTTAGCAGCCTATGCTTGAATTGCCATATAAATATAATGAAATAGCACGTGTTTAGCGCGCACCAGCGCGTGGAGATAATATGAATAATAACGAAAAAAATTCGTCGTTTTTGGTTCCGTTAGTCTTAATTATTAGCCTGTTCTTTTTATGGGGAATGGCGAATAACCTTAACGATATTTTGATTACCCAATTCAAAAAAGTATTTACCTTATCCGATTTGAAATCTGGTTTGGTGCAATCCGCGTTTTATACCGGCTACTTTGTATTTGCGATTCCCGCCGCCATTTACGTGAAGCGTTTTAGTTACAAAGCGGCGGTAGTCACGGGTTTATTTTTATACGCACTCGGCGCATTTTTGTTTTATCCCGCTGCTGCGGTACGTGAATACACGTTATTTTTAGGTGCGCTGTTTATTATCGCGAGTGGTTTAGCATTTTTAGAAACATCAGCGAATCCATTGATTATCGCCATGGGCGACCCCGCTACTGCAGAGCGCCGTTTGAACTTTGCGCAGTCGTTTAATCCATTTGGTTGCATTGCCGGCATTTTGATTGGTCGCGAATATATTCTTTCTGGTCATGAGCCAACGACAGATGAACTTGCTGCTATGGCGCCTGCTGCGCTTGAGCAGTTTTATCAAACCGAATCCCATGCGGTACAAGGGCCTTACTTGGTGCTGGGCGCGATTGTTTTTTGCTGGGCGCTGTTAGTATTCTTGGTTAAGTTCCCCAAAGTTGCGACTGAATCTACCAATGCTGGCGTAGGCACGTGGGCAGATTACAAAAGCTTATTGCGCAATGGCCATTTTATGTTTGGTGTAACGGCGCAGTTTTTTTATGTGGGCGCGCAAGTGTGTTTGTGGAGCTACACCATTCGTTATGGCCAACAAGCTTTGCCGGGCACAGGTGAAAAAGATTTGGCGGGTTACCTGTTAATTTCGTTGGTTATTTTTATGCTCGGACGTTTCGTAGCCACAGCACTTATGACAAAAATTAAACCCAGTGTATTAATGATGAGCTATGCACTGATAAATGTTCTGCTGTGCGCGATTGCGGTTGCTTTACCTAACATTGTGGGAATGTGGTCGCTGGTAATTACCAGTTTCTTTATGTCGCTCATGTTCCCCACTATTTTTGCGCTTAGCGTTAAGAATTTAGGCGAGCAGAGCAAGGCGGGTTCATCCTTAGTGATTATGGCCATTATTGGCGGCGCGGTAATCACAGCCATTATGGGTTTTGTTTCCGATATATCGTCTATCCATACCGCTGTATTAGTGCCCTTGGTGTGTTTCGCGGTCATTGCTGCTTACGCTCGCCGTTGTTCTCGCCAAGTATAAGAAAGGAAATTTGTGGTGATAGACGCACATCAACATTTCTGGCGTATTGGCGAAAATGCCTGCACGTGGCCGACTGCTGATCTTGGTGAGATTTATCGTGATTGTTTGCCGATGGAATTGGAGCCCTTGGCGCAGGCCGCCGGTGTGACAGGTTCGGTATTAGTGCAATCACAAGAGAGCGATTTGGATACCGAGTTTTTACTGCGGCTGGCAGATGAATCGAGTTTGATAAAAGCGGTAGTAGGCTGGGTAGATTTATTGTCGCCGTTGGCGGTAGCACGCATTCAGCGTTTAGCGCGGCACCCCAAAATGCGCGGTTTGCGCCCCATGTTGCAAGGCTTGCCGCAAGATAACTGGATTTTGCAGCCAGACCTAGAGCCTGCCATTACCGAAATGCAGGCGAGCAACCTGAGTTTTGATGCCTTGGTAAATGTTCGGCAATTACCTTACTTACGTATTTTTGCCAAACGCCACCTTGGTTTACCTATGGTGATTGACCATGCCGCCAAGCCGAATATAGCGAATAATGAGTTTGCGGTATGGGAGGGTGGTTTAGCGGCTATGGCAGAGCTGCCGCAGGTTTGTTGCAAATTGTCCGGGTTATTGACTGAAGCGAATGCTGAACAAGGCTTGGATGAATTAAGGCCTTACGCAATTAATATGTTTCATCTATTTGGTGCTGAGCGCTTGATGTGGGGCAGCGATTGGCCGGTTCTTACTTTAGCGCCTAATAGCCGCTATGCAAGTTATGGAGATTGGTTGGATTTGGCCAAGCAATTATTGCCCATAGCATCTAACAGTGAGTTGGAAGCAATTTTTGGTGCAACAGCGCAAAGGTTTTACCGTTTTTAACAAGATGCGAACGGGCTTTTACTTGTCGCCTCAAGGGACATCTGATATTTTAGTTTTTCGGTTTCATCCATAATATTAATTATCATATATAAAAATACTCCTATGGCAACTAACGACGTACAACTCGATTCGGTAAGCGATGATAGCGATCGCAAATATCGTGCTCCCGCGCTTGAAAAAGGCTTGGATATCCTGGAGCTTTTAGCACGCAATGGCGCTCCTATGACAACTTCACAAATGGCGGTAACACTCGGGCGTTCGGTTAGCGAGCTTTTCCGCATGGTTCTGGCGCTGGAATTTCGCGGGTATATAGAATCCTCTCCCGATGGCCGTGATGGTTATTCGCTGACCAATAAGCTATTTACCTTGGGCATCTCCCAAGGGTCAGCACGTTCATTGTTGGAAACGGCATTGCCGGTCATGAAAGAACTGGCGCGCGATTTGGGTCAATCCTGCCATTTGGTTGTGCCTTCGGGCGATCAAATCGTGGTGGTTGGCCGCATTGAAAGCCCTATGGATTTAGGTTTCTCCGTGCGAGTGGGCTATCGCCGCCGGTTGGTAGATACCAATTCCGGTTTAATGCTTTATGGCTACGCACCCGAGGAGGTACAGGCTCGTTGGTTGCCGCAACTGCGTGCATCGGCAGAGCCGGAGCGTATTGACCGTTTTCTGCAGCGCGCTAAAACGGTGGTGCAGCATGGCTATGTACTTTCCACCAGTGATTTTGTAGAGGGTGTGACGGATTTATGTGTTCCTATCCTGGGTTTGCAAGGTGCAACAGCGGTTATTATCGTACCGTTTATTGCGATTAAAGGCCAAACCACAACCCATGAGCAGGTGATCGAAAAGTTAAGGGTCGCCACCCGCAAAATTGCGGATGTGTTGAGTAACGAAGGGCGCTAAGGCGCCTTTTTTATTGCCATTTTTTCCCGGAAACTTAACAAAGAACCTCAAAAAAGAATCTCAAAAAGAACATAAAGAAGGCTGTGCAAAGCATCATCGATTTTTATGAAAAAAATCAGATAGACATATATTAACTTTGACTATAATCAAGTAAGATTATTTTATTGGCAAATTGTTTTTTAATTATAAAAAGAGGTTGATGGTGCCAAAGCAATTGTTAGCGTCAGAATCCCTTCATTTATTATCGTCCGAATCGTCCAGATTTCTGGGTAAAACGTCATTGCGCATGCCATCGCTTGGGTTTGGGGCTGCGCCAGTGGGCAACTTATATACGGCAATGAGCGATGACGCTGCTGCTGAAACCATTGGCTCAGCGCTTTCACAATCCATCCGTTACTTTGATACCGCACCCCATTATGGTTTTGGCTTAAGCGAATCCCGCGTAGGGCAAGCACTTGCGGGCACGCGCAAAGATCTCATTATTTCTACCAAGGTTGGCCGGCTGCTCGTGCCTACCCACTCAACAGAATCGGTTCGCCACGGGTTTGCGAATGCGCCAGACTTGGAGCCGGTTTTTGATTATTCCTACGATGCGGTAATGCGGTCGTTTGAACTCAGCTTGCAGCGTTTGCAAACTGATTACATCGATATTTTATTGGCACACGATCTTGGCCCAATGACGCATGGCGACCAACACGCTGCGCGTTTTCGCGAATTTATGGATGGCGGTTATCGCGCTATGCATGAGTTACGTGCAGCGGGTGTAGTAAAGGCAATTGGGTTGGGCACAAATGAATGGCAAGTGTGTGAAGAGGCGCTAGCGCACGGCGATTTTGACGGCTTTTTATTGGCAGGCCGCTACACCTTGCTGGAGCAAAATGCCTGTGACTCTTTTTTACCGCTTTGTGCTGCGCGAGGCGTTTCAGTGATATTAGGCGGCCCGTTTAATTCCGGAATTTTGGCCTCTGGTGTAAGTGGCGCGGGGCCTTTTTATTACAACTACGAAGCGGCTCCGCAAGATGTTATTCAGCGCGTTGCACAGCTAGAAAATATTTGTGCGCAATTTGACATTCCTTTAGCGGCAGCGGCGTTGCAGTTTCCCGGGGCGCATCCTCAAATTTGTTCAGTGATTGCGGGTTTGGCTTCGCCTGCGCAAGTTGTGCAAGCAACGCAGTGGATGCAACACACTATTCCGGCAGAGTTTTGGTTGCGTTTACGTGAACAGGGGTTGTTGCACCCTAATGCGCCAATTCCTGCGTGAGTAATTTTTATTTCTCAAATTTATTTTTAGTTCGCATTGGGTGAATATGACGACGGCAAAAAAAATAGCACAGGTAATTCTGCTGCACCCTGACGATAACGTTGTGGTTTGTGTTGCCCATATTTACGCGGGCGATGAAATTCAGATTGATGGTCAAGCAGTCAGTGCGCAAAAAGATATTGAAGTAGGCCATAAGCTGGCACGCAGGGCATTAGCGCTTGGCGATAAAATTTATCGGTACGGAGCGCCCATTGGCTCTATGACACAAGCAGCACAAATAGGTGAGCATGTGCACATGCATAACATGCAAAGTGATTACATTCCCAGTCACACTCGCACGCGCCAAAATAAAGACAGGAGTGAAACCCAGTGAGTGACAGCGTTAATTTTCAAGGTTATGCAAGGCAGGATGGCCGTAAAGGAATTCGCAATGTCATTGTAGTTGCCTACTTGGTGGAATGCGCGCATCACGTTACGCGCAGAATTGTTACGCTCGCGAATGATACCGATGTGCAATTGATTGGTTTCCCTGGCTGCTACCCGAATCAATACGCTTACGAAATGATGCGCGCCGTTTCAACGCACCCTAACGTGGGTGGCGCCTTATTAATTTCGCTAGGTTGCGAAAGTATGAACCGCGATAAATTATTAAAAGATATTCGCGCTAGCGGCCGCCCCGCAGAATTATTAGTCATTCAAGAAACAGGTGGAACCAAATCCACTATCGCTGCAGGCGTTGCTGCTGTTGCGCGTATTAAAGCGCAGGCTGATACAGCGCTGCGTGTGCCTATGGATTTAAGTGAATTAATTGTGGGGACTATTTGTGGCGGTTCCGATGGCACCAGCGGCATTAGCGCAAACCCTGCAGTAGGGCGCTGTTTTGATGCATTAGTCGCCGCCAATGCCACCTGTATTTTTGAAGAAACCGGAGAGCTTATCGGCTGCGAAACTATTATGGCTGATCGTGCAATCACTCCCGAACTTGGTGTAGAAATTGAAGCCTGTGTTGCTAAGGCAGAAAATTATTATCGCATTATGGGTTTCGGCAGTTTTGCGCCGGGCAATGCAGATGGTGGCTTAACCACACTGGAAGAAAAATCCATGGGTGCCTATTCAAAATCTGGCTCATCGCCTATTAGCGGTTTAATTAAACCCGGCGATATTCCACCCGCAGGCGGTTTGTATTTATTAGATGTTGTACCCGATGGCGAACCGCGTTTTGGTTTCCCGAATATTTCCGACAACGCCGAAATTATTGAATTAATTGCCTGCGGTTCGCACGTGATTTTATTTACCACGGGTCGCGGTTCAGTCGTTGGCTCGGCAATTTCTCCGGTGATAAAAATATGCGCGAATCCCGAAACCTTTCGCCGCCTAAGTGAAGATATGGATGTAAACGCTGGCCGAATTTTAGAAGGCGAAGCAACGCTGGACGAAGTAGGTGCAGAGATTTTACAAAACGTAATTGATGTAGCATCCGGCAAGCGCAGCGTGTCTGAAGAGTTGGGACATCAAGAATTTATTTTGACCTACAAATCCTTTGAACCCATTGGCCCAAGTTGTTTGCCGGTTAGGTTGGTTGGGTAGCTGGAGTTTTTGATAGTTGAGACTTGGGAGCTGGGTAAAACTTTGCGAGACACGCCGTGAATACTTCCCTGTAGGCTCGACGCCAACATCCATGTTGTCGACGGTCTCGCAAAGTTTCACCCAACTCCTTGTGAGTATTGGATTGATACATAATATTTTTAGTCAAGGTTAATTGAACAATATTTATTAAGTAGGGAATCGTCATCCTCGCGTAGCGGGGATCCAGCTTTTATCTTTGGTTATTTGTTGTGATTATTTTTAGAAGCTAGGGCTGGATCCCCGCTGCGCGAGGATGACGATAAAATTAAGAAGAAACGAGTAATTTCTAATTTCGTTTTAAAAACGGTAAGAAACATGAAACGTCTAGAAGGCAAAACAGCACTTATCACCGCCGCCGCGCAAGGTATTGGCCGCGCCAGCGCCGAACTTTTCGCCGCGCAGGGCGCACGCGTTATAGCAACGGATATTAATATCGATGCGTTAAAAGATATCGTCGGCTGCGAAACACGTAAGCTAGATGTATTAAATTCAAATGAGGTCGCCGCTCTCGCGCAAGAAGTAGGCACCATAGATATTTTATTTAACTGTGCTGGTTATGTGCACGACGGCACTATTTTAGAGTGTGAAGAAACTGATTGGAATTTATCTGTAGATTTAAATGTGACATCTATGTATCGCATGATTCGCGCATTTTTGCCGGGCATGATTGCCAAAGGTGGCGGCTCTATTATTAATATGTCATCTGTGGCAAGTTCTATTAAAGGTGTTCCCAACCGATTCGCTTACGGCATGACTAAAGCCGCGGTAATTGGCCTGACTAAAGGCGTAGCGGCAGATTTCGTGGCTCAAGGTATACGGTGCAATGCTATTTGCCCCGGTACCGTTCAAACACCATCGCTTGAACAGCGTTTACATGCAACGGGCGATTACGAAACTGCCTACAAAAATTTTGTGTCACGCCAGCCCATGGGACGTTTAGGCAGTGCATTGGAAATGGCGCAGCTCGCGCTTTATTTGGCGAGCAATGAATCTGCCTTCACCACCGGCACTATTAATGTTATTGATGGCGGCTGGAGCAATTAATTTTTATCGAGAGCGAGAAAAAACATGAAATTATTAAGATACGGTTTGCCCGGCCAAGAGCGGCCTGGCATTTTAGATGCACAAGGCAATGTGCGCGATTTATCCCATGTAATTGCAGATATTAATGGCGCTGTGCTTTCAGACGAAAGCCTTAAAAAAATTGCGGCATTGGATCTTAATACATTGCCTCTGGTAACAGACCCAGTGCGGTTTGGCCCTTGCGTAAACAATGTAGGGAAATTTATTTGTATCGGTTTGAACTATGCCGATCACGCAGCAGAATCTGGCTTGGCCGTGCCGGATGAACCAGTAGTATTTATGAAAGCGACCAGTGCTATTACTGGCCCTAATGACAATGTGCTTAAGCCACGTAACTCCACCAAATTAGATTGGGAAGTAGAGTTAGGTATTATCATTGGCAAGCATTGCAGCTACGTTGAACTTGATGATGCAATCAATCACATTGCGGGCTATTGTGTGATTAACGATGTTTCTGAGCGAAACTTTCAATTGGAACGCGGCGGCCAGTGGGATAAAGGCAAGGGTTGCGACAGTTTTGGCCCTATTGGCCCTTATGTAGTCACCCGGGATGAAGTGCCAGATCCGCTAAACTTGAATTTGTGGTTAACCGTGAATGGTAAAACCTTTCAAAATGGTTCAACCAAACATATGGTATTTAATCCTGCATTTTTGGTACATTACCTCAGCCAGTTTATGAGTTTGCAACCGGGCGATGTGATCAGTACAGGTACGCCGCCGGGTGTTGGGCTTGGCCAAAAACCGCCGCTTTATTTAAATGTGGGTGATGTTATGGAGCTGGGCATTGAAGGCATGGGCACCCAAAAACAGATTGTAGTGCAAGCCTAAGAATAGATTTTTTACCTTCGATAATTCCCGCGTGCGGGAATTATGCTTTTATAGGGTTGCTGTTTTTTTTACAGTCGTAATATTTTTATAGTCTCAATACCTCGATAACAATAACGGGAAATTTATATGATGCTAAGAAAAAATTATCTAATGAATTCAGTCATTATCGGCTGTGCAAGTTTAGTGTTGGTTGCTTGCGGTCACACCGCTGAAAAAACATCAGAACGTAAATCAATAAACGCATCTGAAAAAGCGAGTTCTATTGCATCGCCGGGTTTAAGCTTATCGGGTCAGCGCAATGAAAATATTCGCATCATGATTGAAAGCCCGGCGGCGCAGCAAGTGCTTGAAGGCACCCAGGCGCAAGTTGCCAAAGTCGCTGGCTCTTCAGCGCCAAATGCAAATGTAAGTGTTGTTAAAACAGACAAAAACACAACCGGCGATGCCTTAACTTTCGCATGGAAAGACTCATGGCGTGCGGCGCTAAATTTTGAAGCAACGACACCCATTGATCTTACCGATTATATGACGACAGGTGTGGTTGAGTTTGATTTAAACGTAATTGAGCTTGCTAAAGGTGGTTTGGCTTTTAAATCAAAATGCGTTGGGGCTGCTTGTGAGCGTAAGGTTCCTTATTTGCTAGAAGGCCGTAACTTGATAGGTAAAGGTTGGCAACATCTCAGTGTGCCGCTGCAATGCTTCCAGCGCGAAGGCGATAATTTTTCTGCAGTGAAGTTTCCCTTTTTGCTTGAGGCTGGTGGAGAAGGTAAAGTCGCTATTGCTAATGTGAATTTTGCAAAAACGGGCACAGCGAATGTTTCTTGTCCCGATTATAAAACACTGTCAGTAACGCCAGATCTGTTAAATGAATGGTGGTCAATAAATTGGTGGTTACCGCGTCATTTACAAAAGTTGGAAGAAATAAAAACCAAGAAAAACGCACAAGTTATTTTCATTGGTGACTCTATTACGCAGGGCTGGGAGAAAGATGGCTTTAATGTTTGGAATCACAACTACGCCAAATATAATGCTGTTGCCTTAGGTTTTGGTGGCGACCGCACTGAAAATATTTTGTGGCGTATACAGCATGGCGAGGTAGAAGGGTTAAACCCCAAGTTAGCAGTGCTTATGTTGGGTACCAATAATACCGGGCAGCGCCAGGAAGGCCCAGAGTCTACTGCAGCAGGCATTAAGCGCAATTTGGAAGAACTGCAAAAACGCTTGCCTAATACCAAGATTTTATTACTGGCAGTTTTCCCGCGCGATGAAAAACCTGATGGCGAGTTTCGTCAACTTAACAATCGTGTAAACGCGATTATTTCGGGCTTTGCGGATAACAAGAAAATATTTTTCCTGGATATCAATCACGCCTTTTTAGATGCAGATGGCACTTTACCTAAAACTATCATGCCTGATTTATTACACCCTAATGAGCAGGGTTATGAAATTTGGGCGAAAGCAATGGAACCAACGTTAAAAAGCTTGCTCAAAAAGTAATTCAAGCTTTGGTATAACCCTATTGGCGTTGTAATTTGCGAAATTACTCCGCAACAGAATCGCCCAGCCTTGAAACGCTGGGCGATTTTTTTATATGTAGGTTAATGTCATCATGAGCTGTTATGGATTTGAACTGTTATAGCCTTGGGCTGTTATAGTAGTCGCCATCTATCGCTCAATATATTTCACTCTTGCGCACATTCACAGATAAAGGAAACCATTATGAAATTACGTGTAGTTGCAGGTTTAGTTATTGTTTCATCCATGAGCTTTAACGCTTACGCACTTAAGGTAGATATGAAACCAGGGCTCTGGGAGCATGCATTTAAATTCGATAAAAATAGCGCTAGTACCATTAACGGCGTGCAGCAAGAACAAATAACCGCCGCTATGGAGGGCATGAAACAACAGATGGCGAATTTACCGCCTGAGCAGCGCAAAATGATGGAAGATATGATGGCCAAGCAAGGCATAACGGTGACTGATCAAGGTATTGATATGGCATCGCAAGGTTTAAGTATTTCTAAAGATGGCACCAGAGTAAAAGCATGCATTACGCAAGCCGAAATTGATCGCGGTGAGTTGCCGCAAACGGCTGAGCATTGCGAACAAAAAATCACCCAGGTTTCACCTAAATATTTTAAAGCGACTTATTCCTGCGGTGGTGAGCATCCTAGCCAAGGCGAAGGTGAAATTATTTTCCAAAACGATAAAGCGTACACCGGAAAAATGAAAATGGTTACCCAGATCAATGGCCAATCGGAAACTATTCAGGGTACCAATACGGGTAAGTGGCTGTCGAGTGATTGCGGCGATATAAAACCTGTTTCACAGCTCAAGGAATAAAATGCGGATCGGTTTTTTTGCTAAAACACAGTGAATGAGTTTCAACATGCGCCACGGCGAATTTCATAAGATTCAACATGTCGGTTGGTTGCGTGCAGCGGTGATGGGCGCAAACGATGGCATTATTTCCACCGCCAGTTTAATGATGGGTATGGCTAGCGCGCAGGCCTTGCCTAATACTGTTTTGCTAACGGGTGTTGCGGGTTTAGTTGCGGGCGCATTATCCATGGCAGCGGGGGAATATGTGTCGGTACGCTCGCAAGCCGATACTGAAGATGCTGATCTAACGAAAGAGCGCGAGGAGCTTGCGAATCACCCGGAAGCGGAATTACGCGAGTTGACTGAAATTTATATGGCGCGCGGCTTGGATCGTGAATTGGCTCGTCAGGTTGCAGTACAGCTGACAGCACACGATGCACTGGCAACGCATGCGCGGGATGAATTGGGGATTGTTGAATTTTTGCAAGCGCGCCCGCTGCAAGCAGCTTTGGCATCTGCCACAACTTTTGCAGCGGGTGCATTCATTCCATTGTGCGTTGCCTTGTTAGTGCCGCAACATTATTTAATTGCTGCAATTGCGAGCGTGGCACTTTGTGCGCTGGCGTTACTAGGTGGCTTGGCTGCCAGAGTAGGTGGTGCTAATCAATGGCGAGGCGCTTTGCGCGTGTGTGCGTGGGGCGCAATTGCAATGGGTTTAACAGGCGTGGCGGGGCATTTATTTGGCGCGAATGTGTAAGGTCTTAGTAGTAGAGCTGTAGCGGCGCAGTAAATTTGCGCCATCTTTTTAATAGCCTGCAATCAAATCAAATCGCATTAAATCAAAAATACTCAGATTACATTAAAAGTTGAGTGAAGATGGCGCTCATCGCTTTATTGATTGCAGCAAACTTGGCTTTATCTTCCAGCATCCTATCGGCGCTTTGCACATAGGTTGAATGATCTAAATCCTCCGCACAGTTTTTTATTAATGCCGTTGCAGAAGCTTCAGTCGTTTCTAAATGAAACTGAAAACCATAAATTTGGTTGTCGATCACATAGGCCTGATGCGTGCACGCTTCACTCGATGCAATCAGCTGCGCCTGTGCTGGTAATTCAAAAGTATCGCCATGCCAATGAAAGACTTCTTCGCACTCGGCTAAATACTTGGCAACCGGGTGATCACTGGCGTTTGCGGCAATCTGCAAAGGGAACCATCCAATTTCGCGATGTGCATTGCGGGTAACCTTTGCGCCTAATACGCAAGCAATTAATTGCGCGCCCAAGCAAATGCCTATAATTTTTTTCCCGGCAGAAATTGCATCGGCGATAAGTGCTTTTTCCTCAGTCAGCCACGGGTAAATGTCATGGTCATAAACACCCATGGGGCCGCCCATCACAATCAACACATCAAAGCTATCGAGCGCAGGTGCTTTGTCGCCTTTATACCAGTGCGTGGTGCTTAAGCTGTGGCCGTTGGCAGCGATATCTTGGGTCAAACTGCCGGTGTCTTCAAACGGAACATGTTGCAAGCTGTGAATGCGCATTCTGGCTCCAAAAGGCTAAATTTAATGAGGATTAGAGTAACTAATGCAGTAATTCCCCCGCAAGCTTGGCTTTATAGAAAAATTCCTGCTTAATGCGTGGGTTTGTTGCTTTTTGCGTCTTTTAGCGTTTTCGGCAGGCAAATTATCATACTAATCATGTATACTCGTAAGAGTTTTTAATCCTAGGTAAACACCCTTGATAGGCAAATTTTTCAAAAAACTGTTGGGCTCCAATGAAGCGCCAGCAGCGCAACCATCACACACCAATACGGCTGCAGGTGCTAATAAGCCCGGGGCGAACAGATCGTCGCGGCATTCAAGCGCATCTGACAAAACGAGCCCAGCTCGCGACCACAAATCTGGACCTCGCGACCACAGCACTTCATCCCGCGATCATACTTCTTCACCTAGGGACAATAAAAAACCTCGCCCCAAGTCAGATCATCTAAAGGCAGATCATATTAAGTCAGATCGGCCAGCGCAAACCAATCATCGCCCAACGCGCAAACCTGCACCGGTCATACATGAGCCTTGGGATCCAGCGACTTTTGTGGTGGAAGACATCGAAGGTAAAACCCGCTTTCAGGATCTAGGTTTAGAGCCAGAAATTATGCATGCGGTGGCTGACTTAGGGTTTAGCTATTGTTCGCCCATTCAAGCCCAATCTTTACCGCATGCCTTGCAAGGCAAAGATGTTGTAGGCAAAGCCCAAACGGGTACGGGTAAAACGGCGGCATTTTTAACAACAATTATCGACGATTTGTTAAAGAACCCCATTCCCGAAAAACGCTATGCCGGTGAAGCCCGTGCATTGATCATCGCGCCCACACGCGAATTGGTTATCCAAATTGCTGAAGATGCAAAATTGCTTTGCAAATACACTGATTTAAAAATCCACACCCTTGTCGGCGGTATGGATTACGTAAAACAACAGCGTCATTTACATGAAGATTTAGTGGATATTCTGGTGGCCACACCAGGGCGTTTGCTGGATTTCTGCGGCAATAAAGATGTGTATCTCGATCAGCTGGAAATTCTCGTGATCGATGAAGCTGACCGCATGTTAGATATGGGTTTTATCCCGCAAGTGCGTCAAATTGTGCGCCAAGCGCCCAAGCGTGAAGATCGCCAAACTTTATTTTTCTCTGCAACTTTTACCGATGAAGTTCGCACCTTGGTTGAGCAGTGGACATTCCAGCCAATCACTATTGATATCCAGCCAGAAAACGTGGCTAACTCAACAGTAGATCAGCACGTGTATCTGGTTTCTACCGAAGAAAAATACACATTGCTTTATAACTTGATTCAGCAAGAACACGCCGAGAGCATGATTGTGTTTGCCAATCGCCGCGATGAGTGCCGCGATCTGCAAGAAAAATTACTGCGCCATGGTGTTAATGCAGGTTTGCTATCGGGCGAGATTAACCAAAGCAAACGCGTATCCACGCTTGATGCTTTTAAAAATGGCGAAACCAAAGTATTAGTAGCAACCGATGTTGCTGGTCGTGGTATTCACATCAACGATATTAGTCACGTGGTGAATTTCACCTTGCCAGAAGAACCGGAAGATTACGTTCACCGTATTGGTCGTACGGGGCGTGCAGGCAAATCCGGCACGTCTATAAGCTTTGCCTGTGAAGATGACGCCTTGCGTTTGGAACCTATCGCAAAACTGCTCGGTAAAGAGATTAAATGCGAGCAACCACCAGAATATTTGCTGCTAACGCCGCCTGACTTACCGCCAGCCCCAAGAACAGCGCGCGAAGATCGCCCACGCAGTTCAGGTGCGCGTACGAATCGCAGTGGTACCCGAAGCAGTAACGGTAGTCGCAGTGGCGGGAATCGCACCGGTGGACGCCCTCGTACGTAGTCAGGGATTAAGAGTTAACGTTTAACCGCGCGGAGATAGATGGCGCGGATGCAAAAAATCGATTGGTTTATATCATGTCATCCACAAAGTCGGCGTTAATAACTCTCCATGTAGGCGCATTTTTAATGGCGGCTACCGGGTTATTTTCGCAGATCATTAATTTGCCGGCGTGGGATATTACGGGCTACCGCACATGGGTTGCCGCGGGTGTATTATTCGCGTGGGTGTGGTGGCGTGAAGGCCATGTAAAACTTAATTCTGCGCGGGATTATCGGCGCATGCTGGTGTTGGGTGTGCTCTTGTGTGTGCACTGGATTACCTTCTTTCACGCTATGCAAGTCTCCAATATTGCGGTCGGCATGTTATCGCTCTATGCCTACCCGGTAATGACCGTATTCATGGAACCGCTGCTCAAAGGCACCAAAATAGATTGGGGCGATGTTGCTAGCGGCATGTTTGTTGTTGTGGGTATTTATTTCCTCGTTCCAGAATTCGATTTTGCGAATAACATGACCCAAGGCGTGCTGTGGGGAATCGTATCGGCATTCACCTTTGCATTGCGCAATTTATTGTTAGGGCACTGGTTCAGTGGTCAATCATCGGCGCGCTCCATGAGCTATCAAGTGTTGATTGTCGCTCTGTTAATGACCCCCGTTGTTCTTACTAGCCACCATCAACCAACCCATACAGATTGGTGGCTGATTTTAATTCTCGGTATATTCTTTACTGCTTTTTCGCATACTCTCTTTGGTTATGCGCTGCGTTATCTTAAAGCGAAAACAGTTGCATTAGTGGCCTGTATGCAGCCGGTTTATGGGGTTCTTTACGGTGTGATTTTTCTGCACAGTATTCCTGATATGGCCACCTTTGTGGGCGGCGCCATCATAGTGACGGCAGCTATTTACGAATCGCTGCGTGCGCACAATAAAGCGACGCTTGCGTTAACGGATTAGACTTATCCTTTGAGGGTTTCTCTTATGACTCCTGAAAATGTGCTCATGCCAGTATTGTTTGTTCCCCACGGCGGCGGCCCCATGCCGTTGTTAGGCGAAGAAAACCACCGCGAACTGACCGCGTTTCTTCAATCGGTTAGTGCAAATTTACCGCGTCCTGAAGCGATTCTTGTTATTACTGCCCATTGGGAAGAAGAGGTCGCCACTGTCTCCAGTAGCCCTGCGCCCGGCATGTTTTACGATTATTACGGCTTCCCGCCGGAATCCTATAAATTTCAATACCCGGCATCCGGTAGCCCGGAACTGGCCAACACCATTGCAAGCTTATTAGGCGCCGCCGGAGTTGAATCCCGGCTTGATCCCAAGCGCGATTTCGATCACGGGACGTTTGTGCCCTTGATGTTGATATACCCGCAGGCAGATATTCCAGTTGTGCAATTATCCTTACTTAAAAATTTAAACCCCGCCGCGCATATTGCATTGGGCGCCGCGCTGGCACCTTTGCGCGAGCAGGGCGTATTCATTCTTGGGTCGGGAATGTCGTTTCACAATATGCAGGCTTTTTTCTCAGGTAACCCTGCAACCCCTGCGCGCAGCGAGCGCTTTGATGAATGGTTAACTGAAACTTTAACTAGCCAATATTTGAGTGTGGATGAAAAAAGTGCTCAGCTCGCCGATTGGAAAAGCGCGCCTGAAGCACGTTTTTGTCATCCGCGTGAAGAGCATTTACTGCCCTTGCATGTGTGTTTTGGTGCGGGCTCTGCTACCCCCAATGCCGCAAAAATGTTTAACGGATTTTTATTTAACACCAAAATATCTGCTTTCCTGTGGTCTTAATCCGCTAAGGCCTCATCGTTGATTTAACAGCACTTTTTGAAACCTTGGCTACACTCAACAGATATTTATAACTATCTGTTGGGTGTGTTCATGAAAAAAATCCTTGTGGTTGAAGACAGTGAAATGGTGATGAAGGTCTTGCGACACCTCATGGCGCAGTATCCCCAATACCATGCGTTGTTTGCCACCAGCATGGCGCAGGCTCAAGAGCTTGTCAGTCAAGAAGACGATGATATTTTTGCAGCCTTGGTTGACTTAAACCTGCCCGATGCTCCCAACGGCGAAGTTGTTGATTATGTTCTCGCACAAAAAATCCCTACTATCGTGCTTACCGGCAGTTACGATGAAAAAAAGCGCGAACAATTATTCAACAAAGGCATCGTAGATTACGTCACCAAAGAAGGCCGTTACGCGTACAACAAAGCGGTGGCGATGATTGAGCGCTTGGAAAAAAATCAGCACATTAAAGTCTTGGTGGTTGATGATTCCGACATGTCGCGCAAGCATGTCAGTAATTTATTTCGTCGTCATTTATTTCAGGTAGTAGAAGCTTCAGATGGTGTGGATGCTATTAAAGTCCTGCTGGAAAACCCAGACGTTAAGTTACTGATGACCGACTACAATATGCCGCGTATGGATGGCTTTGAGCTGGTGCGCAACCTGCGTTACAAATACGACAAAACAGATTTAATTATGATTGGCGTATCGGGTGAAAGCAGCGAGGCGCTCTCTGCCAAATTTATTAAACATGGAGCCAATGATTTTTTACGCAAACCGTTTCTGCCAGAAGAATTTTATTGCCGCGTGATTCACAATATCGAATCCCTCGAACTGATTGAACAAATTACCTACAACGCCCAGCGCGATCATCTCACCGGCTTGTTTCATCGCCCATACTTCTTCAATGCTGCGCGTGAAATCTATCGCAACGCGCAAGAAAAATCGCTTCCCCTAGCGTGCGCCGTTATCAATGTGGATCAATTCAGTGTGATCAACCAACAGCACGGTAGTGCATGGGGTGATATAGCGTTGAAAAAAATTGCGGCCAGCCTTCAATCTATGCTGGGTCGCTTTTTGCTGGCGCGTGCAGATAGCGATGACTTCTATGTGCTAATGGCGGGGTTAGATAACGAAAAAGCAGTAGCGCTGCTGGATAAGGTTAAGCAGTTATTAGCGGCAGAAAGTTTTGTTATCGATGGTGAAAATAAGCATTTCTATTTTAGCGCGGGCGTTACCAACAACTTACAAAACAGCATTGATCAACAAATAGCGCTAGCGACTAAATATATGCGCCGTGCTAAAGAAGCAGGCGGCCAGATGATTGTTGACGATGGCGATGAAGACGATGACCTGCAAGATTAGTCATCAAGGTTTTGTAGTGCGCATTTCTCGCACCCAAAAAATAGTCGCCGCTGCCACCGCAATCGGGCTGATGACAATATTTATCACGGGAATCATACAGCCCAATAACACAATCCCGCCAAAAGGATAGCTCGTGAGCGGTTGTTGCTTGAGCCGCTGGCGCAGCTCCACAAAGCGTAACTGATGATTATCTGCAGGGAAATCCGCATACTGTACGGCCATGCACCAGCAGCTCCAGAGTGCCGCGAGGCAAGCGCCTACGATATTAACGCCCGGAATAAAAAAGAGCGCTAAAAATACCAGCAGCACCAAAAAGCCACGGCTCATAAAATACCAAAGCTTGCTGAGTTCGCGCGCCAGTGTGCGTGGAATTAATTGGCTCCAGGGTTCATCGGGTGGCTTAACACCAGTTAATTCTGTTTCAATTTTTTCTGCCAGAAAACCGAAAAAAGGCGCGGCAATGAAATTGGTAATCAGGTTAAAACTGTAGCCGTAAATAATTAAAAATATGACGCCTATAATTGGCCAGAGAATCCAGCTTAACCACGCCAGCCAGCTTGGTAGCCACGCCAAAATTTCTGCGAAAAAATGCTGGAAGCTGTAAATCAATACAAATGTAGCGGCGACAAAAATCACCATATTAATCAACAGGGGAATTACGATAAACCGGCGAAACCCAGGCTGACTAATCATCCTTGCGCCCGCCATAAAATACGACAATGCTTTTGTGGGTGAGCCTTGCATTACGATTTCCTTTTGATCCAAATAATTAACCAGTGGCTCAATCCAAAGATCAAGCCAGCAATTGCGCCGTATAGATGCGCATCATAAGCAACGGGCACAGGCATTAAGGTTTGCAGCTCTGTGGCCTGATAGTCGGGGCTATGTTCATAAATGATTTTGGCAAATACTAACGCAATAAAAATTGCATTGAGCCACATTGGGTGGCGCTTATTGCGCATTAAGCCTGCCACAATAAAACCGTGAATAGCGCCCGATAAGCCTGCATAAGTGCCATACTCGGGATTTAAGTAATAAACACCTAAGCCAACGCACAAACAACACCATAAAATTAACCCCAGTAATTGGCGCGCCGAAAAGCTATTTAGCAACGCAAGCGCACACAATGAAAAAGCGGCAAGGTTCATAAGCGTATGAGGCCAGCCAAAATGGACAAAGTTACTGGTGAATAATCGCCATAGCTCGCCGTGATCCACATGCTCACGGGCAAGGCTTAATACAGGAAACAGAATGTTAGTTGCGGAGGCAAAAACAACAAGTACACCTACAATACTAAGGTTGATGACAAAACTGGCAGAAAAATTGAATAGCTTCATGTGTGAATGGTCGTTGTTTGTCGAATATGAAACTAATTTAGCACTAAACCACTGATATCAATATAAAACGCGTTGCTAATAATTAGACTGCAACATGATTAGGCAGAAACATGGAATTTAAACATCTCACAATAGATTTGCTTAAAAATGTGCTTGATGCACTACCAGACGGCATATTGATTGTTACGCACAGCCGCCAAATGGTTTACACCAATGTCCGCTTCCGCGAATTGTGGAGTATTCCGTTAGATATAGAGGTGGATGATGAAGGCCGAGCGATCATGCAATATGCATTGCCGCAATTGACGGATCCCGAAGGATTTTTGCGCATTATAGAATCTTTGCACCAAACTTCGCAGTCGTTTGAGGATGAGATACGCTTGCGCGATGGCCGCGTTTTTCGCCGCCGCAGTGTGGCTTTTCAGGATGCAGCTTTAGGTCAATCCCGAATTTGGATTTTTACCGACATAACTGCCATTACCTATAGTCACATAGATACTCTAACGGGGCTGCTGAATCGCAATCGCTTTGAACGTCATTTCTCATCGTTGAGCGTTGCTGCAAGCCCGCAATCTATTGTGGGAATTGCGCTCTTCGATCTTGATCATTTTAAATTATTTAACGATACCTACGGCCACGCTGCTGGCGACGATGTGTTGCGCAATATCGGCAAAGTCATACGCAACAATTTACAGCGAACATCAGATGCAGGTTACCGGGTAGGCGGAGAAGAATTTTTCCTGCAATATCACAGCCGTAGCCGCGAGGATGTCATTAGCTTTATCAATAATATTCGTGAAGATGTAGAACAACTGGCGATTCCCCACAGCGCTAATCCTCCCTTTAATTGCGTTACCATTTCGTGTGGTTTTGGGATTTGCACCACCCCCAAGACGCCGGAATTTATATATCGACAAGTGGACAGCGCACTTTATAAATCGAAAGCCAACGGCAGAAATCAAATCACTTTGGTTGAGTTGGACGAATTATACGAGTAGTCGAACATCCTTCCACCTGTTGCCCGCCCCAGCCATAACATAAAATTTTACTGGCTATCATAGGCTCAGCTTTTTATACTCGCCGACCTGCCTAAAATGGCAGCTTTCGCGTAAGTCCTCGACTTGCTTATTTTTTATCAAGTGACCTTTGGTAGGGGTCACCACTGAGAAGGAAATGTTATGCCAATTATTACTCTTCCCGACGGTTCCAAACGTCAATTCGATGCTCCCGTGTCCGTATACCAAGTTGCTGCTGATATTGGCTCTGGTTTGGCCAAGGTAACTTTGGGCGGCCGCGTCTTTTTAAATGGCGATAAAACGGGTCAACGTGTGGATGCTCACGATCTCATCACTGAAGATGCTGATTTGGTGATTTTCACCCCTAAAGATGAAGAAGGTCTTGAGATTATTCGCCACTCCTGTGCGCATTTGCTCGGCCACGCCATCAAACAATTGTTTCCCAATGTGAAAATGGCCATTGGCCCGACGATTGATAGCGGCTTTTATTACGATATCGACCTTGAGCAAAAACTCACCGACGAAGACATGGCCGCAATTGAAGCGCGCATGATTGAGTTGGCGAAAACCGAATATGACGTGGTAAAGCAAAAAGCAACATGGCAAGAAGCCTATGACGTTTTCGCTGCGCGTGGAGAGACGTACAAGTTGGAGATTCTAGATCGCGACGTGCCTAAAGATGCAACGCCGGGTCTGTATCATCACGAAGAATACGTCGATATGTGTCGCGGCCCGCACGTGCCCAATATGCGCTTCTGCTTGAACTTCAAGTTAATGCGTACATCCGGTGCCTACTGGCGTGGCGATTCCAACAACAAAATGCTGCAGCGTATTTACGGCACTGCCTTTGCTGATAAGAAACAATTAGCGGCTTATTTGAACCTGTTGGAAGAAGCTGCAAAGCGTGACCACCGTAAACTTGCTAAGAAATTTGATTTGTTCCATTTGCAGGATGAAGCACCAGGCATGGTGTTTTGGCACCCCAAAGGTTGGACTCTGTGGCAACAAATAGAGCAGTACATGCGCACCAAGCAAAATGATTGGGGTTATGACGAAGTCAGAACTCCACTGATTATGGATCGTACCCTGTGGGAGAAATCTGGCCACTGGGAAAACTATCGCGACAACATGTTTACCACCGAATCGGAAAAACGCGATTTTGCGGTTAAGCCGATGAATTGCCCAGGCCACATCCAGATCTTTAATCATGGTTTGCGTTCGCACAAAGACCTGCCGCTGCGCTTGGCTGAGTTTGGCTCATGTCACCGTAATGAAGCATCAGGCGCACTCCACGGAATCATGCGTGTGCGCGGTTTCGTGCAAGACGATGCCCATATCTTCTGTACTGAAGATATGGTTGAAGCAGAAGTATCGTCTTTCAATACCATGTTAAAAGAGGTTTACGACGATTTTGGTTTTACCGATATCGCCGTAAAGCTCTCTTTGCGCCCGGAAAAATACGCCGGTACATTGGAAACGTGGGAAAAGGCCGAGAATGGGTTGCGCACAGCCTTGCGCGCTGCTGGTCTTGAATGGGAAGAGCTGCCGGGCGAAGGTGCTTTTTACGGCCCGAAAATCGAATACCAAATCAAAGATGCGCTTGGCCGTTCATGGCAATGCGGCACTATCCAGTTGGATTATGTATTGCCTGAGCGCTTGGATGCGGAATATGTAGCGGAAGATAATGCGCGCAAACGTCCAGTTATGTTGCATCGCGCCATTTTGGGTTCGTTTGAGCGTTTCTTGGGGATTTTGATCGAGCATTATGAAGGCTCATTTCCCGCTTGGTTGTCGCCTGTACAAGCCGTTGTTGCCAATATTACGGACAATCAGGCCGATTTCGTGAAGAAAGTTGAAAAAACCTTGCGTGATAAGGGCTTCCGAGCCATTTCGGACTTGAGAAATGAGAAGATCGGCTTTAAAATCCGCGAGCACACAATTCAGCGGGTTCCCTACCTGCTCGTCATTGGCGACAAAGAGGTTGAAAACAACTCTGTTGCAGTTCGTACAAGAGACGGAAAAGACTTGGGTGTAATGAATCTGGAAGCCTTCATCGAGCACTTGACCGCCGATATCGCGCGTCGAGGCAGAGTTTTTTCTGAATAAAAACAGAGAGCTCTGCCAAAACGGCCGTAATGTAGTACTAAGCAGTACTAAAGAGGTAAGTAAGGTTTGTTCTTATTAATTAATTGGAGATACAACTATCAAACGAGATAACGCCCCTGCCGCTAAAGGAAATTCCAAAAAAGCGCGGATCAACGACCAGATCGAAGCTAAACAAGTTCGTTTAATCAATGCTGAAGGCGAACAAGTCGGTATTGTCGCGCTGAGTGAAGCACTTGCTCAAGCACAAGCAGCCACACTTGATTTAGTGGAAATCGTGTCTGATAGCGATCCTATAGTCTGTAAGATTATGGATTACGGCAAACATCTGTTTGAGATCAAAAAGACTAAGACTGCTGCAAAGAAAAAGCAGAAGCAGCAGCAGATTAAAGAAATGAAATTTCGTCCAGGGACGGAGGACGGAGACTATCAGGTTAAGCTTAAGGCGCTGATACGTTTCCTTGAAAACGGAGATAAGGCCAAGGTAACGTTAAAGTTCCGTGGCCGCGAGTTAGCTCACCAAGAGTTAGGTATGGAAATGATGCAACGCATCGAGAAAGACCTGCTTGAGTTGGGCACCGTAGAGCAAGCTGCCAAGATGGAAGGTAAGCAACTGACTATGGTTATCGCTCCGAAAAAGAGAAAATAGTCGGGCTTTTAGCTGCCTTGATTATTTATTATGTTTACCTAAATGTGTGGAGTTTTATCCCATGGCAACCAAAGCTAAAGTACACAGCGGCGCAGCTAAGCGCTTCAAAAAAACTGGCGCTGGCTACAAGTTCAAGCACGCTAACAAGAGTCACATCTTGACCAAAATGACTACTAAACGTAAGCGCCAATTGCGCGGTACCAGTCTCGTTGACGCGACTGATGTACCACGTGTTAAGCGTATGTTCCGTGCCATTTAATCTGGCCCATGACGTTATAAATAGTAGTAATCATTTAAAGAGGTTAGGAAAATGGCTCGTGTAAAACGTGGTGTAGAGGCGCGTCGTCGTCACAAGAAAGTATTAAAAGCAGCTAAAGGTTATTACGGTGCACGTTCGCGTACATTCCGTGTTGCCAAGCAAGCTGTTATCAAAGCTGGTCAGTACGCTTACCGCGACCGTCGCGTTAAGAAGCGTAACTTCCGCGCTTTGTGGATTACTCGTATCAATGCTCAGTCTCGTGCTGAAGGCATGACTTACAGCCAATTGATTGCTGGCCTGAAAAAAGCCAACATCGTATTGGATCGTCGTGTTCTGGCCGATTTGGCTGTATATGATAAGGCAGCATTTGCTGCTGTTGTTGCGAAGGCTAAAACAGCTCTGGCTGCTTAATCGTCCAACGACTTCAGGTGCCGAGCAATTGGCACCGCTGTGAACGCGATGAAAGGGGAGGAGCTTTAGGGCTCTTCCCCTTTTTTATGGTTATGCCTAATTATCAGGCCTAGATCAAAGAATTATTTAATAGGGAGTCGTCATCCTCGCGTAGCCGGGATCCACCGGGCTGGCGTGCCAGCTCTTGATCGTAGATTATTGACGGCTGGATCCCCGCTACGCGAGGATGACGACTCCCTGTTTTAACTGAAATAGTTAAATTTTATATTGGAATAGCAGATGGAAAATCTCGCTGCGCTTACTGAAGAAGCGCTCAAATTAGTTACCAATGCTCAAGACTTGGCTGCGCTCGATGCAGTGCGTGTTAATTATTTGGGCAAAAGCGGCAGTATTACGGCATTGATGAAAACGCTCGGCAAATTATCGTCAGAAGAGCGCCCAGCGGCGGGTGCAGAAATCAATAAAGCCAAAGATGCTGTGCAAGCGGCTTTAGATATTCGCAAAACAACGCTTGAACAAGCGGCTATTGCGGCCAAGCTTGCGGATGAAATAGTTGATGTTACTTTGCCAGGTCGTGGTCAGCACACGGGTGGCTTGCATCCGGTAACGCGCACTTTGCAACGCATCGAAGATATTTTTTCTGCGGTGGGCTATACCGTAGAAGTCGGCCCGGAGATTGAGGACGACTATCACAACTTTGAAGCGCTCAATATTCCGTCGCACCATCCCGCGCGCGCTATGCACGATACTTTCTATGTAGATGATACCCACGTGTTGCGTACGCATACATCGCCCGTACAAGTGCGCACTATGGAAAACAAAACACCGCCAATTCGCGTGATTTGCCCAGGTCGTGTTTATCGTTGCGATTCGGATGTAACCCACTCGCCGATGTTTCATCAGGTGGAAGGCTTGGTTGTCGATAAAGACATTAGCTTTGCCGATTTGAAAGGCACTATGGATCAATTCCTCAAAACCTTTTTTGAGGCTGATGTGCCCGTGCGTTTTCGCCCGTCTTATTTTCCTTTCACCGAGCCTTCGGCTGAAATGGATATCCAATGCACCCAATGCCGCGGTAAAGGTTGCCGTATGTGTAAAAACAGCGGTTGGTTGGAAGTTGGTGGCTGCGGCATGGTTCATCCCGAAGTATTTAAGGCCAGCGGCGTAGACCCTGAAACCTATACCGGCTTTGCATTCGGCATGGGGGTAGAACGTTTGGCGATGCTGCGCTACGGCGTAAATGATTTGCGTCTGTTCTTTGAAAACGATTTGCGGTTCTTAAAACAATTTTAATGGTAAGCGTAGGTTGGGGCGGGCCGCGTAGGCTGAGGTACGAACCCCAACACAAATAACGCGGCGATTTTGAATAATGCTATGTTGGGGTTCGCTTCGCTCACCCCAACCTACGGGAAAGATGATATGAAAGTAAGTGAATCCTGGTTGCGCGAGTGGGTGAACCCAGCGGTAACAACCGATGAATTGGTAGCTCAGCTCACTATGGCTGGCTTGGAAGTGGATGCGATTGAATCAGTCGCAGGCGATTTTACAGGCGTTATCGTGGGTGAGATTGTTGGCTGCGAACAGCACCCAGACGCAGACAAATTGCGCGTAACCCAAGTTGCCGGTTTGCCCGATGGCCCAACCCAAGTTGTCTGCGGTGCAGCGAATGCGCGTATCGGTATCAAAATCCCATTCGCCACCATTGGCGCTGAATTGCCCGGTGACTTTCATATAAAGAAAGCCAAGCTGCGTGGAGTAGAGTCTTTCGGGATGCTGTGCGGCCAAACCGAATTAAAAGCAGGTGATGACGATACTGGCTTATGGGAGCTTGCTGCCGATGCACCAGTAGGTGCTGATATCCGCGACTACTTGAATCTTAACGATAAGTTGATCGAAGTCGATCTGACGCCAAATCGCAGCGATTGTTTAAGTGTTAAAGGTATTGCCCGAGAAGTCGGAGTGCTTTTCCGAGTACCAGTTCAATCGCCTGCGATTAGTCCTGTGTCAGCGACTATCGCAGATACTTTCCCCGTTAAGCTTTCAGCGGATGCTGCTTGCAGTCGTTACGTTGGCCGCGTAATTCGCAATATCGATATCACTAAGCCCAGCCCTGCATGGTTACAAGATAAGCTGACTCGCGCTGGCTTGCGCAGTATTGATGCCGTTGTTGATATCACTAATTATGTGTTGGTTGAATTAGGCCAGCCAATGCATGCTTTCGATTTGGCAAAGCTTTCTGGCGGCATTGATGTTCGCCTTGCTAAACAAGATGAGCAGATCACTCTCTTGGATGGTCAAGAAGTGAAGCTAAATGCAGATACCATGGTTATTGCTGATCAGCAGGGCGCGTTGGCAATTGCGGGCGTATTTGGCGGTAAACCAAGTTCAGTAACAACGGAGACTCGCGATATTTTCCTCGAAAGTGCGTTCTTCAATCCATTAGCTGTTGCTGGTCGTGCGCGTTCTTATGGGTTACATACCGACTCTTCGCATCGCTTTGAGCGCGGTGTAGATTACAACCTACAAGTTGAAGTCATGGAGCGTGCGACTGCGCTCTTGCTAGAAATTGTCGGCGGCGAAGCTGGCCCATTAGTGCACGTAACTAATCAACATCTTCCACAAGAGCGTCAAGTAACCTTACGCAAAGCCCGTATTGTCAGCGGCTTAAGTTTGGAAATGGCGGATAGCGAAGTAGTGGATATCCTCACTCGCCTCGGTTTGGGTTTGGTCTCGCAAAATGCCGAAGGCTGGACGTTTAATGTTCCAAGCTATCGTTTTGATATTTCGATAGAGGCTGATCTGTTAGAAGAGTTAGCGCGTGTTTATGGCTATAACCGCTTACCGACTCGCGCATTAGCCACTCCCATTCAAATCGATGAGCGCCCAGAAGCCGTACTCGGAATCTCTGCTGTGCGTCGCCAATTAGTTGCCCGTGGCTATCAAGAAGCAATTACTTTTAGTTTTATCGAGCCTAAGTTGTCTGCCTTATTTGATCCTGCGTGTGAGCCAGTCGTATTGCGCAACCCCATCAGTGCTGACTTGGCGGCTATGCGTACCAGCTTGTTACCCGGTTTGGTGACAGTGTTGCGTAATAACCTTAATCGTCAGCAAGAGCGCGTTCGTTTGTTTGAAACGGGTTTGCGTTTTGTGCCTAGCGAAAAGGGTGGTGTGGATGGCTTGCAGCAAGAAGCTATGTTGGCGGGTTTGATTTACGGCAATCGTTTGCCAGAAGCTTGGTCAAATATCGCTGAAGCAGTAGATTTCTTTGATATCAAAGGCGACCTTGAGTCGGTTCTTGCTGTTACTGGTAATGCAAAAGATTTCAGTTTTCAGGCGGGTGAGCATTCGGCGTTGCACCCTGGTCAAACGGCAGCCATTTATCTTAATGGTGAGTTGCAGGGCTATGTGGGTGCTTTGCATCCAAATCTGCAGCAACAGCTCGATATCCCTAAAAACGTCTTTCTGTTTGAGTTGAAGTTGTCTGCGGTTACCCAAGCGCGTGTGCCGGCGTTCTCAAGCCTGTCGCGCTTCCCGGAAGTGCGCCGTGATTTAGCAATCCTGATTGATCGCCAAGTGGCGGCTAAAGCCCTCATGGATACTGTTACCGCTCATGCCGGTGAGCACCTAACAGACTTAAAGGTGTTTGATGTATATGTGGGCAAAGGTATTGATCCACATAGAAAAAGTGTCGCTTTGGGGTTGACCTTTCAGCATCCTTCACGCACTCTTAACGAGGATGAAGTTAATACTTCCATAGATGCCGTTATTAAATCTTTGGAGGTTAATTTTACTGCCACCCTTAGATAGCCTATGACAGCTCTTTAATAGGAAAAATAACTATGTCGGATGGTGCTTTAACCAAAGCTGATTTGGCTGAAAAGCTGTATGAAGATCTAGGTTTAAACAAACGTGAAGCCAAGGAACTGGTCGAACTCTTTTTTGAGGAGATTCGGCACGCCCTTGAAAATAATGAACAGGTTAAATTGTCCGGGTTTGGTAATTTCGAATTGCGCGATAAAAGCCAGCGCCCGGGTCGCAACCCGAAAACTGGCGAAGAAATTCCTATTAGTGCGCGTAGGGTAGTTACCTTCCGTCCCGGACAAAAACTCAAGGCCCGAGTAGAAGCTTATGCTGGAACCCAGTCATAATGACGAACTCCCGGTAATCCCCGGGAAACGCTATTTCACTATTGGTGAAGTCAGTGAGCTCTGTGCGGTAAAACCGCACGTGTTGCGCTATTGGGAGCAAGAATTTCCCCAGCTGAGCCCGGTTAAGCGTCGTGGTAACCGCCGTTATTATCAACGTCAGGATGTGATGACGATTCGTCAAATTCGCTCCTTGCTGTATGACCAAGGTTTTACCATTGGTGGCGCGCGTTTGCAGATGACAAACGAGAATTCACAGCCCGATAATAACCAATTTTCACAATTGGTTACGCAAATGATCGGTGAGTTAGAGCAAGTATTAAAAGTTTTAAAATCCCGCTAATTTGCCGCGATATTAGTCCTAATAGTTTGTTGCAATCCCATTGAATTAAGGTATTATGCCCGTCCCTCGCGATGCTAGCTTATTATTGGCATCGATCATGTGGTGAACATGAAAAAGTTTTACTGTCGGAGCGTAGCGCAGCCAGGTAGCGCACTATACTGGGGGTGTAGGGGTCGTGGGTTCAAATCCCGCCGTTCCGACCATATTTTCGTTGCAAATCAACGACAAAAAAGCCAGCTTTTAGCTGGCTTTTTTGTTTCAAAAACTTAAGTCCATATTAAGTCCAAAATTAAACTACTTCGGTATTTCTAGTGGCATCCTTCATTATTTTTAATTCCCAATAATCTGCGCTGAATTTCTCCTGTTTATAGGTGGGAAAGTCATTGAAATTCTTCAATCAGAATAGATATTTCGAGAGAAACTGAGAAGTGTTAAATGGGTACCGTGGGGCTTTACCCACTTGTACGTGCTGATCCAAATACTTCAGCCGGGCGCCCATGGTGCCGCCTTCAACCCACAGGACATGCGTACCTGGACAGAGCTTAACTATCTTACTTTGTGTTGCTGTCGAGCATCGGGATTGGCGATGTTATACCTCTAACCCCACACGCGCGCGCGGTGGCCAGGGTGAATGTTTGTCGGCTTGCTCTACCTGGCTGGCGTGGTTGCCCGCTTGATCGGCCTGACGATGCAATCGCATCATGATGGCGCACCCAAGCCCTAAGCCGTTCGACTAAATAGAGGTTCGCGTACTCGTTATAATTTCAATTCTAGGTTCGGGATTTTATGCAGCTCATTGATATTGATAAAGCGCGTTATCGCAAGCACTTAAAGATAGTGTTTATTGGCTGTGCCGTTGCTTTAGCGGTGGGTAGTTTGGCTTTATCGCAAACGCTGATTAGTATTTTCCCCGATGCAAGCGGCAGCCATTTTCATTGGAACTTATTGGGCGTAGTAGCTAGTGCAGTTACTATTGGTTGGCTACTCAATAAATATCGTCAGCACGATTTCATGCGTGAGGTTACTTACGTTTGGGAATTGAAACAGGCGCTGAATAAAATAACCCGGAAAATGCCAAAGCTGGAAGCAGCAGCGCGTGACGGTAATAGAGATGCGTTGTTGGCGATACAATACAGTTATGCCGGTTCGCGTTTATTGTGGCACCTAGACGACAATACGCTCACGCTGGATGAGTTGGCGATTAAGCAACATGAGCTTGATCGCCTAGCAGAAAAATTCCACGTAACTTTATCGGTAGCTGATTACGACGAGAAAATATTAGCAGCGCTTTAGTGCCTGTTAGCGCCTTCTACCACTGCCGTAATTGGCTGTTTTTCTATCTCGTTTTTCTTGCAAGCGTGCTGCATCGGCTAAATCTAATTCGGCCGGTTCGCCCGGTTTTTCATCATCAGGAACCACGCGATCTCTGGGAGCACGTTCAAATTCCTGCGTAGATGCTTTGGGTAAATTTTTAAATTGATACAAATAAAAACCTTCTACCTTTTCTCGTGCCCAGTCAGTTTTCTTTAAAAATTTCACGCTGGATTCAATGCTAGGGTTGGTTTTAAAGCAATTAATGTTGAGGTAGGCATAGAGAATTTCAAAACCATAATGATCGACTATTTCGTTTAATAATTTTACCAAGCTCAACCCGTGTAAAGGGTTGTTTTTAAAATTGATGTCGTCGCTCATGTGATTGCCTGCTGCTAAGGTGGAATTATTTTCATTATACGTATCGCTCACTGAATTAGACAGTTGAGCGCGGTTAGGTTGTGCCGTGTACACTTCAACCTGTGTAGCACCATTTGAAAACGTTCGCGGTCCCATCCCTAGAGAAATTACTCCATGTTAAACCCCGAAGAAACACGTCGTCCGCGTGCGCTAATCGTCGCCGTGCATTTAGACGGTGTTAGCGATACTGAATTTAACTCGTCATTGGTCGAATTGGCTGAGCTGGCAAAGACCTTGGGCCTGGAGGTGGTAGGTCAATTTACGCAGAAGCGTGCATCCTTCGACTCAGCGGCCTATATCGGCGTTGGAAAAAGAGATGAGATAAAACAATTCGTACAGGGGGAACAAGAGGCCTCAGAAAGATTGTCGCAGACTGATGCAGGCGCGGCGAATGATGCGGTGGAATTTATTCTTGTTGACCATGAAATCTCGCCGTCTCAAGCGCTCAATCTTGAAAACGAAGTTGGTTGCGAGGTGATGGATCGTACGGTTGTGATTCTCGAGATTTTTCATCGTAACGCCAGCTCACATGCCGCTAGGATACAAGTTGAGATCGCTCGCCTGACCTATATGGCGCCGCGTCTGCGTGAGGCAGCGAAGCGCGAAGGTCCTTCAGGACGGCAGCGCAGTGGCGTCGGTGGGCGTGGCTCAGGTCAGTCGCGTAGCGAAATGGACAGCCGTAAGGTGCGCGACCGTATTGCCGAGCTGCAAAAAGAAATTGATGCGATGGAGGCGGGGCGTGAAACCCAGCGAGCACAACGTCAGGGACAAACAGCGCTAGCCCAAGTGGCATTGGTCGGTTATACGAATGCGGGTAAATCGACTTTGATGCGCGCATTGACCGGCAAAGATGTATTAGTCGCCAATAAATTGTTTGCCACACTCGACACCAAAGTTCGTACCTTGCACCCGGAAACTGTGCCCAAAGTATTGGTGAGTGACACTGTGGGTTTTATTAAAAATTTACCCCATGGTTTGGTTGCCTCCTTCAAATCAACATTGGACGAAGCCCTCAACGCATCATTATTGCTGCACGTTATCGATGCTGGCGACCCCGGGTTTGAATCGCAGTTAGAAGTCACCGATAAAGTGTTGGCCGAGATTGGCGCTGATACTGTGCCACGCATTCGCGTGTTCAATAAAATTGATTACCTAAGTGATGCCGCCGCACAAGCAGAGCGTGCTGCAGAGCTTCAGATAAATTATCCCGGTTGTATTGTGCTAAGCGCGCAGCGTGAGAATGATGTAAAAAATTTGCATCAAATCATCGTGCAGTTTTTTCAAAAAGATTTGATTGAGTCAGAAATCTTTTTGCCATGGTCGGCACAGGAATTACGCGGCGAAATTTTTGCTTCTTGCGACGTGCTTGAAGAACGTGCTGATGCAACAGGTGCATTTTTTCGCTTACGCGCTACACATGACACGGTCGCCAAGCTTGGGAAACTCGCAGACGATGCGCGCCGCTCCAGATAATACCTTCAGACTTTAATCCGTGAATATGCTTATGCAATCAGACGCCAAAAAACTGGTAGAGAAACATAACAATCTCAATCACTCCGAACTGTTGAAAGTGGTATCACATATTCAACGAGAGCAGGGCGAATGGATTTTGCACACGCTAATGGTGGAGGCTTGTGATGTGCCTTTTAAATTCAAGCGCAAAGGTAATTACCAAAATTTAAGAGGTGCCAGAGTGAATATTACCTACTACCCGGAACAGCAAGTTGTCGCGGGCATCACCTTTGAAGTAATGAAAGTCGTGCGTATTAAAAAAGGGTGATGCACTCCAGAAGGAAAGGTTTGAGTGAATAATTTAATCTTATTTACAGATGGCAGTGTGGACACCAAAACCAAAATTGGTTTTGGTGCTTATCTTGTAGTCGAGAATGTAGAAACACCTGCTGTTGATTTAATCGCGAAGGCAAAAACCAAAAAATTTGAAAATACATCTTCAACGTTGCTTGAGATGCAAGCCTTACTGTGGGCTATAGATGATGGAGTTTCTTCCAATAAAGAAAAAACAATAAAATTAATAATCTATACTGACTCACAAGGTATTTTAGGCCTACTAACGCGACGAAAAAAATTAGAACAACGTGACTATTATACAAATAGCGGTAAGCGATTAAAGAACGCCACTATTTATCAAGATTTTTATAACATTATAGATCGATATGATTGCCTCATTATTAAAGTAGATGGGCATAAGCCCATACATGAAAAAAATGATATCGACAAGATATTTACCTTAGTTGATAAAGCTTCTAGGCTCACCTTGCGAAGTTTTCGTTTCGGGAACGTCGCATCCAAATAATTTATTGCACCTATTTTTAGCAAGCCACCGAGAAACTTATGAACTTGGACAAATCAAAAAAGCGTATTGCAAAAAGATCTAAAATGGGTTTTCAAGGTTACCCTAAAATTTCTATAACTTACTATGGTAAAACCGCTGGCGTTGCCGATGAAGTGATGGTTGAATTTTTGCTGGAGGAAGGCGCCGAAACTCAAACAGAAAAATTTACCAGTAAAACAGATGCGCGAGAAGATGAAATGATTCAATCCGCATTGGTAAAAATGATTGAACGCTCAGAGGCTAAAACGGTTGCACAAGCCCATAGTGTTTTGATTATCTCATAACTAATTTACAGTCCGCTTGTGGCCTCACATTAAAGTAGTGGCTTTGGAATTAAAGTAATTTCACACATTGAATATGTTGAGAAATACTCTATTTTTTTAATAGATAACCAGCGGATGCATGATGAATTGTCGGCTGAAAAGTGATACATATTTGGTTCTTCATGGTTAGCTCTTTTACTTTCCCTGTTTTGAAGAGAGGGAAGAAACGTGCAATGGCGTTGAGGAATCATTGGGAACAATGCAAATTCAATTCGGTCGCATTGAATTCATCGCGCTGCTGTTGGCTCGTCGTGGTCGATGAATCTGTCTGCTGAGGCAGGTTCGCGCACTATCAAATTGTTCTATTGTGCGTTTAGAGACTAGGCTGCTTGTCGCTTCGCAAGTGAAAAGACAACCGGATATAGCGTATGTCGAAGGTGTTAATAGAAAATAGATATTACATGAAAGGATCTTAGGTAGCCTGATCGACAGGCTACCGATTCTCACATTAGATTTCAGTTCAATACTGAAATTTCATCTCCTTATTTTTTGGGGCTTTTTTCACGGGCATTGCCATGACCGCTTTTTACATTACTTGCTTTCCCCGACTCAGTTTTGGAACCGGATTTCTTACTTTTATCTTCAGGATGTTGACTCATCATAAACCTCGTTGCTCATAAGAGCGCTAGTTATGCACCATAGCTTCAGTATTTAATACCGAAGCCGACGCACCCAGTTTCGTCTTCATTGAAGTAGGAAATCCGTGCGATAACAAACATTGTGAGCTTGAGGATAATTAGGGCGTTTGATGTTGCAGATCTGTGTTGCGCTTATTATTTTGTTTGATGAAAGATTTCAGTTCAGCATCTAGCCGCTCTCCCTTCAGTGCAAGCTGCGCTAGCGGCAGAGACAGTCAGCTGACAATAAAGTAAGGTAACTGATATCAAATAAGGTGACTCGGTCACCTTATTTGATTGTCCGACCTGGTCCGTAAGACACATAGTGATGAAAGCCAAAAAGCTCGTATTTCAAGTATCGAAGGAACAGAAATTCATGCGATACAATCAGGGCGACTTTGAGTTGAGAACTAAGAGCAAACACGCACCTTCGAAACTGCGCGCTAATATCTGCTCATGGCGGTTTTATCATCACTTACATAATTAAAGCAGGTCAAATTTTAGGATACAAGCATTAGAGTTTCATCACTCCGAGAGGTAAGTTACATGATCGTACTTTTTTGGTTGAGAGGTCGATTTCTGAATTGCTGTTGATGGCTGGTAAAAATATCAGGAGGTTATGTGTTCTTGGATTCGTGGTTAATACTAGGTATGTGGGGGTTAGCTTTTCTAGTTTTTATATTGCTCTTAGTTTTAGTATTCGGTTTCGCCTTTGTACGTGGTGTTCAGCTCAGAAAGAAAGGGAGGCAGGAACTTTCATGGTTTTTGATTATATTAAGCGGAACATTTTTTCTGGGGCTTATTAATGTTGGGTACTCAATTTTTACGGACAATCGCCCTCAAAAGATGATTGTTCTTAATCTTAGAGAGCCTAAAATCAATCTCTTAGCAGCGTTAAATAGAAATTGTGAGGCAAAAGAATATTGCGATATGATTTCAGGCAGGTTTGATGTCACCGTAATTTTTATCCATGGACTGGAGCTTTCGGTTATTGCGGATTATATAAGCTGGTCGATACATACGCATGAGCCAATCTTTCCTTTAAGTTGTAGCATTAAAAAGCTGGCTTTTTTTGTTTCTAAAATTTGTTATCGTGGTGAATTCAAGTGAACATATTTGGAAGTATTAAGAGGCCTGTGTATTCCAGACGAGTAGTTTTTTCTGAGCAGCAGTTGCTGTTTTTTCGGATTGGCTGAGCATTTTTGAAAATTACGGTTTTCTAATGCTCATCCAAAACTCATATGTATTAGTGTGAAACCTTGCTTTCCAAATCACCCAAATAAGCTTGGTAGTCGTCTGCCAGTGTGCGAGCTGGATGCCGGCGATCTATTGATTTACGGCGTTTGCGGTGATAAATATCAATAGACATATTTTTGCAGGGGTCAGTATCCAATCTGCGTTCGTCGCCTTGGCGTCTATCTATAAAAATCTTATGTGAGTTCATGTGTATCTCTATGAAACCAGTGTTACAGAGCGGTTCTAATCACGTTTGAGGATAATTTTCTTGTTATTATGCGATGCTGAAGCAATTACTCTGTGAGTGAGTTTAGGGTCATAAACTCCTACTGAGTTCCACAGTTTAGACCTTATCCAGTAGAATGCTGCAGTTTTTTTTGGCCTTACTGGCTAGATTTTTATAACGTATCGTCGCGAGCTAGGCCTATGAACTTGATCGAAAATAGCATTATCGCAAAACTCTCTGAAGCCTTTGATCCAGCCCACTTAAGCGTGTTGAATGAGAGCTATATGCACGCCGTACCTGCAGGTTCAGAAACGCATTTTAAAGTCGTTTTAGCGACTGATGCATTCGTAGGTAAGCGCCAGGTTCAGCGTCACCAAGCAGTTTATGCTTGTTTAGCGGATGAGCTTAAAAACGGTGTCCACGCGTTAGCATTGCATACGTTTAGCCCAGATGAATGGCAAGCAAGTGCTGCGGTACCAGCATCTCCCCAGTGTTTGGGCGGTTCTAAACACGATCATTCTTGATCTAGATCACGCATTTTGCTGGCTGTGCAAAAATTAAGCATTTATACTGCGCGCCTTTCCCACAGATCCAAAAGATCGTTAAATAGGGAAACCTCGAAGAGATGGGCCATCCATCATTAAGTTGTTGATTGTGAAGTGAAGAGATATGAATCAAATCGTTGTTGCTGCGTTGTATAAATTTGTTTCCCTGCCAGATTACCAAGAGTTTGCGCCCCGCCTTAAAGATCGCTGTGATGAACTGGATTTAAAGGGCACCTTATTGCTGGCAGAAGAAGGCATTAACGGTACCATTTCCGGTACTCGCGATGCGATTAACAGCCTGCTGGATTTTTTGAAAAGCGATGAGCGTTTTGCCGATATATCCCATAAAGAATCCTTTTTTGAAGGTAAGCCTTTTTATCGTATGAAGGTTAAGCTCAAAAAAGAAATCGTCACCATGGGCGTGAATGGTATTGATCCGCAAAAAATCGTGGGCACCTACGTAAAGCCGCAGGATTGGAATGCGCTGATTAGCGACCCGGATGTCACGGTAATTGATACCCGCAACTCCTACGAATACGATATCGGTACTTTCGAAGGTGCGGTAGATCCTAAAACGGAGACGTTTCGCGAGTTCCCAGAGTACGTTGCCAAGAATTTAGACCCCGCTAAGCACAAAAAAGTCGCTATGTTTTGTACCGGCGGCATCCGCTGTGAGAAATCTACCGCTTACATGAAAGAGCTTGGCTTTGAAGAGGTGTATCACCTGGAAGGCGGCATTCTGAAATATTTGGAAGAAGTGCCAGAAGAACAAAGCTTGTGGAAGGGCGAGTGTTTTGTGTTCGATAATCGCGTTGCCGTTAATCATAGTTTAAAGAAAGGCATCTATGATCAATGCCACGGTTGTCGTCATCCGATTACTGAAGAGGATAAACTTTCCGATCAGTACATGCCGGGCGTAAGCTGCCCACGTTGTTACGACAAGCTGACGGATGAGCAAAAAATGCGTTTTGCCGAGCGCCAAAAGCAAATTCAATTAGCCAAAAGTCGCGATGAAGCGCATATTGGTGCTTTGCCGCCAGAGCGTCAGTTGCGTCGCAAACTCAAGATTGAAAAGCGCGAAGAGCAGCGTCGCTCATCGCAAGTCTAATTGATCAATAAAGGTTGTTTTATCGCTGGATAAAATGACATCTGCAAAATTAACCACCGCACACTAATGACTTTAAACAGGTATTGTATGGATTTTGATGCATGGGTAGCCGATTTGGCTGCTGGGACTGCTACGCACGAGTCGGGTTTTATCTTGCAAGTTGAAGGGAATCCGCGTGATCCTTCCGCCATTAACCCCGCTAATTTTCCCGCTAATTTGTCGTTTGTAGATCAGGCGCGTTTAATGCGTTGCGGCTTGGAGTTTTTGGCCAAGGCATCGCAAAATACGCCGACAACTTACAGCAGTGCAACGGGTGCTACCGATATAGAATCCCTAAAAAGCGATGCCACCAAAGAACGCGAAGCCTTGGCAAAACAATTTGCGGATCGTGCAGGAAAGCCCGATAGATCGGTACTGTCACTCAAGCGTAAATAAGGTATGGAATTGCCTGTACCACCACGTACATCCGAAGAGCTGCTGCAATTGAGTAGCCTTTTAGGTGAGAAATTATTGGCGCGCGAATGGCGTGTTGCTACTGCAGAATCTTGTACTGGCGGTGGAATTGCTGCTGCCATCACGGCTGTTTCTGGCAGTGCCTCGTGGTTTGAGTACGGCGTTGTCAGTTATGCAAATCACGCTAAAGAAAAATTACTGCAAGTCAGCCCGGTCACGCTTTTACAGCATGGCGCAGTGAGTCAGCTTACCGTTGAAGAAATGGTTGCGGGTGTACTGGCGTTATCCAGTGCGGAAGTTGCAGTTGCAGTGAGTGGGGTAGCAGGGCCTTCGGGCGGTACGCCTGAAAAGCCCGTAGGCACAGTGTGGTTTGCCTGGGGCTTAGCGAGTGGCGAAACCTACAGCGAGTGTTTTCATTTTGCTGGAGATAGGGCTGCAGTTCAGTCGCAAGCTATTGCGCAAGGATTAAAAGGGCTATTAAAGCTGCTGTAATTTTTCTTCGTTCTTTTCTCCGTTTATGCTGTGTGTTCCAGATGCTCCCTAGGAATACATCACGAATTTGACGCTTCGTTAGCTCCTTTGCAAAGTCTTAAGCTACACTTGTGACATCGTGCGAGTAGTGGTGTGTAACAGGCGTGAGAGCTATTGTGGTCAAACATCTTCCATTAGGTTTATTGCTAACTTGTCTGCTGGGCACATATTGCTGGGCTAGCGAAGCCGTGGACGATGTTAAAGAAGTGCGCGCTGGCGCTAAGCCGGTCATCGATTATGAAAAACACGTGCGCGAAATTGCTCAAAAAACGGCAGAAGATGCTAGAGCCCAAAAAGCCCAAGAGCGGATTGATCGCGCCAAAGTCTCCAACATCAATATTGCCCCCAGCATACATACGTCAAAGATAAATACTTCTGGTCATCCAAATATAAAAAGTACCCTTCAAGCCACTCAACATCCATCGACTAAGCTAGGTGCTAATTCAACGGCTAAAACTCCCGAAGCCGGGGGCGCTTTTAAGATTTTTAAGTACAAGAAAGATGGGGCAGTTATTTTTACCGACAGCGTGCCTTACAAAACAAAATACGAAGTCATTGTCTACAACAGCTGTTATGCCTGCAGCATTGCCTCCAGTGTTAACTGGCATAACACACGCTTACGCCTGAGTGAATTCGCTGACACTATCAACAGCGTTTCACAACAATATGGTGTGAATGCAGGTTTTGTGCGCGCCATTATTCATGCGGAGTCGGCCTTTAATCCTATGGCGCGTTCGCGTAAAGGGGCGATGGGGTTAATGCAATTAATGCCAGGCACTGCTAAAGATATGGGTGTCGTGGATTTAACCAATCCAGAGCAAAACATTAAAGGCGGGGTGAAGTATCTTGCTGGGTTGCTGCAAACCTTTAGTGGCAATGAAACTCTCGCGGCAGCGGCCTACAACGCAGGCCCTGGTGCGGTAGCGCGTTATGGTGGGATTCCCCCTTACGAAGAAACGCAAACCTACGTTAAGCGCGTAAAAATTTTGGCAGATCGCTATAAAAATCAACCACAATTAGCGATGAACTAAATTCTATAACTGGTTTTTGTCATTGCCTTGGAAACCAACGTCATTAAACCTTTCACGGGGGCAGGGAAGTTATAGCCGCCTGCACTCAACGCCATATCAGCATGGCGAGCTTCATCGCGCAACATTTCTGCAACAACTGCCCGGCTTTTTTCATCTTGTGCAGGCAATTCATCTAAATGTTTTTCCAAGTGCTGGCAGACTTGTTCTTCGGTTGCCGCCACAAATCCCAAACTAACTTTGTCGCTCACCAAACCTGCGGCTGCGCCAATTCCAAAAGAGAGACCGTACCACACCGGGTTTAAAAAACTGGTGTGGCTGCCCAAGGCTTCAATACGTTCTTGGCACCACACTAAATGATCCACTTCTTCTGCGGCTGCGTGTTCCATTTCGGCGCGTACATGAGGCAATTTTGCGGTTAACGCTTGACCTTGGTAAAGCGCTTGTGCACACACTTCGCCAGCATGATTTACACGCATTAATCCCGCTGCATGGCGTGCTTCGTCTGCCGATAAATCGCTACCTTGAACCGTCTTGGCGGGCGATGGCCGTTGGGCAGATTGCTGTCCACCTGAAAGAGTGCGAAGTATATGATCGGCTTGGGTAATGAATTGATCTATGGCGGTGAGCTGGCGCATTGTTGGTAGTCTCGAGGATACTAATGACGAGATTGTAACAAAAAATAGCAGCGAGACTTTGTTTGAGATCAGTTTTTCATGTGTCTGCTAGAATTCGTGTTTAGGGCAATAAAAAACATAACATTACTATCGAATTTACGTTAAACGGTGAGGTACAGGTGCAGGACGTCAACGAAATAAAGCTGTTATTGGATTCCCGTATTCCGCTGGTAGTCATTGAAACCTTCGAGGAAAAGAAAGCCTTAGATGTACTTTCCATGGTCGCAAACAATCAAGGCCGCGATTTGCATCGCTGGTCGGTTACTGATGGTTTAACGCGCATTAATTTTGGTCCGCAACTCGTACCTAAAGGCAGCGACCTTAATCAAATTGAAGAAGCGCTTAAACACATTAAAAGCCAAACCCAACCGGGGGTGTATGCGCTTTGCGATATCCATCCCTTTTTAGAGAGCCACCCGCAAGTAGTGCGGCTATTAAAAGATATTGCACTAAATCACTTTGCTATTCCCCACACCTTGGTATTTTTGAGTTATCAACTGCGCTTGCCGCCAGAGCTTACACGCTACAGCAGTACCTATTCGCTTGCCTTGCCGAGCGATGAAAAAATTATGGATGTTATTCGCGAAGAAGCCAAAGTGTGGTCCGATAAACACGGCGGCGCGCGCGTAAAAACCGATAACGTCACGCTCAAACAATTAATGAATAACTTGCAAGGCTTAAGCGTGAGCGATGTGCGTCGCTTGGTGCGCATGGCCATTTGGAGCGATGGCGAATTATCCGAAGTCGATGTGCAGGGTATTAATAAAGCGAAATTTGCCTTGTTGGATATGGAAGGCGTGATGAGTTTTGAAGCCAACGTCAAAGACTTTTCGCAAGTGGGCGGCCTACACAATTTAAAGCGTTGGTTAATTACACGGCGCGATGCATTTATTACCGAAGACAGCAAACTCGATATGCCAAAAGGTATTTTATTGTTGGGCGTGCAGGGCGGCGGTAAAAGTTTGGCCGCAAAAGCCGTGGCCGGTTTGTGGGGCTTGGCGCTGTTACGTTTAGATATAGGCGCGCTCTACAATAAATTTCACGGTGAAACTGAACGCAATTTACGCGAAGCATTAAAACTTGCCGATGCCATGTCGCCCTGCGTTATTTGGTTAGATGAAATTGAAAAAGGCATGGCGCAAGATGGCAACGACAACGGCGTATCCCAACGTTTGTTAGGCACATTATTAACATGGATGGCCGAACGAAGAACTAAAGTCTTTATTGTCGCCACCAGTAACGATATTACTAAGCTGCCGCCCGAATTAATTCGCAAAGGCCGTTTGGATGAAATCTTCTTTGTGGATTTACCCGATGTGGAGGTACGTAAAGATATTTTTATTATCCATCTTACCAAACGTAATATGGTTGCCAGCGAATTCGATGTGAGAAAACTCGCGAATGCTACCAACGGATTCTCCGGCTCAGAAATAGAACAGGCCATAGTTGCTGCCATGTACACCGCAGCCGCCAATGCACAAAAATTAACAACCGATATTCTGTTGCAAGAAATTCTCAGTACCAGCCCGCTATCAGTCGTAATGGCAGAACAGATTGCACGGTTGAGGTTGTGGGCAGCGGATAGGACGATACCGGCGTAAAAATCTCCGCTCGCCCTGAGCGCGTAGCAGTCGAAAGGTTAATGGGCGATCCTTCGACTGGTGCACACTCAGGATGAACGGTTGAAAGATACAACTCAAGACGACGATTGAAAGATAAAACGTAAGACGAACAGCGTGTTAGCTAAATAATTTTTCACAGCCAGTGTCTACTCTTCCAATACAACTAAAGTTTGCCCAGCCTGCACACGCGCACCATCGGTTTTTAAGATTTGCGTTACGCGCCCTGCGCAGGGTGCGGTAATGTTGATTTCCATTTTCATTGATTCCAATACCAAAAGCACATCGCCTGCGTTAACGTGCTGACCAATTTTTGCGGTGGTTTGCCATACGCTACCGGAAACGGAGCTGTCTACGCGAATAGCATCTTCCGGGATTTCTACTTCATCGGTTTCTGCTTCAGCTTCTTTTTGTTCGTAATTGAATTGGCCATTGGCGTGCCACTGTGCAAGTTCTTCATCGAATGCGTGTTCGCGTTGTGCAGTAAATTGCGTAATGGATTCGCTGTTATCGCTAATGAATTTTTCGTATTCATGCAAACTAAATTGGCTTTCTTCAATTTTTATGGAATAGCGGCCTTGGGGGAAATCGCGGCGAATTTGTTTGAGTTCATCGCTGCTGACTTCATAGAAGCGAATTTGATCGAAGAAGTTTAATAGCCAAGGTTGTTTGAATTCTGCGGTTTTACGGTAGCGGTTCCACATTTGTAGGGTGCGCCCCACAAATTGATAGCCGCCCGGGCCTTCCATTCCGTAAATACACATGTAAGAGCCGCCGATACCTACCGAGTTTTCGGCAGTCCAGGTGCGGGCAGGGTTGTATTTGGTGGTTACTAAACGGTGGCGCGGATCAATCGGCGTTGCAACTGGCGCGCCCAAATATACATCGCCTAAACCCATCACTAAATAAGAGGCGTTAAAGACAATATCTTTAACCGCTTGAATCGAATCCAAACCATTAATGCGACGAATAAATTCTAAGTTACTTGGGCACCAAGGCGCGTTATCGCGCACTGATTGAATATATTTTTGAATGGCAAGTTGGCATGCTTCGTCATCCCAACTTAACGGAATATGCACAATACGTGAAGGTACACTGAGTTCTGCTAATTGCGTGATGAGTTCTGTTTCGCCGTGTTGCAAATGCGCTAGCAGTTCGCTCAGCGAAATTTCCTGGCTGTTGTAATGCACTTGCAGTGAGCGAATACCGGGCGTTAATTCGCGTAAACCCGTAACCGGATTTTTTTGCAACCACTGCATAAGTGCGTGAGCACGAAAGCGCAATTTAATATCCAGCTTAAGTGCGCCGTATTCCACTAATAGAAAGTGATCGCCTGCTGCACGGTAAACAATATCTTCACCATAAATATCTTTCGATAGCTGTGCGACTATAGGTGTGTAAGGCGTTACAGAAGTCCAGTTTATTTCGGTCACATCTAGCGTTTTCAAATTGGCATTTTGAGTTTTTTCAATAAGTACAGCATCGTCAATACTCACCGCTACAAAACGAATTTTATCGCCAGCGCGCAATTGGCCGAGCTTCCAAAGGTCTGCGCTGATAACGGTAGCAGGACAAACAAAACCGCCGAGCGATGGGCCATCTGGCCCCAAAATTACTGGCATGTCACCGGTGAAATCTACGGTGCCGAAAGCGTAGGCGTTGTCGTGAATGTTGGACGGATGCATGCCCGCTTCGCCGCCAGAGGTGCGCGCCCATGTGGGTTTTGGGCCAATCAAACGAATACCAGTGCGGCTGGAGTTATAGTGAACCTCCCAATCGGATTTGAAAAAAGTTTCTATATCATCGGTCGTGAAAAAATCGGGCGAGCCGTGTGGGCCGTAAATAACGCGTAATTGCCAAGTGTTATTAATGCTGGGTTTTAAGGATTCAGCTAAATCATTTTTTGCAATTACTGGATTGGTATTTGCTGTATCTAACGCAAGCACATCACCAGCACGCAAAGCGCGGCCATTATGACCGCCAAATTGGCCGAGGGTGAAAGTAGATTTTGCACCCAAATAATCCGGGCATTGAATACCGCCTGCTACGCATAAATAAGTGCGTGCGCCGCGATCACTAATGCGGCCAAGTTGTAATTGCTGGCCGGATTTAATCGCAATAACTTCATTGATGTTAATTAGCTCGCCATCGAGTTTTGCATCAATTGCTGCGCCGGTTAACACAATTTTAGTATCGCAACCAAATTTTAAAATCGGGCCTTGTAAGGTGATCTCTAAACCGGCAGCGCGTTCATCATTGTTTAACAACCGATTGCCCAAGCGGAATGAGTAATTATCAAAAGGGCCTGAGGGTGGTACGCCTATGTGCCAATAGCCGGTGCGTGCTGGGTAATCTTGAATGGTGGTTTGAGTTCCGCCTTGTAGTACATCAATGCGCGCGGGTTTAAAACTAAATTGATTTAAATAGCGTGTGGTCATCAAACCTTGAATTAAGGTTTCATCTTTTAAGAGTGCGCGTAAATAACCTAGATTGGTTTCAATGCCGTAAAGCTCTGTTGCCGCTAATGCATCGGATAATTTTTGCAGCGCGTCGTCGCGGTTCTCGCCATGCACAATTATTTTGGCGAGCATGGGGTCAAAGTAAGCGGGTACTTCTATGCCGCTTTCAATCCAAGAATCTATGCGTAGGTGTTCGCTGGCAGTCGGGAATTCAACTTTGCTGAGTAAGCCTGCGCAGGGTTGAAAATCGCGCGCTGGGTCTTCAGCGTAAACGCGCACTTGAATGGCGTGGCCTTTGGCTGTGAGTGGTGCGCGCAGGCTTTTTAAGTCACCTAATTCGCCTGCAGCTTGGCGTAACATCCATTCAACCAAATCCACGCCATACACTTCTTCAGTAACGCCGTGCTCAACTTGCAAGCGCGTGTTGACTTCAAGGAAATAAAATTTTTCGTCTTTAGAGTCGTAAATAAACTCTACGGTGCCTGCATTGCGATAATTTACGGACGCTAATAATTTTTCTGCCGTGAGTTGCATTGCGTGGCGTTGAGCTTCTGGTAAGTTAGGAGCAGGGCATTCTTCTACCACTTTTTGGTTGCGTCTCTGGCTTGAGCAATCGCGCTCGCCAATCGCAACAGCTGTGCCTTTACCATCGCCAAACACTTGTACTTCAATATGGCGCGCAGCGGCAATAAACTTTTCTAAAAATACGCCATCGTCAGCAAAGTTGTTTTTGCCCAAGCGTTTTACGCTTTCAAATGCGCCTACTAATTCAGCTTCGCTGTTGCACAGTTGCATGCCGATACCGCCGCCACCAGCTGTGCTTTTTAGCATTATGGGGTAGCCGATATTGGCAGCAGCTTGCACTGCTTCATCGAGATCTTTTAATAAATCCGTGCCGGGGCAAAGTGGAACATGGGCGGCTTGAGCTAGCTCGCGTGCTTTATGTTTTAAACCAAAAGTAATCATTTGCTCGGCGGTAGGGCCAATAAACACCAAACCGGCTGCTTCGCATTCGGTAACGAAACCGGAGTTTTCACTTAAGAATCCGTAACCGGGGTGAATCGCTTGCGCGCCAGTTTGTTGGGCGATAGCAATAATTTTTTTGCGATCTAAATAAGTTTGTGCGGCTGCACCTTCGCCGAGGCAATAGGCTTCATCGGCTAGGCGCACATGCAAGCTATCGGTATCGGATTCGGCATACACCGCAACCGATTTGATGTTGAGTTTCTTCAGTGTGCGAATAATGCGAGTGGCAATGGCACCGCGATTGGCGATTAGTACTTTGGTAAACATTTTATGCTCCGGCAGGCCGTCCCGCTGGTGTTTGTACGACAGTGGTCGTCCACTGAAGAGTAATTATTAATTTAATTCCAAACTAACACTTCAATCGGTGTTGGGTTGTAACCATTGCATGGATTATTTAATTGTGGGCAATTGGAAATTAACATCACTATATCCATCTTGGCTGTGAGCTCTACATACTTACCGGGTGCAGAAATACCATCTTCAAAGGTTAATCCCCCTTCGCTGGTCACTGGCACGTTCATAAAGAAATTGATGTTGTGGGTAATGTCGCGTTTGCTAATTCCAAATTCTGGGTGTTCAGCAACGGCCAACATCCAGCTATCGCGGCACGCGTGCATGCAGCGTTTTTCTAAGCTGTAACGAACCGTATTGCTTTCCGTGGCACAGGCGCCGCCAAGGGTGTCGTGACGACCACAAGTGTCGACAACAATTTCTAATAACTCGCGATTGGCGTTGGATATTAATTTGGTGCCTGCGCTTAAATATAAATTACCTTGGCTACGAATCGTATCCATAGCGCTGTAGCGTTCGCTGGGGTCTTTGGCGTTGTAAAATAAAACGTCTGCAGCTTGGTTGCCTTCCAAATCCACAATGCGAAAGGTTTGGCCTTGTTTAATTTCACCTAGAAAATAATCGCCAGCCGCAACGTAATGGCGTGCGGTGGAATTTTCGGGTTGTAATGTACTTTCTTTTAATTTGTTTTTGATAAGAGACATGTCGTTCACCATCATTTCGCAGCAAGGTAATAGAGGGCATTATTTTCAAACCCGCGTTGGTTTTCCGGGCGGAAGTTTTTGCAGTAGTCATCATCTGCAACTGCTTCAGCTGCACCCAGTTCAATTCTTACCGGTTTGAAGGGATAATTTTCGGCCGCGCTTAATGGATGAGGGCAAGCATGCATTAACACCAAAGTATCCATTTCAAAGCGCAAGGTGACCGAGTTTCCGGCTACTTGATTTTGAGTGTCGAGTTTTATATTGCCGCTGTCATCCGCAATTACTTTGCTAAACCAGTTGATATTGGATGCCATATCCGCGCGGCCCAAACCGTATTTCGCCAGCTCTACTAAAAAGGCATCGCTGCCGTTTTGTAGCCAACTATTCCGATCTTTTTGGTAATCGCGTTTGCCAAATTGTGTTTCGATTTGATCGGCGTTGCTATTGCCACAAACAGTATCGTGCCAGTTGCCTGCACCATTGGCCGAATAATCTTCAGTGATGGAAGCGAAAATTCTGCCCATATCCGAATACAAACAATTACCGCGTTGTAATTTAAAGGTGTGTTGGCATTTAAGTGTGTCGGGTGCGTTGTAACGCTCTAGCAAATTGCGCGGGTTATAAAACAACATGCCCACATTGGCACCGCCTTCAAGATCGGTGATCTTCATGAAAGTGCCACGACGAACTTCAAGCGACCAGTGGCCATTACCAGGAATGGTTGTGGTATAAAAAGTCTTGCTCATAATGCGACCTCTGTTGCTTTTAGTTCTTCCGGTACTTCGGTTTTTTTACGCGTAACCGGTAAATCATAAGTAATTTTTGCGCCATAGGCTTCGGGGGCATGTGGGTCGCGGCGCAATTTATCGAACACCCATAAGCGCGTGCCTAAATAAAAACCTTCGCTTAAATCGTGCGTCACCATAAATACGGTGAGATTGTGTTCACGCCAGAGTTTTAAAATTAATTGATGCATGTCGGCGCGAATACCGGGGTCGAGTGCGCCGAAAGGCTCATCGAGCAATAAAATTCTGGGCTGACGAATTAAGGCTTGTGCAATTGCCAAACGCTGTTTCATGCCACCCGATAATTCGTGCGGGTATTTCGCTAAGGCTGGTGTTAAGCCCACTGAATCGAGCAATGCTTTTGCTTCATCAATGACTTTTTGTTTTTTGCCTCCGAATAATTTTCCTATCAACGGCGAGTGTTCAAACTCACGCGCAAGAATTACATTCTCTAACACGGTTAAATGCGGGAAGACGGAATATTGTTGAAACACAATGCCGCGCGACTGATCCGGTTCATTGGGGATAGGTTTGCCATCTAGCAATAGTTCGCCGGATGTAGGTTCTTCCATTCCCAACAACATTTTAAGAAAGGTGCTTTTGCCGCAGCCTGACGTGCCCACCATGGTAATAAATTCGCCAGCATTGACACTGATATTAATACGTTCAAGCACAGTGTTATTGCCGTATTTTTTCCACAAATTTTTAGCGGTAATTAACGGACTTGTTTGAGCTATAGCGGTCATTAGTGCGCTCCTTGATGATGCCAAGCAAAACATTTTTGGCTGGTTTTAAGTAGGAGCCAGTCGATAATAAACGCGAGCAGAGTTATCCACGCGACGTAAGGCAAAATAACATCCATCGACATATAGCGACGAACTAAAAAGATGCGATAGCCTAGGCCATCGGTAGAGGCAATAGCTTCGGCTGCAATTAAAAATAACCAACCAGAACCGAGTGTTAAACGAATTGAACTGATAAGGCGCGGTAGTAGTTGTGGAATATAAACGCGCACTAAAACTTGTAAGGACGACGCGCCCAGCGTTTGCGCTTTAATAATTTGTTCTTGCGGAATTTCTAAGGTGTAGCGTTGGATATCGCGCGCTATGCAAGGTGCTACGCCGATAACAATCAATGCAACTTTGGATAATTCATCTAACCCAAACACGATAAATAAAATCGGTAGTAGCGCCATGGGTGGCACCAGTGATATTACGGTCAATAGTGGCGATACAGGTGCATGAAAGCTGGGTATTGCGCCCGTGAATAAACCAAAAGTAAAACCCATAAGTGCCGCTATGCCTATGCCGAGCAATAAACGTTTTAAGCTGCTGTAGGTATCCACCCAAAATAAATATTCACCGGTGCGTTTGCTGGGTTCTAGCGCGTAGGTGTGAATGGTTTCGCCCATTTGCCCAAAGCTGGGCAATAATTTGTCGCTGGCATTTTCTGCCAGGCGAGCATCTGACGCGAATATATAAATCAGAATAATAATTGCGAAAGGCAAAATGCCGAGTAGCCAGCGCGTGGGTTTGCTAGGCGTTAGATTGATAAGCCGTTTCATAAACATATCCCGTTAGGGTAAAAACAATTTTTATTGTGAGTGCGATATCTGGCGTGAAAGCGCGAGTGAAGTTTTACTCGCGCTTTTTTAAGCCAATTACCTAAAGCTTGTTGTCTGCCGCCATTTGCATATAGGTGGTATCAAAACGCAGCTTCACATTTTTGCTATCACCATAAACGCCTTTGGGGCCTTCAACACCAATGCTGGCCGCATCTTTAGCTTGTTCGCCGAGTAGGCCGTGCGAGAAGGAAAATTCAGCCACTTTTTTCATGGTGGTTAAGAGTGCATCGCTTTTTGCGAATTCAACTGCGGATGCCGGGGTGTAAAACATTTTGGTGGTTTTGAGTTGTGATTCGAAACCGGCGAGGTCAGTGCTGGATGCTTTAGCCATGGCAGTGCGTGCAGCAATACCTTTGGCATCTTGTGCACTCATGGTGGACATGATTTCGTACCAAGCACCAACCAGTGCTTTACCGAGGGCAGGGTTCTTTTTGAGGGTTGTGGTGTTCACCACAAACAAATCCATAATTTCACCGGGGATTTGTGCTGAGTCGAATACTTTGGTGCTATTTGGCTGCGACATGATTTCGCCCACCAGCGGATTCCACGTTGTTACAGCGGTTACACCTTTGGTGCCATAAACGGCAACCATATCTGCATCGGATGTATTAACTACTTTTACGTCAGATTCTTTGAGTTTTACGGTTTCTAATGCGCGGGCTAGAAGGTAGTGAGAAACACTTAGCTCAACCAAGTTAACGTTTTGACCTTTGATATCTTTCAGTGTTTTCTTATCGCCTTTGAGAATGACCGCATCATTACCGTTGGAGAAGTCACCCACAATCAGCGCGGTACTATCAACACCACCTGCGGCGGGAATAGTCAGGGCATCCATATTGGTCATGGCACAGGCGTCAAATTGACCGGCGGTGTATTGGTTGATGGATTCAACGTAATCGTTGATTTGGGTAACCTTAATTTCAATACCGTATTTCTTGGCCCATTTATCAACAATTTTTTGCTCAGCCGCATGCCCCCAAGGCATCCAACCCACGTAAATAGACCAACACACATTAAAAGGTTTTGCCGAAGCGAACGCAGACGTGAAGATGAGGGTAGAGGCGAGTAGGGTTTTGCCTAACAGGCGTTTGGTACGGGCGGCAGATAGCATGGTAAACCTCCAAGGGTTTTGGATTACAGGGCTTCTATTTGGGGCTCAGTTGGGCTGAGTTTATGTAAAGCTGAGAGCACTCTGGCAGTTAAACTTTGTTCAAGTCTGGGTTTGCATACATCCCAATCTTGCGAACAAGCTTTTAGGCCATCTATCTCCCGGGCTTTTATCCCGCCGTGTAACCTCAATGGCTTGCGCCCTTGGGGTCGAAAGCTCTCGGACCAGTCACTCCTCTATAAAAAGGAGCCGGAACCCTAGCTTTCTATTTTGTAAATCAAATACGCTAAACCACTCAGAGTGCGGATCAGTTATTTCTCGTAACGGTATGAATTTAGCAATATGGATACCAACTTGCATCCAAGCTTGTAATCACTGAGGCTCCACTAAATCTCAGTTTTAAATGGGTAGTTTGGTGCGTTTTGATGGTGCAGATGCAGAAAAGCGGTGTTCGTTGTTGGTGCGGGTTATGTGCTAGAGAGAGTGGTTTAAGTTTCTCGCCAACCCAAGTTGAATTATTTGTGTTGAATTTGGTGACGCACTACTCATTTTGTAGCCAAGCCGATAGAAAATGCTAGAATCGCAGGGCGCAGCTTTAGGTGCTAAAAATGGCCCCCGATCACTTGATCTACATGTAAGCTGACGGTTTCAAAAAAGGACTTCAACTCTTAGCGGGATGATTAGGATATATGAAGGTTACGGATAAAAATGCAGGAAAAAATATGCAGAATTTAGGGTCTTTTGGCGCCGATGCCAATAAGCGTTTGGGTCCTGACCTTGCTCCTATGTCCGAGCAAATTGTGATTCAACATCTCAAACACTGTCGCGACCTAACGCGTGGCTTTGCGTACCGCGTTTTCCCAAATTTTTGGCGCCAATGGTGTAAAGATATCCTTGAGCACGCAGAGCAAGCCAAATCTAACAAAGATCAACTCGCCTTATTTGAAGTGCAAAACCTGATTGCTGCGGTGCAACAACCGGCAGAGCAGGAGTTTTGCCAGCATTTGGGCAATGGTTTTGTAAAATTCAAAAATAAAACGCTGAATACATTGACCGGTGAAGAGCGCTTTACCGGCGATATGCTATCTCTGGTAGAACATTCCGATCTTGAAGAAACTATCGCGATTACATCTATTACCCATAGAGCTGAAGGTTTCTACGCTGAACAGCTATGGGCTTTGCAGCAGCGTTTGGCTTTGCTCAATGATGGTGAAAAATTAGATGAGCGCAGTAATCCTTCCAGCCCCGTGCAGTTCTGCGAAGCTTTGCGCAAAGTGCTGGCCAGTTTGGATATAGACGCTAAAACGAAAATAATTGGTTACAAAATCTTCGATCAAGAAGTTGTTGGGCAATTGGAAGGTCTTTACGATGAGATTAACCAATACCTTATCCATCAAAGTTTATTACCAAATCTGCGCTTTGTGCCCTCAGCGGATAGTGGGTCAGATGCAAGATCTGCTGCTGAAGAGCAGGTGGCGGATGATCCGTTAGAAGTCAACCCACTCGGTGAATTGCCACCGCAAGCTGGTGTTGAGCATCGTCGTGCGAGCGACCGCCTCTTAAGTGGTGCATTGAACCCTTCCGATGTGCAGTATCAAAGCAGTTTACTGAATGCAATTAAATTATTGCAGGCACATATTTCTCATCAAGGTTTTGTAAATCAGGACGCGGGCAACGCTCAGCAATCTTTGCCACATGCCCCTGTTGCTGCAGCGGGCTTTGTGCCGCGTGAAGCGGGCTCTCGTTACCCTGCCGCAAGTTTGGTGCCCTCCAATCAACAGTATTCGCCGCAAGCGCAAGCATTGCACGCTTACAGTAGTGATCAGTTGGTTGGTGTGCTCGACAATCTGCAAACTAATACGCTTGCTATTACTCAACGCGCATTTGAAGCTGCAAATACTGCGAGTGGTGTTGTGAATTTAACACCGCAACGTGTGCAGGATGTCAGCCAACAAATGATGCAACAAATCGCCCAAGAGAATGAGAACGGCGCGGTTGAAGCAAGCGATATGCAAACCATCGATTTAGTGGGCATGTTATTTGAGTACATGTTGTCGGATGAGCATTTACCCGATTCGGTAAAAGCGTTACTGAGTTATTTACACACACCCTTCCTTAAAATTGCCTTTATCGATAAAGACTTTTTTGAGCAGCCAGAACACCCAGCAAGGGTATTGTTGAATAGCTTGGCTGAAGCCGGTGTTCGTTGGGTGGGTAACGACGGAAGCGATCAGTTTGAAATTTTTAACAAGATTAAAGTGACTGTGTTTCGCTTGTTAGAGGATTTCAAAAATGATGTTCGCCTGTTCGCAGAATTACTAATTGAGTTTAATTCCTACACGCACAATGTGGCGCGCCGCCAAGAATTGATGGAGCGCCGTGCACTGGAAAAAGCGCAGGGTGAAGAGAAACTGCGCGAAGCTAAAGTGCAAGTCAATAATGCAGTGCGCAGCCGCACTGATGGCCGCGATATGCCATCCGCAATTTTGCTATTACTCTTGCAGCCTTGGTCAGATTATTTGTCATTTGTATTATTGCGCTATGGCGATAATTCTGATTCCTGGCAGCGCGCGATTGTTGTTATTGATGATCTCCTGTGGAGCCTTGAGCCTAAAACGCTACAAGCCGATAAAGTAAAACAAATGGAACGCCAAGACAGCCTACTCGCAGCCTTGGAGCATGGTTTTGAAACCATTGGTTATGAGCAAGCCAAAGGCCGAAAATTAATAGATGCGGTTGTCGCGTTGCAACGCTTGGCTTTGCAAAGTAAAAAAGCGGAGCCAGCACCTGCGCTTATGCGTTCTAAACTAGAAAGCATGGCCGCAGAAAAGGCGGGTCAAACAGAAGAGTTGTCGGTGCCGCAAACAGCGGACGAAAGTAAAATTGTTGATAGTTTAAAAATGATTGAGTTTGGTACCTGGTTTGAATTTGAGGATGGCAAGCGTCTAAAAGTGGCCTGGTTTAATCAAAAAACCAATCACTACATGCTGGTTGATCAGCAAGGTAGAAAAGTGTCTTTAATTGCAGGGCTACAATTAGCGCGAGAGATGATTTCGGGTAAGGCGCGGGTAATTGCGGGTAGTACCAAGCCTTTCTTCGAGCGTGCTTTGGAAAATATTTATCAAACACTCAATGAGCGAGCGGGCAGTTTAACAACTGAAACATCACATAAAAGCGAGTGAGTCTATGAACGATTTATCTTCACAGAATTATGACCGTGCTATGCAGCGCCATGCCGTTAATTGCGATATTGATGTATACGATGCTTTGCGTGATATTTATTTAGGGCGATTGGTCAATATTCATACCCAAGGTTTAATGTTGGTTGGCGATGTTCCGCTTGAGGAAGATCGGATTTACGAATTGGACTTACATCTTTTAAGCGATGCTGAGGATAAAAACGTTATACGCATAGGTGTAGATTGTTTATGGACGCGTGCGGCAGATCAGAATGAAAAGCATTGGACGGGGTTTACTATTATAGATTCCAGCCCTCATGCCGCAGAAGAGATTCATAAACTCATTCAATCATGGGGGCAGTTTTAAGACCTATGATTTTTTCGAAAATGTGCCACATCAGCTTTTAAAGCCAGCAAAAAACAAAGTGATGTTTTAGCTGGCGGATACAATCCAGTTTTCGATTTCATTGTTGTGCCAACGCTCAATTAATACCGTGCCCTCATCAACACAATTTAAATACATGTCAATAATATCGGTAGCCAGCTCAAATAAACGGTTGCTGTCTGCGGTAATTTTTCCGTCTTTCAAAATATCTTGCTCAACCATGTTCAGTAAAAAAGTAAGCTTTATTTCGTAACTTTTTAACTGACTTAACAGTGGGCTATCCTTTTCTAGAATGCCTTCCATCCGCTTGGCTTGATGGCGTAACTTCTCGTTGTTAACTCGCGTACATTGAATAACGTAGCGTAATTTACTGGCGTAATCTGGGTCGCAAAAACCGAGTGCCGCGGTGTAAGTGGCAAGCGCTCGGATTCGACCAATCTGTTCTGCTACAGAAGGCATTAAACGCGTGGAAAAATGCAGAACCTCTAATTGTTTGAATCGATTGGGGTAAACCGTGTTGGTAGCATAAATTTGAGTGGGTTCATTATTACTTGCCAGAACAGCAGCAATCGGTTGTTCTAATTGTTTAGCGATAAAAGCTAAAAGAGCGAGTAATTGTTCGATAAGGTGGCAATGTAACTCATAGTTATCGATTACCGAATCTTCCTGCCAATCATGGCTAATTGTCAGCCATGCACTGTGCAAATTCTCTTGGTCTCGCTGGGGCAGAAATTGCTGCGTACACGATGCAAAAGAGCTAAACAATTGTAAGCGCTCAGCAATTTGACGTTGCAATTTCGTGAACTCTTCTCGAAATAGTGCGTTGCCCCCCAACAAACCCATGCTCATACCGCGATGCCGTTGAACTGCTTTAATCATATGGTTGAGCTGCTTGATCATATTGAGTGCATCAAGCCGCTGATTAAAGAGTTCCGTAAAGCGGCTAATCACCGTTTTATCGGTAGTTGCTGGTGCGCTTTGGGGAATCGAGTGTCTCATAGTGGTGCTAGTGCTCTGCATTTTGTGTCCTAAATGAGGTCGCATCTGCCAAAAGGGCAGAGAATGAGATTTTTACGAAATACTATTTTCATTGGAGCAACACTTGTGCCAGTTGCTTGGTGCGGTCAACACCTAGTAATTTTGGATAAGGCTTGCTTTGGGCAAGTTATTTATCGGGTAGATGCTCTGTGGTAAATAAGATCTACAAAATGAACGGCTGGGTCAGCGCACAAATATGGTTCTGCTCTGGCGCTTGTGTTAGCATTCTGCCGTTGACGTACAGACGTCAACATCAATCAAATAATATAATTGCATGGAGCTTTAAAAAATGTCGATACGCGTTTTATTTGCCTTTCTCTTCGTTAGTTTTTTGTCTGGATGTGCTGTAAACAAAATGGATGCACAGATTTTTCCCGATCAAAACCTCAGTAAGATAAATACCTTCTATGTAGTTAAACTTGATGCTGATGAGCGTGGTGTGAATGAACTCATCGTTAAAAAATTGACGGCTATTGGTAAGCAGGCATCTACTGGAAAAGCCGCTAATGCACCTGCACAAGTGGACGCATTAGTGACCTATACCGACAAGTGGATGTGGGACATCACCATGTACATGATCGAACTTACCGTTGTTATTCAGGATCCTAAAGATAAGTTCCCCATTGCCAAAGGCTATTCCATGCACACTTCGCTGACTCGCTTATCGCCAGAAAAAATGGTAGATGAAGTCATCACTAATATTTATAAAAAACAAACTAATTAAAATAGGGATTAATCATGTACCGTTTAATTCCTTTACTGTTCGCTGCATCATTTTTTGCAGGTTGCGCCTCGCCAACTAATCCTGTCGCCATGGCGCCGGTAAATTATATCCCCGGAAAAGTTCAGCCTTACTCTGTTAGTGTTAACGTTACTGGTGGGCAAGATACATCTGCGCTTGGAAAATCCAGTGTGGCTGATGCTGATTTGAAAACAGCAATAGAAGACACCATCCTGAAAACTAAAGCGTTTAAGCAATTAGTGAAAGTCGGTAGTGCAGAGTACGAGCTATCGGCAGCTATTGTGACTGTTAATCAACCCTCAATTGGCTTCAGTTTTACGGTTAAGACTGACCTCGCATGGAAGCTGAGAAAAGTTGATGGCGATAATGTCGTATGGCGCAAAGTCATTAACTCTCAACACACCACCAGTGCTGGAGAAGCCTTTGCTGGTGTAGAGCGTTTGCGTTTAGCAACTGAAGGAGCCATAAGAAGTAATATCGAGCTTGCGTTAAAAGATATTGCTGCACTGGAGCTATAACCAAAGTCGGTTTTGTTGTGGTTTGCTTCTTGTAAACAAAAATGCCCAAGCAATTTTGCTTGGGCATTTTTGTTTATGTATACCAGCTTTAATTCCAAGTTCGCGAATTAATCTGTTTAGGTAAGGGCTCTGCGAAAATACACTGGACGTATTGGATTTGTAGCCGCATAGGGCTTGGTAATTAATAAATGATTGATGATTAAGAGGTATTGGTAAATGCCGACTTTGACTTGGGTCAAAAGGCTCGGTATATGATTCTGTGAGTAAAATGGCGTTATAATTGCTCCATACTATCTTAGATACGCCAGCCGATGAATTTTTTTCCTGAACCTCAGCTTGATGTGATTGCAGATGCCCTTGTTGAACAGGGTTATTGCATTATGGGCGACGCTTTACCTGCTGTGCTTTTAAAGCAACTTCTAAGTTTCCTGAATCAATTGCACGATAGCGACTTGAAAGTGGCGGGGATTGGTCGTCAAACTGATTTTCAAGTGCAGCAAACTGTTCGCTCAGATAAAATTCATTGGCTTGAACCTGATACAGAAATAACTGCTGAGTTTGTGCGGTGGATGGATTCATTAAGCGTGGGGATTAATCGACGGTTATTTATGGGGTTGTTTGATTACGAGAGCCATTTTGCGTATTACCCTGTAGGTGCGTTTTATAAAAAACATCTGGACGCCTTTCGCGGTAATCGCCAGCAAGGGCAATCTAATCGCGTGCTTTCAACGGTACTCTATTTGAATGAAACATGGCTACCCGATGAGGGCGGTGAATTACTGCTTTATGCAGAAGATGATGACAATAAAGTGATTGAAACCATCTTGCCTGAGTTTGGGCGAATGGTTATTTTTTTAAGCGAAAAGTTTCCTCATGAGGTTCTCCCAGCAAAACGCGAGCGCAAAAGTATTGCGGGTTGGTTTCGGGTTAATGAAAGTGCTCTTTAAGAAGGCTGTAAGGCAATGACAAATATTCTGCCATTTAAACGACCATCGCCGTTTGAAAAACACAAAGGTAAAACGCTTTGTAAAAGCGGTTTTCATAAATGGAAAATTAAAACCGACAAGAAGTTTGACGTTAAAGAAGGCAAGCTGGTAACGGTGTTTGAATGTGAACGCTGTTGCGAGACAAAAGTAGAAGCGAGATAAGTCATTAAAATTCAGCAGACCCAATAAAAAAGGAACCACTGAGGTTCCTTTTTTATTGGCGTTAGTACGTAAGCACTTAGTGGTGGTGATGACCACCAGCGCCGTGTGCATGACCGTGTTCCAACTCTTCTGCAGAGGCAGCGCGAATTTCAGCTACTTCTACATCAAACGTCAAATCAACACCAGCCAATGGGTGGTTGCCATCGATAGTCACGTTATCGCCTTCTACTTTAGTAACGGTTACAACTTGCAAACCGTGTTCAGTTTCAGCGTGAAACTCCATACCTACTTCAATGTTATCGATGCCGCTAAACATATTAGAAGGCAGTTCTTGAACCATGCTGTCATCGCGCACGCCGTAAGCTTCAGCTGCAGGAATACTTACTGTGAATTTGTCGCCAACCACTTTGCCAAGCAACGCTTTTTCCAAACCTGGGATAATGTTGCCAGCGCCGTGCAAATACGCCAAAGGCTCTTGACCTTCTGACGTGTCGATAACTTTGCCTTCGCCATCAGTAAGGGTGTAGTGAATGCTGGCAACGCTATTTTCTGAAATATTCATGAATTTTTCCTGAGATTAAAAGTAAAGATGTAAATATAAAAATTAGAAATGTTCGATTGCTTTGCCGTTCAACGAGGCTTTACTAATGTAGATGGTGTAAGCAGAACCATTTTCTTCTTGCTGTAAACGGACTAATAAGTATTGAAAATCTTTGGCAAACCACGCGTAAGTGACAAGATCACTTTTTGCGCGAGTGCGTTTTACTTTAACGGCTTTAACATCGCCTAGCGGTGTTGTTAATACTTCTTCGCCAACAATCTCAAACTTATAGGGTTTGATTTTTCGGCCATTGGTAATTAAATAGTCAAATTGCTTTTTGCCGGCAATTAAATCTTGGCTTAGTTGAATTTGGTAGCTCAGGCCGTCTTGAAAGTTTTTGGTGGCATCCAAAGTTTGCGTTTGGTTGCTTTTAACATGGGTAACTTTGTTGGCTGCCCAATCAAACATCAATTCATCATTGCGATCTTTACCTACGCTTTTGCGTTGGTAAATGTAGTGCTGCGGGCGAATGCGCTGCTCTTTGGCATCCCAGCTCACTTCGGTTTTTTCAATGACTTTACCCACCATAGAGTCAGCATTGAAAAAATATTCGTAGTTACCATTTGGCAATTGGCTTAAGCGGCTGTTGACCGTGACATTAAGACCGTAGAGTTTTGCACTATAAGTGGTTTCAAATGTGGATGGTGCAGTTGCTGCTTGAGCTGCCAAGGCGCAGCTCATACTCACTACGGCTAATATTCCGCTAAAGACCAATGAACAATATGAGCGCATTTTAGTATCCTTTAGGTTTCATCTGATCCAATTTGGAAGCCAGATGCTGGCAAAGGTTCACCTTTTAACACACTTTTACCCTCAATCATGCGTAGATCGCCTTCAGCAAACCACTTTACGGCGAGAGGATAGATTACATGTTCCTGGCGCTGCACGCGTTTGGATAGACTGTTTGCATCATCTTCCGCAAGAACCGGTACTGATGCTTGCACAATCGCAGGGCCGCCGTCTAACTCTGCAGTTACAAAATGCACCGTCACGCCGTGGCGCGTTTCGCCCGCATCTATAGCGCGTTGATGAGTATGCAAACCTTGAAATTTAGGTAGCAGGGAAGGGTGAATGTTAAGCATTCTGCCTACATAGTGCTGGGTAAATTCCGAGGTGAGGATACGCATGAAACCGGCGAGCACAACCAAATCGGGCTGGTAGCTGTCAATTTTTTCCATAAGGGCACGATCAAAGCTCTCACGGTCGGTAAAGGCTTTGTGATCAAGTACGTCGGTGGGAATATTTGCTTTAGCCGCACGCTCTAAGCCCAAGACGGCAGGTCGATTACTGATAACCGCCGCCAGCTCAATCGGCAAATCGCCAGCTTGCTTGCCATCAATCAGCGCTTGCAGATTGCTACCGCTACCGGAGATAAGTACAACAACACGCGCTTTTTTAGTGGATAACATCCGTTTTACAAGCCTTGCAAATCAACTTGAGCTTCATCGCCCACAGCTTTAGCGATATGGCCAACTACAAAGGCTGTTTCACCAGCGGCTTTTAAAATCGCCAAAGCATTATCTTTTTCGCTCGCCGGAACCACAATTACCATGCCCACGCCGCAGTTAAAGGTACGGTACATTTCGCGAATGTTTACGTTGCCGCCGCGTTGCAGGAATTGGAATACGGGTGGAAAAGTCCAGCTTTTGGTGTCGATCACTGCTTTGCAGTCGTCCGGCAATACGCGCGGGATATTCTCGGTCAAGCCGCCGCCAGTGATATGCGCCATGGCGTTCACTTGGCTTTCTTTAATCAGTTTTAATACTGATTTAACGTAAATGCGTGTTGGCTCCATGAGCGCATCGCCTAATGGGCGGCCACCGCAGTCTTGCGTTAAATCAGCTTTAGATACTTCAATAATTTTACGGATCAGCGAGTAACCGTTGGAATGCGGGCCGCTTGAGGTCAATGCGATAAGAGCATCGCCAGCTTGTACTTTGCTGCCGTCGATAATTTCAGATTTCTCCACCACACCGGTGCAGAAACCCGCCAAATCGTAGTCTTCGCCTTCGTACATGCCAGGCATTTCAGCTGTTTCGCCGCCCACAAGAGCACAACCTGCCAACTGGCAGCCATCGCCAATACCAGAAACCACAGCCGCCGCAACGTCTACGTTTAGCTTGCCGGTGGCGTAATAATCGAGGAAGAACAAAGGTTCTGCGCCAGTCACTACCAAGTCATTTACGCACATGGCAACCAAGTCGATACCGATGGTGTCGTGCTTATTGAGGTTCATCGCCAAGCGCAATTTGGTGCCCACGCCGTCGGTGCCAGACACCAATACGGGTTGACGATAGCCAGCGGGAATCTCTACTAATGACGCAAAACCGCCTAATCCACCCATCACTTCTGGGCGCTTGGTACGCTTGGCTACGCTTTTAATACGCTCAACCAGCGCATCGCCAGCTTCTATATCAACGCCAGCGTCTTTATAGCTGAGGGATTGGGTAGGATTTAGATTGTCGCTCATAGATAGATTCTCTGGCTGATGCAGTCGGAGTGAACCCCAAGCCTAATAAGGGAGGGTGTGTCGAAAAAAGGCCGCCATTCTAACAGCTTGTGAGGCGTTTGGCTGCTGGCGAGGGCGGGATATTCGTGTTTGGAGCGCCTTAAATTGGCCTGTGCTGCTAATGAATGTGCAGTAAAGAATACTGTTCAATTCAAAACGCGCTATGACAAATTGCAGGAGCAATTTGCACAGCGAAGCTGCCCGAAGGGCGAACCGCATGGATGCGGTGAATGAATACGCCCGTGTTACAGCCCGGTCAACCGTTTGGGGTCTAATAAGCGCTCCAGTTCAGCGCGGCCAAGCTGCGTTTCTTCTTCTGCGACATCGATGATTGCGCGGCCTTCTTTGTAGGCTTTTTTCGCAATGGCGGCGGCTTGCTCGTAACCAATGAGCGAATTTAATGCGGTCACTAAAATCGGGTTGCGAGCGAGCGCTTTATCGATAGTAGTTTGATTCACATTGAAGCTGGCGATGGCATTATCTGCCAACTGATTGCAGGCGTTGCTTAGCAGGTCAATGGATTGCAGTAAGTTGTAGGCGATAAGCGGCAACATGACATTCAATTGAAAGTTTCCCGATTGCCCTGCGATGCTAATACTTGCATCATTTCCCATCACTTGCGCGCACACCATACACACAGCTTCAGGAATAACCGGGTTCACTTTGCCCGGCATAATAGATGAACCGGGTTGCAGAGCGGGCAAACTAATTTCTGCAAGGCCAGCGAGTGGGCCAGAGTTCATCCAACGCAAATCATTGGAAATTTTCATTAAGCTTACTGCCAAGGTTTTTAGCTGGCCGGAAACTGCCACCGCTGTATCTTGCGCGCTCATTAGCGCAAAAAAATTATCGCTCGGTGTAAAAGGCAGCCCAGTATTTTCACTTAAGTGTTTTGAAAAAATTGCTGCAAAATCGTCGTGCGCATTTACGCCTGTGCCCACCGCTGTACCGCCTTGTGCAAGTTGCAGTAATTGCGGCAATGCAGTTTGCAAACGCACATAATTACTTTCTATTTGGCTTGCCCAACCGCCAATTTCTTGGCCGAAGGTGAGTGGCATGGCATCCATTAAATGAGTGCGACCAGTTTTTACAACGTCATCTAATTGCGCTGCTTTGCCGAGCATAGTGGTATGCAAATTTTCCAGAGCGGGAATCAGTTGTTGCTCAAATGCCAATGCTGCACTGATATGAATCGCGCTTGGAATTGTATCGTTACTGCTTTGGCTCATATTCACATGATCATTGGGGTGAATTGCTTGCCCCGCAAATTCACTCGCCACATGCGCAATTACTTCGTTCACATTCATATTGGTGCTGGTGCCAGAACCGGTTTGAAATACATCCACCGGAAATTGATCGGCGTGTTCACCCGTAATAATGGTTTCGCTTGCGCGAATAATGGCGGCGGCGATAGTGGCATCCAATAAACCCAATTCTAAATTCGTTTGCGCAGCGGCTTTTTTAATGTGCGCAACCGCGTGAATAAAACGCAAAGGCAAACGTAAATTGCTAATTGCAAAGTTATCAATTGCTCGTTGGGTTTGCGCGCCATAAAGCGCAGAAGCGGGCACTTGTACCTCGCCCATAGTGTCGTGCTCGGTGCGGAATGTGGTCATGGTTTTCCTCGGTGCGCTGGGTTTAATGTGTATAGGTTAATCCAAATTTCCAGCGAGTGGTTGTTTTCCCTAAAGTCGGGTAGGCTTTGGGTTTAAGTAATTTTGTTGATGCGACGTAGGTTGGCGGTGAGGAACGAACCCCAACATGACCATGATGCAGCCAACCATAAAGTGAGTTGTGTGATTTTTTGGATAAGTGTTCTAAAAGGTGAAAAGCAATATGAAGTATAGATTTTGTTTGGTTCTTGGCGCCGGTGCAAGTGTTGCTATGGGGTATCCTGTTGGAAATGGATTGCGGACAGCAATTCTTGAGGATGCTAATGGTCGATATGAAGAATTCATTTGTTCTGATGCGTTAGGAATTGATTCTAGAGATATTAACGAATTTGTTGACGCATTTCGTGCATCTCAAATGTCTTCGATTGATGCTTTTTTGGCTAGGCGTGGCCAGTTTTCGGAAATTGGAAAGCGGGTTATCGCAGCTATCCTTTTGGATAAAGAAAATAAAGATCTCCTTCGCTCCTGTAATCACAATGATCATTGGTATCTTTATTTTTTTAATAAAGTTGCTGCAGCGCACGATTGGGAGAGCTTAAGTTTTGAAGATGTTGCTGTGGTTACATTTAACTATGATAGGTCGTTTGAGCACTATATGCTAAATGCGCTTATGAACTCATATGGTCGATCATTCACCGAAGCCTACAAAAAATTAGAGCAGATGAAAATAGTTCACGTGTATGGTGTGCTTGGGTCATATAATAAAAACGAGAAGGGCTATTTTTCTTACGGTGATTCTCTTTCCCAAGATCATGTATCGATTGCTGCTTCACGTTTAAAAGTTATTCCTGAGGGACGTAATGACGACCCAACTTTACAGCAAGCAAGAGAGCTTTTACTGCATTCGGGGAAAATTGCTTTTTTGGGGTTTGGATTTGATGAGATTAATCTTGAGCGGCTGAACTCGAAAGAAACATGCAAAAATAATTTTGATGCTGCCGGTATATATTATAGGCGAAAAGTTGTTGGTACTTGTTATGGAATGACTGGGGCTGAGGCTCTGAAGGCTGCGAAAGCTACTGCTAGCAATAGCTATGAACGATTTATAGATATAGAAAATGAAGTTTTTTATTCGATGGGCTGCGAGAAAATGTTACGAGAGACTTTAATCCTTGATTAATATTCTTACCAAGTATTATAGATTGAGCGCGCAACAACCTAACCCACCCTACAAAAACAGCACGTCGCGTATTTTAAGTTTAGGTTAGTGTTGGTGCATAGTCATGTTGGGGTTCGTTCCTCACCGCCAACCTACAAGAGCATCGTGTCTTTAAAATACAGCGTCTTACCGTCCCGCATACCGCAATAAACTTATCCCACCTCCGTACGTTCACGTACAGATACAAATTGCCATCAGCCTTATGATGTTTGTTTAGCATCTAACAAGGTAAGCAACATGAGTAATCAAAAGGCCGTGAGTCACCAAGTCGGTGTGTGGATAGATCACCGGGAAGCGTTTGTGGTGTTTAGCAATGAGCCGACGATTAAGGAACACTCCCTATCATCGGGAATAGAAAAGCATATTCGTGTTTCTGGTCAGGGTGCAGAATCTGCAGGTGTTGCAGAGGATCAACGGGAAAGGCATCTTGAGAAGAATCT